>ENA-UPSA01000523-UPSA01000523.1-bioreactor-metagenome-genome-assembly--contig:-NODE-523-length-54417-cov-16.842353_pt1 | contig 54417 bp, 52 predicted proteins | sample MGYA00238183_ERZ773288 | MGnify/ENA primary metagenome ERZ773288 (study PRJEB29028, sample SAMN07631243) | bioreactor metagenome | isolation source: Switchgrass digestor | place: USA: Dartmouth... | reverse complement strand
TATTGGGTAATAGAGAAATAATGGCCAGTTATAAATACAATATTACCAAATTTACTAATAATACTGGCATCAATGCCTGCTGCAGCAATGACCTCCATATTTGCGGAGAATTTCAACTTCAAGAAGGATTATGCCACTGTGATAATGATAGTAACCACACTGTTTTCCATACTGACAATACCGGTATTGCTGAGGGTTATAGTATAATTTAATATCCATAGTTGCCAGTATTTTGATTTTTAAATATAATATGGTACGTAGGACAAAATACAGAGGAAAGGGAGATGAAAGTGGACTGTAGCACTATTATAAAAATAGGGGAAAAAATGTCTGAAGAGTTTATAGTTGAGGAGAAGGATACTGCAGACTACCTGGGAAACAAAGGGGTAACCGTATTGTCCACACCTGCCATGATATACTACATGGAAAGGACGGCATCCAGCGTTGTATTTGAAAGGGCACCTGAAAATTACAGGCCTGTAGGCACCAGAATAGATGTAAGGCATATAAACCCAACTCCTGTAGGAGGAAGAATAACTGTAAATGCTGCAGTAAAAGCTGTCGATGGCAATAAGGTTACCTACGATGTGGAGGCCTTTTACGGAGATGTAAAAATAGGATATGGAGAATATGAGATTCATGTTATAGATTTAAACAGGTTCAAGAGCAAATTATAAGCATCTGTAAAGGATGCTTTTTGTTTTTTTGTTACCCCCATTTAACCTTATTGTAACCATTTCCAGGATATAAAGGTATAAAATTAATACATAACCAAAGGTTAAGGAGGTATTAATCATGAAGAATATTAATTTAAAGAAGTCTTTATTGTTGGGAATGGGTTCAACTCTTATATTATCATTTGCACTGACAGGCTGTTCTGATAAGGATAATATTAATACTCAGGCAGATACAGCTTCAAAGGAGGAAATAAATGAATCCAAGAGTGCAATTGTTGATACAGGTGAAAGCACGTCAGAAGTGGAAGCTGTTGAAAATATTGTAAAGAATTTTGGAGCTAACCTTAAGATGGTATCCCTTCTTGCACCAGAGGACATATTAAGGGAATCCATGGAGGAGTACTATGGAGAGTTCATATCTGAAGCACTTATGGAAAAGTGGATAAATGAGCCTTTCAAAGCCCTGGGCAGGTTTACTTCAAGCCCATGGCCAGAGCGCATAGACATCATGGATATAGTAAAAACATCAGACGGCGAATACAGGGTAGAAGGAGAGGTAGTTGAAGTAACAAGCGCAAATGATAACCAATCCGCCATAAAGTACAGTGTTACACTGATAGTGAAATCAGAGGACAATAAGTGGATTATTGATGATGCTATAATGGATGAAAACGATGATGAAAGCAAAGTGGTATATAAGAACGACAAATATGGATTTGAATTCAGTCTTCCAAGCACATGGAAAGGCTATAGCATAGTGGAGGACAAGTGGGAAGGGAATCCCCTTACGGATTCTGCTAATAAAGGCAATATTTCCGGTCCTGTTATTAAAATAAGGCATCCTAAATGGACTGAGACCAGTAAGCGTCAGGATATACCAATTATGATATTTACAGTTGAACAATGGAATTCTCTGCAAAAAGAAGAGTTTAGCGTTGGTGCTGCACCAATGCTTCCCAGGGAGCTGGGCAGGAATTCAGAATATGTATTTGCCCTCCCTGCAAGATATAACTATGAATTCCTGGAAGGCTACGAGGAAGTTGAATCCATATTGGCAAACAGCCCTCTGAAGCCAATAGAACAGCAATAAAAGGCCCAAAAGGGCCTTTTTTTTTAAGAAAATCTTAAGGTCTATATAAGCAGTATATTAAGAATTGAATGATATTTTTTATATAAATTTACATTTATGTAATTGCTTAATTGGCTTTAAGCGTTTATACTGTATATATACTGCAGATAAAGGGGGATTTAATGAGAAAACATTCCATATATGTAGTGCTTACAAGGACTAATACAATTGTTTCGAGGATTATTCACATTTTCACCAACGACAGATATACTCATGCATCCATATCACTGGACAGGGAACTTAAATATATGTATAGCTTTGGAAGAAAGTGGGCTTACAATCCGTTTATTGGAGGATTCAAGCATGAAAACCTATACGAAGGGGGATATAAATTCTCAAAAATACTCCCAGGGATAATAATAGAGCTTAAGATAACAGAGGAGCAGTATAATAATGTAAACAGCCTGTTAAACCAGTTCATATCAAACCCTGAAGACTATAAGTATAACTACCTGGGGCTTGTAAACAACCTGATGAATAAGGAAGTGTGCTATGAATACAGGTTCTTATGTTCCGAATTTGTATATCATGTTCTCAAGGAAAGCGGAATAGTGGATTTTAATAAGGCAAGAAATTTGGTCAAGCCCGTGGATTTTCTGAATCTTAAAGGAGAAGTAGTATTTGAAGGTGACCTGAGGACATTGGACCTGGGAGAGGCGGCAAAAAAATCCCCTTTTCTTTATTATAATTTTTTTAGAGCCATTAAGTAAAACTGGCCATATAAAAAGACTTGCTGAAGCTCAGCAAGTCTTTAATTTATATTTATTTCAGGCTTTCCATTAATACCCTTATCCAGTTTTCACCTGCTATCTTTCTTACATTTTCAACGGAATGGCCTCTTTCTAACAGCAGTTTCAAAAGATCCGGTATTTTTTCGGCACTTTCAAGTCCCTTAACCCCGAAATCACCTAGATACATGTTGAAGTCAAGGCCTAATGCCACATGGTCGTATCCAACAAGGTCAACCATGTATTCTATGTGCTTAATTACATCGTGTATTGTTTCAGTTTCATCGTCCCTGGTCCTTGCCTTGCTGGGGTCTGTTTCATCCACCTTTGAGAAATAGGATACTATTCCTATAACTCCTCCGCAGTTGGCTATAGCCTTTATCTGTTCATCCGACAGGTTTCTGGGGTGGTTGAACAATGCCCTTGCATTTGAATGGGAGGCAACGGTGGCCTTTTTGCTTATACTCATTATATCCCAGAACCCTTCTTCATTCAGGTGGGATACATCTACAATAATTCCCAGCTCATTCATTCTTTCTATGGCGCGTAAGCCTAAATCCGTAAGGCCTCCCGTTTTTTCATCAGTACCGTGGGCAAATGGGTTTTTGCTATTCCAGGTAAGCATGCCTGCCCTTACGCCAAGCCTGTAATACATGTTAAGCAGCTCCAGATTGCTATATAGGGGTTCTAGACCTTCAAGGGAGAGAACCAGTCCGAGCTTTCCGGTTTTAAGCACGCATTCCAGGTCTTTTTTGCTTTTTATTATGACTACATCTTCATATTCTTCTGTAATCCTGTAAAGCTTTTCTACTTCCAGAAGCCCTTCTATTAAGGAAGTTTCCTTGGAACCTTTGGTAAATATATTGGCAAATACTATATTTACTCCGGCTTTCTTAAGCTCCGTGTAGTGGCTGCGGAAGGCATCCTTCTCTCCTCTTGATTCCCTTAGGAATACATCCCTGGGGATATCAGTATGGCCATCGATTATTATAAAGTCCTTCAGTATTTCGTCAAATTTCATGTTGCACCTCTTAATGTATATTAGAATGGTCCATAGTTAATCAAAGTTGCTATAACCATGAATACTGCACCAATTGCACTCCATATAAAGAACAGCTTTCCATAGTATTTTATCCATTTATCATAGGCTATCTTGGCAATTGAAAGGGATGCCATAAGTGTAGACGCAGTTGGTGTAAATGTATTTGAGAAACCATCACCAAAGTGGAAGGCTAATACTGCAGTTTGCCTTGTAAGCCCCAGTATATCAGCCAAAGGCACCATAATTGGCATGGTTGTTGCAGCCTGGCCGCTTCCTGATGGTATGGCAAAGTTGATTAAGCTCTGTACTACAAACATACCCACAGCAGCAAAGGCTTTTGGCAATCCGCTGATAAGGCTTGCTAAGGAGTATATTATGGAGTCCAGTATTAATCCATCCTGCAGCACTATTAGAATTGTCCTTGCTATTCCTACAACCAGCGCTCCAAATATGATTCCCCTGGCTCCATTTATGAATTCCTGAGCCATTTCGTTAGGACTGATTCTTCCTATAAATCCGCTTATTATACCCATTCCTAAAAATACAGCAGCAATCTCATTAATGTACCATTCAAATTTATAGACACCATATACTATTATTGCCAATCCTGCAGCTAATGTTAAAAATACCAGGTAATGAGAAGGCAATAGTTTGTGTTCTACTGCAATATCAAAGGAGTTGTTTTTCCTTTCTTCAAGCTCTACTTCTGCTATAATGCTCAATTCAGGCTTATCCTTAATTTTCTTCGCATATCTCATTACATAGTATATAGATACAGCTAACAATACTATCCATACTATGATTCTAAATCCTATACCTGAAAACAGTGGCAGTTCAGCAATGCCCTGGGCTATACCTACTGTAAATGGATTCATTATTCCGGAGTTAAATCCTACTGCACCGCCCAGTGTAACAAGGGACATTCCTACTATGGCATCATAGCCTAAGGCTCTGGCCAGGGATATTGCTACAGGAATAAATACTATATTTTCCTCTGCAAATCCTAAAAAGGCTCCAGTCAGTGAGAATAAGAACATGAATATAGGAATCAGAAGCTGTTCCTTTCCTCTTAACATGCCAGCTACTTTATAGATTCCAGCTTCTATGGCACCAGTAGATGTAATTATCTGGAATGAGCCAGCTACTATGAATATGAAAAAAGTTATTTGTGCTGCAGCAATCATTCCTTTTGGAACAGCAGTTAATACGTCAAATAGATTTACAGGATTCCTTTCCACTCTTGTAAAGGAGTTAGGGTCTACTACAGTTCTGCCTGTATTAGGATCTTCAACTCTTGCATATTCTCCTGCAGGTATAATATAGGTTAACAATGCTGCAACAAGAATAATGCAGAATATCAATACATAGGTATGAGGAAGCTTAAAGGTCCTATTAGTTACATTTGTTTTTTGTGACATGTTGAACCCTCCTTATAGATTAACAGAATAAAATGTTGGATGAAAAGATTATAATTCCCTTAATATAATCACCTGTTCCCTATAATCACCTCCAAAAAATTTTTAATGATAAATTTATTGTAAATGTATATGCAATATATATACCAGTTTTTTTGCCATACAATATGCTCAATTATGTTTTTAAGTAAATTTCAGCATTACAGGCTTTAAATAAAATCATGTGAATTTTCTAACAAATGAAGCATTTAAAAGAATCAGGTTATTTTTTATAGAGTGTAAAAAAATTATACACAATTTATCCATTTAAACTGATAAAGAATGTTAAATTATTTTACAGCATTCTGTTAATGCTATTATCCGTTAAATTGCAGGGTTTAGAGGTTTATGATAGAATAAAACTAACATTCCTTCTACAAAATAACCAGAGAGGAGTAAAAACCATGTACGATTTGGTAATAAAAAATGGAGAAATAATAGACGGTTCAGGCAAGGAATCCTATTTTGGAGATATTGGTATTAAGAACGGATATATAAAGGAGATATCCTTAAATATCGATACAGAGGCTTTAAGGGTTATAGATGCTAAAGGTCATGTAGTAAGTCCGGGATTTATTGACATAGACTCCCACTCTGATTTTTCCCTTTACCGTAATCCAAGGGCTGAAAGCAAAATACGCCAGGGCATAACTACAGAGCTGGTAGGCCAGGGAGGCAGAACCTTAGGACCAGTAAATAAGGAACGCCTGAATGATTTAAAGCAGTATACAAGCTCCTATGTTCAAAACAAGAATGAACCGAACTATTGGAATTGGAAAAGCAACATGGAGTTTATTGACCTCCTTAAGAAAAGGGGCATATCTGTAAATATAGCTGCACTGGTTGGATATGGAAGCATTCGCGTTGCTGTAATGGGGTTTGATAAGAGGATTCCTACTGCCAATGAAATGGACCGGATGATGGGCCTTCTGGATGAGGAGATGAACAATGGGGCTTTCGGATTATCCCTGGGATTGGACAACAGTCCGGATTCCTTGGCTACCATTGAGGAGCTTATTGAAATGGCCAAGGTAGTCAAGAAGCATGATGGAATTCTTTCTGTTCACATGCGTGATGAAGGGAATTACCTATTTGAGTCAATTAATGAAGTGCTGGAAATAACCAGGCGTTCAGGAGTGAAGCTCCAGATATCCCACTTAAAGGCTGCACATCCCCAAAATTGGGGCAAGGTAGAGGAAGCAATCAGAATTATAAGCAAAGCAAGGCATGACGGATTAGACATAAATTATGATGTATACCCATATACTGCTTATGAAAGCGTTTTAGCTGATGTTCTGCCAAGCTGGATAAGGGAACTGAGTCCGGAAAACATGGTTAAGTACTTGAAAAACGATATTACGCGCAACAAGATAATATATGAAATGACGGATAAAAACAGCAGCTGGGGAAATCCCATGCTGGGCTCATCTTGGAATATGATAAGGATAGTTTCAATGAAAAAGCCAGAAAACAAGAAATATGAGGGCAGGAATATAGAGGAAATAGCAGAGGATATGAACCTGACACCCCAGGAAGCAGTTATAAGGCTTTTGATAGAGGAAGATGGGGTTATAAAGATAATATTCTTTGCTATGCTGGAATCAGATTTAATAGAGGTTATGAAACAGTCTATGGCTATTTTTTGTACGGACGGACTGGCAGTGGCACCTTATGGCGACTACAAGGATATAAAGGTGCATCCAAGATATTATGGTGCTTTCCCTAGAATATTGGGTAGATATGTAAGGGAGAAAAAGCTTTTGGCCCTGGAAGATGCAATACACAAGATGACGCTTTTGCCTGCCATGAAGATGAACCTCAAGGACAGAGGTATTCTTGATGTAGGATATAAGGCAGACATCGTAATATTTGATAAAAATACTATAATAGATAAATCAACCTTTGATAATCCTCATCAGTACCCTGAAGGGATAAAATATGTTATTGTAAATGGTGAAATAGTAATAGAAGAAGGGGTCCACACAGGCAGATTACCCGGAGAAATAATAAGAATTTAGTTGAGAAATTTGCTTAAAGCTTTTGAAAAGGGGATTTCATTATGATGAGTAACACAAATGACAATTTTATTAAATACAATTTGGATTATAACGAAAGCGAAGGAATAATATACTGCAGCGAAAAGATGAAAGCAATAATATCCATGGTTGATGAAATTGCCAAAACTGATGCAACAGTGCTGCTTACGGGAGAAACGGGAGTTGGAAAGGAAGTTATAGCAAGGCTCATTCACAGGAAAAGCTTAAGAAGGGAAAAAAGGTTTGTAGTAATAAACTGTGCAGCAATACCTGAACACCTGATTGAAAGCGAGCTATTTGGCCATGAAAAGGGAGCCTTTACAGGAGCAAGCTACAGGAGAATAGGCAAATTTGAACAGGGACAGGGGGGAACTGTTTTTCTTGATGAAATAGGAGAGCTGCCGCTGAAAATGCAGGTAAAGTTTTTAAGGGTATTGCAGGAAAGGCAGTTTGAAAGGGTAGGTTCTTCAAACAGCATTAATCTGGATGTAAGGATTATAGTAGCAACCAATAAGGATCTTTTGGAGGAATCGCTAAAGGGAAATTTCAGGGATGATTTATACTACAGGGTGAATGTAATAAAAATAGAAATCCCTTCTTTAAGGGAAAGGAAAGAGGATATTATAGCCCTGTCCAATGCTTTTTTAAAGGAGTTTTCCTCCTACTACGGCAAGAGTTTAAAGAAGATAGACCTTGAGGCCATGCACATACTTTTAAACTACCACTGGAAGGGAAATGTAAGGGAGCTTAAGAATGTAATAGAAAGGTCTGTGATACTGGCCAAGAAGAATGAGGAACTCCTTACAATAGACCATCTTCCATATGAGATCAAGAAAAATTTAAGCTTTCCTGAATTAAGGGAGAAGACGGGAATGACTTTAAGGGAGTATGAAAAACTGCTTATTATATACACCCTTTATGATGCTGAGGGCAACAAGAGCAAGGCAGCGGATATACTGGGAATAAGAAGGCAGACCTTGTACAACAAGATGAAGGAATATGGAATAGACATGTAGGCTTATAAATTTAGCACTTTAAATTTATAAGCTTTTTTATTTTTTGAAAGGAAAATATTTAAAACTCTGTAGCACAAAATTTGTACATGCATATATATGTACTAGGACATGAAGGGGAGGTGAAAAATGAATGGCAGATAGAATATTCGCTTCAATAATCAATCAAAAAACTGTAAACCAAGTTCAACTACAAGTATTAACAATCATAGCAGCACAGGTAGCCAGCGTAATTGAGGCTCAATTAGGAATTGCAGCACAGCTGGATGATGATTTAATAGATGTATAATGTTTCAGGTTAGGGGGGCTTCCCCCTTTCAATAGATTGGGAAGTAGATATTGTAAGGAAAGGAGAGATGAGCTTGAGAGTAGGATTCTCAAAGGACGGATTGACGCTGAATGGCAAGAAGTTTAATCCCCTAAATGTTCCTTTATGAACCATTGCTATTTTATTACATAAGATATATTAGCAAAAAAATAAAATAGGGGGAAATAGCCATGTCAAAAGCATCTGCAAAATCATTACCAACTACAAGGGATACTACCTACATGGGAGCAAAGATTGCCAATCAGATAAATACAAACCAGCAGTCAAATATGTGCCTTACAGCATACAGCGTTGTAACGCAGAGTTCATCTACAGTTAATATAAGCCTTGCGTAAGGGGGATGGGTTATGTCTGATGCTGCCAGAGCAAACAATGAATGGATCAGGTTGAAATTTAAAAGAAAGAAAAAGGATATACCAGGAGAAATAAGAATTGACATAGATGGAAAAGTGTATATAGACAATGAACCTTACGATGAAAAGACATCAAAGTATTCCAACCTGAATGTGGAAGTGGAGCACCACAGCAGAATGAGTGCAGGAGAGGAAACAAAGAGGATTATAGAGGAGGGCAAAAAGGCGAAAAGAGGAGATATTGTCATTATCAGGGAAGAGGAAGGACCTGACAGGAAGGAAATGACAACAGTCAAATTCTAAAGGGGGTAGTAAAGGTGGAAAATATTGAAGGGAACCAAAAACTAAATAGAATCCGCTTGGAAACAGAGGATTATGAAATGGAACTGGCAATAAGAAAGCTGGGAAATCCTGCTGATATATTGGGAAAATTGTATAAGTTAAGGGGAAATAAGGATCTAAGCGATGAGGAGAAAAACGAAGAAGTAAAGAAGATAATCGCAGAGTATTTGAGGTGATTTAGGTGAACAGCGTTAGGCATTCGTTGCTACTTAACCTTTCCAATCAGGCAAATACATTTGGATGTAAAGGGATAACCCTGAGCCAGTATAATTTTGTAACCATATTAGGGTTTGAATATTTAAATGGGGAAAAACCTTCGGAGATGATTCCCATCTCAATTAACATAGATAAGGACTGGAATCTTTCCATTGAGGGTTTTGGAGAAAACATAATTGACGACGGCAACATATATGTGTATACGGATAAAAAGGTGACAAAAAGCGATGACCAATAATTGCTAACGGGGTGGTATTTAATGGATATTGATATGAGAAGAGATGATTTCTTTTCAGAGCTTTTGGACGGGGACAATAACAGAATTTACAATTTCATGATAAACGCATCCAATCAGGCAAACCTTGCCAATAGGCAAAATACTTCTCCAGTACAGGTAAATTCAGTATTTGTAGTCATAAATCCATATTACATCGAGAGGCTGAGCCTAGAAAACCTGAACCTGGATATAAGGATGAATGAAAATGGCATATTGTCTATAAACAACAGAAGCTTTCGCATGATTGAAATAGAGCCCGGCATTAAGGTATTTGGCATTTATGAAGAAAAGGAGGCCTGATTTTACATGGGCGCAAAGAAAAGGAAGCTTACTGATATGCTTACTCCAGAGGAGAAGAAGCTGTATGAAAAGGTGCTGGAGGATATAGCAGAAAATGAGGATTTTTATACCAACAGCACTGCTGAAGAGATAACCCGTCATTTAATAGAAGAATGCGGATTTGATAAAGAGGCTATTTATAAACTGTTTAAGAAGATAACGGAAATAAATGAGGGGTGAAAAGCATGGAATTCAATCTGGGCAGAAGAACCTATGAAACAGGTTGGGAAAATCCTCAACAGATTTGTGAATCAGAGGTGATTGATGAGAATGAGGTGGAAAGGGCTGAGGAAAATCAAAAGAATATGGAGGCTAAAAAGGATCCACATGAAGAGGTTTATAAGGAATCTAAAGGAGAAATAGCAGAAAAACCTGAAATGGAGGAAACTAATAAGGGTGAAGAAAAGAAAGAGGCTAAGGACAGGGGAATACTTGAATTACTGGATGAACTCATAAGAATATATAAAAACAGGTAAGAATAAAAGCTCTTTTCCATAAAACAGGAAAAGGGCTTTATTTTATGCTTATGCAATTTCCCTATAGAAAAGCACCATGGCTCCTGCAGTGGTCCTGATGGCCAAGGGCAGGCAGCACCTGGTGGTCCTGTAAAGCCTTGTATCGTCATCCTTAATGTTCTTAAACTTATTGTATATCTTTATGGCTACCCTTGAATTAAACCTTATGTAGTCCCTAACTGAATCTAAGAGATATGCCCCTGATTCAATTTTAAACTCATTGACGTTTTGATAGGCCCTTGAAACGAATTTCTCATATTGGTGGTGATTGTCCAAAAGCCTTATGTTGGCATGCTGAGGCACAGTCATATCCTGTATCAGATGGAGGGTTGCCCCGAAGTAGAACATTGCCTTGTTGTACTTTTTCATGCTCCAGTATTTCAATGCCTTTTCGTGGTAATTAAGGGCCAGGTCCATTGCATTTTTCCTTCCAAATAATTCCTTTCTCTTTGTGGGATTGTAGAAGTGGTTTGAGCTCTTAAAGTCCTGGTCTGCCCAGACTACCCCTTTGTTCAGGTCTTCTATATAGCTTTTGAAAAGATTGCATTCATTCATATATCCATCGTTTAAAAGTATATTTAGGGATTTGTTGTTCAAATAAACATGAACAATACATTCAGTTTTTTTGATGGATTTTTTCACCGGGTTAATAAGGGCCAGTATTTTAGTCAATAAAAAGCTGTAGGTTGATTCTATCCTCTGTATGTTAATCACCTTCCCAAAGCAGTATGTAAGAATATTATCTGTAATTTTAATATAAATTATCATGCTTCCAAATCTGTGTAACAAAAATTTAATTTTGGCTGCAAATGTTTTATATTGGCTTATAATCCCCTATACAATATAATTATTATTAGGAGAAAGGGGTGTCATTATGGTTTATGAGGTTAAGAAAGGAAGGAAGCATGTATTATTAATGCTTATTGCAGCATTAGGGCTTGTTTGCCTTTTTGCAGGCATCTGTTTTGCAGCAAGTTCAGTCAGGATTGTAATTGATGGTGAGGAGCTGATATCAGATCCTAATCCCTTCATAGAAAATGGAAGGACTCTGGTGCCAATACGATTTATTTCTGAAAAGCTGGGGGCTAAAGTTGAATGGAACAATGAGGAGAGGGTTGTTACCATAGAAAAGGGCAACAGAAAGGTGATACTGAGAATAGACAGCCATCTGGTAATATACGATGAGGAAAAGGGACTGTATGGGCTGTCAGATGTAGCTCCCAAAATAGTGGAAGGCAGGACCTTTGTGCCTGTAAGGCTGGTAAGCAATGCACTGGGAGTGGGAATAGAATGGGATCCGATTACAAGGACTGTGTATGTGGATTCGGGTAAAAGCTCAGAAATAACACCATTTTACGATGTTAAGCTAGCCATGGAAAACGGCAGTAGGATAACAGGAAGGACACTCCTTGGCATTAACCTGCCTGAAGGATATGATAAGAATGACAAGCATGTTAAATACGTGCTTTTAGACCCTGGTACTGCAAAGGGATTTGTAATAGCCATGGGAAATGAATTGGACAAGGAATATACCTACCTTCCTGATATAAGGGACAATGGGCGTAAGGTACTGGCAGCGCTGATATATGATAAGGAAGGGAAACTAATATCAGGTGATGTAGTGGGCGTAAATGTGGAGGTAGAGCCTAAGGTTGAGTTAACAGGAATTAAGGAAGGGGATGTTCTGGATACGGTTACTTTTGGAGTGGATACCAGCTTTATTGCAACCAAAGTGGAATATGAAATACTGAGCCTTGACAGGGATTCAGCAATTGCAATCGGCAAGGACGTGCCTCAGGACCCATATGGAACCTACACCTGGAACCCAAAGGTTTCTGAAAGCGGAAGATATTCAATTAAGGCAGTTGCCTATGATACTCTGGGAAATGCCCATGAAAGCATGCCTGTAAATATATCCGTTGAAGTGGAGCCTAAGCTTGGATTATCAGGAGTTTCAAATGGACAAACCATATCAAGGCCTGTTACACTGCTGGCTTCGCGAAATTTTGACGTGAAGAATACCAGATATATACTTGTGAACCCAAATACAGGAGAAGAAAGGCTCATTGACGAAAGGCCCTATGGAGGGTATAAGTGGTTTCCTGGACCTGACCTTAAGGGGAAATGGGGAGTCCTGGTTGAAGTTACGGATTCAAGGGGAAATACGCTAAGAAGCGATGTTGTTGAAGTGAATATTGGAGGGGAGCCAATACTGCTTCTATACGGAATAGGCCCCAATGAAGTTGTGAGGGAATCCAAGAATATAAGAGTGGAAAGCAATGTGGATGTTGAAAGCGTAAAATATATACTTAAGAACAGGGATACGGGAGAAATAAGGGTAATTTTAAACAATTCAGGCAATGGTTTTGAGGAGACATTTACACCTGGCAGTAATGATGGAGGCAGCTGGAGCATAAAAGCCATAGCAAGATACAAGGGAAAGGAAATTGAAAGCGAGGAAATACCCTTTAGGGTTTACCTTGGAATTACCTACGGTTCAGTATCCATAGTGAATAAGGACAACTATGTGGAGGAATTTTTGAATATTGCCTCCCAGCTGGCAGTGGATTCATGGAAAAGCACAGGCATGTCTGCAGCACTTCAGGCTGCCCAGTCCATACTTGAAACAGGATGGGGAAGGTATGTTCCGGTGGATAAGTATACCGGAAAGGTATCCTATAACCTGTTTGGCATAAAAGGAAAGGGACCAGTGGGCTCAGTAACCATAAATACCAGGGAGGTATATAATGGCATTTCATACTATGTGGATGCAGAGTTCAGGGCCTATAACAATATAAGGGAAAGCTGGGCCGACCACAAGGACTTCCTGCTTAATTCAGCAAGATACGAGCCCTTTAAGGAAGTCATGCATAACAGCATTCTGGGGGCATGGGCTTTAAAGCGCTCAGGATATGCAACAGACCCTGAGTATGCACTAAGCCTCATAAGGATTATAGAAAAGTACAATTTACGAAATCTTGATATTATAGGCATCTAAATTTTAATAAAATAGCTATTAAAATATCAAAAATATGATAAACTTAATAGTGAACTCATTATTATTAGGGGGGAAATAATTTGGACCTAAAATCATATATAAGAGTAATAGAGGATTTCCCGGAAAAAGGAATAAGCTTCAAGGATGTAACTCCGCTGATTAAAGACAGGGAAGCTTTTATAGGAGCTGTTAATCAGATTGTGGAGGATTTAAGGGATAAAAACATAGACTATATAGCCGGGCCTGAGGCTAGAGGATTCCTGTTTGGTGCAACTGTGGCATATGCTTTGGGGGTAGGATTCATACCTGTAAGAAAACCTGGCAAGCTTCCTGCAGAAACAGTCAGCTATGAATATCAGCTGGAGTATGGCAAGAATACCCTGGAAATACACAAGGATGCAATAGAACCTGGAAAGAGGGTTGCCATTGTAGATGACCTTCTGGCCACCGGCGGGACAATGCTGGCTGCCGCCAGGCTGATTGAATCCATTGGAGGAGAAGTAGTGGCAATGGAGTTTTTAATTGAGCTGGAGAACCTGAAGGGGAGAGAGAAGCTTAAGGACTACTATGTAAACTCATTGATTAAGTATGAAAGATAAAGGATGGCTAAATAGCCATCCTGTTTTTTAAGCCTTTTACCCACTGTATTATATCCCTGGCAGTTTTTGCAGGGTTTTCGTTTATGAATACTTCCGTATAGTCTTTTCTTTTATATCCATAAAGAGGGTCGTAGTATTTAACCATAAGCTCCTCAATTACCTTTCTGTGCTGGGATTGATATATCAATTCCTTATAATATTCAATATTCCTGTCTCCCAAATGCTTCCTCAGAAGTTCCAGGGCTGATATGATTTCTGAGTCGTTATTCCTTACATAATCCCTGTATATGTTGTTTATCCTTGTTTCAAGGCTTGCAGATATATTTATGTGGATTCCTTCCAATATGGCATTGAATATATAGTCAGGTATGACAATCTTACCTATTTTCCTGCTTTCACCCTCTACAAATACGATGTTGGATTTTCTGGATTTCAGGGATTTGTACAAAAGGCTTTCGAACATCTTCTGGCTGTTTTGCTCTCCCAGCCCTACGCTTCCGAAAAATGAGCCCCTGTGATTTGCACATGCCTCCAGGTCAAGTATATCCATTCCTTCTTCCCTGAGAGCCTTCAAAACTTCCGTTTTGCCAACGCCTGTGTTTCCATAGAGCACTATGAACTGTACTCCCTTTACTGATTCAGGAAGTGCCTTTATGATGTACTTCCTGTACCTTTTATATCCTCCGTTAAGCTTCATTGCATTTATCCCAAGGCTAACAAGAAGGGCTACCAGGCTTCCGCTTCTTAATCCTCCTCGGGCGCAGAAGAATATGAGATTTTTGTATTTCCTGCTAAGATTATATATTTTATCGTACATATCAGGCAGTTTCTTTGACACTATCTGAATTCCCAGCTTTTTGGCTACTTCGGCACCTTCCTGGACATAGGCAGTTCCAACCATTTTTCTTTCCTCATCGTCAAAAATGGGAATATTTATTGAATCAGGTATTGTATAAAGCCTGTATTCGCCAGGGCTTCTTACATCTATAAGGCAGTAGTTTCCATCTATATTGTTCTTGTCGATATTTTCATACTCTATTATATGGTACATTGGTATTCCCTTCTTGTCATTATAGTACAGCTAAGGGATATTATATACAACTGTATTAATAAATTCAAGGCTCTTGGATAAGAGCCTTGAATATTTCTAAAAGTCATCCTTTAGCAATCTTTCAATTGTATTTACATCATCTGTAAACTTTAAGGGCTCAACAGCAGGTCCTTCTATTATCTCCCCTGTATAAGTAAACCTTGATCCGTGGCATGGGCAATCCCAGGATTTTTCAGCTGAATTCCAGTTTAATTCACAGCCCATATGGGGGCAGGTGGTATTGACAAGATGGATTTTTCCTTCTTCATCCTTGTAGGCACCTATTCTTTCCCCCTTTATCTTGACAACCTTGGCTTCGCCTGGATTTAATTCAATTTCATGAGGGAGAGGTGTAATCTTTCCATCTATTAGGTTTTCCGCCACCTTCAGGTTTTCCACTATGAAGGTCTTTGCTGATGGTATTATATTCTTTCTGGAAGGATTGTATACTTCCTGCCAGGGGCTTTCCCCATTTACTATCAGGTCCCTTATTAACATGGCTGACACCATGCTGTTGGTCATTCCCCATTTCAAAAACCCTGTAGCAACATATAGATTTGGAGTATTGGATGTAAAATGCCCTATATACGGAATCCCATCGGGAGTATCATAGTCCTGTGTAGACCATCTGTAGGGGATGTCTTCAACAGTAAATATCTGTTTTGCAAACTCCTCCAGCTCTTCATAGTGTATGTTTGTATCAGGGCTTTGGCCTGTATTGTGGTTTGAGCCAGCAACCAGTATCAGCTCACCATTTTCAATATCCTGCTGGCGGAGAGACCTGGTAGGGTCTTCGGCGTTTATATACATCCCCCCGGGGAATTTTTCCCTTGCCTTAACTGCAACTATATATGACCTTTTGGGATATAGCCTGGCAAAATACATTCCATGCTTGTTGTAAAAGGGATACTGGGATGCCATTATCACCCTTTTGGATCTTATTTTATTTCCCCTTTCAGTGGTTACCACATACCTGTCATCTTCTTCTTCAATATCTACAGCCCTTGTATTTTCATATATCTGGACATTACTCCCTATTATCTGGGCTAAGGACAGTATATATTTTCTGGGATGAAACTGGGCTTGGTTTTCAAATATTACTGCTCCCTTTACCGGCAAGGGTAAAGGCAGGCTGTCAGCAAAGGAAGCCTTTATTCCCAGGCTTGAGGCAGCTTCCACCTCTTCTTCAATTTCCTTTAGGTATTTATACTGCTGGGTAAACACATATGCAGTTTGCCTTGTATAATTACAGTCTATGTTATGCTCTTCAATAATTCTTCCTATTTCGGATATGGCCTTTTCGTTGGCATCAGCATATTGCTTTGCCAGATGCTGCCCCAACTTTGTTTTGATTTTATTGTATATTAATCCATGCTGGGAAGTTATCTTTGCAGTTGTATGGCCTGAGGCACCCTGGGCTATATGGTCTGCCTCAATGAGCGCTATTCTGAAGCCTTCCTTATTGAGCATATAGGCACAGGATATTCCGGCTAATCCACCTCCTACTATTAGTATTTCAGTTTCAATGTCCCCCATCAAGGCTGGATAATCTGTATCAGGCGTAGATTCAATCCAGTATGATTTTGTTAAATTTTCACTATTTGTCAACGCAATACCTCCCATTTTAACAGAAATATTAACATTATTTTCACGCTAAAGGCATTAATTATGCAGCTAAACCCACATAAAAAAATAATTATGTGACAATATAATACTGTATTATTGATTAAGGAGGTTTTATATTGAACTTTGACAACTTCATTGAGAAAAGAAGGGTTGACAACGGGCTTCACAGCATGATTCTGGAGCTTTCAGCCGATGAATACCTGGAATACTATGATGAATTAAATGAAGACTATGCAATGAACATACTGGATAGCTATCTGGAGTACAGGGGGGATGACGGAAGGCCATCAGATGTGGAAATTGAATATGATGGTGAATACGATATTGTAAGAATAAAGGCAAACATTCACTACGTTGGAAATGACCATACAACATATCGCATGTGAAAGGGCTCTATTTGCTGAGCCCTATAAAATTTATAATTTTTTTTAACAATGACAGGTTGTGACAAAAAAAAACAAACTGTATGTATTATAATATCAATCGTGTAATAAATATTTGAGTTAGGGGGGTAACCGGGCATTGAATGATGTAAAATATAATCAGATTAGCGTTTTTGACAGGCGTTTATTAAGAGATTTGCCTTTATGCATAGTTATTGTGCTGGGACTTTCTTTTATTATGAATGGCAGTTACTTTATATTTCATATCTTAGTAGAATCATTAAGCATTATAATATCGTTTATATTCTTATCCATATCCCTTTCTACATGCAGATTTAATACCAATAGAAGCATTATATTTTTAGGAATGGCCTATGGATTTATTGGAGCATTTGACCTGATTCATATGCTTACATACAACGGTATGGGCGCATTTGCAGATAGTACGGGTAACATCTCAGCACAGCTGTGGATAGCAGCCAGGTATATGGAGAGCATATCTTTTCTTGCCTCGTTTGTTTTGGGGAAGAAAAGGATAGACGTTAATATTAAAAAGGCATTTATTGCCTATCTGATTATTTCAATACTCGTTCTTGCTTCAATATTTTATCTGGATATTTTTCCTCAATGTATGGCCAGGGAAAATAAAGCGACCTATTTTAAGATAATAAGTGAATTCATAATAACAGGAATTCTTATAGGAGGAACCACATACTACGTAAAAGGCAGCAGCATTAATATAAATAGATATCCTCTGCTTTTAATGCTGTTTCTGACAACAAGTGCAATCTCGGAAATGTTTTTGTCACTTACAGGAACTCAGCTAATGCACTCGTATTGCCTGGTATTCAAGTTAATCTACCAATATTTTCTATACATAGAAATTATTAAGACAAGCTTGGAAGAACCCTATATAGCACTGCACAGCTTGAATCAAACCCTAATGGAAAAAAATGAAAAACTGAAAGAGTTAGTCCGCGTTCAGAGGGAAGAGTCAGAATATAGGCGAAAAATAGAACATGAGAATATGAGGAAGAAGCAAATACTGGATGGGATATTGGAATCAACAATGAGTGGCATATTGGTACTGGATAACAATAAGGATTTATTGCATGTTAACAGTCAGTTTATGAGGATGCTTAACATCCCTCAAGAAATTGCTTCCAGTGGAAATATACAGGAAATAGTAAAGCGTGTAAAGGATAATCTAACAAACCCGGAGAAATTTGATTTATATATTATGGAGTCTGAAAAAGTCAGTGGGCCCTATACATTCTATTTTAAGCTTAAGGATGAGAGGATATTTGAAGTTTCAAACCTGCCTTATATTGATAGAGGGGAGAAAGCAGGCATTGTAATTCATGTAAGGGATATAACGGATAAGGAGAAGATGGAGGAATTAAAGAGGAAAATTGAGATAAAGAAGGAACTGCTGAAAAAGGCCAAGGAAATAGACGATATGAAGACAAGCTTTTTCAATACCATATCCCATGAAATAAGGACCCCCCTAAATGTCATATTGAGCATGATTCAGGTTTTGGAGTATGAGGGAAAAAGCAATAAAGATGGCTATTATCTGCTGCATGAGGACAGTGTTAAAGTATTGCTGAAAAACAGCTACCGGCTTATTAAGCTGGCTGATAACCTGATAGATATAACGAGAATTGATTCAGGGCATATGAATCTGAACTTGCGAAATCATGATATAGTTAAGATTATAAAAGGGACAATCCATTCTGCAGTTGAATATGTAAAAAGCAGTGATATATTAATACGATTTGAATCTAATACCAGTGAGAAGATTATGGCCTGTGATGCACAGAAAATTGAAAGGGTGCTTTTGAACCTCCTTTCAAATGCAATAAAGTTTACAGAACCCAAAGCTGATATTTTAGTGAGCCTTGAAGACAAAAATGAATCAATAGTAATCAGGGTTAAGGACAATGGAATAGGCATTCCAAGCAACATGGTTGACAAGATATTTGACAGGCTTAAGCAGGTGGATACCTCATTAAGAAGGCTGAACGAAGGGCTGGGCATAGGGCTTAGCATTGTGAAATCAATAGTTGAAATGCATGGAGGAAATATTAAAGTCAATAGCAAAGAGGGAGAAGGCAGCGAATTCATTATAGAATTACCTGTACATATGGTAGAAGAGGATGATAGAGCATGTGCTGATATGTATATGGGAATAGACAGGGTTAATATTGAGTTTTCAGATATATATGGAATAAATTAATATTGCATAAAATGAAGTAATATTGTATAATATCTACCATAGGGGCGATTAACTCAATGGTAGAGTGTCATCTTGACGTGGTGAAAGTTACAGGTTCGAGTCCTGTATCGCCCACCAGCATAATTAAGAAAGGTGTCTGATTACAGAGTGTAGTTGGACACCTTTTTTGTTGGCTGATAATCAGCTTTTTTACATAATAATTCTCCATTATGCAATATTATAATAGTATAGAATGAAGGAAGGGGATTATTATGGCTAAATATGATATGATGGAATTGAAGAAGCATGCTGTAGATATGCTTAAAAGAAGGGGAGTAACACTGGAAGACATAGGAGAACTGGTATACAATCTTCAAAAGGACTATTATCCTGAATTAACCATGGATATTTGTGTTAATAATGTGGATGCCGTACTTTCCAAAAGGGAGATAATCCACGCCATACTGACAGGTATAGCCCTGGATGAATTAGCGGAAAAGAACTTACTTCCACAGCCTCTTCAGGACATAGTGGAATCTGATGAAGGATTATTTGGAATAGATGAAATAATACCTCTTTCCATTGTCAACGTATATGGAACCATAGGGCTTACTAACTACGGATACCTGGACAAGGAGAAAAAGGGAATCATAAAAAAGCTTGATACGGAAAAGGGAAAGGTGGTAAACACATTCATAGATGACCTGGTAGCTGCAATTGCTGCAGCAGCAGCCAGCAGAATTGCCCATACAAGAGAATAGCAGTCATACTGCTATTTTTTTGTGTGGATATAGTTGACATCCAAAGGGATATGAAATACAATATAAGCAGATGTTAATAATATAAGCAAAAGTTGGTGTGTATATGACAAAGAGAGAAGAGGAGATACTTAAGCTTATTAAGGAAAACCCCATGATTTCCCAGAAGCAGATTGCAGATATACTGGGGATTACAAGGTCTTCAGTGGCAGTTCACATTGCAAATCTTATCAAAAAGGGATATATACTTGGAAGAGGCTACATTACACACAATGAGCCCTATGTAACAGTCATTGGCGGAGCCAATATGGATATACTGGGATTTCCCTATAATAGCCTGACATATAAGGATTCTAATCCCGGGGTTATAAATATTTCCTCAGGAGGGGTTGGAAGAAACATAGCAGAGAATCTGGCCAGACTGGGAGTGCCTGTAAAGCTTATAACCGCCCTTGGGAAGGATATGTATGGAAACAGGATAATTGAGGAATCCAAGAAAATTGGGCTGGACATACTGGATTCACTGATACTTGAAGGAGGATCCACATCCTCCTACATGGCAATACTTGATGAAAATGGGGATATGGCACTATCCATTTCCCATATGGATATACTTAACAATATGACTGTAGAGTTTATAAAGAGCAAATCAAGCATTATAGAACACTCCATGCTGCTTGTTATGGATACAAATATACCCTACGATGTAATAGAGTACATAGCTACTGCATACAGGGACAAAGCCATATTTCTGGACCCGGTATCCACAGCCAAAGCAAGGAAGGTAAAGGATATTATTGGATACTTCCATACAATTAAGCCCAACAGGATGGAGGCAGAGGTGCTTTCCGGAATAAGTATAGAAAATAGGGATGATTTGATTTCAGCTGGTGAGTATTTCTTAAATAAAGGAGTGAAAAGGGTATTCATAACCCTGGGAAGTGACGGGGTATTCTACTGCGATGGGTCAAAAACAGGATTTTTGAAAGGGCCTGAAGTAAAAGTGGTAAATGCCACAGGAGCAGGGGATGCATTCATGGCTGCACTGGCTTATGGATATATTGAGGATGCTGACGTGGAAGAAAGCGCCAGAATGGGCATAGCAGGTTCAATACTTGCACTTGTTCACGAAGACACCATAAACCCCAATATGTCCCTGGAAAACATTAGATTATACATGAAGGAAGTGGTAGGATGTTAAAGGATTATATGGATATAAAGGAAGAGGTGCGTCTGGCATTGGAAGAGGGCAGGGCTGTAGTGGCACTGGAGTCCACCATTATATCCCATGGTATGCCCTATCCCAAAAATGTTGAAACAGCTTTAAATGTTGAGAGCATAGTGAGAGAAAAGGGAGCAGTGCCTGCAACCATAGGCATTATAGGGGGCAGAATAAAGGTGGGATTAACAGAGGATGAAATAGCCCATCTTGGCAGGTCAAAGGAAGTTGTCAAGACTTCAAGAAGGGATATACCCTTTGTTCTGGCAAAAGGGCTTGATGGCGCCACTACTGTGGCTTCAACAATGATATTTGCAAATATGGCTGGAATAAGGGTATTTGCCACAGGAGGAATTGGAGGAGTTCACAGGAAGGCTCAGGAAACCTTCGATATATCTGCAGATTTGGAAGAACTGGCCCGCACAAGTGTAGCAGTGGTATGTGCCGGAGCAAAATCAATACTGGATATAGGGCTTACTCTGGAGTATCTGGAAACTGCAGGGGTGCCTGTGGTAGGGTATGGAACAGATGAATTTCCAGCTTTCTATACATCCAGGTCAGGGTTTAAGGTGGACTATAGAGTGGACACACCTAAGGAGCTGGCAAAAGCACTGAAAACTAAATGGGACCTGGGGCTTAGTGGCGGTGTTGTAATTGGAAACCCAATACCTGAAGAATATGAAATGGATTATGAACTCATAAACGACGCCATAGAAAGGGCACTGGAGGAAGCTGAAAAAACTGGAGTCAAGGGAAAGGAAACCACTCCGTTTCTTCTTAACAGGGTAAAGGAAATAACAGGAGGAGACAGCCTCAATGCAAATATACAGCTGGTATACAACAATGCAAAAGTAGCCAGCGAGCTTGCAGTGGAGCTTTCAAGGATATATGGATAATAAAATGGATGGCACTAAGCCATCCATTTTTTATATATTCAGGAATTTCTTAACATCGTATTCCTCAAGCTTTTCCTGTATCCATGTGTTATATGCACTTGGGTATTTTTGATCAAACAGCTTTTCTCTTACTTTCTCTTTGCTTTCTTCATAGTTTGCTTCTTTAGCTGGTACTTTATCTTCAACCTTTATGATGTGGTAGCCGAATTTAGTCTTAACAGGTTCGCTGATTTCTCCTACTTCCAGTGAAAATGCCACATCTTCAAATTCCTTTACCATTTTTCCTCTTTCAAAGTATCCAAGGTCTCCTCCCTTTTCGCTGTTGCTTTTATCTGTAGAGTATTCCTTGGCCAGCTCTTCAAAGTCTCCGCCATTATCCAGCTTTTCCTTTACTTCCAGAGCTGTTTCCTCATCTTCAACCAGTATATGCCTTGCCTTTACCTGTTCTTTCTGGGCAAAGCTGTCCTTGTTTTTTTCAAAGTATTCCTTCATTTCATCTTCTGTAATTTCAATTACAGGAGTCAGCAGCTTTTTAAGGTATAGATTCATTTTAATGTCATGTTTTATGTCATCCATTGTCATGTTGTAGTATTCCAAAGCTGAATTAAAGGAGTCCTCTCCACCATATTGTTCAATCATTTCATCAACTTCTTCTTGTATTTCCTTATCTGTAACAGTTATATTTTCCTTTTCAGCTTCATTAAGAACGACCTTTTCTATTACCAATACATTCAAAGCCTCTTCTCCGTAGGACTTAACAAGGAAATTATACAAGTCCTCCTTGGTTATCTTTTCTCCATTTACAGTAGCAACTGCTGCGTCAAAGCCATCTGAACCCCTATTCAGTCCAATGGAGATTAAGGTTGAGGCAATTAGCACTATGGCAATTATCAGCGCAATGTTTCTTTTAGCATTATTTCCTTTCACATGTTACCCACCTTTCAATTAAGTTTACTATAAGATTATATCATATTGTGCCTGATATATTAACTATTATCTGATTTTTTTACAATTTAACATAATTTAACTAAACTTTTTATAATCCTTTCTTTAAGTGGAGATGAATAGAAAAGTAATTCCTAATAAAACAAATAATATGATAAAATATGAATGGATATTTAAATTAAAAGGGTAGAACTAGGGAATGCCTTAAGGGGGTTATTTAATGATTACAAAGAATCGGGAGAATATCTTTTGCTGGATAGAAAAAGAACTAAATCCAGTGCCTTGTACATCTGAAGAATTTATATATAACGAAATGGAATCACAATCAGGATACAGCCTGCCAATTATATATCAGGATTTTGATGCATCTGACAGAGGACACTGGGTTGATAGAGGTATGCTCTATGATTTTCTGTACTCAACAGACGGAGAAGGGAAAAAGCTGCTAGACTTTGGGCCAGGGGATGGTTGGCCTTCATTAATAGTTGCACCATTTGCAAAAGAAGTTATAGGTGTGGATGCATCTGAAAAACGTGTGGAGATTTGCAGGGAAAATGCCAAATTATTAGGAATTCGGAATGCAAACTTTGTAAGCTATAAATCTGGAATGGCATTGCCTTTTGAAGATAATACCTTTGATGGAATAATGGCAGCATCATCTATAGAGCAGACTCCAGACCCAAAGAAAACCTTATGGGAACTGTACAGGGTGTTGAAACCAGGAGGACGTATCAGGATTTATTACGAAGCATTGAGTGATTATAAGGATGGGTACGAAAATGATATATGGATAGTGGAACTGACTGAAAGCAAATGTAAACTAATACTGTATAATAGAGATTTGGAAAATGAATATGCTTTGCAATATGGATTAACAATTGAAATGTCAAAGGAAGAATTAACAAAAAGAATATCTGCTAATGGAGAAGTAAGCTTTGCTCAAGTTTCCATTTCATTTTTGGAAAAGATACAGCACATGATAACCAAGGCTCAAGTATGCAGAACTATTCATCCTTCAGGGAAAACCTGGGTTTCATGGCTGAAAGAAATAGGTTTTAAGGCAGCATTGCCAACTTATAGTGGAGGTATGGCTGCTGGGAAGCTGTTTGATTCTTACACAGATGATAATCGACCATCTAGTCTGGATTCAGTAGATGAAGCAATTAAAAAAATTGTAAAGATAGTAACAGGATTGGAAGCACCAATTGGCTTTGATCCAATGATAACTGCAATTAAATAATGAGTTTTATAGCTAATACATATATTTAGATATACTGTATATTTATTAGAAAGTTACTATAAAAAAGCTAAAGGAGTTTTTATATGGATAGTAAGTATAACATGGTTAAAATGGAAAGGAAAAAGCATATTGCCCTAATAGCACACGACAACATGAAAGACGATATAATTGAATGGGCAAGGGAAAACAAGGAAAGTTTAAGCAGGCACTTTTTATACGGTACCGGAACCACTGCAACCCTCATAAGCGATATAGTAGGGCTGCCTGTAAAAGCTTTTAAATCTGGACCTTTAGGAGGAGACCAGCAGATAGGGGCCCGCATAGCTGAGGGAATAATAGATGTGCTCATATTCTTCTGGGATCCTCTGGAAGCTCAGCCCCACGACCCTGATGTAAAGGCACTCCTTCGCATTGGTACCCTTTACGATATACCCATGGCAACCAACAGGGCTACTGCAGATTTTCTCCTCTCCTCTGCATTCATGGAGGGTGAATACAACAGGAAAATACTGGACTTTTCAAAGACAGTTGATATGAGGAAGGATAAGTTCAAAGGGAAATAAGAGAAAGGTTCAAGCCTAAAGCTTGAACCTTTCAAATATTATTTACAGCGCTTTTTTTGTTTCAGCGTCTATTCCATACTTTTTACTGGAGTAGCTGGATAATGCATACATTAAGACGGCAAGCAGCGCTAATCCTAGAACGATTAAGATTATAGGATTTAGATTAAACAATCCATATAGTAAGAACATTAATGCGGCTACTGATGCAACTGTTAGAGCATATGGAATTTGAGTTGCAACGTGGTCCATATGGTCTGCTCCTGCAAATATTGATGCCAATACAGTTGTGTCTGAAATAGGTGAGCAGTGGTCTCCAAAAATAGCGCCAGAGAATACTACACCAGCCATTGCAACAGATAGCAATGGGTCACCAGTAATATTATATGTCAATGGAATTGCTATAGGAGTTAATATTGTCATAGTTCCCCAGGATGTACCTGTAGCAAAGGATACCAACATACCAATTATAAATATTATCACAGGCAGGAATGTAAATGATACGCTGTCCCCAACAACTGAAACGATATAATCAGCCAGATGCATTTCTCCGGTTATTCCACCCAAGGACCATGCCAAAACAAGTATTACGCAGGCTAATAGCATAAGCTTCAATCCATCTAAAAATGTATCCATAGTTTCTTTAAGGTCCATTGTTTTACTGATTAGTGCCATTGCTATACCAACTATTGACATTCCAAATGCGCCCCATAGCAATGCTGTGTATGCATCTGCATTTCCTAGTATTTCTGTTAGGCTATCTCCTGGCAGTCCTGTCCACCAGAATCCGAATAATGTTATTCCCACAAGAGCAATCAATGGAAGGAAGAAGGTCATTATTCTGGGCTTAACGTCCTTAGGCTCCCCAAGCTCAAAGCTTACATTCATCATAGACTGGCCGCCATCCCTTATAATCTTGCCTTCCTTTACTGCTCTGTATTCAGCCTTTAACATTGGACCAAAATCTTTACCTGAAATTGCAAGCATACCTACAAATAGAACTGCAAATATACAGTATAAGTTTAGAGGTATGCTTCGTATGAAGCCGTCAAATGCTCTTATAGAGGTAATACCAGCTGCATCAAGCCCTGATTGAATCATACCTATCTGGAATGCAATCCAGTCAGAAATGAAAAATGTAGCAACAGGAGCTGAAGTTGAATCCAATATATATGAGAGCCTTTCTGATGACACCCTGTGTTCTTCAGATATATCCCTGAAAACGTTTCCAACTATTGCAGCATTAACATAATCGTTAAAGAAAACAATAATTCCTAACAACCATGCACCGACACTGGCGGATTTTCGAGATTTAATCTTTGTTTTAGCCCAGTCGGTTAAAGCCTTGCTCCCATTAAGTTTCCATATGAAAGCAATACCGGTACCCATCAATAGATTGAATAGCAGCAGTCTTGCATTACCATTATCAGTCATAGCTGCCAGAATTGTTTCCAATGAATGGACTGCTCCGGCAAGAGGGTTTCCACCAGATATAATAATACTTCCGGCAAAAATCCCTATAAATAGTGATACAAGTACCTGTTTAGTTATAAAACACAGTATAATAGCAATTAATGGTGGAACTATTGACAAAATACCATATTCCATGATATCACTCCTTAATGGGTTTTATTGTTGGCCAGCTAAAAAACAGTAAATTAAATCTGTTCACCTCCTTGCTCAATTAACAATTTAATATGGCCAATATTAAATTGTTAAATAAATTTAAAATATTTACTCATATAATTCTATATTTTTGACAAATCTTCTTCTTTTTGACAAAAAATTTATAGAAAAATGAAAAAGGCACCTTATAATAAGGTGCCTCTGTTATTTTGAATAGTATTCAACAATTAGCTGGTCGTCAATTTCAATAGGTACTTCATGCCTTTCAGGAAGCCTTATTAGCTTACCTGTAAAGTCCTCACTCTTTTCCAGATATGGATAGGTGTTCTTTAGATTTGAAAGATAGTTCTCCCTGAACAGTTCCACATTCCTTGATTTTTCCCTAAGGGAAATTGTGTCTCCTGCCTTTACCCTGTAGGAGGGTATATCTACTTTGCTTCCGTTTACAAGTATGTGTCCGTGAACTACCATCTGCCTTGCCTGCCTAATGCTTGTGGCAAAGCCCAATCTGTATACCAGATTATCCAGCCTTGTTTCCAGTATTTTAATCAATGCATGTCCTGTAAGCTCAGGAGACTTCTTAGCTTCTTCAACATATCTTTCAAATTGCTTTTCCATTACTCCATAGTAAGCCCTAAGCCTTTGCTTTTCCAGCAGCTGCCTTCCGTATTCTGAAAGCTTCTTATCAGCACGTGAAGTACCTGGTTTTGCCCTTTTCATAGCTTTTGGATGTCCATATACATTTAAACCCAATCTTCTGGATTCCTTAAATCTGGGTTTCATCATCTTTGCCAAAATTATCATCTCCATTATAATATTTGCCGCGATAATTTAAGCCATAAATAATATATCATAAAGCAATGCAAATGTAAATGATAATTATTATCAATTAGGTAAATTTTATTTGCCTGACAGTGTTCTAAATATAAATATGCCACATAATAATTGATAGAATAAATGTAATTGCCACTATTTGCAGCACTTGACGAAAATAGGGTTAAACTTAATTAAAATAGGTATATATATTTTAGATATATAACCAGTCATATACATCAAGTTATAGTTTTCCAATCTAATCATTTCTTATTCATATCCAATGGAGGTGGATTTCATGGATGAATTTCTAAAGAAGCATTTCATCAAACAGAAGATGATGAGGACGGTCATATTTTCTCTAATCCCCATAGTTTTGGCATCCGTTTATTTTTTTGGCTGGAGGGCTATAGTACTTCAGATAGTTGTACTGATTGCAGGTACAGCTACAGAGTGGATTTATGAAAAAAGGCAGAATAAGAAGGTTTCAGAGGCAATATTTGTAACATGTATTCTATATACCCTGACTCTGCCACCAAGAACTCCGTTTTGGATAGCTGTTGTAGGAATTGTATTTGGAGTGTTCTTTGCCAAGGAGGTATTTGGAGGCTTTGGAAAGAACCTTTTCAACCCGGCATTGGTAGCAAGGGCATTTGTATACATAAGCTTTCCGGAGCCACTGACTTCCCAGTGGTCAAAGGCAGCTTCAGGTTTTCCAGGGGGATTTGCAGTCTATTTAACTGAAGATATAGATGCAATAGCACGATCAACGCCAATGCTTACTTTCCGTGAAACCGGATATGTTGAGCCTTTGAAGAATCTGATAATAGGGAATGTGGCCGGCTCATTGGGAGAAACATGTGCCATTTTGATAATTATTGCAGGAATATACCTTTTGTACAAAAAGGTGGCAGCATGGCAGACCATGGCTGCAGTTTCCATAGGATTTGTACTTGCCAATACAGCTTTCTATCTATTGGGAAGCTCCCAGATTCCAGACCCCATATTTGGCATATTTTCAGGGGGATTTCTGTTTGGAATGGTATTTATGGCTACAGACCCTGTTTCCTCTCCTAAGACAAAGGGCGGAAAATGGATATATGGCATATTAATAGGAATAGTTACGGTTGTAATCAGGGGATATGCCCTATTTGCAGGAGGAATGATGTTTGCCATACTTATAGGGAATACCTTTGCTCCCATTATTGATGAGGGAGTTAAATACTTTAATAAGGTGAAAAAGGAAAGGAAGAAAGAGGTGGCAGCATGAAGGATTGGAAGGATTCGTTCATATATCCGGTTCTGTTTATGATTGTCATAACAGCAGTATTTACATTTCTTTTGGCAGGATTACATGAAATAACACAGGATGCAATAGCCCTTAATGAAGAAACTGAATTAAGAAGAAAAATACTATATGTATTCAACATAGACATTTCTTCCGACGACCCAAAGGATATTGAAAGGGTGTTTAATGAGCATGTGAAATCAGAAACAGTCGGAGATGATACTATTTACTATATAGAAGAGGATGGGAAGGTAACAGCCTATGCATTTCCAGTGGAAGGGGTGGCCCTGTGGGGGTCCCTAAAGGCATATATAGGAATTAGTGCAGATTATACAGAGATAATAGGGCTGGAATTCATATCCCATAGCGAAACTCCCGGATTGGGAGGCAGAATCAGCGAGGAATGGTTTAAGGAGCAGTTCAGGGGATTGGATTTAACCCGGGGAGAAGATGGGGAGTACATCATATACAGGCCTGCCATTGGAGGCAATGTGGATGCTGTAAGCGGAGCTACATTAACATCCAACTCCGTAAGGGAAATATTAAACAAAGGCATATATGAGTTCATAAGTGCTGAAAGGGGAGATTCATAATGTCGAAGGATAGCACCAAAAAGATAATGCTAAACGGAATCTGGTATGATAACCCTGTGTTCAGGCAGGTTATAGGAATATGCTCATCACTGGCTGTTACGAACCTGATGCTGAACTCCCTGATAATGGGGTTGTCACTAATATTTACCACTGCCTTTTCAGAGCTGACAGTTTCCATAATCAGAAAGTTCACTCCAAAGCATATAAGGATGATTGTTCAGGTGCTCATAATCTCCATATATGTAATAATAGTTGATATATTTTTAAAGGCTTATTATCCGGAAATGAGCAAGGCTCTAGGGCCTTATGTAGGGCTTATAATCACAAACTGCATATTGATGGGAAGATGTGAAGGCTTTGCCCAGAACAATCCACCGGTTAAGGCATTTATAGATGGCATTGCATCAGGGCTGGGATATACAATGATACTTCTGATGGTTTCCTTTATAAGGGAGCTATTTGGGTTTGGCACATTGTTTGGAGTCAAGGTGCTAGGCAGCTGGTGGACTAATTGGACAATAATGGTAATGCCTCCATCAGCCTTTTTCATACTGGGTACTATAGTCTGGTGGGGAAGAAGCAAGACTGAAAAGAGTGAAAAAGAAGTCAAGGAAGTTAAAGAAGTTAAGGAAGGGAGGAAGGCATTATCATGATGGATATAAATCCAACGACCATTTTTCTGGCAGCAATATTTACCAACAACATGATATTCAGCTATTTCCTGGGGATGTGCTCCTTTATATCCGTATCCAATGAAATACCCACTTCACTGGGATTAGGCCAGGCAGTAACCTTTGTTACCACAGCTACTGCAATTATAAACTATATTATATATAAATATGTATTATTGCCCTTACATTTGGAGTATCTGAGGTTTGTAGTGTTCATCATAACCATAGCAGCCTTTGTTCAGCTAATAGAAATGGTAGTTGAGAGGTATTTCCCAAGCCTGTATTATTCCCTGGGAATATTCCTGCCACTTATTACAGTTAACTGTATAGTATTTGCAGTTTCACTGTTTATGGTAATAAGAAACTATACATTCCTTCAGTCTGTAGCATATGCAGCAGGCTCCGGGCTGGGATGGACACTGGCAATAGTTGCCATGGCAGGAGCAAAGCAGAGGATTAAAAACAACAAGCTTCCAAAGGGCCTTGAGGGGCCAGGCATAACCCTCATAATTACCGGATTGATGGCTTTGGCCTTTGTTGGCTTTTCAGGCATTGTACAGATACAATAGGGGGGATAGTATGCATATGATATTGCTGACTACAGCCATTGTTACAGGTTTTACAGGGCTTTTGGCAGTGCTCTTGACCCTGGCAGACAGAACCATTGCAAATTACGGGGAGAAAAAGCTTGTTATAAATGATGACAAGGAATATATTGTAAAGGGAGGCTCTTCCCTACTATCAGCATTAATAGGCGAGAAGATATTTATACCATCTGCCTGTGGAGGCAAGGGAACCTGCGGCTATTGCAAGGTTAAGGTCCTTGAAGGAGGAGGGCCTGTTCTTCCGACAGAACTGCCCTGGCTGTCAAAGGAAGAGCTGGATGGGAATATAAGGCTTTCATGCCAGGTAAAGATTAAGGAGGACATGAAGATATACATACCTGAGGAGCTATTCAATGTCAGGGAATATGAGGCAACTGTTGAAATACTGGAGGACATGACACCGGAAATCAAGAAGGTAAGGCTCAGATTAAATGAAGGAGAGGAGATTAATTTCAAACCCGGCCAGTATATCCAACTAAAGGTGCCAGCCTATGAGGGAAATGATGAGGAGGTATTCAGAGCCTATTCCATTGCATCCAGCCCTGAGGAAAAGAACTTCATAGACTTGTATATCGGATATACAGGAGGGATAGCAACAACCTATGTCCATAAATTCCTGAAGAAGGGAGACAGGGTATATATAAACGGCCCTTATGGAGATTTCTACTACCACGACAACAGGGATAAGGAAATGGTGCTGGTGGCAGTGGGAACAGGCATAGCCCCCATTCTTTCAATACTAAGATATATGGCTGATAATAGAATAGATAGAAAGGCAACCTTTTACTTTGGCGCCAAGACTCCCAATGACCTGTTTGAACTGGAGCTTATCCATTCCTTTGAGGAAAGCATACCTGGTTTCAAGTTTATCCCAACCCTGTCAAGGGTAAAGGAAGAGCACAACTGGACCGGCGAAAGAGGAAGGGTGAATGTACAGCTGGAGAAGTATATAGATAATGGAGAAGGCAAAGAGGCATACCTTTGCGGAAGCCCAGCCATGATAGATACAGTGGTTGAAATATTGAAGAAAAAGGGATTTACAGATGATGCTATTTTCTATGATAGGTTTTAATATAAATATGTTATACAAAGCCATACTAATTGTGATAATATTAATGTGACAAAATAAAGATTAGAGGTGTATAGATGATTTCAATTGGAGAGATACAGAAGCTAAAAATAAAGAGAAGTACTTCCTTTGGAGTGTATCTGACTGACCTGGAGGGAAAGAACAGGAATGAGGAAATATTGCTTCCTAAAAGGGAAGTGCCAAAGAATCTAAAGGCTGGAGATACAATAGAGGTTTTTATCTATAGGGATTCTGAGGATAGGCTTATTGCAACTACCAGAAGGCCTAAAATCACCCTGGGGGAGGTAGGCCTTCTTAGGGTAAAGGATATAACCAAAATAGGCGCATTCCTGGATTGGGGGCTTGAAAAGGATTTGCTTCTGCCCTTTAAGGAGCAGACCATGAAGCTTATTAAGGGGAAAAAGTATCTGGTAGGCCTTTATGTTGACAAGTCCGACAGGCTTTGTGCCACAATGAAGATAAAGGATTTCCTAAGGACTGACTCACCCTATAAGGAAAACGACTGGGTAAAGGGAACCATCTACAGCATAAATGAAGATATGGGAGCCTTTGTGGCAGTGGACAACAAGTACCATGGAATGATTCCCAAAAAGGAACTCATTGGGGTATATGCTCCCGGAGAGGAAGTGGAATTAAGGGTTACAAAGGTAAGGGAAGATGGAAGGCTGGAACTGAGCCTGAGGGACAAATCCTATCTGCAGATAGATAAGGATGCTGAAAGGATACTGGAGAAGATTAAGGAAAAGGGAGGATTCCTTCCCTTAAATGATAACAGCTCGCCGGAGGAAATAAAGAAACAGCTTAACATGAGCAAATCATCCTTCAAGAAGGCAGTTGGAAGGCTTCTTAAGGAAAGAAAAATAAGGTTTGAAAAAAAAGGCATTAGATTATCATGAAAATAAAAAGTGGCCTGAAAGGCCACTTTTTCGGTGTAAAGGGAAAATATGAATTTGGGGGGTACTTATCATATTCCCTTATTTTAATAGGTTTACAGTTTTCGATTTACCGAGAATACCAACAATTGCATAGGATATAATTGCATCGATAAAATGATGAAGCATTGTGCCAACTCCAGTGATTATCAGTATATTATATATATTAAATCCTAAAAATGGCACAACTACAAGCATTTCAAGAAACCCGTGCAATGGGGCGGTAATTGCTACAGCCTTTCCAAAGGATGATCCTTTTTTTATAAGTAATGCACCTGCCATTCCAACAAATACGTGCATCAATGCCCTCAATCCCACTATTGGCCCAAGGTTTAACAGAAATCCCAAAGCTGAACCCAGTCCTACCATAATGGCAACTTTTGGGCCTAACAGCATGGATATAAACATGGGGACGTGAGAACCAAGGGTTGCTGAAAATGGAGGTATAATCACTTTAAAAAGGACTATAAATGGTATTACAATTGCAAGGGCAGTAAGTAATGCAGAAATTGTCAGCTTCTTTGTAGTCACATTATTACCTCCTTATTGTACTATTTAGGATAGCAGATGTATATACACATGTCAATACTACTGTAAAGAATATTTACATTAAAGTAATAGCAAGGTAAAGAAGGAAAGCTATTTAGCTGTAATCTATAGTATTAGTATTAGAAGGATTAATATTAACTTATGGCAATAATATAATTTCCTATTAATAACATAAATTGGGAAAAATGATGGAAAGGAGAAATAAAAAAGGGATGATGGAAATCATCCCTTAAATATCAATACCCAGGAAGTGTTTTACCAGTATCCCCACAACAAATGATAGCCCTGCCACAGAAAGGCTAATGGTAGCCATTTCAGCAAATCTCTTCTTAAAGGGCAAATCCTTTGCTACGGAAATATAATATGTGAATACCAAAATTATTACTACAACAATTAATAGCATTGCAATTAAGGCAGGTATATACTGATGGTTAGGCAATACAAGATATGGCAGTACCAGTAGAATTACTGCAAAAATATACATGATTCCGGTATATAATGCAGATTTCTTTGCATTTGCATCGCCTTCAGAACGGGCAGACAGGTACTCAGAGGATGCCATTGAAAGGGTTGCAGATATGCCTGTTATCAGCCCTGACAGTGCAACCAGCCTGTTATTCTGAAGAGCAAAGCTTAATCCTGCCAAAGTCCCTGTAAGCTCTACCAGTGCATCATTTAATCCCAGAACCATTGAACCTACATATTGTAACCTGTCTTCATCCAGCATGCCTATAAGGGCTTCTTCATGCTTTTGCTCGTCAATATATATTCTGCTGGCTTCAGCAACCTCCTTCGACAGCAATGTATAGGTATCCTTGGATACTTTTTCACCCTTCTCCATTAGCTTGATGACAAAAGTATAACCAAATATTATGCTCAATAGGGAATAGATGAAGACTCTGAGCCTTTGAGGCTTAAGGTCTTTATTGGTGTATTTGCTCCATATCCTGCTGTGCATTCCCTCTTCTCTTCCAATGCGCGCAAGTATTTCCTTATCCGTTTGCTTTTTTACCCTTTTTGACAGGTTCATATAAATAGCCTGTTCTGTTATCTCATTCTGCTGCAGCTTTAGTATGATTTCTTTTGTTTTTTGTGATATTCCAGTGTTTTCTTGCATGATCCACCTCCTAAAACACATATGCTGTTCTATTGCCTTCTTCAATCAATATATAGTATTGATATATTAATGTCAAGAAGGCTAAAGAGTATATGCATTGTTCTCATTTTATAAAGTGATTGACTTATATATAAGTAATGGAACGAATGAGGAATATGAGGAGCTTTTAAATAGAAAAAATAAAGGATAATAATTGACATTGGTATATACCATGTATATACTGGTATTAGAGGTGATATTATGTACACGACAATACAAAAATGGGGTAATAGTCAAGGAATTAGATTGCCTAAGCCAATACTTGAAATAGTTAATCTAAAAGAAAATGATACGGTTGAAATAAAAGTTGAAGATGGGAAGCTGATTATTTCACCAGTGAAGAAACAACACAAAACTTTGGAGGAAAGGATAGCGGAATATGAAGGGGACTATAGGCCGCATGAATGGGACACAGGGCCTTCTGTAGGAAAAGAGGTATAGGCTATGGAATACATTCCAGAACAAGGAGACATAATACTTATTGATTTTAATCCTAAGGCAGGTCATGAACAACAAGGAAGAAGGCCTGCCTATGTTATAAGCAATTATACTTTTAATAAGTTCACAAAAATGGCTATAGTATGTCCAATAACAAACACAAACAGAAGTTTTCCCCTTCACGTTCCTTTAGATGAACGAACAAAAACAACTGGTGTGATAATGTGCGAACAGGCAAAATCCTTGGATTTTGTAGCTAGAAGATGTTCTTTTTTGGAAAAATCCCCTCAGGATATATTAGATGAAGTAAAGGATATTTTTGCTGGATTTATTGAATAGATGTATGGAGAAGGGTTGATGATAAGTAATGAGCAGAAAAAAAAAAAAAGATATCACTGCAGTAAATAGATTACAGTATAGTGCCGGAACTGTATGTAAAGGTTTTTGGTTTCAAGAGTTTAGAAAATATTGTCGTCGACCTCCGGTAGTGCAAAAACCCCTGGAGATCGACGACAATTATTATTTTTGGAGGAGCGTGTAAATTTCAAGGAAAAATGCAAAATTAGAATGAAGAGCATTGTGGCAAAACAGAATTGACAGAAAATTAAAAATGTAGTAATATCAATGTACAGAATGGTTGCTAGACTACCTATGAGGAAGAGGCTGTAAATAATTTTGTGCTTTTGAAATTCAATTGCACCTTTCTGATAACAATTATGTTTCGTTATTTTGGAAATTAAGGTTATTCAGCAATCATATTTTTCCTTTATTTTTATATTTTTGCATTATAATTTTAAATTTTGGGAATAACTTATAATATGAATTTGAATTCTCTTAAAACTTCTTTAGGCAGTGGAGACTATAGCTTAAGAGCTTTGCTATTTTGCTATAGTCTCTTTGTTTTATTTGGTTTTTCAAAGGCATTTTTCAATACGTCATTCAAAGAACATCAACATTTGGTTTAATATCAGGTTCTAATTCCTACATCTCTGAGTCCATTTCCTTGTAACAGTTTGACTGCCTAAATACAATACCCTTTCTAATGCTTAATCTGATGTATATAAAGATACTTTTTACCCCACTTTTCTTCCAGTTTTGCCAGATTATTTAGCGGAACTTTTTCATTTACAGCTTTATATACATTCATAATGTCTTTGGAAAATTATCTTAATTCTTTGTAGCTTACATATTTAAATGAGTTTCTTAATTTATGTATTATACATTTTTTATTTTTTTGGAAGAAAAATTTGAAGGAAATAGGAGGAAATTGTAGAAGTATTAATAAAAAAAGGGGTGTTAATCGAAGATAAGAAGATTAAAGGCATAACTTTGGAAGAAACTATTAAAGGCATGACAAAAGAGGAACTGGAAAGGTAGATGATAAAAAGTAGAGAGGAGTTGATAAAATGGCAGACTTTAAATATGAGATTGTTGAGAGAATTGCTATTCTTTCGGAAAGCGGTAAATGGACAAAGGAATTAAACAAAGTTAGTTGGAATGGAAGGCCTGCAAAATACGATCTTAGAGATTGGAATCATGAAGATGGGAAAATTGGGAAAGGTATAACTTTAACTGATGATGAGATAAAGTATCTGAAACACGTACTAGATGTGATTATAAAATGATAAATATCGCAGAGGGGGGAGAAGGATATGGGTGAAGTTAGAAATATTTTTACTTTTTTAAAAGAATTCAATGAATTACTAAACCCAATTGTTACGGAAATAGAGAGACAGCTTTGGAATTATAAGCTTTCTGATGCACCTAAGATTGATGAGTTATGGTCTATATATAATACTGACAACTTAGACGAGTTGAAAATTCTAGAAATAAAAAGACCAGAGCTAAAGCCTTGCCCATTACCAGATAGAAATATAGAGGAGTGGATTGAAGGCCAATGGCAAAAATTAGACGTGGAAAATATTAACCCAAAGGAGAAAATTATAAGAAATACTGTAGATAAAAATGGTGAATCTATCCAATTTGAAGAGTATTTTACAGATAGTGAAGATAGAGTAAATAGTTTTAATGATTGGCTGAAAAAACGTGAAGAATGGAGATTGAGAGAATTACCAAGAAGAGAAGGTTTAAATCTATATAACAACTTATACAAATTATATTCTGATATCAAGAGAGAATCTGAAAGCGTAGAACTAATGCTGGGAGATGGCCATGTTAAATCAGCAGTAGATGGAATAATTGTAGATCATCCCGTACTTCTTCAGAAAGTAAACCTTGAATTTAATCCGGACAAACCTTCTTTTGTAATAAAATGCAACGAATTAAAAACTGAATTATATACCCCTTTGCTAAGAGCCATTCCTTCACTCAATCAATCCATGCTTTCAGATGTTATTCATGAGGCTGAAAACCTTCATCACATAGCAGATAAAGAGAACAATATAGGGTTTTTTAAAAGGCTTATAACTGTAGTTGATAAAAACGGAAAATACGTAGAAGATTTAAATAGTGTAAAAAGAATCTATGATGGGCCTATAATAGCTCATAATCCTATTCTTTTCTTGCGCAAAAGAACTCTAGGATATTCATCATTTATAAATAGCATAATTGAAGATATTGATAATAATGGAAATAAGAGTTTTCCTCAATTTTTTCAAAATATGGTAGGAAAATATAAAAAACAAAGCAATGATGAACTTACAGAGGAGGAATGGAATTATAACGGTATTGATGAAGAAGTTTTACTGACACTTCCTGCCAACAATGAGCAGTTAAAAATAGTGAAATATCTAGAAAAATATGGAGCAGTATTGGTACAAGGACCTCCTGGTACTGGGAAAACCCATACGATTGCAAATCTCATTGGCCATTTACTTAGCCAGGGGAAAAGCGTTTTAGTAACAAGCCATACAGAAAAGGCCTTAACAGTATTAAAGGATAAAGTGCACAAGGATTTGCAAAGCCTTTGTATCAGCCTATTAAGTACAACTTCACAGAAAAAGGAAATGGATGCTACTCTTTTTGAAATTGACGAAAAGACTTCATCAATTGATTTAAATGATTCTGTTAAAAGGATTCATATGCTTGAAGATGAAAGAAAGAGCTTAATAAAAAAATATAAAGAAAAGTATCAGGAGCTAATATGGATTAGAAATTTAGATTATAAGGATTTAGTTTTTGATAATGAGACAATATCGCCTATTGAAGCAGCAAAATTCATTAATAGAGGAAAGAACAAGTATGATTATATTCCTGGGAAAAGCAATGATGATACTGTTTCTATGCCTCTATCTTATGAAGAATTATCTAAATTATATGAAACCAATGGATTATTATCTGAAGATGAAGAAAAGTTGCTGGATAGCGATTTGCCTGATTTAGATAGTATTTGGCCTACGGATGTATTTAGCTTAAAGATAGAAGAAATATTAAATTGTAAAGCAAAAATTGAAAACTGGAAACCTGATTTGAGAATAAAGGATGACATAGAAAAAGAATTAATACTAACCCTAATAGAAGATGGACAGAAAGTTCGAAATAGTTTAAATGAGTTAAAAGCTTTTCAATCCTATATAATGGCAAGGAATATAATTGATAGTACATATATAAAGTTCTGGCAAGAGATATTCAAAGATTATGAGAGGTTGAAAAACCTATATGAAGAATACAAAGTGATAGTATTTAAGAATAATTACAATATTCCTCATGACATATTCAATGAAGATACTTTGACTATTTTAAATGAAATTATAGATACAGGTAAAGAAATACCAGTTAATTCAATAGCCGGGTTAATGAAACCCAAATGGAAAAGGATAAGAAACTCGATTACTAATAATAATAAAACCATTGAAAGGATTCAGGATTATAGGAATGTTAAGGTTATTGTAGATTATGAATTAAAGAGAAATAAATTTATTGACCAAATAAAAAAGCTATTAGGGAAATATGCTGGAGATATAGATTTTTCATCAGAAGATATAGAAATAAAATTAGAGATTTTTATTAAACAGGTTCATGCTGCCTTGACATGGTATGATGATATGTGGATTAGCTATATCAATAGAGTAAAAGATTATATTGAAGATATAGATAAGTTTGATGAGTTGTGTTCTATAGATATGATAAAACCAATAGAGTCTATAAATTTTATATTGGAGAATGTATTAATTAAAGAATTAAATTATAATTATTATCTTATTTATCTTAAGGAACTACAAAACCAATTAGAGGGTTATGAAGAATTTATAAAAGAATTCAGAGAATATGATGAGCTATTTAAAAGTTTTGTTATCTCTGTAGAAGAAAAAGATATAGTAAATTATAAAAAATATTATGATGAAATAGTTAATCTATATAATAAAAAAGAGATACACAATCTCCGAAAAGAATTATTAACAAAGTTGGAAAATATGGCACCGGATTGGGCTAAAGCAATAAAAAATAGAGAAGGAATCCATGGGAGTAGTAATGTTCCAAAGGATATAGAGTTGGCATGGAAATGGCATCAGCTTAATAACCAGATTAATAGAATAAATAGTTATGACCCAAATCTGATTCAAAGAGAAATAGATAGAATAAATGAACAATTAATGAAAAATGCAAGAAAACTGGCTTATGAGAAGGCTTGGTATTACAAGATAAAAAATACAACAGATGAACAAACACAAGCTATAAAAGGATGGAGGCAGACAATTAAGCTGTTGGGAAAAGGTACAGGGAAAAAAGCTCCTATGCTATTGAAAAAAGCAAGGGAACTAATGCCTTTATGCCAAAGCGCAATACCAGTTTGGATTATGCCTCTAAATAGGGTAGCAGAGAGCTTTGATCCTAAAAAGAATAAATTTGATGTTGTTATCATAGATGAGGCTAGCCAGGCAAATATATTGGCATTATCAGCATTATACCTAGGTGAAAAGATTGTAATTGTTGGAGATGATGAACAGGTAAGCCCAAATCCTGTAGGAATTAAAGTAGATGAGATAAACGCACTTATAGAACAGCATTTACGAGATATACCTCTTAACCATCTATATAATGAACAGACATCAATATACGATTTGGCACAGAGCTCTGGATTCAAGCCATTGATGTTAACTGAGCACTTTAGGTGTTTACCTGAAATAATTGAATTCAGTAATGGATTATCCTATAACAATAAAATAAAACCATTAAGAGATGCTTCCCAAGTAAAAGTAACACCAGCATTAGTACCATATAGGGTACCAGGAGCTTATATGGATTCCAGAAAGGTAAACAAAGTAGAGGCGGAACATATAGCCTCATTAATATGTGCTTGTATTGAAAATGAGGAGTATGAAGGTAAAACCATAGGAGTTATTTGTATGACTGGAGAACAACAGGCATACGAAATTGATAAACTGCTGCAATTAAGACTGGATCCAAAAGAATATGAAAGCAGAAAAATTCAATGTGGCAAACCATCTCAGTTTCAGGGAGATGAACGGGATATAATCTTTATAAGCATAGTTGCAGGGCCTAATGAAGATGGAGGTCCAATAAGGTTAGTAAGTGAAATCGGAAGAAATGATATGTACCGCAAAATGTACAATGTTGCAGCAAGTAGGGCTAAAGACCAGCTGTGGGTTGTTTACTCATTAAATCCAGAAACAGACCTTAAACCAGATGATTTGAGGCTTAAACTGATTAAGCATGCCATAAATCCATCCAATAGTGAACATGAAAAACAACTTAATAAAGCTGAATCAGAGTTTGAAAGAGATGTTATGAAAGTACTCCAGAATAAAGGATATAAGGTTTACTCTCAATGGAAGGTAGGTTCTTATAGAATAGATATGGTTGTAGAGGATGGGGATAGGCGTATTGCCATAGAATGCGATGGTGAAATATGCCATACTTTAGACAATTTAGCTGATGATATGAAAAGGCAAGCAATATTGGAAAGATTAGGATGGAGGTTTATTCGAATTAGAGGTAGCCAGTACTATAAAGACCCTGAAGAAACTATGGAGTGGGTTTTTAAGGAACTGGAAAGCTATGATATAAAGCCTAACTATCTAAATATAAGTGGAAAAGATGAGAAATATGCAGTTGAAGAAGATGAATTATTAAAGAGAATAAAAAGAAAGGCAGAGGAGATTCGCATGGAATGGCATGAGGAGTCAGAAGATGGGGAATATGTTGCTTTAAGTGATGAACAAGCTAATATTGAGGAAAATCCATTTGAAGAAGAAACGAAAGAAGAGAAAATTGATAAAGCACAGTTAGATAATATACCTATATTCAATTCTGCTGGCAGGGAATCGAGCAAAGAAGGAAGAAATAAGCAGAATTATACTAAACCAACTGCCAAAAGTAAAGATAATATGATGAAACCCATGTTTGATTTTAGAAAAAAATCTATGGAATGAAGATATATAGCTAAATAGATTTCCTGATTAGAAGGTGATTTTATGGGGTTTATATGTGATCTTGCAGAAATAGAAAAATTAGTAGAAAAAAAGAATGATTATATAATTATCAGCTGTATGCCATTAGAAGATGTAAAAAGCATATTTAAGCAGTTTAAGATACTATCATTGGGGGAGATACTTTCCAGAGAATTATTAAAAATAGATAAAAAGGATAGAAAGTTTGCAGTAGAGCTAATACTAAAAAGAATATTATCTAATATTAATAAACAAGAATTAATAATAACTGATATTGATATTCTGTTTAATCAGGCATATAAATTGGACATCATTAAACTATTTATTCAATTGTCTAGAAACAGGAAAGTAATAGTCCAATGGCCTGGAAAGTTAGATTCTCAAAATCTAGTATATTCGAGTCAGGAATATGAGGATTATAACAGGTATTCAATAAGGGATTATGATATAATATGCTTAAGGTAAAGGAGGATGGAAAATGAAATATTCTGAGCTAATTAACTTTAATCCTATAGAAACTGTTATAGAATTAAAAGCATCAGAAGACAGTGAAAAAGCTAAAAATCTGGTTGAAACCTATGTTATGTCAGATAAAATGGCAGATAATCTTGACTACGGACTAATCAGCCAGCTTAGATTAGACGAAGTAATTGATAATAAAGGTGTACTTATAGTTGGTAACTATGGTACTGGTAAAAGCCATTTGATGTCATTAATATCTTCTATTGCCAGTAATGAGGATTTTGTGCAGTATATAAAAAACAAGAAATTTGCTAAATACGTAGAGCCAATAGCTGGCAAGTTTGAAGTACTCAGAATAGAGATAGGGGCAGTAGATAATAGCTTAAGAAATATAATTACCAAGGAAATTGAACAGGATTTAGCAAAAAGGGGAATCAACTATAGATTTCCAGATAGTTCAACAATAACAAACAATAAAAGCGCTTTAGAGGAGATGATGAGTGCTTTTGAAAAAAGATATCCTGACAAGGGGTATTTAGTGGTTATTGATGAGCTTTTAGATTATCTGAAGACCAGAAAAGAATATGAAGTAATGCAGGATCTAGGTTTTTTAAGGGAGTTAGGAGAATTCATAAAGACATCTAGGTTTAGACTTGTAAGCGGAGTTCAGGAACAATTGTTTGATAATCCTACATTTTCATTTATATCTGATACTATGAGTAAAATCAAGGATAGATTTGAACAGGTAATTATAAGAAAAGAAGATACCTCATATGTAGTTTCAGAAAGAATACTGAACAAAACTCCTGAACAAAAAGCTAAAATTAGAGAGCATTTGCTTCCATTTTGTCCTCTCTACAAAGAGATGTCAGAGAGAATAGAGGATTACGTAGAGCTTTTCCCAATACATCCAGCATATATAGATGTATTTAATAAGGTGTACATAGCTGAAAACAGGCATGTACTTAAGACCATTTCAACAACCATAAAAGATTTACTGGATAAGGATGTGCCAGAGAATGCACCTGGAATTATATCCTTCGATTCCTACTGGTCTTTCATAAAAGATAATTATGCTAGAAGAACGGAACCGGATATTAGAGAGGTAATGGATAAATCTAAGATATTGGAAGACAAAGTAGCTAAAACTTTTCCTAAACAGCAATATAAGAAAATAGCGTTACAGATAATATATGCATTAAGTGTACATAGGCTGACAACAGGAGGAATAGAGGTAAGAATTGGACTAACAGCTGAAGAGTTAAAAGATAATCTGTGCTTATATATAGAAAATATGCCGGAAAAAGACCCTGAATTTTTATTGTCCATTATAGAAGTTGTTTTGAAAGATATTATGATTTTAGTAAGTGGCCAGTTTATAGAATACAATAAAGATAATGGGCAGTACTTTTTAGATGTGAAAAAGGATATAGACTATGACGTTAGAATAGAAGATAAAGCGAATTTTATGGAGGATATAAGCCTGAATAAATATTATTATTCCATAGTATACGATTTACTGGACTGGAATGAAGAAAAAGCTGTACCAAACTATGAGATTTATGAATATCAGTTAAATTGGTACAGTCACAATGTATTTAGAAGAGGATATCTATTCTTAGGGTTACCTAATGAAAGGTCAACTGCACAACCTCCAAGGGATTTTTATATCTATATATTGCCACCTTATGGAAATATGGATTATAAAGATGAGAAAAAGGATGACGAGGTATTTTTCAGATTAAAATCAGATGAAGAATTTTATAATAATTTGAAGTTATTTGCAGCTGCAAGGGAACTTCAAACATTAGCCTCAGATTATAATACAAAGAAGATATACTCTGATAAAGCTAGAAAATATGAAGAAAAACTTAAAGTATGGCTAAAAAATAACAAAAACACCTGTTATGATGTTATCTATAAAGGAATAAAACAGCAGCTTATTCAATTAACACAAGGAGCAACGAGAGATTCCAACTTTAAGGATACAATAGACAAAGCAGCTTCTATTTGTCTGGAAGAGCATTTTAACAATCTGTATCCTGATTTTCCAGTGTTTGAGATTAAGATTACGAAGAATAACAATGCTGAAATAATAAATAGAGCTATAAGATATTTTGCAGGACAGAAGACAAGTGATAGCGAATTATTTCTTAAGAGCTTTAATTTGATAAACAATGGGAAAATAGAAATTGAAAATTCCAAATATGCTATGCATTTAGTAAAACAGTTGAAGGAACTTTCTAAGCAGGGAGTTTTGAATAGAACAGATATTTTAAAGGAAAAATATGACGAGCTACTGGATAAAAAGTTCAATATAAACAACGAATATTTCATTGTAGTACTATTAGCTTTAGTATATACGGGACATGCTAACTTGGTACTAAAAGATATTACAATAACAGCTTCAAACATGGATAAATTAATGAGTCTGGGCAATTCAGATTTATATAACTTTAAGTATTTGGCAAAACCAAAGGAAGCAGCATTAAACGAACTTAAGAGATTGCTGGAGATACTTGATTTACCAATTGGCATTATAGTCAACGATAAAGAACTAGAGAAGGGATTGGATAGGATTCTTTCAAAGAGCCGTGAAATAGCTGAGTCTGCTTTGTATAGCAAAACCTATATTAATAGTGAACCAATACTTTGGGGAGAATTGCTGTTACCTGACAATATTAAAAGACAGTATGAATCAAAACTTAGCTTTGTGTTAAATGAGTTTGGCAATTTTAGAAACAAATACAATACAGTAGCTAAAATAAAGAATTTGAATCTGACTATAGCACAGCTGGATGAAATAGAAGAGGGTATTAAATATATAGATATAATAAAGAAATATGAAAAGTTTAAGAAAGAAACAGATGATATAATAAACTATATAGTTAATGTGGAAAATTCAATTATACCGGATGATATGACTGAAAAAATAAAGCAGGCCAAGGAGAGATTCTTTGATATAAGAGACCAGATAAGGGTTGATTTAGATGGAGATAAAGCTATAAGAGAATTAAAAAGTTTACTAGCTCCAATTAAAGAAGAGTATATTAACTATTACTTTGATAAACATACTAAAGCAAGACTAGGACCAAATGACTCAAAAAGAAAGGCTCAGATTATAAAGTCAAGAACCCTTGCTAATTTAAAGAAACTTGCAGAAATAAAAGGGATATTTCAGGAAAACAAGTTAAGGAATCTGGAAAAACAGTTATCAGAGCTTTTGGTTTGCTATGAATTAACTACTACAGACCTAGAGAAAAACCATATATGTACTAATTGCAAATTTACATTATCTGAAAACAATCCAACAGTTGCCGGAAAATTGGATTTTATTGAGAACAATTTAGATAAACTATTGAAAGAATGGGAAAATACACTGTTATCGGCTTTGGATGATCCACTTATAATGACAAACAAATCATTGCTAAATAGAGAACAGCAGAAATTGATAGACAGATTTATTCAGGAGAGAAAACTTCCAGAGGTTATCGATACATTCTTTACAAATACTTTCAACACACTGTTTGACAAATTAGACAAAGTAACTATTGACATATGGGAATTGATGTCAACAATACAAAACTTGGGACCAAGTACAGTGGAGGATTTAAAGAAAAAACTCATAAGCTATATTGATGAAAGAGTCAAAGGAAAAGATATAGAAAAGGTAAGAATAATAATTACATCTGATTCAGACAAGAAAAATGATTTTCTAATAGCAGAAACAGACCATAGTGAAGAGGTGAATTCATGGTGAAATTGACAAAGGAAGATTTAGACAAGGTAAGGAGTATTGAAGGGTTTCCAATAGGAGATGATGAGGATATAATCGCTTTATCTAATCCGCCTTATTATACTGCTTGTCCAAATCCTTTTATAGAGGATTTTATAAAGAAATATGGAAAGCCCTATGATGAAGAAACTGACGACTATCATAGAGAGCCTTTTGCAGCAGATGTAAGTGAAGGAAAAAATGACCCAATATATAATGCTCACAGTTATCACACAAAAGTGCCACATAAGGCTATTATGAGATATATACTTCATTATACAGAACCTGGAGATATTGTATTTGACGGATTCTGTGGGACCGGAATGACAGGGGTTGCAGCACAGATGTGCGGCAACCCTGATGCAGATCCGGAGTTTAAATATAAAATAGAAAAGGAAATGCCTTATATAAAGTGGGGAGCAAGAAGAGCTATACTCAATGACCTGTCTCCAGCAGCAACATTTATTGCATATAATTACAATACTCCTGTAGATGTAGTTGAATTTGAGGAAGAGGCTAAAAGAATACTTGACGAATGTGAAAAGGAACTAGGATGGATGTATGAAACTAATCATGTAGATGAAAATGGGAAACAAATCTACGATATGACAGGACCAGTGAAAGGAAAAATTAACTATACTGTATGGTCGGATGTGTTCATATGTCCAAATTGTGGAAATGAAATAGTATTTTGGGATGCAGCAGTAGATGAAGAGAATAAAAAGGTTAAGGATGTTTTTAGATGTAGTAATTGTGGAATAGAGTTGAAAAAAACTGATTGTGAAAGGGCTATGGAATTAATTTATGACCATGGATTAAATAAAACTATAAGTATGGCAAAGCAAGTTCCTGTGCTTATTAACTATAGTGTCGGAAATAAGAGATATGAAAAAAAACCTGACAAAGACGATTTGGATATAATTGAAAAGATTAATAATATGAAGATACCTTGTTGGTATCCTACGGATAGAATGATAGAAGGAAGTGAGTCTAGAAGGAACGATAAGTTTGGAATAACTCATGTGCATCATTTTTTTACAAAGCGAAATTTACTGGTATTAGCTTATATTTACAATGTATTAAAAAAAGATACAAAATTATTTTTTTATTTTACATCTGTTATTCAAAGAGCATCTAAATTATTTAGGTGGAGTAAAAATCAAGCAGGTCCATTATCTGGAACTATGTATATTGCATCTAATGTTTTTGAAACTTCAATATTTTCTTTATTAAATAATAAGTTTAATCTATATAATGTATGGAAAATTAAGAATAACAATAATGTAATTTTAAATACTGCTTCATTGACAGATATATGTAATATTAAAGAAAACTCTATAGATTACATTTTTACTGATCCGCCTTTTGGTTATAACTTAAATTACTCGGAATTAAATTTCATATGGGAAGCTTGGCTAAAAGTAAAAACTAGCAATAAATCAGAAGCCATTATTAACAAAGTTCAAAACAAAGGATTAGTAGAATATCAAGAATTAATGACTAAATGCTTTGAAGAATATTATCGAGTGTTAAAACCAAATAGATGGATTACTATAGAATTTCATAATTCCAAAAATTCAGTATGGAATGCAATACAAGAGTCCTTATTAAGAGCAGGTTTTATTATTGCAGATGTAAGGACATTAGATAAAAAACAGGGAAGCTTTAAGCAGGTTACTACTACTTCAGCAGTGAAACAGGACCTGGTAATTTCAGCATATAAGCCAAAAGAAAGTTTCAAAAAGAGGTTTCTTGAAAAAGCAGGGACTGAGGATACTGTTTGGGAGTTTGTTAGGGAGCATTTGGAGAAACTCCCGGTAGTAGTTCAGAAAGGAAATGCAATAGAGTTGGTTAAAGAGCGAGAACCATATCTATTATTCGATAGAATGGTAGCTTATCATATAATGAACGGTCTTTCAGTACCTATAGATGCATCAGATTTTTACAAAGGTTTAAATGAAAGGTTTATAGAGAGAGATGGCATGTATTTCCTGCATGACCAAGTAAATGAGTATGATAATGCAAGGATAAAATTTGATTTAGAGCCTATTCAGTTTTCAATGTTTGTGAACGATGAGAAATCTGCCATAGCATGGCTGTATCACCAACTGGAAACTCCTCAAACATACAGCGAACTGCAACCCAAGTTTATGAAAGAAGCTAAGGTAGCTCAATATGAGAAGATGCCAGAGTTAAGTGAATTACTGGAAGAAAACTTTCTGCAGGATGAAGAGGGAAGATGGTATATACCAGATCCTTCAAAATCAGGAGATATTATTAAACTAAGAGAAAAGAGGTTGCTAAAAGAGTTTGAGGAGTATTTAAAAGGAAAAGGAAAGCTTAAACAGTTTAGAACAGAAGCTGTAAGAGTTGGATTTGCAAAATTGTATAAGAATAAGGACTATGAAAACATTGTTAATGTAGGCAATAGACTTCCAGAAAGTGTAATACAGGAGGATGACAAGCTTCTTATGTATTATGATATAGCTCTAAGCAGATTGAGGTGATATGATGCTTTCTGTTGGAGATTATGCATATGACCTGATTAGAAATGAAAATGTGCAAATAATAGAGAAAGATGAAATATGGGGGTTTATCACATACAAAGTATATAATCCTTTTAGTAAAAAGATATATAAGCTTAACGGAGACCAAATTGGACGAGAAATTGATTCCTTATATTATGATGAGAATTATGTAAGATATATGGCATTCCTTGGGAAGATTAAGGATATAACTTCCCAAGGAATTTTATCATCTTTTAGCAAGGATATCATACCTTTACCCCATCAATTACATGTACTTAATCGAGTTATGTCAAATAATAACATAAGGTATATTTTAGCTGACGAAGTTGGTTTAGGTAAAACAATAGAAGCAGGAATGATTATTAAAGAATTAAAGGGTAGAGGACTTATAAAAAGGATTCTAGTAGTTTGTCCAAAGGGTTTAGTTACCCAGTGGGAAAGAGAGATGTATGAAAAATTTGGAGAGAAATTTCATGTTATATTGCCTTCTGAACATGAAATTATAAAGAAATTAATTAACAGTGATAATATATATGGACAGTTTAATCAAGTTATAAGTCCTATGGATTCCATTAAGCCAATAGAATCTAGAGCTGGATGGAGTAAAGATAGAGTAGAGGAATACAATGAAGAAAGGATTTTTGCTATAGTAAATGCTGGCTGGGATTTAGTTATAATAGATGAAGCCCATAGGGTAGCTGGTAGCACTAGCGAAGTATCAAGGTATAAATTAGGTAAGCTGCTTGCGAAATCTTCTCCATATTTATTATTGCTAACTGCTACTCCCCATTCAGGCAAAACAGAACCATTTTTAAGGCTCATTAGATTATTAGATGAAAAAGCTTTCCCAAATTACAAAGCAATAATAAAAGAACAAGTAGCACCTTATATTATAAGAAACGAGAAGCGAGAAGTTATAGATAATAAAGGTAATAGATTATTTAAAGATAGACATACAAAGATAGTTGAGATACATTGGGATGAAAGACACTCTATGCAGAAGAAACTATATGAAATGGTAACTGATTATGTACGAAATGGGTACAATAAAGCATTTAAAGAGAAGAAGTATCATATAGGTTTTTTAATGGTTCTAATGCAAAGATTAGTAACTAGCAGTACAGCTGCAATTATGGATAGTGTAGAGAAAAGAATAGAAATATTAAAATCTAGACATGCAAAAGTAAGTTCATTATCTTTAGATGATTTAATAGAAGCTGATTTAGAGGAGAAACTAGAAGAAGGATTAGAAGTCGTGTCAATGGATATAGAAAAAGAAATAGAAGAGCTTATAGATATTCTAAATATGGCCAAACAAGCAAGCTACCAATATCAGGATGCAAAAATAGAAGTGCTTTTAAATTTGTTAGATGATATTAATTATGAAAAACCTTCATCAAAAGTGATAATTTTTACTGAATTTGTTGCTACACAAAAATATTTGGAAGAAATTTTGAAAGGTAGAGGATATGGCGTTGCTTTGATAAATGGCAGTATGGATATTGAAACTAGAAATATTCAATTAAATGAATTCAAGAATCAAGCGGACATTTTAATATCTACAGATGCAGGTGGAGAGGGTTTAAATTTGCAGTTTGCTAACATAGTAATAAATTATGATTTGCCTTGGAACCCTATGAAAATAGAGCAAAGAATAGGAAGAGTGGACCGTATAGGACAATCACAAGATGTATACATATATAATTTTATAATTGCTGAAACCATTGAAAATAGAGTTAGATCGGTATTAGAGGACAAGCTATCAGTAATATTATCTGAAACAGGAATAGATAAATTAGCAGATGTATTAGATAGCGAAATGGCAGATATTGATTTTACAGAAGTTTATGTAAGCTCTTTAAGAGATCCAGCTAGTATTGAACATAATATTTCAAAGATAGAAGAAGATTTAAAAAAGGAGATTGCTAAAGCTAGAAAATATAGAGAATTATTAAAAGAAGACAAAGTTCTTGAAGCAAATTCTGATTATAATAAATCTATTGAACTAAATAAGTTGTTATTTAAAATGTGTAATTTTTATAGTTTATGGAAAGAAGGTAAATTTTTTGTAGGAGAAAATATAGATATAAATGATGAAGAAATATCTAGACACCTTAACCAAGAAAACTGTTGGTCAAGATCACAAAAAATTCCTTCAGTATATATTAAAGACTTTCCTAATGAAAAAGGATATTTTTCCTTATGGGAACTATCAATAAACGATGATTTATACCATAATAGGAGAGTAATACCTATATTCATAAATGATAATATGATTTATAGACCATTTGCAGGAGAAAGAATTTGGGATGAGTTTATTAGAGATGATGCAATAATTGAGGTTACGGATAATATTAATCTTGATGAAAATATTTTTAATAGAATAATGGAGTTATCCCAAAACTTTGCGTATGATATTTTTTTAGGATTAAAAGAAAACTATGAAAAAAAGCAAGAAGAGGACTATAGAAAATATTCTTATGCATTAGAACTTAGGATTGATGCTGCTAAGAGAATAGGTATAGAAAATATAAGAAGATCTAGATTAAGAGAATTGGAAAAGGAAAAAGAAGAGATTAAACGGAAATTTGAGAAGAATAAAATCATCTGTCCAGTTTTTAAGCCAATTTTCATATTGAGATTGGAGTGAAATTATGTTTTTAGATTATTTCATAACCTTATATGGGTTGGGAATATATGATAGGGTTATTCTATTTGATTTTCAGAATATTATTGGTGATGACTATTTGGAATTAATCAGTAAGAAATTTGATTATAAATTGATTTTTTACGATGATATAGAAAAATTTAGGTATATCTTTGAGACTGAAATAAAAAAAAGTAAAGGTAAGTATCTTGTCATACTTAGATCTGATTTATATCTTCCTTATGATATAAGATGTAGTTTTTATTGTAAAAATGTAAGCTATAGAGAGCTTTTTCCTAAATTGAATTTTTATTCATTAGAAAATTCAACGATATTTGATTTAGATTTATTATATATAGCCCACGAAAACTTGTATAATAGGCTAGATTCGGAAGATGAAACTAGGAAGTTTTTGGTTCAAGATATGTTTAGGAGAGAAAATGTTGAAGAGTATAAAGATTATGTAATTTGTCAAATAAAAAGTTTATTAGAAGAAAACAATTATTCTAATTGGTTTAAAATTGCTTTACTTTATTCAAAACTACAATATGTACAATATAAAAGCGGGTCTATGGATATTGATAGTGAATTTGTGCATGAGATTCAAGGCAAGTTTAAGGAGTTTGTTTTGAATAATTATTCTAGCTTATCATCATATTCATCTTATGAAGGCCCTGTTCTTATAAATAGAACCATGGATTATATAATTAGGAATTCTAAAAAATTTGCCTTAATAGTTATGGACGGTATGTCTATATTGGATTGGTTGATAATTTCTGAAGGGTTAGAAAGGATTTCATACAAGCATAATTTAACTTATGCTTTAATTCCAACAATAACCTCCATATCCAGGCAGAGTCTTTTGTCTGGAAAGCTTCCCATAGAATTTGAAAAACCATTTAGTTTAGTTAATGAAAAGAATATGTTTTTTGAAAAATGCAAAGAAAATGGATATAGGGAAGAAGAAATAAAATACTATAGGGGATATGATGTTGAAATTGGCTATATGGACAAGTGCATATGTGTTATTGTAAATGATATAGATGATCTGGTTCACAGTCAAAAACAGGGCAATTTAGGCATGTTCAATGATGTGAAGCTATTATCTAGTAGTGGACGGTTATCTGGATTGATTAGTAATCTATACAAGAATGGATTTGATGTATATATTGCGTCAGATCATGGACATGTAGAAACTGAAACCATAGGGACCACTAAGGGTGTCGGTGTTGAACTGGAATCACGATCTAAAAGAACATTGGTATTGAAGGATTTTGCAGATTATGAGAAAACAATTGAAGAATTCCATTTGATAGAATATCCACCATATTATTTGCCTAGAAATTATAAGTACCTAATCTGTGAATATAATAAGTCCTTTGGTACTAAAGGTAATATATTATTATCTCATGGTGGGATTGCTATTGAAGAGGTTATAGTACCATTTATTAAAATAGAAGGAGTAGAGGTATGAGTAAGATAGTAGGAATGTCAAGAAATGTAAATTTAAACTGGCTGAATAAAGCTGCTGAACTCTATATGACAGGTAAGACTGAGTATGAAATTAAAAATGATTTGAATGAGTATCTGTCTTTTGAAATCAATAGTCCCGTAAATTTGAGAAAAACAAGGGAAATATTGATGAATATATGGGTCAGGAATAATGAAAATTCTGAAGTAGCTAAAAAGCTTGCTATAAAACTATATGAAAACGGCAAAAAGGAGAATGTATTATTAGCCCATTGGTGTTTAATTTTGCTGGCATATCCGGTTTTTGCTGATATTTGCTGCACTATAGGTAAGATGGATCGAAAAATGTTTGATATAACTAACAAGGGCATAAAAAGCAATATATTTGATTTGTGGGGAGAAAGAAGTACATTGTATTATTCCATAGATAAAAATATAAAGACATTAAAGGATATGGATGTACTATACTCACTGCCCAAAAATAAATATGGGATCAATAGGTATGCTATTGAAAGTAGTGAAGGAATTGTTCTCATAGCATATACTTTAACTTGCATAAAAGACAAGCTGTACTTATCTTTAGAAGAAATAAATAATAGTCCAGAGTTTTTCCCCTTTGAGTATGACGTTACAATAGATTTATTAGAAAAGAGTAATATGTTTTCGATTGATAAATTTGGTGGCAAGCTTGTAATTAGCAAGAAAAACTAATGATAATTAAATTATGGTATATAGAATTTAAATTATATAGATATGAGATATAGATAATATCAGGATAATTATCGTCGACCTCCAGTAGCGCAAAACCTCTGGAGATCGGCGACAATTATTTTTTAGGAGAAATGTGTAAATTACAATAAAAGATGAAAAACAAGGCTAGAGACATTGTGATAAAACAGAATTGACAGGAAATTAAAAATGTAGTAATATCAACGTACAGAATGAGGTTGCTAAATTAACTATAAGGAATTAGAATTTTCCTAACTTTAATAGGCCTGTGGAAATCACTTCGTTGCTAGCCTACCTAAAAGGAACCGCAATCTAATAACATAAGAACTATAGATTTGGAAAATTAAATATTAACAGTTACTGTTAAATTAGCATCACGTTGTACTGTATATTTTTTTGCTAAAAATCCAGGAATAAGGGTATAATGCAAGTGTAATTAACTACTAAATGAGGAGGCATAGTATGAAGAACTTCTATTATTCCATACCAACTGAGATTTTCTTTGGCAAGGGACAGATTAAGGTATTAGGAGACCAGATAAAGAAATATGGTACAAAAGTGCTTTTAACCTATGGTGGAGGAAGTATTAAAAGAATAGGATTATATAATGAAGTTGTAAGTATACTTAAAGATAATGGTATTCAATTCTGGGAGCTTGGTGGTATAGATCCTAATCCTAGAATAGATAGTGTTAGAGAGGGAATTAAAATAGCTAGGGAAAATAACATAGACCTTATACTTGCAGTAGGAGGTGGAAGTACCATTGACTGTTCCAAAGCCATAGCTGCTGGATATTACTATCAGGGAGACCCATGGGACTTGCTGATAAAAAAAGCAAAGGTTGTGAATGCTTTACCATTAGGAACAATACTGACAATGGCTGCTACAGGTTCTGAAATGGATAGAGTAGCCGTTATTTCAAATCCTGAAACTAAACAGAAGTTATCCTTTGGTCACATATCCATGGCACCAAAGTTTTCCATATTGGACCCAACCTATACATTTTCTGTTCCAAAAAACCAAACAGCTGCTGGAGTTGCCGATATTATGAGCCATACCTTTGAAAATTATTTTACATTAAATGATGGGGCATTCCTACAAGATAGGTTTGCAGAAGGTATACTAAAGACTTGTATAAAATATGGCAAAATAGCTTTTGAAGAGCCTAATAACTATGAGGCAAGAGCAAATATTATGTGGGCATCCAGTCTAGCTATAAATGGAATATTGTCTTATGGTAAGGATACAAAGTGGAGTGTCCATGCTATGGAGCATGAGCTATCAGCATTTTATGATATTACTCATGGTGTAGGATTAGCCATATTAACTCCCGTATGGATGGAGTATGTATTAGATGATGAGAGAGTAGATAAGTTTGTGGAATATGGAGTTAATGTATGGGATATAGACAGGAGCTTAGATAAATATGAAATTGCAAAACTCGCTATAGATAAAACAAGGGATTTCTTTAAATCTATAGAGATACCAATGTCTTTAAGGGAAGTTGGAATTAAGGAAGAAGACTTGGAGAAAATGGCTAAAGCTTGTATAGATAATAGTGGAGGCAATAAAATAGGTAACTTTAAACCTTTAGGATATGAAGATGTATTAAGCATATACAGAAAAGCCTACTAAAAATTGTAAACATCTGTTGAAATCATTGTAGCTACTGCATGTAATTGAGAATCTCCTG
>ENA-UPSA01000521-UPSA01000521.1-bioreactor-metagenome-genome-assembly--contig:-NODE-521-length-54518-cov-29.860529_pt1 | contig 54518 bp, 49 predicted proteins | sample MGYA00238183_ERZ773288 | MGnify/ENA primary metagenome ERZ773288 (study PRJEB29028, sample SAMN07631243) | bioreactor metagenome | isolation source: Switchgrass digestor | place: USA: Dartmouth... | reverse complement strand
GGTACGTACGGTGCTGTGAGAGGACGGCGGTTAGTCACCGCCTCCTACTCGATCATTGTTTTGCTAATGAAATTATTAAATTGATAAAATTAATGCAAGTTAAATTGAAGCTTTCCGGGATAAGTTAACCATAATATCGCAGCTTGGACCAAAGCAGATGATAAAAAGTGGATTTGCTTGAAATAGTCAATTAAAAACATTACATAAGGTTATAATATATTATATTGATTTTTGGCCTGCTGTATATTAACATTAAATACATATAACATATACCATCATTTACCTACCGACTTAAAATATACCTTCAAACCTGATTTCATAGGAACAGCGGAGATTTCCTGTGGAAGTCATGCATCATATTTTTTTCTATAGATAACTCGAAGACAATTCCTGTTACAAATGTATAATATGCAGAGCTATTCCATAAGAATTTAGAAATACCGAGATGATGGCTGATTTGCTTCCTGGATTAAAAGCATCAATATTTTCATAAAGTGTGATTTAAGTCACGGAAAATATTTCATGTCTATATTAAAATTCTGGCAAAGCTAATCATATTTATTAAAGCTTGGAGAGACTACATATACTATTAAAAGCTATAGCCAGGAGGCGAATAAATGAGTAATAATAAGCATTTGGATTTATCAAGCTCGGTTTATGAGCTTTGCAGGAGTAACCCTGAATTGGTGGATCTGCTGTATGATTTGGGCTTTACCGATATTAAAAAGCCGGGAATGCTGTCTACAGTAGGCAGGTTTATGACTATAGAAAAGGGAGCAACTGTAAAAAAGCTGGATTTAGAGGCTGTTAAGGCATCCCTGAGAGATAAGGGATATGATGTAAGCTAAACATTTAAAGCGGGAAGAATCAGATACTTAGCTTAAAAGCTGAGTACAAGACAAGTAAGAATGATATGAAGCAGTTATACTAAGTGGCATATCCTTCAGGCAAATCACGATTATTTTTATATTCAGGAATTGATGAAAGGCAGGATGGTGTAATGAAAAAGCAGCAAATAGGAGTAATAGGACTTGCGGTTATGGGTAGAAACCTGGCCTTGAATATAGCTGAGCATGGCTTTAGTGTCTCGGTTTTCAACAGAACCTCCGGTAAAACCAATGATCTGCTGAAGGCAGCCGAAGGCTTAAATATAGCAGGATTTTATACTCTGGAGGAGTTTTTGGCATCACTGGAGCAGCCCCGTAAAATTATTATGATGGTTAAAGCCGGTGAGGCGGTTGATGAGACAATAAAGAATCTCTTGCCCCTCCTGTCGGAAGGCGATTTGCTGATGGATGGCGGCAATTCATTTTATTTTGACACGATAAGAAGAAGCAAGGAGCTGGAAGCAGCAGGTATTCTATATCTAGGGACCGGCATATCCGGCGGTGAGGAAGGAGCCAGGTACGGCCCTGCCATAATGCCGGGAGGCAGCATGCAGGCCTACAAAATGATGGAACCGGTTCTGACAGCAATAGCAGCAAAGGTGGAGCAGGAGCCATGCTGTACTTATATAGGAGAAAACGGAGCCGGCCATTTTGTAAAGATGGTTCATAACGGAATAGAATATGCAGATATGCAATTAATAAGTGAAGCATATTCTATAATGAGGACTGTTCTCAGGCTTGACCCAAAGCAGCTGCATGATATTTTTGCCAGCTGGAATGAGGGAGAGCTTAATAGCTATCTTATTGATATAACAGCCAATATATTCGAACGTATTGATAATGATACCGGTAATTATCTGGTGGATATGATACTGGACAGTGCAGGGCAGAAGGGAACCGGTATCTGGACAGGACAGGTATCGCTGGAGCTTTCTGTTCCCGTCCCGACAATTACAACAGCTGTTTATGAGAGATTTATTTCAGCTATGAAATCCGAGCGGGTAGAGGCTTCAAAAATCCTAACCGGACCTGCAAGATATGAAAAATTCGGCGAGAATTTCATAGAAGCAATCAGGAGAGCTTTGTATGCCAGTAAGATATGCGCATATGCACAGGGCTTTGGTCTGATGAAGGCTGCATCGGAGAAATACTCATGGAATTTAAGCTTTGCCGATATAGCAAAAATCTTCAGGGGGGGCTGCATAATCAGGGCGCAATTTTTAAATCTGATAAGCAAGGCCTATGAAGAAAATCCATCCCTGCCAAATCTGATGCTGGCAGATTATTTCAGGGATATATTAGGCAATTATCAGAAGCAGTGGAGAGAGGTTGTCACGGCGGCAATATCGGCCGGAATATCGGTGCCTGCATTTGCCAGCGCTTTATCCTATTATGACAGCTATAGATGTGAAAGCCTGCCGATGAATTTAATCCAGGCGCAGAGGGATTATTTCGGTGCCCATACCTATCAAAGAACAGACAAGGACGGAATATACCATACCATATGGTAAAGCAATTCCCTTCCCAATGTAAGAGCGAGGTGATGAAGATGATGGATAAGCTGGAGGATTTAAGCTTAGACATGTCATCGATCATGGTCATATTCGGCGGTACCGGTGATCTTACCAAGAGGAAGCTTATGCCGGCTTTATATAATCTTGCTCTTGACAATTTAATACCGGAAAATTTTGTTGTAGTGGCCATAGGTAGACGACAGTACAGCCAGGAGGCTTATAAAAAGGAAATTTATGAAGCAATAGAAAAATATTCAAGAAATAAAATAAGCGACGACATATGGAGCAGACTCGAAGGAATGATCCATTATTACCAGTTGGATTTTCTTCATATGGAAGGCTACGGTGCCCTAAAGGAATATCTTCAGAAGCTGGATCAGAGCAATAAAACGAAAGGTAACAGGCTGTTTTATCTGGCTGTGGCGCCGGAATATTTTGAAACTATCGTTTCAGGCCTTCAAGGCAGCGGTATGGCCGTCCGTGAGGGCTCATGGAGCCGCCTGGTAATAGAAAAGCCCTTCGGAAAGGACCTGAAAACCGCAAGTGCTTTAAATAAGGCACTGCTTAAGGTTTTTCCGGAAAAAAGCATTTTCAGGATTGATCATTACCTGGGTAAGGAAATGATCCAGAATATAATGGTGCTGCGCTTTTGCAACTCCATATTTGAATCCATCTGGAACAATAAGTTTATTGATAATATTCAGATAACCCTGGCGGAAAAGCAGGGTGTTGGTACCAGAGGCGGATATTATGAGCATTCCGGCGCAATGCGGGATATGATTCAAAATCATATTTTTCAGATATTGTCATTGGTGGCAATGGAGCCGCCTGTGAATCTTAAAACAGATTCTATACGTTCGGAAAAGCTGAAGGTTTTGGAGGCTATTGAAGATATTACCCCTGAGTTTCTGAAAAATAGTGTGGTTTTCGGCCAATATGGACCCGGCTTTATAGATGGGGGCTTTGTGCCCGGCTACAGGCAGGAGATCAATGTTCCTCCTGATTCAATGACGGAAACATTTGTAGCCATGAAGCTGCATATAAATAACTTCAGATGGGCCGGAACCCCCTTTTATATAAGAACAGGAAAAAGACTGGGTAAGACCTCGGCGGAGATTGTGGTACAGTTTAAGTCCCTGCCCAATATACTGTACTTTAAGGATTATGAAATACAGGAGCCGAATCTTCTGGTGCTAAAAATACAGCCCAGCGTAGGAGTATTTTTCCAGTTTAACACCAGGGATTTCAGTTCCCATAATGGAATTGTGGCTACCAAGATGGATACCAGCCATTACAGTCCGACTCAGGGGAATACTCCGGAGGCGTACGAAAGGCTGATTTATGATATCCTACGGGGTGACGGAACCTTATTCTCCAGATGGGATGAGGTGGAGGCTGCATGGACTGTAGCCGATAAGCTGATACAATACCGTGAATCCAAGAAGCACCAGTTCCCTAATTATGATGCCGGAACCATGGGACCCATCAGGTCCTTTGAGCTTTTGGCCGGAGACGGGCGAAAATGGTGGCATATAGATAATTAACAGAAAGTTAGAAAAAAGATAGCGGAAAGGAATGTTGCAAAAGATGCTGCTTGAATATAAAAAAATCATTGATATTTCCATGCCTGTATCGGAAGAGATGCCGGTTTATAAAGGCAAAGCGGAAAAAAGGCCCAGATTGCATACGGTAAGTGATTTTGACAAAGGCCATGTATATGAATCCTGCATAGAGATGAATCTCCATACAGGCACTCATATAGATCTGCCCCTTCATATGATGCCGGGAGGGGATACAGTGGAAAGTCTCAGGCTCGATAAGCTTATTTGCAGCTGCAGGGTCCTTGATATGACAGCTGTGAAGGATAAGATAACAGCATCTGATCTTGCGGATAAGGAAATCAGAGAAAATGATTTTATTTTGCTTAAAACACGTAATTCATATGAGGATATACTGGAAAAGGAATTTATATATATTGACAAGTCGGCAGCCGGCTTTCTGGTTGAGAAGAAAATAAAAGGAGTTGGCATTGACTGCCTGGGAATAGAGCGGGCGCAGCCGGGACATGAAAGCCACAAGCTGCTGATGGAAGCGAAGATTTATATCCTGGAAGGCGTAAGACTTAAAGATGTCATGGAGGACGAATACATTTTGCTAGCGTTACCGATTAACATCGTAGGTGCGGAGGCGGCACCCGTCAGGGCGGTTTTGCTAAAATGAGAGAGGAGTATTATTATGAGTGAAATGATTAATAACCGTGAGTACAGGCAAAAGCTACTTAAGGAGCTGATTATGGAGCTTCATGACGGTAAGAGTGTGGAGGAGGTCAGGGAGAGGTTTGCCAAACTGATAGAAGGGGTATCTCCTTCGGAGATATCGGAAATGGAGAACGCCCTGATCAGGGAAGGGATGCCGGTTTCTGAGGTGCAAAGACTTTGTGATGTTCATGCGGCAGTTTTCAAGGGCTCCATAGAGCAAATCCATATGGCGGATAAGCCAGAGGATAATCCAGGGCATCCGGTATTTACATTTAAAATGGAGAACCGGGCGCTGGAGAGATTGATAAATAAAAATATCCGCCCGTTACTAGAAGAGCTTAAGGAAAATAAAACTGAAGAAGGTATGCAAAGGCTTAAGGAGGCTCTGGACAAGCTCTGGGAAGTGGATAAGCACTACTCCCGCAAAGAAAATTTACTTTTCCCTTTTATGGAAAAGTATGATATTGTTGCCCCGCCCAAGGTAATGTGGGGGGTGGATGATGAGATAAGGATGGCTGTCAAGGAAGCCAGAAGACTGGCGGCGGAGGATGCCGATATAACGGTTTTGGCTGAAGCGGTGGAAGCTGCAGCAGGCCGGGTAGAGGAGATGATTTTTAAAGAAGAAAATATCTTGTTCCCGATGGTTCTTGAAACTCTCAATGAGGACGAGTGGCTTAAAATAGCAAGGGAAAGCGATGATATAGGATACTGCCTTTATAAGCCAACAACGGAGTGGAAGCCGGTCAGAACAGATCTTGAGCAAAAGGTGAAAAATGAAGGCGAAAAGCCGGCAATAGACGGTTATGTAAAATTCGAATCGGGAATCTTGAACTTTAAGGAGATAGAGGCAATGCTGAATACTTTGCCTATAGATATCACCTTTGTTGACAAAGATGGCATCGTTAAGTATTTCAGCATGGGCAAGGAGAGGATATTTGCCAGGACCAAGGCTGTAATAGGCAGAAAGGTTCAAAACTGCCATCCGCCGGCAAGTGTTCATGTGGTTGAAAAGATAGTTGAGGATTTAAAATCCGGCAAAAAGGATCATGAGGATTTTTGGATTAGAAGAGGAGATTTATTTGTTTTGATCAGATATTTTGCTGTCAGGGACAATGACGGAGAATTTATCGGTATACTTGAGGTATCCCAAAATATTGCTCCCATACAAGCTATTACAGGAGAAAAGCGTCTGGCTGATTAGCAATGCTAATTTGCTTAAGGCAAGTTCACATCCTTTATGCATAGTAAAATGGCTGATTGGATACAATTATTCTGATTTCATGAGACAGTAACATGAAAGAAAATCAGCATAAAGCATAATAGGAGGTAATGGTATGATAAGCAACAAAACTGAATGCTTACAGGGAAAGAACAACAAACGGCTTGAAGCAACTAATGCAACTAATTGTGAATGTACAGCTGCATGGCAGAACAAGGAAAAGGAATACAGGGTTGATAAGGTAAACAAGCCATCGCTGGACAATGTGGTTGAAGCCAAGGACTGGGTTGATAATGGCAGTAAATTGTAATTTATTTATATAAAATCTGCCTGCTTTTGCAGGAAAGAAAGGAAGGTTGTTATGGGAAAGATTACAATGACAGTAGATGGCAATACCGCTGCTGCATATGCTGCGTATGCATTTACGGAGGTTTCTGCCATTTACCCTATTACACCCTCCTCCGGTATGGCGGAATCAACAGATGAATGGGCGGCTAACGGCCGCAAGAACATCTTCGGTCAGGAGGTAAATGTAATAGAAATGCAATCGGAGGCAGGTGCTTCCGGAGCATTTCATGGAGCTTTGCAGGGAGGAGCGCTGGCTACTACCTTTACCGCATCCCAGGGTCTGCTCCTTATGATACCCAACATGTATAAGGTAGCCGGTGAGCTATTGCCGGGTGTAATTCATGTAAGCGCAAGAGCAATAGCTACGCATGCCTTGAGTATTTTTGGCGATCATCAGGACGTGATGGCGGCAAGACAGACCGGCTTTGCGATGCTGGCGAGCGGTTCGGTTCAGGAAGTTATAGATCTGGCGCCTATAGCCCATTTGGCAGCTATTAAAGGCAGGGTTCCCTTCCTGCATTTCTTTGACGGCTTCCGTACATCACACGAGGTGCAGAAGGTCGAAGCTTTGGAGTACAGGGATTATGCGGAAATGGTTGATATGGAAGCTGTAAAAAGCTTTCGGGAACGGGCGCTGTCACCCAATCATCCTGTCATAAGAGGTACTGCCCAGAACTCTGATATATACTTCCAGGGAAGAGAGGCTGCCAATCCCTTCTACCAAAATATTATACCTATCATAGAAGAGTATCTTGACAAGATGAGCAAGAAAACCGGCAGAAAGTATGGCCTGTTTGACTATTACGGAGCGCCTGATGCCGAATATGTTATTGTTGCAATGGGTTCCGTTACCCAGACAATTGAGCAGACAATAGATTACTATAACAATCGCGGCGAAAAATATGGACTTGTGAAGGTTCATTTGTACAGGCCGTTTTCTACGGAGCATTTCCTAAGATGTATCCCGAAGACAGTAAAGAAAATAGCTGTACTGGATCGTACCAAGGAGCCGGGTGCCATTGGGGAGCCTCTGTATCTGGATGTATGCTCCTGCTTTACAGGCAATCCGAATGCGCCTGAGATAGTTGGCGGAAGATACGGACTGGCATCCAAGGATACCAATCCAAGCCATATTGCTGCTGTATATAACAATCTTAAGGCTGACAAGCCAAAGAATGGCTTTACTATAGGTATAACAGATGATGTAACCAATACATCACTGGAGCCTGTCAAGGACCTCTTTGTTGAACCGGAAGGCCTTATTGCATGCCAGATTTGGGGTCTTGGCTCTGACGGTACCGTTGGTGCCAATAAGGAAGCAATAAAGATAATAGGTAATAATTCCGATCTTAAGGTTCAGGCATATTTTGATTATGACTCCAAGAAATCGGGCGGTCTTACAGTATCTCATCTGAGATTTGGAAAAAAGGAAATAAGGTCACCTTATCTGGTAAGCCATGCAGATTATGTAGCCTGTCACAACCAGTCCTATGTAAATAAGTATGATTTGCTGCAGAGCTTAAAGCCAGGCGGCATTTTCGTTCTGAATACCTATTGGGACGAGAGTGAGCTGGATAAGCATCTGCCGGCAATAATGAAAAAGCAACTGGCAGAGAAGGAGGCCCAGTTCTATATTATAAACGCAGTAAAAATTGCTGAAGAGATAGGCCTGGGCAACCGTATTAATATGATCATGCAGGGCGCCTTCTTCAAGCTAACCCGGGTACTGCCTGAAGAGATTTATATAAAGGAGCTCAAGGCCGGTATCAATAAGATGTATGGCAAGAAGGGCGAAAAGGTTGTAAAGATGAATGAAGAGGCAGTAGATCAGGGTATCAGGGCAGTCAAGAAGGTTGAGGTTCCTAAGGAATGGAAGGATATTAAGATAGAGACTGACGATAAAGAGGATGAGCCTGTCTTTATCAGGGAAATCATGAGACCTATGAATGCCATGAAGGGTGGCGATCTGCCTGTTAGTGCATTTAAGGATATGGAGGATGGCACCTTCCCGTCCGGCTCAACCGCATATGAGAAGAGAGGAATTGCCGTAAATGTTCCTGAATGGGTAATGGAACGCTGCATCCAGTGTAACCAATGTTCATATGTATGTCCTCATGCAGTTATCAGGCCCTTCCTGCTTAATGATGAGGAGCTGGCTAAAGCGCCAGACAGCTTTGTTACCAAAAAGGCTAATGGTAAAAATGTAGAGGGTTATCACTATAAGATACAGATCAGCCCAATGGACTGCACCGGCTGCGGCAACTGTGCCGATATCTGCCCGGCAAAGGGCAAGGCTCTGATTATGAAGCCTATAGAGACCCAATTGCCTCATGAGGTAGAGAACTGGAAATTTGCGATTGAGCATGTACGCTTTAAGAATGAAATCTCCTACGGTCCTTCCTTCAAGGACAGCCAGTTCAAACAGCCTCTGTTGGAGTTCCATGGTGCATGTGCAGGCTGCGGTGAAACTCCTTATATCAGACTGCTGACCCAGCTCTTTGGCGATCGAATGATGATTGCCAATGCAACAGGCTGTTCATCCATATGGGGCGCTTCGGCACCCAGCACCTCTTATACCGTCAATTGGGAAGGCAAGGGACCGGCATGGGCAAATTCACTCTTTGAGGATAATGCCGAATATGGCTTCGGAATGTATCTGGCAGTTAAGCAAATCAGGAATAAACTAGAGCAGAATATGCGAAAGCTTAACTCAATGAATGTTGAGGAACGTATAAAGGAAGCCTTCCATGACTGGATTCATTATAAGGAGGATGGCGAAGCCAGCATTGAAGCCAGCAAGAAGGTTCTTAAGGTGCTGGAGGGCTTTGTATCAACCGATCCGGAAATAGAAGCTTTGGTTAAGAATATCCTGGATAATAAGGATTATCTGGTTAAGCGTTCGTTATGGATCGTTGGTGGCGACGGTTGGGCATACGATATAGGCTATGGCGGTCTGGATCATGTTATGGCTTCGGGTGAGGATATTAATGTCCTTGTGTTTGATACTGAGGTTTATTCAAATACAGGCGGTCAGGCATCCAAGTCAACTCCTACCGCAGCAATAGCAAAATTTGCGGCATCAGGCAAGAAGCAGGGTAAAAAGGATCTCGGCCGTATGCTGATGACCTACGGCAATGTATATGTAGCCCAGGTTGGTATTCATGCCGACAACAACCAGTTGATAAAAGCCTTCAGAGAGGCTGAGCAGTATAAGGGCCCTTCAATAGTTATTGCATATTCGCCTTGCATCAACCATGGAATCAAGGAAGGCATGGGCAGAAGCATGGCGACCATCAAAAAGGCCGTTGCCTGTGGCTACTGGCATCTGTACCGTTACAATCCGGATCTTAAGGCCCAGGGCAAGAATCCTTTTATACTGGATTCTAAGGAGCCTACCGAAAGCTTCAGAGAATTCCTCCTTGGCCAGGTACGCTACAGCGCTATACAGAAGGCATTCCCTGAGCAGGCGGAGGAGCTGTTCAGAAAGGCTGAGGAATATGCCAGGGAGAAATATCTCATCTACAGGCAGATGGCCCAGGCAGAGCCAATTAATGCCGGAATAGACTGGACTACAGTTTAACAGCAGAGGTATAGTATACAGTAAAACAATCAAGGTATAATAAAATAGTATAAAGCAAGATTTATGCATAGCTTAATAAAAAGCCTCACGGGGAGCTGTTCAAATAACAGCCTTCTGTGGGGCATAATTTTTATGATATTATTGGCCGGTGGCATATACAATACCCTGAAATTCGGAGGAATATTCTCGTATAGAATGAAAAAGCTGTATAAGGCGCCTGTTTTAACCTGTCATAATGCCAGTAAAAGCCTGCAGATCTATAAATTACATTGGACATAATCAATAATAGCACTCGTAAAGATTATAAACTGTGATATAATAAAATTATCTAATGATATCATTATATAATGACTGACAAAAATTTAAGAGGGGGATATTTTAATGACGGAACAGTCACATAAGATATTGGTTACGACAAATGCAAATGAGAATACCCATATAGTTTACAGAGTTGTTTTCAGGAATGCCTATTATGACCTGGAATGCTATAGGGAGAACTGGACAGAAAACAAAGATTACTGTTACATAGAAAATCTGACCGATGATGAGGGAGAGGCTGAAGCCTTCCTGCAGCTTATATCCAAGGGGAAAGTATATCCTGTACATATCAGTGATATGGCTGAAGACTACTTTAGATAAAAATTAGATATATAATAAATGATAGATAAAGCTCTGCTACAGATGACAGCTTTATATTATCAGCACATAATGCTTTAATGCCCTGAAGACGTCGGCAATAAGTAAGATCTTGCCCGCACATAGTCATATTTAAATGATATCAGGACGAATAATAAAATGCAGATTGCCTCAACACAGCATGCACAGAACGGTTTGATTGACCATCCTTGCATGCCGGTTGAGGCAATTTTAATGTTGTACGAATAAAAATTTTGCAAATCCCAAATAATAGATTAAGGCTCGAAAATTAAATGCTGTTTAAAGCAGCATTAGATTATCTTGCAGATTTCATCTTTACTGCAATGAGCAAATTTGCTTCCATCTGAAAATTTGTTTTAATCTGCTAAGCAAGCACAATATACAAACGCAGCTGAATGCATGATTGATATATCGTTGGACATTAGGCCTTATCGGGAGAGATTGCATATGGAAAGAGTTATTAATTCACAGCAAATAAAGGAGCTGTTTTCAAAAAGCGCAGATATACTTGTCAGGCAGGTTACGATAAATCAAAACAATATAAGCTTTCATCTTTTTTGCGTCGATGGGCTGGTAGACACAGATATGTTGGACAACAACATCCTGAAGCCCTTGCTGTTTGACCCTTATATCAGGAATTATATAACGGAAGCACAGGTTATTGAGTATATTAAAAACCGGGCTTCATACGAAACATTTACAAGTATCGAAACAGATTATGACAAGCTTCTGAAGGCTGTATTAAGCGGTAATGCAGCTTTTATATTTGATGCGGAGAAAAAAGCCCTTGTTTTTGATATAAAGAAGTTTGACAAGCGGTCTATTTCCGAACCCAACGAGGAAGGAACCATAAAAGGAGCAAAGGACTCATTTATTGAGGTAATAAGGACCAATACAGCCCTGATAAGAAGGCGTATCCGTACCGAGTACCTGGTATGTGAGCAAATGCAGGTAGGAAGGGTTTCAAAGACAGATGTTGCCCTATGCTATATATCTAATATCGCCAATATGGATACTGTAAGCAAAATAAGAGATATAATCAATTCAATAGATATTGATAATCTGCCTACGGCGGCCTTTATGGAGGAATATTTGAATCCCAATAAAAAAAGCCTGTTTCCACAGGTTATGTATACCCAGAGACCTGACAGGGTAAGCGCCAATCTTTCCGATGGCAGGATTGCTGTTATAGTTGACGGAATTCCCTTCGTATTCATCCTGCCCTGTCAGCTTGTTATGCTTATGCAGTCACCAGAGGATTATGCCAACCATTTTATCGTTGGCTCATCCTTAAGGGTACTACGATATATATCTATGGTTGTAACATTGCTATTACCGGCCTTTTATATAGCGGCCACAACCTACCAGAATCAGATGCTGCCCATGAAGCTGGCTTTATCAACCCAGGAGGCTAAGGCCAATGTTCCCTTTTCGTCAGCCACCGAGGTGCTGGGGCTTTTGCTTGCCTTTGAGATATTAATAGAGGCAGGACTGAGGCTGCCTAAGGCGGTCGGTACAGCCATGTCCATCCTTGGTGGTATTGTGGTGGGCCAATCGGCAGTTGCTGCCAACATTCTGTCCCCTTTGGTGGTTGTTATAGTTTCCCTTGCCGGTATCGCCGGCTTTGTTGTGCCAAATCAGGATCTAAGCAGTGCCATCAGGGTAATAAGATTCATCCTTTCCCTGCTTGCAGCCATATGCGGCTTCTTTGGCCTTACAGTGGGGATTATTATATTGCTGATACATTTATGCAGTCTGGATAACTATGGAGTAGCCTATTTATCGCCCTTTGTAGATATAGATGAAAGTAACCACAAGGATACTCTTTTCAGATTTCCGATAAATTATTTTAAAAGGCGTCCGCATAATATCGCTCCTGAAAACAATACAAAGCAGACATAGATGTTCAAGAAAAGAAAGATTAAGGGTTTAGGACGATTACTCTTGCTAGGCTGAGTAGGAGGCTGATATGAAAGGATTTAAGCTTAAAAAAGCTTTGTTGTTATTAGTTTTGCTGCCGGCCTTTATGATGGCTTGCACCTTTGATATGAATCGTCGGGAAATAGATGAAATAGATATGGTGCTGGTACTGGGTATTGATTATAAGAATGGTCAGTATCAGCTGACGGCCCTTTACAGCCCAGGAAGTGGCTCCGGTAGTGAAGGCGGTGAAAAGCAAGATGGAGGAGAGGGCAGCGAGGAGCTGGCCTCCGGCAGCGGGAAAAGTGCGTATCTTGCCTTGCAGGATTTAAAGGAAAGAAATAAAAAGGCTTTAACCCTGGCGCAAACCGGTACCTTTCTGATAGGAGAGGAGGCTGCAAAAAGAGGCCTGTGGCCCTGCATTGATTTCCTGCAGAGGGATGAAACAATAAAAATGGAATCTCTGATTTTTATCACAAAGGGAATGAGTGCAGAGGATTTTATCAAGCTGGGCCAGGAGAATAAAAAAACCATACATGAGGATCTGGAGGCCATCAAGCAAAAGCAGCTGGAGGCGCTTACCCGCAATGACAATACCATGGTGAATATTTTAAATGACTGCAGGCAAAGCCTCTCCTGTGTGATGATTCCATATATGACAGCAGATGATTCAGGCTATAAAGTCGAAGGCTATGCCGTGTTTAACAACTATATCCTTAGGGACTATCTGGATTCGGAAACCTCTGACGGAGTGAATTTTTTCCGTAACCTGGTAAGAAGCTATGACATTTTTATTGAAAACAAGGCAGGTCTTCTCATTACCTATACAAAAACAAAAATCGAAGCGGATCTGTCTGAAAAAGCTATCAATGTCAAGGTTAAGCTTGATTTTGAAAGCATGATTAAGGAGGTTTTGACTGAGGAGGATATTTTCAGCCCACAGCAGCTGCAAAAACTGACCCTGGAGCAGAACAAATATATAGAAGGAATACTCGAAAAGCCTGTTAAGTACTTGATTGAAAAGGGTCTTGATATACTTAATCTTGCAAGAGTAGTGGAAAACCAGAATGTCGCAGGATGGAAGGATATTGAAGGAAGCTGGAGTGAGCTGCTTCCGTATATAAATTACAGCTATGAGATTAAATCCAAGGTCTCCAAGGCATTTATGCTTGGTGTCAGATGATAAAGTTTGATTTGGTTATCAGTCAGATGAGCAAAGGAGGAGAGGTATTTATGATTTATGTATTTGGAATTACGGTTATATACACTCTAATCAAGCAGTGGAAACAGCTGCTGGAAAGAAAGCGTAATCTTTTGGTATATCTGATGCTGTCGGTAATAGGCTTTGCTTTGGGAATAGTATATATGATAAATCCTCATATGCCGAGTTTGTCTTATTTTCTTGAAAAGCATATGAAATGAGGTGGCTGTTTGAATAAGGAGATTAGCTTAAGGCAGATTACCTTTATGTTTCTGTTTATCTCAATATCGTCAGTGTTAAGGCAGGTTCCGCAAAATCTGGCAAATGATGCAGGCAGAAGCGGTTATTTAAGCCCTCTTTGGTCTTGTCTTGCTATGGCACTTATAACTGCAGTTGTTATAATGCTGCTGACGGCATATCCCGGCCTTAATCTGTATGAGATTATGGTTCATCTTTTAGGCAGAATTTTGGCCAAATTTATTATCCTGATATATATGGTATGGCTTTTACTAAACATAACCGCCAAGGTAACTGCCTATAACCTGACATTGCAGCTGACCCTGATGCCCAGGACAAAATCCGAATTATTCATGATTGTACTGGCATTAATGGTTTTTTTCGCTCTCATGCGGGGAATAAAGACAATATTCAGATTTTCCGAGCTTACCTTAAGCTCTATACTGATTCTATTTGCAATAATGTTTATCTGTGCCCTGGGCAGAATAAGATATGATTATCTTATTCCTGTATCAGTCACCCATATGGGCAAAACAATATATGCCGCTAGGCATGTAATTACCATTGGCGGCAATATAGTTATAGCCTTGTTTTTTGCTGACAAATTGGGAGTAGCTATCTCTAAGGGGCAGCTTAAGAAGCTGTGGCTGGGAGCTCTGACCTTTGTGCTGTTCACCTTTGTCATAGTTATATTTACCTTTGGCATATCGGGAAGCAGCCTGACGGCAAACACCCCATTTCCTTTTTATATTACGGTTAAGAGTATTTCCTTTTTTAACATATTCGAAAGGTTTGAGGTTTTGGTAACCTTAATTTGCCTGCTTTCTGATTTTGCAGCAATATGCATACTTGTTGTTCTAATTATAAGATGCCTGATTTGGCTCTTTGATTTGCAGGACTGCCTTTATCTTTGTGTTCCTCTGGCCATGATTATATTTTACCTGACATATTATATAAGCAGTACCCAGTTTGAATTTAATTATCTTTATAAAAACATAATTGAAAATCTTAATCTGCTTTTTGAATTCTGCATACCCCTATTGCTGGCTTTTATATCTCTTATCAGGAAAAAGAAGATTAGCAAGCCCTATTAAGCTGCCTGGGCTTATGCTTACGCATTGACAAAAACCTACAGCTTCTGTTGGTTTAGCATTCAAGTGAGGCTACGGCTAAAGCCTGTTTTTAGCGGCCTGGATGTTCATAATGCTATTCGTATATATGTATTTCAATATCATAATCGTCATATCTGTATTTACTGTGATTGATAAAATGCTGAGCCACAGGATCGATGAAATTATAAACCCGCCTGTATTCCTTGGTTTCATTGTTTTTAACGGTTTCAACCCGGTTCCTGCTCAAAAATTTAACAAGGTTGTAGCAGTCAATCCATATTTCATTAACGCTTTCCTTTTGGGATTCATCAAATATCAGCTGTATACCAAAATGCAGATGTGCAGTATTGATATTGTTGGAGTTTTCCGATCTGCTGTAGCCTGTTCTGCCAAGATAGCCGATTACATCACCGGCCTGTACGATGCTGCCCACCTTTAAATCCTTGTTGTAGGGGAAGTTCTTGCGCAGATGGGCGTAGTAATAATAGCGCTTCTTGTCAAAGCTTCTGATACCTATGCGCCAGCCACCGTACTGGTTCCAGCCAAGAGCCTCGACATAACCGGATTCAACCGCAATTATTGGTGTTCCCACCTGACCCATCATATCATGTCCCAGATGCTTTCTCTTAAAGCCATAGCTTCTTGAGTCGCCAAAATCATCATAATGGCTGTAGGGATAATTTTTTGCAATAGGAAAGAAGGCCTTAAGGCCATATCTTTCTTCCCATCGCTTGCCACCCGGTGCGGCAGGGTCAGGCACCTCAATCTGGTACTTGCCTACCATTCCGCCAAGGACGGCAGTATATGCCTCCAGGTAATAATCGTAATATTTCAGCCCCTCACTAATTGAAGCTATGGTTTCTTTACCGCTTCTGAGTTTTTCCACCAGTTCAGCCATATGCTTTTCCTTGAAATGGGAAAAGTCGCCGCCATATCTGCAGGCAAGTACGGCAAGCAGCTCAATCCAGTTAAGCTTGATCTCCTGATTTTGGGATTCTACATCATATTTATAGGCACATTCAAGTGCCTTGCTGGTTACATCGAAGCTGACCCATTTGATAAAGTTCTTTTTTGTATCATACATAGATGCATAGGTTGAAGCCTCATAATCAATATGATTTTTAACAATTAGTGAAGACAGAATTATTATGGCGATTACCTCGCATACAATAATATGCCTGCCCTTCAGATTTAATATCATGAGCTATAGCACCCTTGTATTTACAACTTGTAACATTTTATGAATTTTCGCAGGCAACTATAACCTTTTATTACTCAAAAATGTCCCTGAGATCTTTCTTATGATATTTTTTATAAACATTTATTTTGTCTTTGGAGGCGTCATATGTGGCCAGTATGATTTCACTCATATCCTTATAGCCGGCAGCCTTCAGCCTGTTATGCAGCCATTTTTCATCCTTTCCGGTCAGCTTCAGATTATAATGCATGATTTTGCCGTCAATTATGATATTGGGCAGTGGATTACTCTGGACAGGATTAAGACCATGATCATCCGGGGTGGCAGGACGGTGCTTTGACAAGGGCAGTACACTTAGATTACCGTTAGCCTCGAGATATACGGTATGCACCTCCGACAGGTCGAAATAACCGTTTATCCGACAAAGAGATAGAAACTCATCTATGTCAAGCTTGGCCTTAAGAAGATTTTTCTCGTATATCTGTCCGTCCTGATATAAAAGTATTGCCTTGCCCTCAAAGAACCTCCGGAGCACTATGGATTTGCAGGTGATATAGGATATGATAAAGGCAATTATACTGAATACCGCCATGGACAGTAGGGGCTTTAGTATGCTTTCGGTAGACTGGACGGCCAGTTCTCCCGCAATTGAACCCAGGGTAATGCTGCTGACATAGTCGAACATGCTTACCTGGTACATCTGCCGGTTACCTATAAGCTTAGTGAACATAAACAAAGCGGCCAGCGATATTAATGATGAAATAACTATACTCAGATATTCCATTGTTTCTCCTTTCTATCCGGCAAGCTGCATTGATAAAGCCGGCTAAATCCTTCTGACATTATTGCCGGTTACCGTTTCTGAAAAAACACAATTGTGCTTCAGGCGTTTATAAGCCGGCGTAAATGGCGCCGGCATATTCAGATACTATTTGATATTGAGCCAGTAATATTATTTATAAAAATTACTATGGATATAGGCATCCATAGTAATATCTGCTTTATTCCTTCAGGTCTATGACACTAACCGGACAGCCGTCTCTGGCTTCCTCTGCCCTTTCTATGCAATCCTCCGGAATGTCTCCGTCTATAGCCTGTGATTTGTCATCCTCATTGTAGCTAAATACCTCGGGGCAGACATCGATGCACAAGCCGCAGCTGATGCATCCGTCCTGATCAACAAAAGCTTTCATTTTATTGTCTCCTTTCAAGCATTTTGCATGTAGATTAATGCATTATACACAGATATATTATGGTAATTATCTTCAGCTTTTATTCGTTATATCTAAGATGACAGGCTATCCTGAGGAACAGGTTGAAGAACAGGGTAAAATTTTGATAAAAAAATTTGCTTGAAAAAAGACGAGAAAAACAATTATAATATTTTCCATCATCTTAAATTTGGGAGGCAGATCAATGTTTGAAAAGGAGTATTGGAAGCCCGGCAATATGCTGTATCCTATTCCGGTGGTTATGGTAAGCTGCGGCTCATTTGAAAATGCAAATATAATTACAATAGCCTGGGCAGGAACAGTCTGCACCAATCCCCCTATGGTATCAATATCAATCCGCAGAGATAGGTATTCCTATGATTTGATTAAGGAGGAGAAGGAGTTTGTAATAAATCTGGTTACAAAGGATATAATCAGGCAGGCGGATTTTTGTGGAGTAAAATCCGGCAGGGAGCTGGATAAGTTTAAGGAATGCAGGCTGACGCCGGTAAAGGGAAATGTAGTAAGTACGCCTTTAATAGGGGAGAGTCCTGTAAACATTGAATGTATTGTTAAGGATATATTAGCTCTGGGCAGCCATGACATGTTTCTTGCTGAGGTTGTCAGTGTGGCGGTTGATAAAAAATATATGGACGATAAGGGCAAGTTTAATCTTAATAAATCCGGACTGGCGGTGTTCTCACATGGGGAATATTATATGCTGGGCCAGCTGCTTGGCAAGTTTGGCTATTCTGTAAAAAAGAAACAGGCTGAGTAATGCTGCTCAGCCCAGATTGCCAAATAGGAGATATGGCGGATTATATATATACTTTCAGAAGCTTAAAGAAATGAATTTTTATAGCATCTATGTTATTGTTAATTGCTACCTATGACATGAAATAGTCGCTTAGCCTTACCGGACCCTCCAGGACCTCCCGGCCAACATAAAGGCTTCTGTCCGGCCGGGTCATGGTAGCCCATTTTACCAATGAAATCGTACCGTTTTGAATCTCAATTCCTGTGATGCAACGGGGGTGGATACAGCTTCCGTCGTTAAAATACAGGGTTTCACCTACCTTTGGAAAAACAGGGCGGTGGGTGTGGCCGCATATTAAAAATTGATTGTTTTTTCTGGACCATTCCGATAATCTTCTCTCAACCTTATTCTTTTTGGTATTGTTTTTGGCTGCACTTGTCGGATTCTTAATCCCTATCAGTTCCAGTGGCCTCCATAAAAAACGGACCAAAAAGCCGCTAAGGGCACTTAAGCGGTCGTTGAGAAAGTCAGCCTGATGGCCGTGGGTCAGCAATATTGTATTTTTTGTATACTTGTTTATCAGCAGAATTGCTTCGGGTATTTGAATCCCCGGGAATAAAGCAATGTAGGAATTAGTACTGTCGCAGAAAAATTCCTTGCATTTTGTCTGGCTATATTTTGGATTCCTTTTAACTATATCATGATTGCCGTAAATCATATACAGACGATTCTTTTTGTAGAATAAAGACATCAGCCAAAAGGCGTCGCTATGGGCTTCTATGATATCTTCGATGCGTCTGTTTTCCCATAGCTCATCCCCATCTCCAAGCTCGATGTAGGTATAGCCGTTTTCATAATAATAGTATAGGGCTGCAAAGAAAATATGCTGATTTCCCAGGAAGTTGTCTCCCCAGTTTCCAATCCCCCTATGGCAATCGCTCATAATTATTATACGGGAGTTATCATCAAAGGGAATGGCATAAGCATTTTTGAGGACAGAAGACAGGCGCTTGGAAACCGACAAATAATCCACTCCCTTCTTATGATTAATTGCTGCCGAGGAAATCCTTGATTTTGTTGAAGGCTTCAAATACCTCTCTGGGTTTGCCCAATGCCAGGACCTTATTGTACATGAAGCTGTTTTCGTTGCGCAGGACATCCAGCTTATCCAGAGTGTCGGTATACGACCTGGTCAGATAATTGTAGGTATTGCACAGGGATTCATTATTGCGCTGCATGATGTAGTCTGTAAAAACAGTCCTGGTTAGTGGTTGTCTGGTGTGGGGTTTGTCATAAATCACCATTACCTTGTTTGCCTGTATCTTGTATTCGTGCTCCGTATAACCCTCTTTTTTTAGTGCCTCTACAAATGCCATTGCCATCTTGTAGTCATACAGCTCCAGAATTATTTCCATGGAAAGCTCGCTTGGTTTGGAATACTCCCCCAGCTTAAAGCCTGTAAGCCACCAGTGGTGACCGCTTCTGCTAAATAGCAGGTTACCGTTTTTCCTTAAAGTAAAGGACATGTTGATACATTCGTCATCCTTGGGACAAAAATAAAAGTTACCGCTAAATATGCCAGGGACGTTTATCGCTGGGAGCTTACTGTAATATATGCCTACTTCGGCTCCTGTGTTCATACCGTATTGTCCCTTCCAGAATTCGATTAGCCATTTGCGGCCTGCATATTCAAAGGTTATGGGCTCGCAATCTATTATCATGCTGAGAGGGGCACAGGCTTCGTCATAAAGGCGGCAATAGCCGAATTTTCTTTGCCATGGATTAAGAATTGAGTAGAAGATATCCTGTTCGGGATCATAGGCAAAGCCCAAAGGCTTAATTTCCTCATTCATCCTCAGGACTCTTTCAGGTACATTTCCAATAACATCCCTGACAGGGGTAATAATGGAATCCTTGCGTTTATTCCTTTTGCGGATGCGAAATACAATATAGAAGATAAAAAGCAGTACCAGGCCTAATATGATTAACAGCAGGATATTTTCCGTTATGAAGGTGATCAGGGATAGCGGCATAAAAAGGTTGCCGGAGAGAAAAGCCTGCATGAAAAAGGCTCCTTTCATTATTTTATATACCATAATATTCGGGATGGACTTTGGTTGTTAAACTATGGGCTAAAGATGAGCAATTATATTGACATATTATTTGAATGGGGTATAATAACAGGATAAAAAGAAATCAGACAAGCATTGAAATAAACATATACAAACGGAGGAATTGACAATGAGTGAATGTGGCAGCAATTGCAGCAGCTGCAGTTCAAACTGTGCAGTTAAAAAGGACACTAAGCCAAATTTTTTGGTGCAGCCTCATGAATTGAGCAATATCAAGAAGGTTATCGGAGTAGTCAGCGGTAAAGGTGGAGTAGGTAAATCTCTAATAACATCTTTGCTGGCGGTATCATTAAATAGAAGAGGCTTCAATACAGCTGTTTTAGATGCGGACATAACAGGGCCGTCAATACCCAAGGCCTTTGGAATAAAGGAAAGGGCAAAGGGTAATGAGCTGGGCCTGATGCCTGTCAAAAGCAAAACAGGAATAGATATTATGTCCATTAATCTTTTACTGCAGGATGAGACCGATCCGGTGGTATGGCGAGGACCTGTAATTGCAGGAACCGTAAGGCAATTCTGGGCAGATGTTATCTGGAGCAATGTTGACTATATGTTCGTTGATATGCCTCCCGGTACCGGTGATGTAGTTCTTACGGTATTTCAGTCCCTGCCTCTGGACGGAATAATTATCGTGACATCTCCTCAGGAGCTGGTGTCAATGATAGTCGGCAAGGCGGTTAAAATGGCCAGGATGATGAATGTTCCGATACTTGGAATAGTTGAAAATATGTCCTATTTCCTGTGTCCTGACTGCAATAAGGAGTATCAGATTTTTGGTGAAAGTAAGATAAAGGATATAGCTGAAAAATATGAGATAGGTGCTTTTGCAAGGCTTCCAATTAATCCCAAGCTTGCTGCAGCCTGTGATAAGGGAATGATTGAGCTGTTTGACGGGGATTGGCTGGAGCCTATAGCAGATCTGCTGACATCGATCTAATGATATCTTACTTAAAATATAGGTATTTTACGGTGTATTTGCTCTATTTTTTGTGGCAGCGTTAATGCCTGAGGTGGAACGTGATTAAAAAAAATGATATTTTATTGATTGGAGCAATAGTGATTTTATGCCTGGCTGCTTTAGCATTTATGCTTTTATCCAGAAAGGAAGGCAGTAAGGTAATTGTGTATGTCGGTGGCAATGAGCATGCAAGCTTTTCCCTTGATGAGAATGTGGAATATACGGTAAAGCAGGAAAACGGCGCATATAATACCTTCATAATAAAGGACGGCAAGGTAGATATGATTGCCGCCAGTTGTCCGGACAAGCTTTGTGTCAAGGACAGAAGCATTCATTACAGCAATGAAACGATTGTTTGCCTGCCCAATAATGTTGTGCTGGAGATAGCAAATGGACAGAAGGGCGATGTCGATATAATAGCAAAATAAGAATTATTTTTTGCTTACAATATGCTTTAGTTTTAATTGAAAGGTAACATATATGAAATCATCAAAAATATCCACATATGGATTGCTGATAGCCCTTGCATTCATATTAAGCTATATAGAAGCTCTATTTCCGCCACCGGTTCCCATACCGGGAATAAAGCTGGGACTGGCAAATCTGGTGGTGCTCGCCGGTCTGTATATCATGGGAGTTAAAGAAGCCTTTGTCCTTTCGCTTATTCGTATAATACTGGTAGGCTTAACCTTTGGCAATATGTCCACGATGCTTTTTAGCCTGGCGGGAGGAATACTCAGCTGGCTGGTTATGTCGCTGCTTAAGCAGTTTAAAAGCTTCAGCCAGATTGGAGTAAGCGTTGCCGGCGGGGTTTCCCATAATATCGGACAGATAATCACTGCTATTTTTGTTACAGAAAATATTAATATTATTTATTATCTTCCTTTTCTTTTACTGTCCGGACTGGTTACCGGAGCTGTCATTGGAATTATTGGAGCTTTGATAATCAAACGCATAAAAAAGCAGTAAAATTGCGGGCAATAGATCTAGCAGCAGGTAAATCATCAGATGTAAAATAAACAGATATAATAGCTTAAGCTTTCAAAGCTCAGGCAATGTAGCTGAGGCTACGCTGTTTGGGCTTATTTTAATGTATTCTGAAATCATAGAAATTGCTTTATAATATGATTTAACTGCTGAAAAGCATCAGTAAGAATGAAATGGAGGAAACTATGGTACGGAAAATAATTAAAATTGATGAGGAAAAATGCAATGGTTGCGGCTTGTGCGTCAATGCCTGTCATGAAGCTGCCATCGGACTGGTGGACGGTAAAGCCAGGCTGCTGAGGGATGATTATTGTGATGGACTGGGAAATTGTCTGCCTGTTTGTCCTACAGGTGCAATAAGCTTTGAGGAGAGGGAAGCCGCCCCCTATAACGAAGAAGAGGTAAAGCGCAACATCTTGGAGAAATCGGCATCAATGCTGAAGCAATGGCCGGTACAAATCCAGCTGGTTCCGCCAAATGCACCTTATTTTAAAAATGCCAGTCTTTTGATTGCTTCTGACTGTACAGCCTATGCATATAAGAATTTCCATGAGTTTATGTATGATAAGGTAACTCTTATAGCTTGCCCCAAGCTGGATGATGTGGATTATTCAGTTAAGCTTGCCCAGATTCTGCAGGCAAATGAAATAAAGAGTGTTACAGTAATCCGCATGGAGGTACCCTGCTGTGGCGGTATTGTTCATGCCGTAAAGCAGGCAATGGCAAAAAGCGGCAAGATTATACCCTGGGAGGTAATTATAATAGGTACAGACGGCACTATTATGAAGGAATAACGGAAATGGACGATATTATTTCTTTGCCTGAAAACGGAAAAATAGGTTAATAGTAAAAGTAGATTCTATAAAATAAGATGCCAAATTTAAAATGCCAAAATTATCGCCAAAATTATTCATTAAAATTTTAAAAATAACTTGACAAATAAAATAAAGGAAGATATTATATAATCACTTAAATCATAGTAACTATATATGAATACTATGAAAAGAATAAAAATAATGGATTGGAGGCATTTTATGGCAAAGGAAAAGAACTATCGTTTTGAAACTCTGCAGTTGCATGCCGGGCAGGAAACACCGGATCCGGCGACCGGTGCAAGGGCTGTACCTATTTATCAGACTACATCTTATGTTTTTGAAAATTGTGCGCAGGCAGAAAACAGATTTAACCTTAGTGAGAGCGGAAATATCTATACAAGAATAATGAATCCTACAACCGATGTATTTGAAAGAAGAATTGCTGCCCTTGAAGGCGGCGTAGGTGCTTTGGCTTTGTCATCCGGAGCTGCTGCGGTAACATATGCTATACTAAATATAGCTCATTCCGGAGATCATATTGTTTCAGCCCAGGCTATTTACGGTGGAACATATAATCTGTTTGCACATACCTTGCCGGAATTCGGAATAAAAACCACCTTTGTAGACTCCGATGATGTAAGTAATTTTGAAAAGGCAATCCAGCCCAACACAAAGGCAATATTTATTGAAAGCCTTGGCAATCCCAACTCCAATGTAATAGACATTGAGAAGGTAGCTGAGATAGCACATAAGCATAAGATTCCGTTAATTGTTGACAATACATTTGCAACACCTTATTTGCTCAGACCGATCGAATACGGAGCCGATATCGTGGTACATTCTGCCACCAAGTTTATCGGAGGCCATGGCACCACCATCGGTGGCGTGGTAATAGACTCCGGAAAGTTTGACTGGGAGGCTTCTGGTAAATTCCCGTCACTGACAGAGCCCAATCCCAGCTATCATGGTGTAAGATTTACCCAGGCTGTGGGCGTTTTGGCTTATATTATCAAGCTCAGGACTACCCTATTAAGAGATACAGGCTCTTCCCTGAGTCCATTCCATTCATTCCTCTTCCTTCAGGGTCTGGAAACCCTGTCGCTTAGAGTGGAAAGGCATGTATATAACGCACTGAAGGTTGTAGAGTTCTTAAGCAAGCATCCGAAGGTTGAGAAGGTTAACCATCCTGCACTGGAGGATGATCCGTATCATGAATTATATAAGAAATACTTCCCGAAGGGTGCAGGTTCGATATTTACCTTTGAGATAAAAGGTGATGCAAATACCGCCAAGCAGTTTATTGACAAGCTGCAGATCTTCTCTCTGCTGGCAAATGTTGCGGATGTAAAATCATTGGTTATTCATCCGGCCAGTACAACACATTCACAGATGACAGCAGAGGAGCTTTTGGCCTCCGGCATTAAGCCCAATACAATCAGATTATCTATCGGAACAGAGCATATAGATGATATTTTGGAGGATTTGGCCCAGGCACTTGAATAAGCACTTAATCAGAGCTTATATGAAAAAGCCGATTAGCAAGCTCTTTGTTAATCGGCTGGTTTTTTATATAAATATCTGATTTAGTATAATTATTTCATGCCGGACCAAAATTATTTTGTGCTTGTCTTGACTTGCAGGACTATATAAATTATAATTAATTGAATAAATTGCTATTTATGCATTTGCTTTTTAATAACCGGCAGGAGAGTGTACATCTATGTTAAAAAGTATGACCGGATTTGGGCGCTGTGAAATTGCTCAGCTTGAACGTAAGATTACTGTCGAGATAAAGGCAGTTAATCATAGATACTGTGATATTACTATAAAGCTAACGAAAAAGCTTAATTTTTTCGAGGCAGCTATCAGAAACCTGCTTAAGCAGTATATCGGCAGAGGTAAAATCGATATCTATATTACATACGAGGATTACACCGAGAATAACGTATGTGTTAAATATAATGCCGAGCTGGCCAGGGAGTATCTGGAGCATTTGAGAAAAATGAGTGAGGATTTCGGAATTACGAATGATGTTAGTGTCACAACCCTGGCAAGATTTCCTGATGTTTTTACTCTGGAGGAACAGACAATTGACGAGACCCAGCTGTGGGAGCTTGTGGAGGAGGCTATAAGAACAGCCGCCGTCCGCTTTGTGGAAACCCGTATAGCGGAAGGAGAGAATCTTAAAAAGGATCTTTTGAACAAGCTGGACTATATGCTGGAGCTGGTTAATTATATAGAAAAAAGAGCACCCAAGGTGGTCAGCGAATACCGCAATAAATTATATGCCAAGGTATCCGAGCTTTTGGGGGATACCAAGCTGGATGAAAGCATACTGGCTACCGAAATAACCATATATGCTGATAAAATCTGCGTGGATGAAGAAACCGTAAGGCTCAGAAGCCATATACAGAATATGAAGAATGTTCTCGAGGATGACAACGATAATGTTGGCAGAAAGCTGGATTTCATTGCTCAGGAGATGAATCGGGAAGCCAACACTATTTTATCCAAGTCCGGAGATTTAGATATTACCAATAAGGCTATTGACCTAAAAACTGAGATTGAAAAAATAAGAGAACAGGTTCAAAATATTGAGTAGTAACAGAAATGAGGAATAACCTTGGCTAAGTTGATTAATATAGGCTTTGGCAATGTTGTAAACTCAAACAAGATAATAAGCATTATTAGTCCCGAGGCGGCACCTATAAAAAGGATGATTCAAAGTGCTAAGGATTCCGGTATGGCTATAGATGCTACCTGCGGGAGAAGAACTAAGGCTGTAATAGTAACAGACAGTGGACATCTGATTTTATCGTCTCTTTTGCCCGAGACAATTGCCGCAAGGGTCAATCAGAAGGAAGCAAATACCGGTCAGGAGGCTAACTCAAATGACTGACCTGTATCCGGTATGTTTGAATACTTTAAGCTGATTTGCCGTAAGGTATGTATTTAGCTGACATAAACTATGAAAAATAACTATAAATATAGAGACTGGAAGGAGATATGAATATGTTGCATCCATCATATACTGATTTAATGAGAGTAATAAACAGCGAGGTTGAACCCGGTGAGCAGCCTGTTGTAACCAGCAGATACTCAATTGTTATAGCTACAGCTAAAAGGGCTAGACAATTAATTGATGGAGCAGATCCTCTGGTACAGGTGTCTTACCCGAAGCCATTGTCTGTAGCAGTTCAGGAATTATATGAGTCCAAGGTAAAAATCGTGGTAGATGAAGATAAAAAATAGAAGAAATCAATAAGTAAACCTATGGGCACTTTCATATATTAAATATGAAGGTGCTGTCGTTTTGATAGGTGACCTTTAAAATATTTTTGGGATGGAGAGTAATATGATATATATACCTGACGATGACAAGCTTGCAGATGAAGAAAATGAAATAAATGGAATTGATAAGGATGATAAGGGGCCTGCATCCACCGATAAGGAGGATGTATTGCACAATACTGTTGCAGCAGATATAGAAAATGAGGATGTTGAAGATTTCGTTATTGAGGATTGCAGTATTAAAAAGAACGAAATTACAGACGATATTAAATCCGATCCTGCAGGAAAAGAAGCTGATGAAAACTATAGCGGTTATGTGCAGATAGCTGATGTAGATATCATAACAGGCGATAGCTCGGATTATGAAATGAATGAGACCCCTTATGATATACAGGATATGGATGAAGCAGATATAGCTGAAGAAGAGCCCGGTCTGCAGGATGAAGAATTTACAGGAAGGCAAAAGAAGAAGAAAAGCTTTGTCAAAGGTCTGGTATATGATCTGATATTCTATGCAGTCCTGACCTTTACCTGTATATATATTATTCCGAACTTTGTGCTGCAACGCACTATAGTTGACGGCTCCTCAATGGAGGATACCCTAAGGGACAGAGAGCAGCTGTATGTGGAGAAAATATCATATCACTTCAACGCTCTAAAAAGATTTGATATCATAGTCTTTTATCCTTATGGCAGGGAGAACGAGGATTATTATGTCAAAAGAATAATCGGCCTGCCGGGGGAAAAGGTGCAAATCATTGATGGGGATATTTACATCAATGATGAGTTGCTGGAGGAAAACTACGGCAAGGAGCCGATTAAGGACCCTGGAAGGGCGGCAAATCCTATATATCTGGCTGAGGATGAATATTTTGTATTAGGTGATAACAGAAACAGAAGCAAGGACAGCCGCAGCGAACAGGTTGGCAATGTAAAGAAGGAGAATATAGGCGGTAGGGTTATCCTTAGAATATACCCCTTTGACAAATTTGGCTTTGTTGACTGATTATTTTCTATATAAATCAATTATCACTTGCAATTTACATAGGAATTGGTTAGAATAGATTGTGCACGGCGTCTTTAGGAGTATGCATATGAAGGTTATAAGGGAAGATATTAAAAACGGCAGGTTCAGGCGCTTCTATCTATTGTATGGAAGCGAGGAATACCTTAAGAAGCTATACCGTGACAAAATCAAGGCAGCTATAATAAAGGATGACGCTGAAATTAACTATTCCTATTTTGAAGGGAAGGACATAGAAGAAAGCAAACTTGTCCAAGCCGCTCAAACCTTGCCCTTTTTTGCCGATTACCGGCTGGTTGTAGTTGAAAAGAGCGGATTTTTTAAGAGCCAGAGCGAGCTGCTACAGCTATTATCTTCCATACCTGATACGACAGTGATGGTTTTTGTGGAGGATGAGGTTGACAAGCGCAGCAAGCTATTCAAATTTGTCAAGGATAACGGATATGTGTCCGAGATGAATGGCCTTGATGACAAGAATCTGAAGCTCTTTGCTGCCTCTCTGTTTAACCAGCATAATCATAAGATAACCGAAGCCGATATATCATATCTGCTGGATAAGATAGGAGCAGACATGTACAATATTGTCAATGAGGTTGAAAAAATATCCAGCTATGCAGCCGGTAAAGAAATCATCACCAGAGAGGATATTGACGCGGTAATAACCGTTCAGATCACGGGCAAGATCTTTGCGATGGTGGATGCCATAGGAAGCAGGCAGACAAGAAAGGCCCTTGAATTATATTATGAGCTGATAGCGGTCCGTGAAAAGCCTTTAGGCATACTCTTTATGATTATCAGGCATTTTAACATTCTGCTGCAGGTAAAGGATTTGCACAGCCGTGGCTACAGCTCGTCAATCAGCGAGATGGTGGGCATACCGGTATTTACGGTAAGCAAGTATATCAGCCAGGCCAGGAATTTTACCATAAGGTGCCTGATGGATGCCCTGGAATACGGTACAGATATTGAGCAGCAGATTAAGACCGGCGCCATTGATGAAAGAGTTGGAGTGGAGCTGTTTATAATAACCTTCAGCAAAGCATAGAAGTCTGTGAATATTTCTTTTGCATAAGTTATCTTGTAATACATTTTAATACATGGAAACGTATCGAAGTGGTCATAACGAGCCTGACTCGAAATCAGGTTGCCCCAACGGGCACGCGGGTTCGAATCCCGCCGTTTCCGGTCATTGAAAATCGCTGTTTTTCTAGATTTTTTCGGGATTGCAGCGATTTTTAATTTGCCGCAGAAATGCAATTTTTATATTGAAATAGTCGCATGAGATGGGATTGGCTGTAGTCAAAATGTAGTCAGTAACACATTTTGAATTGTAAATAGCTCTGTAAATAATTTAATCTAGAACATGGCATCTGCATTTGCAGGTGCTTTTTATTTAAAAAATTTAAATATAATTTATAATAAGGTTTACTGATTCGACAATAAGTGGTAAAATGTTCTTGATAATAGCCTGGGAGGTAAGAATTATCCTCAGGTATCCAGCCGTGCTGTAAATCATGGTAATAATTATGGCGCTGCAGATAGTCTTGCTGAGAGACTAAAAAGCTTAATGAATTAAAAGAACAAGGGCTTATTAAGATTGAAAAATCCTATTTGTATCGGTTAATTTCGATACTCTTTTTATGATATTTCCTATACCATATGACGGTATTATTGAAAAAAATCCTCACTGCATTAAAAATTATGAAACCCTGGCAATTTATGCATCGTCTAATCCATGAAATAGAAAAAAATCATACGGAGAAGGGAGATATTTATGAAAAGGTTTCTTGCTACGCTTTTAAGCGGACTGATTCTGGCTTCATCAATACCTGCGGGCGGTTTTGCTGATGTTGCAGACGATGTGGCGTCAGATATTATGCCGGTTGAAGTTATGCCGATTAGCTTGGATATACCCAGAGGTACAGGGGAGCCGACAGCGGAGGATATGGAGAAGGCTCTGCTGGCAGTTAAGTCAAAGATTGAAATTCCTGATGAATATTCGGAATTTAGCTATTATTTTTATGACGGCTATATGTTTTCGGATGAAGCCTGGAGTTTTGTTTGGTCCACTCCAGACGGCAATTCCAGAATTAATGTAAATTGCGACAAAAACTATCGTATTACCTATTATTATAAATATAGCTATACCGACAAGCCGTCAGGAATTGCAAAATTCCTGAAGTCGGAGCTTAAATCCAAGGCGGATGACTTTATTGTTAAAATCGCTCCTGAGCTAAAGAAAAAGTATGAATTTGTATCATCCGATTATGAGAGCATATATAGCGGAAATTATGTATACAAATATCAGCGTAAGGAAAATGGAGTAGCCTTTCCTGACAACAGCATTAAGGTAAGTGTAAACAGCATAACAGGAGAGGTAACTGCTGCCTCTATCAATTGGCTTTATGATAAAACTCTTCCTTCTGGTGCAGCAACTGTTACAAAGGAAGAGGCTGCAAAAATTATCAAGGAAAACATGAAGATGGAGCTTGTATATAAGTCCGATAATATAGGAATATATGATAAGAGCGGCAACCGCAAGACAAAGGCATATCTGGTCTATCAGCCCTCACAAAGCTATATTTCTGTAGATGCAAAAAGCGGCAAGGTATATAATGAAAGCTACGAATGGATTTATAATAGCAGGGCAACGGAAGGTGCAAAAGACCAAGCATCAATGGAGGTTAATGGGGCTGGAGCACCTGTTACCCTTACTGAGAAAGAGATTGCAAAAATTCAGGAATTACATGAATTGATTTCAAAGGATAAAGCAATAGAAATCGTAACCTCCAACAAGAGCCTTTATCTTGATCCGAATCTCAAATCAATCAATGCATCCCTGAGTAAAATAGATAAGGCTGACGGTAAGTCTTCATATGTTTGGTATATCAGCATGAATGATCCGAGAAAGATTGATTATACCAACGAGAAGGAGGATTACTACAGGGCTTATGCACATGCGGCTGTAGATGCCAAAAGCGGCAAATTAATCAGCTTCTATGCCAGCCTTAAAACCTATTTCAATGATAAGGATAAGAAATGGGAAAGCGTTGAGATTAAATACAATAAGGATCAGGCTCGGGAAATTCTTGAAAAGCTCCTGAAGTCGGAGATTAATTCGAAATTTAAAAACTCAAAACTCTCAAACAGCTTTGATGATTATGTTTTATACTATAACGATTTGAAGAAGCCGGTATATGGCGGCTACAGCTTTAGCTACAACAGAACCAATGAAGGTGTTGAATATCCTTATAACTACATCTATGGTTCAGTGGATGGAGTGTCCGGCAAGATATACAACTTTGGCTATTACTGGAATGACTATATTGAGTTTGAATCAACCAAAGGCGTCATCAGCCCTGAGCAGGCTATGGACTATTACCTGAATAACAAGGGCTTTGATTTGAAATATGAGATAAAAATTATCAATAAGCTTGATGAAAGCAAGGATATAATTTATAGCGACGCTTATAGGATGGATTATGAGATCAGGCTGGTATATCGTCCAGATGTTAATCCTATGTATATCTCGCCCCATACCGGAGAGCAGCTGAATTATGACGGTACGGTTTATAAGGAGAAGCTTCCTTATTCATATAGCGATATAACTGATCCTGTAAAATACCGCAATATCTTTCTGCTGGCCGATATGGGACTGGGCTTTGAGGGAGACAGCTTCCAGCCGGAAAAGGCTATAACAGTAGGAGAGTTCAACCAGTTATTATCCAATATAGGATATGGCTATTACAATAAGGATGAGGATTCACAGGCAGCCAAAACCATAAGCAGAGAGGAAGCTGCTATGACCTTTATTAGCCGCCTGGGTCTTGAAAAGATATCCAAGCTTTCAGGTATATATAAGACAGGGTATGATGATGAAGCGAGCATTAAGTCCGATTATATAGGAGCTGTGGCAATTGCAAAGGCCCTGGGACTCATGGAAGCCGACTCAATGAATAAATTTAATCCAAAGAAGGAGTTATGCAGAATGGAGGCAGTTAATCTGATAATAAACTATATTAATCTGCAGCAGTCAGGATTATTATATTAAAAGTGTCAGGATAAAATGAGAACGTATCAATGAGAATATTACAAGAAAAAATATAAGACATTACAAAAACAGAACCGGGAAAGCGCTTTCCCGGTTCTAATTTTTTCTATAAGATTAATTTGCTAGCAAAATAAATAACTATCAGGATAAATTAATCGTATGATTCTCCGAATACAAAGGTATTAGGCAATACTATTAACGGCCTTTGTAAGACGGGATACTTTTCTGGCTACGGTGTTCTTATGGTATACACCCTTGGAACGAGCCTTATCCAATTCAGAAATAGCTTTAACGAGGTAAGCCTTAGCCTGCTCCTTATCGCCTGCTGCAACAGCTGCATTAACCTTCTTTATCACAGTCTTAACTCTGGACTTAATCATCTTGTTTCTTAAGGTCTTAGCCTCGATAACTCTAATTCTTTTCTTGGCAGATTTAATATTAGCCAATCCGTACACCTCCAATATTTAGTAAGATTTTATCTCGCACCATGAGCACCTGATGAGAGAGTGGGATGCCTTCATGGTATTGATATAAGCACATATTTGTTTCATTAAGGTCGGACACGGACGATCTAATGGAAACATACTATTATATAGTATTCTATCCTTATTCTAATGTCAATACATATTTTTTATATCTTTGAAGAAAATATAGATTGTTAATAAACCATGATTCTACTTATCATTTTCGTATCATTCAGATTTTAGCATAAATATTTGGACAAATCGTAATTAATTATTATCTCAATTTATAAAAATAACCAGGAGGTAACAAGATGCTGCAAAGAATCCGTACCGACCTTGCTCTGGAGGCCAGGGAAAGCTTTCAGGATGACGATGTCGAAATTAGAGGTGTCGAATTAAAGGAGGAGTTCGATAAAAAAAATAATATCAGAATCTCCATCCTTACCATCAGGGACGAAAAGGGAGCCAGGGCAATGCAAAAGCCTATAGGCACTTATATAACAATAGAAGCACCCGATATCGACAAGGCTGATGATGACTACCACAGAAAGGTATCTGATGAGGTGGCAAAGTACCTTAAAAAGCTGGCGGGAGACCTTAAAAAGGAGGAAATCCTTATTGTAGGCCTTGGTAATCGGGAGGTAACACCCGATGCACTGGGACCCATGGTGGTAGATAATCTGTTTATAACCAGACATTTAATAAAGGAATATGGCAAGGAATTCAAGGAAAAGAACAAGCTGGGCTGCATAAGCGCCATTTCTCCAGGTGTAATGGCTCAGACAGGAATGGAAACAGTTGAAATCATAAAGGGTATTGTCAAGGAAACCAATCCGAAGCTGATTATTGTCATAGATGCCCTTGCTTCAAGAAGCGTCAATCGCCTGAATACCACAATACAGCTGACGGATACCGGTATCAATCCCGGCTCGGGAGTAGGCAACAACCGAAAGGCAATTAATGAGGAAACTGTCGGGACAAAGGTAATCGCGCTCGGGGTGCCTACTGTGGTGGATGCCTTTACGATAGTTGCCGATACAATGAGCGTCTATATGAAGGAAACCGGCTTCAGCGAGGAGGACATAGGCAAATTTATCAGTGAAGTGAGAGGTCATCAGATTGAAAATATGTTTGTTACTCCGAAAAATATTGATGAATCCATAAAACGCATCAGCTATACAGTATCGGAGGCTTTAAATTCCTGCTTCGCCCAAATGACATAATCGGCTGTTATAATTTGCTTCCCCCGGAATATAATTAACTATAGGTTACGATCAGGTAATGATGGCTTTTTAAGTCCTGATGTAAACTTTTTTTCTGAGACAGATGCATAACACTAAAGATAAAGCTTCCTTTGCTCCGCATCAAACGGACAAATGACGCAAGTATAAATCACGGCTAATGCTGTAGCACGGGGGAAGATAAGATGGGTAAATTCAGAATTCGAATCAAATTTAAGCTTTATCAGCTGATATTGACCGGAATTATTATATTTTCAATTTATCTCCTGCTAAAATATGTATCTATTTCATTATCGGATAATATTGGTCAAGCCGGTATGCTGGACTTGGCTTTTTCTCATATCGGAAGCGGCATATTTGCAAAGGGCTCCTCTCTAATCAGCTATACTGCCAAAGAAAAAGACGGTCATACTGCCTTCTTTGATGGTATTTTTGATGACAGGCTGGCCCTTGGCAAATTTTTAAATACTAACGAGTATGAAGCCGTAAGCGCTTTTGCTTCAGATTATAAAAGTTATTACGGCAACTATAGTGATGAGCCTGAATTGGCTGAGCTAAATGCTGATTCCGATACAAAAGGAAGCGGCTTTCGCATCAGATTTAATGATATTGCTGCCAGGCAGTTGGGGCTGGAGTATATTCTTACGAATGGCTCCGTTATAAAAAGTGAAGTTACAGGAAGACTTATTTGGGACGGGAATATGCCATTGGAACAGCTAAATATCGGCTATCTGAAGGGGGAAATAAGCCCGGTTCCCGAGGATGTCTATTCAAATGAAGAAGCTCATATGGTGGAAGCCGCAAGCGGCGCAAGGGTTGAGTATACACTTGAGCAGCTAAGGGATATGAATTTCCTGATAAGAAACTTCTATCTGGTTGACGGTACCACGGTAGCTGACAGCAGCCTTTTTGATGGCGAAAAGCTTGCAAGTGCCGATATGACCCTGAAGCAGACCAACGATTCGCCCCAGATTTTAATATTCCATACCCATTCCCAGGAGGCCTTCAGAGATAGCAGACCGGGTGTTGAAGAGGATACGGTGGTAGGGATGGGAGCATTGCTGGCCAAAACTTTAACAGAAAAATACAATTATAACGTAATACATGACAAGACCTACTATGATGTGCTGAAGGGTTATAACAAATCCTATTCACAGGCGGAGATCGGCCTGAAAAAAATGCTGGATGAGTATCCGTCGATAGAAGTAATTATTGATATACATAGAAACAGCGGTAAGGAAAAGCTGGTATACATAAACGGTAAGCAGACAGCCCAGATAATGATGTTCAACGGTTTATGCAGGGATCATGACGGACCGATGACAAATCTGGAAAATCCGTATTTACAGGATAATCTGGCTTTCAGTCTTCAGCTTCAGCTAAAATCCTTCGATATTTATCCCGGTTTGTTCAGTAAAAATTATCTGAAGGCTTACAGGTATAATATGCATTTAAGGCCCAAGAGCCTGCTGGTGGAGTTGGGAAGCGTAAACAATACGGTGGAAGCGGCAAGGAATGCCATAGTACTCTTTGCCGATGTGCTGGATGCTGTGCTGAAGGGGGATAAGGCAGGAGAGGAATTGATTGAGAATAAGGTTCACGAGTAAATCTGCAAAAATACCCTTGACGGAACTATTAAAAGAAAATGCAATTACTTGCCAGCTACCGGGCCTTATGATATAATCTATCAGAAAGTGCCGTCAAAAAAGGTAAGCATGGAGGGTGGCCTGCCTGTTCATTAACCGGCACAATATGATTTAGATCGGATAGCTTACGCAGGAGGAACAAGATGCCTATAGACCAGAGCAAGATAAGAAATTTTTGCATAATTGCGCATATAGATCATGGAAAGAGTACACTTGCCGACCGGATAATTGAAAAAACCGGCCTGCTGACCAGCAGGGAGATGCAGGATCAGATTCTGGACAATATGGATATTGAAAGGGAAAGAGGAATAACTATAAAAGCCCAGGCGGTCCGTACAATCTATAAGGCAAGTGATGGAGAGGAGTATATATTCAATCTGATTGATACACCGGGTCATGTTGACTTCAACTATGAGGTATCAAGAAGTCTGGCTGCCTGTGAAGGAGCCATACTTGTTGTTGATGCTGCCCAGGGTATCGAAGCCCAGACTCTTGCAAATGTATATATGGCGCTGGATCACAACCTGGAAATCATGCCGGTTATTAATAAGATAGATCTGCCCAGTGCCGATCCTGAAAGGGTAATAAATGAAATAGAAGATATTATAGGTATAGAAGCCCAGGATGCTCCCCAGATATCTGCCAAGCAGGGAATTAATGTAGAACAGGTGCTGGAGCAGATAGTCACAAGAATACCGGCCCCCAAGGGCAATCCGGATGCTCCGCTGCAGGCGCTAATTTTTGATTCAAAATATGACCCATATAAAGGGGTAATTGTATTCTGCAGGGTAAAAGAGGGAACCATAAAAAAGGGCACGGAAATTAGAATGATGGCTACCGGAACGGTGGCCGAGGTGGTGGAGTTGGGCATTTTCGGTCCGGGACAGTTTATTCCTGTGGACGAGCTTAGCGCCGGTATGGTAGGTTATCTTACCGCCAGCCTAAAGAATGTAAAGGACACCCGTGTAGGTGATACAATAACAGACAACAAGAGACCTTGTGCGCAGCCGCTGCCGGGCTATAAGAAGGTTCTGCCCATGGTATACTGCGGTATGTATCCTGCAGATGGCGCAGAATATTCGGACTTGCGGGATGCGCTGGAAAAGCTGCAGCTTAATGATGCAGCCCTGCAATTTGAACCGGAAACCAGTGCTGCCCTTGGATTTGGTTTCAGATGCGGTTTCCTTGGTTTACTTCACATGGAAGTGGTACAGGAAAGGCTGGAGCGGGAATTTAATCTGGATCTGGTAACAACCGCCCCCAGTGTTATATACAAGGTCCATAAAAAGGACGGACAGGTGTTTGATATAACAAATCCCACCAATCTTCCTGACCCGTCTGAGATTGATTATCTCGAAGAACCTGTTGTTTCCGCTGAAATAATGGTAACTACTGAATACGTCGGCTCGATAATGAAGCTTTGCCAGGAAAGAAGAGGAATCTATCTTGGCATGGAATACATTGAGTCCTCCAGAGCGTTATTAAAATATGAATTGCCTCTGAATGAAATCATATATGACTTCTTTGACACATTAAAATCCAGATCGAGAGGCTATGCATCCTTTGATTATGAGCTGAAGGGATATGCACAGTCCAACCTTGTCAAGCTGGATATCCTTATTAATAAGGAAGTTGTTGATGCTTTGACCTTTATTGTGCATGCCGACAGTGCCTATGAGAGAGGACGTAAAATGTGCGAAAAGCTTAAGGATGAAATTCCGCGCCATCTTTTTGAAATTCCGATACAGGCAGCAATCGGCTCAAAAATTATCGCCCGTGAAACAGTAAAGGCTGTAAGGAAGGATGTGCTGGCGAAGTGCTACGGCGGTGACATAACCCGTAAGAAGAAGCTGCTGGAGAAGCAGAAGGAAGGCAAAAAGAGAATGCGTCAGATAGGAAATGTTGAAATTCCTCAAAAGGCCTTTATGAGTGTGCTCAAGCTGGATGAGGATTAGTGCTTAATGAGCTGCCGGACATTAGGATAATGGTATTATGAATTACGTGCCTAAAGCAATGGTATGATGATTAATTTTAGCTAAAGACAATGACATGATGATTAATTTGGCGGGGAATAAAGGGCTGATGCTTTCCCCGCTGTATTTTTACTAGTTTTAAACTATAAGAATGATTAGCTTATATATCTAAAAGATTACATGGAAGATATTATGAATATGATAGGAAACAAGCCAAATCACATTAATAGCATGAAAAACTCTAACCATAAAGCGGATAAGCCGATTTCAGGCAAAATGAAGCGCAAGCTGGGTGTTTACATCCATATTCCCTTCTGTGTAAAAAAGTGCAATTATTGCGACTTCTTATCGGCTCCTGCAGGTGATGATATTATTAATGACTATATTAATGCCCTGTTGACCGAGATAAAAGCTACCGAAGGCAGAACAGATGATTATATTGTAAAGACGGTTTTTATCGGTGGGGGAACCCCGTCTGTCCTTGACGGAGCGGCTATAGAAAAAATCATGGAGCAGCTGGGGAGGGCCTTTAAAATTGATTATGAGAGCCTTGAGGCCAGTATTGAGGTAAATCCGGGAACAGTTACGTGCAATAAGCTTAAGGATTACCTCAGGGCAGGTATAAACAGACTGAGCTTCGGACTGCAATCGGCAAATGACGATGAACTGAAGCTGTTGGGAAGGGTCCACAGCTTCGGGCAGTTTTTAGACAATTATGATGCAGCAAGGTCTCTGGGCTTTGAAAACATAAATGTTGATCTGATGTCGGCTTTGCCAAATCAAACCCTTGCTTCATGGGAGGATAGTCTAAAAAAGGTGGTTATGCAAAAGCCTGAGCATATCTCAGCCTACAGCCTTATAATTGAAGAGGGAACCCCTTTTTATAAGCTTTACAATGAAAATGGCCCGGCCGTTAATCAGCTGCCGGATGAGGAAACTGAAAGAAGCATGTATCATTTGACCAGGTCATTCCTGGAAAGCCATGGATATCACAGATATGAGATTTCCAATTATGCAAGGCCAGGCTATGAATGCCGGCATAACAGCTTTTACTGGACCGGAGTAGAGTATCTTGGCTTTGGGCTGGGAGCTTCAAGCCTTATTAAGGATCTAAGATTTAATAATATCGAAGCCTTGAAGGATTATATATCTAAATGCTTGGAATATGAGAAGGGTAAATGCTCAGGAAATAAAAAAGGTATTTGCTCCGGAGCTGATGAAAGAGATAATAGCACTCATTCCGGGCTTTTGGCTGATCCGATTGGTTTGCGCAGGAATATCAGCCCATTGTCCATGAAGGATAAAATTGAGGAGTTTGCCTTCCTTGGCCTGCGTATGCAAAGAGGAATAAGCAGGAAGGAGTTTATGGAACGGTTCGGGACGGAGATAGAACAGCATTATGGCAATATAATTGATAAGCATATTAAAAATGGCCTGTTGGCTGCAGATGGTGACAGAATATTTCTGACAGAACAGGGAATAGATATAAGTAATTATGTATTGGCTGATTTTTTACTGGACTAAATGAATAATAAAAAAACTGAAAGTCCGCTATAGCACTGTTTGCCGAAGCGGACTTTTTTCCAAAAAAAATAATAATATGCCTTGACAAATAAAATTGATAGTGCTATTTTAGATTTAGATGTTAGCACTCTATCCAAATGAGTGCTAACAAAATGGCTCCTGATAATATATTAATTAATATAATTATGAGGTTTACCATGCATGAGTTGGATGAAAGAAAATTGAAGATTCTGCAGGCTATCATCCGTAACTATCTTGAGACGGGTGAACCCGTTGGATCAAGAACTATTTCAAAATTAACAGATTTAAACCTTAGTTCTGCTACAATTCGCAATGAGATGGCGGATCTTGAAGAGCTTGGATATATCTTTCAGCCTCATACATCTGCCGGCCGCATACCTACAGATAAAGGATATCGCCTTTATGTAGATATGCTTTTAAAGGACAAGGTGCAGGAAGTTGAGGAAATGAAGGGATTAATTCTCGAAAAGGCTGACCGTCTGGAAAGCCTTTTACAGCAGGTTGCCAGGCTCCTTGCTGTTAATACACAGTATACAACTATGGTCAGTACGCCACAATATAGGAAAAAGGTAAAATTCATTCAACTGACGGAAGTGGAAGACAATCAGCTGCTTACTGTTATTGTATTTGAAGGTAATATAGTTAAAAACAAGATAATACGCATATCCTCGTCCTTAAGTAAGGAAAACCTTTTAAAGCTTAATATAATTATAAATACGTTCCTGCAGGGACTTGATCTGGGGGAGATTACCCTGCCGGTTATTACCCAGATGAAGGATCAGGCCGGCGATTACAGATCAGTCGTCAATGATGTGCTTGAAGCCATAATGCAGGCAGTCAATGAAGATGATGATATCGAAATATATACATCCGGCACTACCAATATTTTGCGCTATCCTGAGCTTTCAGACAGGGATAAAGCCCGCGATATACTTTATACCCTGGAAGAGAAGAAGGCTCTCACTGAGCTGATACAGGACAGGATAGAAGGTGAGGATGACAGGGGTATTAAGGTATATATCGGCGATGAAACACCTGTCGAGTCCATGAAGGAATGTTCCATAGTAACTGCCACCTATGAAATTGAGGAGGGAGTATATGGAAAAGTGGGAATCATCGGACCAAAAAGGATGGATTACAAAAAAGTGGTAGGGACACTGCAGACATTAATGCAGCAGCTGGATGAAATATTCAAAAAAAATAATAAATAGAAAATGACCAGCAGGTTGAGGAAAGGTGGTTGCACAAGCTTTGGAGGATATGGATAAGACAATAGAGGTTATGAAAGCCGCCATGGAAAAGGAGCGGCTGATGAAAAGTATGGAAAATAAAGAAAATAAGGAAGAGGAAGAAAAGGATATGCAGAATAATGATTTTAAAGCTAATGCAGAGGATACGGTAAAAACTGATAATACGGCCCAAACCGATATGAAGGTGGAGGCTGGACAGGATCAGGCATGGGATGAGATGAAGGAAGCTGACATATCTGAATCTTCCGAAGAATCAGACAATGCTGATAATCAGGATAATCCGGATATGGAGTCTGAGAATGAGGCAGAAGTCGGAGCAGCTGAGGCTTCTGAAGCCAAGTCCAAGGGCAAAGGCTTCTTCAAGAGCTCAAAGTCCAAGGAGTTGGAGGCCAAGGAAGCCAAAATAGCCGAGCTTACAGATAGACTGATGAGAACTATGGCGGAGTTTGACAACTACCGTAAACGTACTGAAAAGGAAAAATCAATGATGTTTGACCTGGGTGTAAAAAGCCTGCTAGAAAAAATTCTGCCTGTGGTAGATAACTTTGAAAGAGGTCTTTCATCTGTTTCCGAAGAGGATAAGAGCAGTTCCTTTGTACAGGGTATTGAGCTTATCTATAGGCAGTTGATGACGATCCTTGATGAAATAGGCTTAAAGCCTATTGAAGCTGTCGGTAAGGAATTTGATCCTAATCTGCATAATGCCGTAATGCATGGTGAGGATGAAAACCTGGGAGCCAATATAGTAGCCGAAGAGTTCCAGAAGGGATACACCTATCGTGATATGGTAGTAAGGCACAGTATGGTTAAGGTAGTTAATTAATAAATCCTGTTGTCAACATATATAATTTATTATAATTTGCCTGTATTTATACTTGTTAAATTTTTCAGTATTTTAAATTTGTCAGTATCTTTACTTATTTTACTAATTATATTTGCAGCTAATTTTTTATAGCAATTTGATTATTAGGAGGAAATAGCATGGGTAAAATTATAGGAATCGATTTAGGAACGACAAATTCATGTGTTGCCGTTATGGAAGGCGGTAAACCGGTCGTTATTGCTAATGCGGAAGGTTCCAGAACAACACCTTCTGTAGTGGCATTTACCAAGACAGGAGAACGTCTTATCGGTGAGCCAGCAAAGCGTCAGGCTGTTACCAATCCGGACAGGACCATATCTTCAATCAAAAGGCATATGGGAACCGATTACAGGGTAAAGATTGATGATAAAAGATATTCACCTCAGGAAATATCAGCTATGATCCTGCAAAAGCTGAAGGCAGATGCTGAGGCATATCTGGGAGAGAAGGTTACGGAAGCGGTAATTACTGTTCCTGCATATTTCAACGATGCCCAGAGACAGGCTACAAAGGATGCTGGAAAGATTGCCGGTCTGGATGTAAAGAGAATTATCAATGAGCCTACCGCCGCAGCTTTGGCATATGGCCTTGACAATGAAAAAGAGCAAAAAATCATGGTTTATGACTTGGGTGGCGGAACCTTTGACGTATCTATAATTGAAATTGGCGACGGTGTTATCGAGGTTCTGGCAACAAGTGGAGACAATCACCTGGGCGGTGACGATTTTGATGAAAGAATCGTAAGATATTTAATAGATGAGTTTAAGAAGGCAGAGGGCGTGGATCTCTCCCTTGACAAGATGGCTATGCAGAGACTTAGGGAAGCTGCAGAGAAGGCTAAGAAGGAGCTTTCAACATCCACAACCACCAATATTAATCTGCCCTTCATCACAGCTACCGCAGATGGCCCCAAGCATCTGGACATGAACCTGACAAGAGCCAAATTTGATGAGCTGACACATGATTTGGTAGAAAGAACGGTAGTTCCGGTTCAGAATGCCCTTCGTGATGCAGGACTTACTCCGTCCGATATCAAGAAGGTATTGCTGGTTGGCGGTTCAACACGTATTCCTGCAGTTCAGGAAAAGGTTAGACAGCTTACCGGTCAGGAGCCTTCAAAGTCACTTAACCCTGATGAGTGCGTGGCTTTGGGTGCATCAATCCAGGCAGGAAAGCTTGCCGGTGATGCAGGCGCAGGAGATATCCTCCTTCTTGACGTTACACCATTGTCCCTGTCAATTGAGACTCTTGGCGGTATTGCCACCAAGCTGATTGAAAGAAATACTACTATTCCTACAAGAAAGAGCCAGATCTTCTCAACAGCTGCAGACAATCAGACAGCGGTTGATATCCATGTTGTACAGGGTGAAAGACAATTTGCCAAGGATAACAAGACATTAGGACGCTTCCGTCTGGATGGTATACCGCCGGCACCGAGAGGAGTTCCTCAGATTGAGGTAACCTTCGATATAGATGCCAACGGTATCGTAAATGTATCTGCAAAGGATCTTGGAACAGGAAGAGAGCAGCACATTACCATTACAGCAAGCTCCAATATGTCTGATGATGAGATACAGAAGGCTATCAGGGAAGCACAGGAATATGAAGCCCAGGACAGAAAGCGCAAGGAGGCAGTTGATGTAAGGAACGAAGCCGATTCCTTCGTGTTCCAGACAGAGAAAGCCCTCAAGGAGGTTGGAGATAAGCTTGATCCGGCAGACAAGGCAACGGTTGAGGCTGATCTCGCAAGACTGAAGGAGCTGCTTGAGAAATCAAATCCTGAGGTAATGTCTGACGGGGAATTGGCTGACATCAAGGCTGCCAAGGAAAAGCTTATGACAGATTCACAGACTCTGTTTACAAAACTTTATGAGAATGTTAATCCCTCCGGTGGTGCAGGACCTAATCCGTCATCTTCTGGTCCCAATACATCAGCTGGCGGCGATGATGTTGTAGACGGAGATTACCGTGAGCTATAATTAATTACAGCTTGCCTATTGCCATGCCTGTTGTACAGGTATTAGCCTCGATGCATGCGGAGTAAATGCCTGCGGTAACGAGCAGACAAATACCTGTCGGTGCAAGCAAATGCCTGGTATCACATCAAGCTCATGCTTGCCTGTACCAGGCAAATGCTTGCTGGAGCATGCAGGCTAATGCCTGACATCGCATGCGGGCTAATGCTTGCCTACAGGCAACATGGACAATAGGCTTAATGATAAGGCGGTCAGAATAATGACTGCCTTATTGCTGATAGCTTTAGGCAATGCATTTACATAAGCCGGACTTGCATTTGCCAGATTTATATTGATGCTATGAAAGGTGAAGGAAAAGATGGCCGATAAACGCGATTATTACGAGGTCTTAGGTGTCAGCAGGACAGCGACGGACGATGAAATAAAAAAAGCATACAGAGCACTGGCTAAAAAATATCATCCTGACATGAATCCGGGGGATAAAACGGCTGAAGCGAAATTCAAGGAGGTCCTGGAGGCTTACAATGTCCTCAGCGATCCTGAAAAACGAAGGCAGTATGATCAGTTCGGACATGCGGCCTTTGAAGCAGGAGGTCCAGGGGGCGGCGGAGGCTTTGATTTCTCCGGAATGGATATGGGAGACATTTTCGGCGATCTGTTTGGCGATTTGTTTGGAACCCGCAGCAGAAGGCAGAGCAATGCACCTATGCAGGGTGCCCATATCAGAACCAGTGTGAGAATCTCCTTTGAAGAAGCAGTGTTTGGCACTGAAAAGGAGCTGGAGCTAACCTTAAAGGATGAATGCAGAACCTGTGGCGGTACCGGTGCAAGGCCGGGAACAAGTCCAGTTACCTGTTCGAAATGCGGCGGTAAGGGGCAGGTTGTTTACACCCAGCAATCACTGTTTGGAATGGTGCGTAATGTTCAGACCTGTCCGGAATGCAGGGGAACAGGCAAAGTTATTCGTGACAAATGCCCTGACTGTTATGGTACAGGTTATGTCAACAGCCGCAAGAAAATACAGGTTTCCATACCTGCTGGAATTGACAACGGTCAGAGCGTAAGAATCAGGGGTAAGGGCGAACCGGGAATTAACGGCGGTCCCAGAGGTGATTTGCTGGTAGAGGTAGAGGTTGCAAGACATCCAATATTCCAGCGCCAGGATTATGATATTTATTCTACGGCTCCGATTTCATTTGTCACAGCCGCATTGGGCGGTGACGTTAAGATAAATACGGTTGACGGTGAAATAACATATACTGTTAAGCCTGGAACACAGACCGATACCAGGATCAGGCTAAGCGGAAAGGGTGTACCCAGCCTGAGAAACAAAAATATCAGAGGCGACCATTATGTAACACTGGTTGTTCAGGTTCCTACCAATCTGAATTCTGAACAAAAGGAGCTTTTAAGGAAATTTGATGAGTCTATGAAAGGAAAAAGCTCTGAAGAAACAGAAAAAACCAAGAAAAGATTCTGGAAATAGTGATATACTATAAAATGTAAAGCTAATGAAAGGCATGGTATCTTTATGAAATGGACGAAGATTACACTGGAAACTACAACAGAGGCTGAAGATCTGGTTGGTATGATGCTGACCGAATTAGGAATTGAAGGATATGAAATAAGTGACAGGCAGCCCTTGTCGGAAGAGGATATAAAGCAAATGTTTGTTGATCTTCCGCCTGAGCAGGGAGAAGATGACGGCATAGCGCATATCAGTTTTTATGTCGATTCGTCCGAGGATACCGATACAATAATAGATAAGGTGAAGAAAGGCTTTGAGGAATTATCCAGATATGTTTCTGTAGGCAGCGGCAAAATTAGCATATCTGAAACAGAGGATAAGGATTGGATAAACAACTGGAAGGAATTTTTCAAGCCCTTCCGTGTGGATGATAATATTATAATTAAGCCAAGCTGGGAAAGCCTGGAGGATGTTACGGAAAAGGATCTGGTTATTGAGCTGGATCCGGGTACAGCCTTCGGAACCGGCAGTCATGAAACAACAAAGCTTTGCATTATAGCAATAAAAAAATATATTAATCAGGACACGGTTATGCTGGATGCCGGCAGCGGAAGTGGCATTTTGTCCATCATAGCAAGAAAGCTGGGAGCAAAAGAGGTATTGGGTATAGATATTGACCCTGTTGCTACCGCTACGGCTATAGAGAATGCAATGGCCAACGGTCTTGACCTGAATGATGTCAGTCTTAGCTTTATGACCGGTAATATTATAGAAGATAGCGGCATACGTTCACAAATTGGCAAAGAAAAATATGACGTTGTGGTTGCCAATATACTGGCCGATGTTATTATTCCTTTATCCGCAGTTATAGGAGAGAATTTGAAAAAAGGCGGTATATTCATATCCTCGGGAATTATTGACAGCAAGGAGGAGGCGGTTAAAAACGCCCTAATCACCAACGGATTTAATATTTTGGAAACCAACAGAATGGGTGAATGGCTTTGCTTTATTGCAAGGAAATAGAACCTGTCAAATTGACTAAAACTCGATGTTTATATTTGTAAAAAATTTTATCATAAATGATAATTAGTCAAGATATAATAATATCGGATAAGCATATAGCTATATGCTTAATCCGTTAAAATACTCCCGTCCGTATGAATACATACGGTACGGGAGATTTTGTATGGGAGAACTGCCGGACTAAAGGTCCGGCAGCGGGAGGGTTTAAAAATCTCTATATAAAATTTTAATAAAATGACAAGGTAGCCAACATAGCGGATAATCTTGCTCCATAGCCTTCCTCGGCCTCGACAAAGTATTGCATTTCAATTTTATATAAATAGGAATCCAGAGTGATAAAGTAGTATTTTCTTATGGCACTGTTCCATGCGTTCCCCAGCCTCAGGGTATAACTATAGGCTGTGTACCCTCCGATATCCTCAGCTTGTATACTATCAGTCTTAAAATCGGAGTCAGGTATCTGGATATAATGAAGATTTTCATTATTCTCTTCCTGTATCTGCTTCCAGTAGAATTTTTCTGTCTCAGCAAATTTTCCGTAAGGGTCCATATTCTTATCCTCCAGATCAGCCTTCATCCGGATGACTGAATCAATGTCCTTATTATTATATCTGCAGATATTCATATATACATAAGGATAAATGCCCGGATCAGGATTCGGCGCGATAATCTGCAGGACTCCGTCACTGGTTTTGCTGACTGAAAAGCGTTCATGATCATATGATATGCTAAAGCCTAAATCGCTGTTAAATTTTTTATAGCTAACCTTTTCCTGCACACCCTCCAGTGTTATTACAGCTTCGTAGGTATCATTGTCCGTGTCCTCATCTGCATCTATAATTTCTTTGTCAGACTGTTTATCACCGCTAGTTGAATCGGCTTCTGTGTCCTTGCTATCAGCTGCTATAGCTTCATCAGTAATATCAGCCGTATCTTTTTCTGCGTCTGCTATGAGTGTTGGAGCAGGAGTGGTCGTATTGGCCTGATTTTTTGTGAGGTTGAGACCGCTGCTTGTTGTAAGCCCTTCCTCGACAACAACAGGTTCCTTTTCGATTCCGGCTTTTATACAAGCCGTCATACCGAATAAAATTGCTGATACTAATATAAATAAAGAAGCCTTTTTCATAATTTTAAATCCTTTCCTTGCTGTCTGTTCTTATATTGTCTGATGGATATTTATATAAGTTAACTGCAGTATATTTGCATATTTCAGTATAACTGCTTGTCCTGTTGTCTTTTATACTGAAATAATATCAGAGGCATATATAGATGAAATATTTAACTTGTAACAAGCTTGTAAATTATTATAGAGAAGGAAAGATTAGCTTGGCGTATGTGCCTTTTCCTTCCTCCGATTCTATAATGAAATCAGCCTTGTGCAGTTTGGCTATATTTTTACAAATCGATAAACCCAGTCCGACGCCGCCTGTTTTTCTTGAACGGGATTTGTCCACTCTGTAAAAGGGCTTTACAATTGCCTCTATTTTATCCTTAGGTATGCCATAGCCGTTGTCCGTTACCTCAATTACCGGCCTTTTGTCTGTCATGTAGGCAGACAGGCCTATGCTACCTCCGTTTTCAGGGAGAGCCTGCAGGCTGTTTCTTATGAAGTTGCTGAGCAAGATGTATATAAATGAGGAATCCATCAGTATCATGTCCAGTTCATTATTTATATGCAGATGGGCATTTTGCTTTTCCAGCTGCGGTCTGAAGGAATCCGCCAGCTCATTAAACAGTACCGATATATTAGTTGGCTGAAGACTGGCTTCATGGACCCGGGAAATAGTCAGCTGCATGAGCTTTTCGTAAATATCCCTTAATCTTTTTGTTTCCTGCTTTATAGCTGCTAAAGCCATTTGCCTGTGCTCGGGGGAAGCATTGGTATTCTGCAGGAATTCAGAATAGCCCTGGATGCTTGTCAGAGGAGTGTTCATTTCATGGGAGAGGTCATCTATAAACTCCTGAAGGTCATTTGCCCTTTTTTCCAGCTCTTCGGATCTGGACCGGACAGCATCCGCCATATGGTTGAAGGCATGGGCCAGTGAATTGAACTCATCATTTGTTGGAGGAATACGGTGTCCGTATTCTCCCTGTGATATAGCGGCAGCTCCCTCCTGAAGCCTTTCAATCGGTCTGGTAATCCATCGGGAGTAGAAAAAGGATAGGAAGCTAAGAAGTATAAAAAGAATCAGCGCCATAGCTACTGTCATGTATATGCTGTTTGTACGGCTGTGATATATTTCGCTTATATCTCTGGAATAGACGATTGTGTAGTTGGGTGCAAATGAGGGATTAGCGGATACAAGTATGTAATGGCATCCGTTTTTACTGATAATCTGGGCATATTTTTTGTATCTGCCGGTGTTAAGCAGCATAGAATTAACAGGGATACTGACGGATGCCTTTCCAATATAATATGGAACACCTTTACGGTATATCAGAAGATCGATTCCTCTTAAGGCATAGTAGCCTGCAAAGCGGGAGAGCAGCTCTTTCAGGGTTTGACTGGATTCAATGCTGAAATCTATGCTATTGTCAAGAGAGGTCAGAACAAAATCAAATTCATTGACGGATCGGTCCTGCTCCCGCATTATATTGTCAAGATGGCTTTTGTTAATCAGATAATAGGAGGATATTGACAGGGTGGTTAGGGTTACAATAAGAATACTGATGAATATTTTTATCCTAAGCTTCATCTGTTACCTCCAGTCTGTATCCGTATTTATAGACTGTTTTAATCACATCCTCCCAGCCCAGCTTCCGTCGCAGTCTTTGGATATGCATATCGACAGTGCGGGATTCACCCATGTAATCATAGCCCCAGGCGGTCTCCAGCAGCTTGTTGCGGGTCAGGGCGAGATTCCGGTTTTGTATCAAGGTCTCCAACAGGGCAAATTCCTGGGCCGTCAATTCTATTGTGCTGCCATTTTTTCGCACCAGACGCTGGGCCAGATCAATTTCTACGTCCTTATATTTAAAGGAGTTAGCATGTTTGCCGCGGCGCCGCAGCACCACCTCAATTCGTGCCAGCAGCTCAAGGGTCTCAAAGGGCTTGGTTATGTAATCTTCAGCGCCCAGCTTAAGACCCCTTACCCGATCAGTCAGACTGCCTTTTGCTGTAAGATAGATTACAGGTACATTGGCTGAGAGAAAATTATCTATCAGCGAAAAGCCGTCCTGTCCCGGTATCATTATATCCAGCAGGCATAAATCTATCTGATTTTGCTTGATTAGCTCAAGAGCTGCAAAGCTGTCGTATGCCTGATATGCCTTGTGCCCCACCATAGTAAAGTTAAGCATTATCAAATCGCTGATAGCCTGTTCATCTTCAACAATTAATATATTAGCCATGAGGAAACCTCCGCTTTATAATATTTGTCCTGTGTAATAAATAGCTATCCTTATTTCTGTATAGTCATAGGCACTTATCCCGTAGCTTTTTATGAAATATATAGTATTATAACATACCGGCATTATAAATGTCTTTACGGTAAACTAATGGCAATAGGAATCGATACATATATTTTACAGGTAAATTATAAAATGCCATTTCAGAATAAATATTGATTGAACATACGTTCCAGGTATTATATAATAAGCTGTGGAAGGGCATTTTATTGTACATACTGATAAGCTTCATAAATATACTTAATGAGGGGAATGAGTAAGCGGCATGCATCGTTTTTACGTAGAGCAGGATTTGATTAGAGATAATTACATTTCCATTATCGGATCAGATGTCAATCATATAAAGAATGTGCTTAGGCTCAGGCAGGGCGATGAAATAGTAATTTGCAATGGACAAGGAAAAGATTACTATTGTATAATTAATGAGGTTTCAGATAATGAGGTTGTCGCAGCAATTGATGCTGTTAAGGATACGGCGGCTGAGCTTAAGTCAAGAATTGCTTTGTTTCAGGGGCTGCCCAAAAAGGATAAATTTGAACTTATAATCCAAAAAGCGGTTGAGCTGGGTGCGGCTGAAATTGTTCCCGTTATGACCGGCAGGGTTGTTGTGAAGCTGGAGGATAAAAAGAAAGAGGAAAAGAAGCTGCAAAGATGGCAGGCAATAGCCATGGAGGCTGCCAAACAGTCCGGCAGAGGAATTATACCCGCCGTCAGGCCCGTGCACAGCTTTTTTGATGCGATTAAAGCATTAAGCCGGATGGAGCTGGCCCTAATTCCTTATGAAAAAGCGACTGATATAAGCATTACAAGGGAGCTTCTTGGCAAGATAGCAGACTATTCCCGGATAGGCGTTTTTATAGGACCGGAGGGAGGATTTGAGGAAGAAGAGATAAAACTGGCCATGGAACACAATATCAGGCCAATAACCCTTGGCAGACGGATACTAAGAACCGAAACGGCCGGACTTGCCATCCTGTCAATGATGATGCTTATGCTGGAAGAATAAGTATAGTAGTAAGGAGGAATGATTTATGGAAATCCACCTTTGGAGAGAGCTTCTTGATCCTTATGCACTTGCCGTTGATGAGCTTGTTACCAAATTCAACCACATTATAGATGAATACAGGCATGCAGGAGAATATTCCCCGATAGAACTGGTTACAGGCAGGGTCAAGACCATATCCAGTATATTGGAAAAGGCTCAAAAGAAGGGAATAAGTCTTGAGGATGTTGAGAATAACATAGATGATATAGCCGGGATACGAATAATATGTCAGTTTGTTGAGGATATATACAAGGTGGTAGATATAATCAAAAAACGCTCCGATATGACAGTCAGGCAGGAAAAGGATTATATCAACAATATGAAAAAAAGCGGCTACCGTTCATATCATCTTATAGTAGATTACGCAGTTGAGACCTTAAAGGGACGCAAGCAGTTGCAGGTTGAAATTCAGATCAGAACCCTGGCTATGAATTTCTGGGCAACAATAGAGCATTCCCTTCAATATAAATATAAACAGAATATGCCGGAGAATATCAGGGAAAGACTAACATCAGCAGCTGAGGCGGTACTGCAGCTTGACAGGGAGATGTCCCTGGTAAGGCATGAGATAATGGAGGCCCAAAAATCCTTTACCATAAAGGCCAACATGGTATCTGATATTCTCAACAATATTCAGAATCTGTACAAGGTGGCGGACAAACAGGAGGTCGTAAGGATTCAGGATGAATTTTTCCGCATATATCAGAATGGAGATCATAATGAGCTGGCAAAATTCAGCAGGGATCTTGATCTGATTTCGGCCCGCTACCGGGCTCAGAGCCTCAGATAATATCATGACTGATATAAATGTGGCTTATAATAACAAGACGGAGTGAGAAAATGAATTTACCTGAAAAGTTCAAGGACAGAATGAAAATGCTTCTGGGGGATGAGTATGAGGATTTTCTGCAATGCTTTGAGAGGCCTGGCTTGTCCGGCTTACGTGTTAATACTTTAAAGATTTCTCCGGAAGATTTTGAAAGGATCTGTCCTTTTTCCATAGAAAGAATACCCTGGCTAAGAAACGGCTATTATTATCAGACAGATGAGCAGCCTGCCAAGCATCCTTTTTATTATGCAGGCCTTTATTATATACAGGAGCCCAGCGCGATGACTCCCGCCAGCCTTCTGCCCATAAAAGAAGGGGACAGGGTGCTGGATATATGCGCCGCTCCGGGTGGCAAAAGCACTGAGCTGGGAGCAAGACTACAGGGAAAAGGAATTCTCGTATCCAATGATATCAGTAATTCCAGAGCCAAGGCTCTCCTAAAGAATATAGAGCTTTTTGGCATTCGCAACAGTCTGATATTATCGGAAAGTCCGATAAAGCTGCTGGATTATTTTCCTGAATATTTTGATAAGATTTTAATTGATGCCCCATGCTCCGGCGAGGGTATGTTCCGTAAAAGCCCGGCTATAATAAGGAATTGGGAGCAATACGGGGTTGAATACTATAATAAGCTTCAGAAGGAGATTATAATATCTGCCGCAAAAATGCTCAGGCCGGGGGGTTACATGCTTTATTCAACCTGTACCTTTTCACCTGAGGAAAATGAAGGAACCATATCATACTTGCTGGATAAATGTCCTGAGTTTCGTGTGGTGCCTGCCCTGCCGGATGAGGATACACAGGTAAAGCTTGGCATATCTTACGCAGGCTTTGACTGTGGCAGGCCGGAATGGATTAACGGAAGAGAGGAGCTAAAAAACTGTATCCGTCTCTGGCCACATAAAATAGATGGAGAAGGCCATTTTATAGCACTGCTGCATAAGCAGGAACAGGCAGGGGCAGCTTCTGGCTCCTTTAATATTACTGATGGCAGAGCTGATTTTGGAGGACAAAAGCCAGGCCGGCTAAAGGCTAAAACAGCCATATCCGATGAGGCTTTGGATTTTCTTAATTCCACCCATATTTCATACAGGATGGAGCAGCTTATGGTGCTTGGCGACAGCTTATACCTGCTGCCTGAGGGCATGCCGGAAAGAGGCGGTCTTAGGGTGTTGAGGCAAGGGCTATTGCTGGGAGAAATGAAAAAGCAAAGGTTCGAGCCGTCCCAGGCGCTTGCCAATGCTCTATATACCGGAGAATATGATAAGATCATCCGTTTTGAGCCGGATGATCCTGAGCTTATCAGATATCTGAAATGTGAATCTGTCAGCTTGACCGGTAGCTACAGTGACGGCTGGTATCTGGTTTCTGCCGGTGATTTTCCTCTGGGCTGGATGAAGGTGGCTAAAAACAGCTTTAGAAATAAGTATCTGCCGGGCTGGAGATGGGTCTGATTTGCAGTCTTCGTTGCAGGATGGAGGTTTTTGATGGACAAGCAGTTACGGCTTGATAAATTCCTTGCAGATATGGGAGTCGGAACCAGAAGCGAGGTAAAGCAATATATCCGCAAGGGAAGGATAAAAATAAACGATCAAATATGCAAAACTCCGGAATACAAGCTGTCACCACAGACCGATGCTGTGTTTTTTGATGACAGAAGGATTGAATATAATAAATATATTTATATTATGCTTAATAAGCCTCAGGGTGTGGTTTCCGCCAGCAGCGATGGCAGAAGCAAAACTGTAATTGATTTGCTGGGAGATAAAGGGCGCAAGGATTTATTTCCGGTGGGCAGGCTCGATAAGGATACAGAAGGCTTACTTTTAATAACTAACGACGGGGATTTGGCCCACAGGCTTTTATCACCCAAAAAGCATGTAGATAAGGTTTATTATGTCAGGGTAATTGGCCGGTTAACGGATGAGGATATAATAGCATTCAGAGATGGAATCGATATAGGGGATGAAAAGCCCACTCTTCCTGCTGAATTATCTGTACTGGCATCAGGTGAGGTGTCTGAAGCACAGGTTTGCATCAGGGAGGGCAGATATCATCAGATAAAAAGGATGTTTGAAGCCCTGGGGAAGAAGGTAATATATCTGAAGCGCCTTTCCATGGGCCCACTTATACTGGATGAGGACTTGCCCTGCGGCAGCTTCAGGGAGCTGACCGGGCAGGAGATAAGTCTGCTGAAAAATTATAAGATGGAGGAATTATGATACTTACAGATATAGATGCAGTGATATTTGACCTTGACGGAACACTTATTGACTCGATGTGGATGTGGAGAAGCATAGACATTGAATATTTGGCCCGTTTTGGGATAGAAATGCCTGAGGATTTGCAGAAATCTATAGAGGGAATGAGCTTTTCCGAAACGGCTGTTTATTTCAAGAACAGATTCGGTCTAAAGGATAGTCTTGAACAGATAAAAAGTGATTGGAACGCAATGGCCTGGGACAAATACCTTAATGAGGTTCCTCTTAAGGAGGGAGCTATTGAGCTGCTGCAATACCTGAAGGAATTAAATATTCCGGCAGGCATAGCCACCAGCAATTCAAGGGAATTGGCAGAGCTGATTATAAACAGGCATAATATTGCCGGATATTTTGCTTCAATCCGTACCTCCTGTGAGGTTTTAAAGGGAAAGCCATCCCCTGATATATATCTTCTGGTGGCAAAGGATCTGGGGGTTGAACCGGGAAGATGTCTGGTGTTTGAGGATATAATCCAGGGAATTATGGCAGGCAAGAATGCAGGTATGAAGGTATGTGCCGTTTATGATGAGTTTTCCAGGGATTTTACGGATGAAAAAATTAAGCTGGCGGATTATTATGTGAGATCATTTAAGGAGCTTTTGCAGGATATCGGCAGATAGCCACTAATTTTCCCGGATTATCGCAACATAAAATTTTTATGTAAACTTAAGAATGATATCCGGATGATATCTTTTTGAAATGAGGTTAGTAATGAAGCGGTTTATTGTGCAGCATAATGAAGCAGGACAGCGGCTTGACAAGCTGCTGTTCAAGATACTGAATAAAGCGCCGAAAAGCTTTGTCTATAAGATGCTTCGTAAAAAGAACATTACCTTAAACGGAAAAAAGGCGGATGGCTCAGAAAGGCTTACCGTCTCTGATGAGATAGTTTTTTATCTTTCCGATGATACCTTTAACAGCTTTCATAAAGACGAAAGCAGCACAATATCGTCCGGGGAAATGAATTTTAAGCTTGATATTATATATGAGGACAGGCATATTATTATAGTTAATAAGCCGGCTGGAGTTTTGTCGCAGAAGGCAAGCAGGGATGACATCTCCATGGTGGAATATATTATCTCATATCTGCTAAAATCAAAACAGATCAGCAAGGAACAGCTGGCAAGCTTTAAGCCGGCCGTCTGCAACAGACTGGATAGGAATACTAGCGGTTTGTTGATAGGAGGAAAATCCCTTGCAGGCCTGCAGGAGATGGCAAGGCTGCTGAAGTCAAGAGCCCTGGAAAAATATTACCTTTGTATTGTTAAAGGCAGGATAAGTGATAAAAGTTCAATCGAAGGCTATTTATGCAAGGATAAGACCAAAAATCAGGTTAGTATATATACTGAGCAGAGGCCGGACAGCGAATATATATGTACCGAATACGAACCGCTTAAATATGCAGAGATAGCACTTCCCTCCGGCAGGGATGTAAATGACTCCGGACAAAAAGTCGGCTACACACTGCTTAAGGTTAAGCTGATAACAGGCCGCTCCCATCAGATCAGGGCTCATCTGGCCTCTATAGGCCATCCGATAATTGGCGACAGCAAATACGGAGATCAGGGAATAAACCGCTATTTTGCACAGAAATATGGGCTGAAGCATCAGCTGCTTCATTCTTATAAAATTATATTTCCCGAGCTGACAGGTGAATTTGCCTGTCTGTCCGGCAGGGAGTTTACGGCAAAAGAGGATGGGATTTTTGAGCAGATAAAAAATGATATGTTTGGCTGAAAGCTGTGTAAAACTGAAAGCTAATATGAAAAATGATAAATTTCGCAAACAGTTCAGGCTATATAATTTAGGTTAATAAGAGAAAATGAGGAGGCGGAGGAATGCCGTCATGGAATTCACGAGGCTTAAGAGGCTCCATGCTGGAGGAGCTGATTAACCTCACCAATATAAAATACAGGGAAAAGGGATTGGCGCTTATCCAGAAGGTACCTACCCCTATCACCCCGATAAATATTGATAAGGATAACCGGCATATCACTCTGGCATATTTTGAGCAGAAGAGTACGGTGGATTATATTGGTGTTGTGCAGGGAATACCGGTTTGCTTTGACGCAAAGGAGTGTGCACAGGACAGCTTTGCCCTTAAAAATGTACACCAGCACCAGATTGATTTTATGAAGGATTTTGAAAAGCAAAAGGGAGTGGCCTTTTT
>ENA-UPSA01000520-UPSA01000520.1-bioreactor-metagenome-genome-assembly--contig:-NODE-520-length-54598-cov-47.134738_pt1 | contig 54598 bp, 43 predicted proteins | sample MGYA00238183_ERZ773288 | MGnify/ENA primary metagenome ERZ773288 (study PRJEB29028, sample SAMN07631243) | bioreactor metagenome | isolation source: Switchgrass digestor | place: USA: Dartmouth... | reverse complement strand
GGTTCTATAATAAATGTTGGGGTGCCGAAGGGAAATAACTTCGGTGCTCCGACATTTTTTTGTAAATAAAGAGAGCATGGAGATGAAATCTCGAGTAAAATGGAGTTGCCAAACCTACCCATTTGAAAGGAGATTCAACCATGCTCTACAAAGATTATACGCAAGAATTGATAGGATTTAAAGATGCAACTGTAACTAATGTAGAAAGAAAGGGGAATTACATACACATCTATATAGTAATGAAGCGAAAAGTGCATAAGTGCCCTCGCTGCGGTAAGGATACGGATCATGTTCATGATTACAGGATGCAGAAGGTTAAGGATATATCTTCATTCGGAAGTTATACTTTCATACACCTGAAGAAGAGGCGTTATGCATGTCCTTATTGCAATAAAAGGTTTTATGAGGAAATACCTTTTCTACCCAGATATCAGCGTATTACGAACCGGCTGATTGCCTTTATTCTTAACTCTTTTAGGGAGGTTACTTCTATCAAGAGTCTGGCTAATACAGCTAATGTTTCGCCAACGACAGCCATAAGGATATTTGATCACATAAGATATTCGAATAAATCCTTACCCCGTGCAATTTCGATGGACGAGTTCAGAGGCAACGCGGGAGGAGAAAAATTTCAATGTATTCTTACCGATCCGGAGAACAAAAGGGTTCTGGATATTCTTCCAAACAGGAAGGGCGAAGACCTATACAGATACTTTTCGAAGTTTAAAGACCGACATAATGTGAAGTATGTGGTTATCGATATGAGCGGCCCATATCGCAGCCTGATCAAGACGGTATTCCCGAGGGCGCAAATTATTGCTGACAGGTATCATGTAGTCAGACAGGTAGCCTGGGCTTTTGAGAATGTCAGGAAAGCAGAGCAGAAAAAGTTTTATGAGCAACGCAGGAAGTATTTTAAGAGGAGTCGCAAGCTATTGTTGAAACGTCCTGATAAGCTGACTTCTACAGAGGTTGAAGAAGTGGAAGCCATGCTGAGGATCTCTGAGCGCTTAAGGCAGGCTTATGTACTAAAGAATGAGTTCTACAAGGTGATGGACTCCAAAAGCAGTCATGAAGCAAAAAAGAACTTAGCCAGATGGTACATGTTATTCTACGGTTACAATCTTCCTGAATTCCATGACTGCTTCAGGGCCTTTACAAACTGGCAGAAAGAAATACTGAATTCTTTCGATGTTCCTTATACCAATGGTTACACAGAGGGAGTAAACAACAAGATTAAAGTAATAAAGCGGAATGCTTATGGGATAAGAAACTTTGAAAGGTTCAGAAACAGGATACTGCATGTTATGGCTTAAACCCGTACATAATTCCTGGACTTAACAGAGCCAATGATTATACTGGAAAATCCCAGGAAGGTTCAGGCTACTTTAGCCATATACATTTTATGGTCTAGAGAAGGAATAGTATACGGTATGACCTGGATCTGCGTGTAAAAAAGCAGATGATCTATGATGATCATCTGCCAACAATACATATGCTACTTCATTTTACTTGGTTCAACCCCAACATTTGACGTAGAGCCCACAAAAAAGGAGCCCGCGGACCTGGCTTTTGCCCGTCCCGCAGGCTCCTCTGTCATATGGGATTATTGGGGATCAGTTTCCGGGTAATTCTCACGGGCGATGTAATGTGTGTGCAAGAGCTCGTGAGACCTGTGTCCTCCGGGTTCGCCGAGGTATTCCGCATAGAACCTCTGCACGGTGGGGTTATGATGCGAGAACCTCAGGGTGCTGGAGGCATCCTCCGCGTATATGGCCTTGGCCCTCTCGGCGCGGATATCTATTTCGTTTCTCACGGAAGCCGGCTGTATGGGCTGGCCGCCGCCTGTAACGCATCCGCCGGGGCATGCCATGATCTCGATGAAGTGGAAGAACTCTTCGCCGCTGCGCACCTTCTCGAGAAGCTTCCTGGCATTCCCAAGGCCATGGGCTACCGCAGCCCTGATCTTCAAGCCCGCAACTTCAAGCTCGGCGATCTTTATGCCGTCTTCCCCGCGTACCGAGGTGATCTCAACCTGCTCGGGATCTTTTCCGGTCAGAAGATACGGCACGCTTCTCAGGGCAGCCTCCATGACGCCGCCGGTGGCGCCGAATATCACGCCTGCGCCGGTGGCTTCGCCCATCGGATCGTCGAAGGATTCATCCTCGAGATTCACGAAATCGATACCCGCTTCCTTGATCATCTCGGCAAGTTCGCGTGTAGTGATTACCTCGTCAACATCGGGATAACCCGTGGCTTTCATTTCAGGACGCCTGCTCTCGAATTTCTTGGCGGTGCATGGCATTACCGACACCACGAAGATCTTGGAGGGATCCAGGCCCATCTTTTCGGCATAGTATGATTTCAGCATGGCGCCGAACATCTGGTGCGGTGACTTGCAGGTGGACAGGTTGTCCAGCATATCCGGGAAGTTATGCTCGCAGAACTTGATCCAGCCCGGGCTGCACGAGGTTATAAGCGGGAGCTTGCCGTTGTTCTTTATCCTGTTCACCAGCTCGGTGCCTTCTTCCATGATGGTCAGGTCGGCAGCCGTATCGGTGTCGAAAACCTTGTCAAACCCGAGCTTCTTCAGCGCGCTTACCATCTTTCCGGTAACGGGCGTTCCGATAGGAAGGCCGAACTCCTCTCCAAGGGCCGCCCTCACTGCGGGCGCGGTCTGGACTATAACGTACAGATCCTTGTTGCCCAGCGCATCCCAGACCTTCTCGGTCGAGCTCTTCTCGCGGAGTGCCCCTGTCGGGCATGCGGTTATGCACTGCCCGCAGTTCACGCACGGGGTATCCTTGAGAGGCATGTGGAACGGCGACGCGACTATGGTCTTATATCCCCTGTCCACGGTCTCTATGGCCGACACGGTCTGGATGTACTTGCACACCGAAACGCAGCGGCGGCACAGTATGCACTTGTTGGGATCGCGCACGACGGAAGGCGACAGGTCGTCGATCGGGAAGTTCTGCTCCTGGCCTTCAAAGCGGATATCCTGTATATTAAGATCCCTGGCGAGCTTCTGCAGTTCACAGTTGCGGTTTCTTACGCAGGAGAGGCATTTCTTCTCGTGGCTTGAAAGGATCAGTTCCAGCGTAACCCTCCTGGACTCCCTGATCTCCGGGCTGTTTGTAGTGACCTTGAGCCCTTCCGATACGGGATACATGCATGCTGCCTGCAGGCTCCTTGCCCCAACATCGACTACGCATATGCGGCAAGCGCCAATCTCATTAATCCCTTTAAGGTAGCAAAGCGTCGGGATGTGTATGCCCGCGAGTTTTGCCGCCTCCAGGACCGTCGATCCTACCGGGGCTTTTACTTCCTTGCCATCTATGGTCAACGTAACAAAATCAGACATCTACTGCACTCTCCTTTCCTTACTGGGTAATGATGGCCTTGAATTTGCATGACTCCATGCAAACGCCGCACTTGATGCACTTGGCTATATCGATGGTATGGGGCTTCTTCAACTCGCCGCTGATAGCGCCCACGGGACATTTCTTCGCGCAGAGGGTGCAGCCTTTGCACTTGTCCTCGAGGATCACGTAGTGCACCAGGGCCTTGCACACGCCTGCCGGGCATTTCTTTTCCCTGACATGGGCCAGGTACTCATCCCTGAAATACCTCAGCGTGCTGAGCACGGGGTTGGGCGCGGTCTGGCCCAGCCCGCACAGGGCCGACTTCTTTATGTTGTTGGCGAGGGTTTCAAGCTTCTCTATATCGGATTCCTCACCCTTGCCCTGGGTGATCTTCTCAAGGATCTCGTGCATCCTCTTGGTTCCTATGCGGCAGGGCGGGCATTTTCCGCAGGACTCGTCCACGGTGAATTCCAGGAAGAACTTGGCGATATCCACCATGCACGTGTCTTCGTCCATGATGATCAGTCCGCCGGAACCCATCATGGACCCCAGTTCGGTGAGGGAGTCATAATCTATGGGAGTGTCAATGTGGCTCGCGGGTATGCAGCCGCCGGAAGGACCGCCGGTCTGGGCTGCCTTGAACTTCTTGCCGTTGGGAATGCCACCGCCGATATCGTAGATGACCTCGCGAAGAGTGGTGCCCATCGGGATCTCCACGAGACCAGTATTATTGATCTTGCCGCCCACGGCAAACACCTTGGTTCCCTTGCTCTTCTCTGTGCCGATGGAGGCAAACCATTCGGGACCCTTGTTGATGATGACCGGTATATTGGCATATGTTTCGACGTTGTTGAGAAGGGTGGGCTTTCCGAACAGGCCTTTTACAGCCGGGAACGGAGGCCTTGTCCTGGGTTCGCCCCTGTGCCCTTCTATCGAGGTCATGAGTGCGGTCTCCTCGCCGCATACGAAAGCGCCTGCGCCAAGGCGGAGATCTATGTCAAAGGAGAAATCTGTTCCAAAAATGTTCTCGCCCAAAAGGCCGTATTCCCTCGCCTGGCCGATGGCTATCCTGAGCCTCTGGACGGCGATGGGATACTCGGCGCGCACGTAGATGTAACCCTGTCTTGCGCCGATGGCATACCCGGCGATGGTCATGGCTTCAAGCACCGAATGGGGGTCGCCCTCCAGCACCGACCTGTCCATGAACGCCCCGGGGTCGCCTTCGTCAGCATTGCAGCATACAAACTTCTCGTCACCCTCGGCCTGGGCCGCAAACTGCCACTTGAGGCCGGTGGGGAATCCTGCGCCGCCGCGCCCGCGGAGGCCGGATTTCTTTATGACGTCGATAACCTCCTGGGGGGTCATCTCGGTAAGAACCTTGGCCAATGCCTTGTATCCGTCATAGGCGATATATTCATCGATATTCTCCGGGTTGATGATACCGCAGTTCCTGAGGGCAATCCTCTTCTGCTTGCTGAAGAATCCCACGTTCTCCAGCGACTTCGCCACATCCTTGGCTTCCTTGTCCCCGAGAAGCAGGCGCTTGACGATACGTCCCTTTACAAGGTGCTCGTCAACGATCTCGGGAACATCCTTCAGGGTTACCCTTGAATATGTAGCCCCTTCGGGATATACGACCATTATGGGACCCTTCTCGCAAAGACCGAAGCATCCCGTCTTAACTATCTTGACCTCGCTGTCGATCCCGCGGTCGACAAGCAGCTTGTGCATTTCTTCCGCTATATCGGCGGATTTTGAAGCGGTACAACCGGTACCGGCACATATAAGCACATGCGATCTGTAAATCATTTTCTCCAACCTCCCTGACCTCGTATTCCTACTTCTCGGCGGCACCGATTGTGAATTCCAAAACCGGCCTTCCGTTAACGATGTGTTCCGCCACGATCCTTCTTGCCTTGTCCGCATCGAGTTTCACGTAGGTTGTTTTCTCGCCGCTGGCCTCGATGACCTCGGCAATCGGTTCAAAACGACAAACGCCAACGCACCCTGTCATGGTCACGTTGACGGAGTGAATATTCCGCTTGTTAAGTTCATCCACGAATGCGTTCATGACCTGCCTGGCCCCGGCCGCAATACCGCACGTGGCCATCCCGACGACAATCCTCGTTTTATTCTCATTGTCCCGTATCGACAATTCCTTCAGCGCCTTCTCCCGGATGGCCTCAAGCTCTTTGATTGACTTCATCCAAAACACCTCCAAATACCGATCTGAATCCCTCACTCAGTGTATTCTGTATCCATTCCTGGACATGTATATTTGTGATCGATACACCATTTAAAGCTTCTTTCACTTCTTTCAGGCTGAATTCAAACTGTTTGTCCCCGCTCGCGAATCTTATCTCCCAGTCTATCTCGGGATGGGATGTAATCAGCATCGCCAGTGTGTCGGCAATGTTCCCTGCCGGGATCCGGTCCACGCTGTCCACCGGGAAGGTCGCAACGACCTCGGTCCCTTCATTTACAGCCGATCTTATGCTGAATTCGCCACCCGCAAGTTCTGCCGACTGCTTGAACAGCGGTATCCCAAGTCCTACCTGGCGGGTTTTCCTGGTGGTGGTAAACGGGTCCGTCACCTTTTCCAGGAAATCGGGGTTCATTCCCCTGCCGTTGTCGGCTATTACGACTTTCAGCACGGCCGGGTTTCCTTCAGCCGAAAGTTTTACGGCTATGGAATCGGCCTCCGCCCCTATCGCGTTTTGTGCAATGTCCAGTATGTGCAGCGATAAATCCCTCATGTCCAATTCCCTGCCAGGATTCGCCGCGGGAAACACCCTATACGGCCTCAGCCTCCCTGTCCCTGTAGGACTTGATGATGCCCGGTATATCATCGGGCGTAAGCCTTCCGTAAACATCATCGTTGATCATCATTACCGGGGCAAGGCCGCAGGCGCCCACACAGCGGCAAGCGTCAAGCGAAAAGAGCCCGTCCTTGGTGCACTGGCCGCTCTTGATCTTCAGGACCTGGGTAAGCTTATCGAGTATGCTGCCCGCACCCTTTACGTAACATGCGGTTCCCAGGCATACATTGATCTTGTACTTTCCCTTGGGTTCAAGCGAAAACTGGGTGTAGAACGTAACCACACCGTAGACATCGGCCAGGGAAATATTAAGCCCTTCGGCAATCTTCTTCTGAACGCTCATGGGCAGATAACCGTAAAGTTCCTGCGCCTCGTGCAGGACAGGAATCAGCGCGCCGCGCGTATTCTTATACTTTGCGATTATCTCTTCAAGCTTCTGTTCCTTCGATTCCTTGCAACAGCAAACGCCCATCTAAAATACCTCCCGATGATTATGCTCATCTATATTGTGAACATATTAACGATCTTTGATTTTATTATAACAGTTCTTATGTATACATATCAACAGGAAAGTCAAAGAAGTGATTAATATAGCTTTTTCAACAATCAGGAGGTATTTTCTTCAAGTTTTTTTGTATAAAACGCAGAATATTTTTAGTATCGTTATCCGGAATACATGGATTGAAAAGCCAGCGGAGCGCGGCAATCCCCGACATGCTATTTAAGAGAAATAAAAAGAGCGCTCCAGGCAAACGGAGCGCTCGGAACGGCTTAATGGAAGATCAGTCTTTAAGGCCTTCCATCAGGTTCTCATAAGCCTGGCGGATTCCCATGTTATCCTTGTCCAGTTCCCTCCTGCCTACCACCAGCCCGGTGTACTTGCCGTTTTTCATGGCATAGTACCCGAAGCCGTCGGGGGTGGGAACCAGTTCAACCACGGTTACCTCCCCGGCTTTCGAGGTATATGTCAACCTTACTTCAGGCTCTCCCTCGGGTTTTGCCGCCAGGTCAATCCTGTCGCCCGACAGGGCGATGGCTCCCTGGTAATACTTCCTGAACAGGGTCTGGTCATCCTTGTCCTCGATCTTCGTACCGTTGAATATATAGACGTCATTCTCGGAAAACGGCTGGCTTATATCCATCTCAAGCACGTCGGTCCGGCCGTCCAGTTCAATCACGAGCTTAGACATGTCGAAGATGGACGGTGTATACACCATCAACTGGACCACGTCTCTCAGCGGCACGTCGAGGAAGTTCAGGGAGCTGGCGCTTACGGTGAACACGAAGTTCTTGCCTTCCATCATGGCATAGTATTCGGCGCCTTCCCGCTTACCGATCTTCAGTTCGTACTGCCTGTCCCCCAGCGTGTACCTGAAAACGCAGCGGGGCTCGTCAAGGCCGTACTGCTCAAGGTCTGAAGACAGATCGTCCACTACCCTTGAGGCTTTTATATCGGCAAGCCCGCGCAGGAAGCGGTCCATGTTCTGGAGGTTGACGCTTATCTCCAGGGGTTCTGTTATAAGCCAGTCCACGGGAGGATTTTTAAGGTAGGCAGAGAACACGAGCTCGCCATCCCTGTAAAAGGTCAGCTCGGTCATGTCTTCGTAGGTAAGGTCGCTCCTGTGGTAAAGCATCTTGGAAATAAGGCTGAACCGGTCCGGTTTCAGGTATTCGGCAAGGTAGCTCACCAGGGTATATACCTCTTTCCCGTCGCCCTTTTTCACATAGTAGTAATCGCCGGTAGGGGTGGCGTTGCCAACCTGGATGGTCTCGGATTCCCCGTCCTTGTTGAAGAAGGTGACCGTGACCGGCTTATCCAGGCCATAGATGGACAGGTCCTGCGGATCGGCGTCGATCAGCCTGTTGGTCCTGGCATTCACCCCGCCGTAAACGATATTGTTGACCACGTTCTGGTCCACCGGATAGTCCTTGGTGTCCCACATCCTCACCTTGTTGATCGTGACCGTTTCGGTACCGTCATCCTCGATAGTTATGAATTCAACATCCTTGTCCGCCATTTCCAGGACTACTTTGTGGCCGTCTTCGTATTCCAGGATTATCTTCTCTATATCATCCCGCTGAAAACCGAGGAGGCTTACGGCCTCCGGGTTTTCACCGGGGGTGGGGGAAGGTTCGGGATTACCCGCGGCTTCCTTGCCCTTCAGCAGGAAGTATGCCGCTACGAGGACGGCGAGGACCAATCCCAGGATGATTACATTTCGCCATCTCTTCATAGATTCTTCCTCCTGATCCAGACAAACAATCCTGTGCCAATTATGATGAGAGGAATGACAGCGATCAGCAGGATGAACACGAAGATCCTGCTCTGCTGGGTCATATTGAGCGGCGGCCGTGTCAGGGCCTTGGCGGGAATAACGACCTCATCCTTACGCTCCTGCATCCAGTTCAGGATGGACACGATATAGCGGCTGCCGTTGCTCCCGAGCTCGGACATGAATTCGTCGGTAACGAAAGTGCAATTCCCGATGAGGGCAATCCTGCTGTGGTTGGTCGTCCCGATCTCCAGGTCGGACAGGGCTCCAAGGTGGAACGGACCGAACCTCTGTACGCCGGTATTCAGATCGATGCTGGTCGAGTCGTCGGTGGTTCCGAACAGGATCGAGACCTCGAGGTTCTGTTTTTCGTAACTGAGCACGCTCACGCTCCTGCACATGGGCAGGTAAACGAACAGCTGCTCCGGGTTAAGGTTCCTGGTCACGTTGCTCATGTATACCCTGGGCCTGATCATCCAGTTTTCCTTGAGGTAATTGGCCTGGGTGAACTCATGGACCATGTCGTAATTGAGCTGCAGGTTATAGCGGCTGAAGACCTCGTTGAAATTCGGAAGATCCTGGATCGAACTCTGTACGTCAAACAGGAAGATGGCGTCCCCGCCCCTTTCCAGGTAGGCCAAAAGGTTCTCCAGTTCGCTTCCCAAAAGGTCGCTGGTCGGCGAGGGGAAGAACAGGACATCCGCGTCTTCAGGCACGGGAGAGGTGAGGGTCGTATCCTTTATCTCGTAGTTATTGACCGAAAACGCCGATTTGAGCAGGGACAGGTCGTTGCTGCCGTATTCCCCGTGGCCGCTTACAAAGTACACTACGTTGGTCTTATCGGATGTCACGCTCTTGATGGCGCCGGTAAAGGCCTGCTCGATCTTTAGCCCGGTAATATAGGCCTCCCCGTAATAGTCATAGGTTACTTCCATGAAGTCCTGGCTGGTCAGGACTCTGATATTCCTGCCGCAGCGCACGATGATGTCCCCGGCATTTATACCCGCAACCAGGTCGGGATCAAAGTTCTTGCTGATAAAGGTAGGATCCTTATCCAGGTCCACAAAGCGCGGGCCGATGATTTTCCCGCCGCCGTGCTTCACGTACTGGTCCAGTATCTCGGTAATCATCAGGTTTGAATAGCTGCTCTCCGAGGCGAGGATAAAGATTTCCACTTCCTTTTCCAGGCCTTTTGCCATGTCGATGCTCTGCTGGCTGATGGAAAACATCTTGTCCTGCGTGATATCAAACCTCAGCGCCTTGGATATGCCCGTCATCCCGAGGATAACGTTGACCAGCACGATGACGGCTATGACAACCACCGTTATGACAAACGAATACGATCCGTATTTGAAGCTCTTTTTGCTGAAAATTTCCTTAATCTTCATATCATCACCCCTGACTCCATCTCTTGCGTTCCAGGACCCTGATGGTCAGAAACACGAACACCACGGCAAAGCTCAGCATGAATACGATGGACGTGATGTCGATAATGCCGGCGGAAAACTCGTAGTACTTTCCCATGAAAGACAGCCAGTCCAGCACCTTGCCCACAAAACCGCCGACATAGTTCGCAATGAAGCTGATGGATGTCAGGGCGAAGAGCGATACGAAGGATATGATGGCTGCCACGATCTGGTTCTCGGTCAGGGAAGAAGCGAATATTCCCACGGATATGAAAACCATTCCCAGGAGGACAAATCCCAGGTATGAGCTGAACAGGGTGGCCCCATCAGGTTTTCCGTAGACCAGGAGCACCAGCGGGAAAACCAGGGACGCCGCGGTAAGCACGAGGAAAACGCTTACGGCGGCCAGATACTTCCCGAGGACGACCTGGTACAGCCGGACGGGCGAGGTTAAAAGCAGCACCTCGGTCCCCGATTTCTTGTCCTCGGCAAAAGCCCTCATGGTCAGTAAAGGCACTATGAACAGCAGGAGGAAGCTCATGCTGTTGGTGAAGTTTCTTGAAAAAGAGGCTATGCCCGCGTTGAGGCTGTCCACGAAAAACAGTGACAGGATGCAGATAAACAGCCCTATGAGCACGTAGGCTATGGGAGAATTGAAGTAGGATCTGAAATCTCGATTTATTATGGCCAGCATGGTTCAGACTACCTCCTTCGCTTCGGTTGTGGTCAGCTGCAGGAATATTTCCTCGAGGGACAGGTTCAGGGACCTGAGTTCGAGGATGGGATACCCGGCTTGCGCCAACTGGTTGAAGATAGGCCTGCGCACATCCATATCCTTGTCGGCTTCCACTATATAGCTGGCCTCATCCTCGCTGCGCGCCGCGCTGACCTCCACGTCCTTTACGCCGTAAACCCCGCGCAGGATCTCCTTGACCTTTTTCTGGGGCCCCGCTATGGTGATGGTGAACCTTGAGAAATCACTGAGTTTTTTGGACAGGTTCTCCGGGGTGTCGACGGCGGCGATCCTGCCCTTGTTGATGATGATGACGCGGTCGCAAACGGCACTGACTTCGGGAAGAATGTGGGAGCTCAGGATGATGGTATGGTTCTTCCCCAGTGCCCTTATAAGCTTTCGTATCTCTATGATCTGCTTGGGGTCGAGCCCGACGGTGGGTTCGTCGAAAATGAGCACCTCCGGGGATCCCACGAGGGCCTGGGCCAGCCCCACCCTTTGCTTGTATCCCTTGGAAAGGTTCTTGATGAGCCGGTGGCTTACATGGGTGATCTTGACCAGTTCCATGATGTCCTTTTTCTGGCTCCTCCATTCCCTGGACCCCACTTTTTTCAGCCTGGCGCAGAAATCCAGGAATTCGCTCACCGTCATGTCCTGGTATAGGGGAGGCTGCTCCGGGAGGTAGCCGATGTGCCTCTTGACCTCCACGGGGTGTTCAAGAATATCATATCCTGCTACCCGGACCGTTCCGGATGTCGACGATATGAATCCCGTGATAATGTTCATGGTAGTTGTCTTCCCGGCGCCATTGGGGCCAAGGAATCCCACTATCTCTCCCTTTTCCACCGTAAAGCTGACATTGTCGATCGCCTTGACCCTTCCGTAATCCTTGGTAAGGTTTTCAATCTCAATCATGCTGTTCCTCCTTTACGGGATACTATGATAAAAGAGCGGGTTCTGCCCGTTTGATCCGTCAGCGACACCCGCGCACCGAGACAAATCCATTATGACCTACATAGATGAACAAATTGTGAACAATTTGTAAAAATTACAGTCCCATGTTGTTGTACCCCGAATCCACATATATCGCCTCGCCCGTCACCCCTGAAGAAAGGTCGCTCAAAAGGTATACGGCCGTATTCCCCAGGTCCTCCAGGGTGACGTTCCGCCTTAGCGGCGAGCGCTCTTCGACTATTTTCAGCACATCGCTGAAGTTCTTGATGCCCTTCGCGGAAAGGGTCTTTATGGGACCGGACGATATGGAATTGACCCGGATATTCCTGGCTCCCAGTTCATAGGCCGCATAGCGTACGCACGCTTCCAGGGCGGCCTTGGCTACGCCCATCACGTTGTACCCGGGCACCACCTTCGTCGAACCGCGGTAGGTAAGGGTTATTATGCTGCCTCCCTCTGCCATGAGTTCGGCCGCGTGCCTGCATACGGCAACCAGGGAATAGGCGCTGACGTCAAGGGCAAGCCTGAAACCCTCTCGGCTTGTATTGAGGAAGGAATCCTTAAGATCCTCGCTTTTCGCGAACGCGATGGCATGGACCAGGCCGTGAAGCACGCCGAACTCCGACTTGATCCAGCCGAACAGCTTCTCTATATCCTCATCGGATGTGACGTCGCAGGAACGTGCATGAAGCGTCCCCATGCCGGCTGCCAGTTTCTCAAGCTCTTCCTTTTCCCTGTCGCCAAGGTATGTGAAAATCAGGTTTGCGCCTTCCCTGTAAGCTGCCTGGGCTATCCCCCATGCAATGCTCCACTTGTTCCTGACTCCCATTATCAGTACATTCTTTCCTGCCAACAGTCCTCCCATTTCATGTCTCCTTTCTCTCACCGTTTTCATGCCAATAACGGGCATAAACCAATTATAAATTATACAGCCTTTTATTGCCAGAGTATATCCCCGGTTGTCCGCCGTTCTTGATATGCACCTTCCGTGTCGCCGCATGACGAAGAATGTCGAAAACCCGCTTCCTGAGCCGTTTCTGTTGACTTGCCGATCGAATTGTGTTATGATTTAGCAAACAGGTAAAATATACTAATACTCTTTGCTTTTCCGGGGGGGTTACAAATGAAAAGAATTGAAGCCGTGCGCTGCCTGCTTAACAAGGCATTGGAAAACGGATGTAAGGATGATGACGTTCTATCCATCAGCCGGTACCTGGACGACCTGATCCTGGAGAAAATGAAAGCGCAGTACGAGAAGTACATAATCAAGGGGCGGAACCGCCGTAAATAGCGGACCCGCCCTTTTCTGAGGCATACTCTCCATACCGGCAAAGCATTCCTATTTCCTTACCCTCTCGACAAAACGGGCTATACGCGTCAGGGCCTCGCGTATGTTCTCGATGGATGTGGCATATGTAGCCCTGATAAAGCCCTCGCCGCAGGCGCCGAAAGCATTGCCCGGAACGGTCAGCACTTTCTCCTCGATCAGCAGCCGTTCGCAGAATTCATCTGAGCTCAGGCCCGTAGACCTGATGCACGGGAAGCAGTAGAAGGCGCCGAAGGGTTCAAAACAGGCAAGCCCGATCTTGTTGAAGCCGTCATACATGATGCGCCTTCTCTTGTCGTATTCATCAACCATTCTCCTGACCTCGGGCTCGCCGTTCCTGAGGGCCTCGATGGCCGCGAACTGGGCGGTGGTCGGACTGCACATCACGGCATACTGGTGGATCTTCTTCATCTGCTCCATCGCGTCGGGATGGGCGCAGGCGAAGCCTATCCTCCAGCCCGTCATCGCAAATGCCTTCGAAAAACCGTTTATGACGATGGTCTTGTCCTTCATCTCCGGGAACTGGGCTATGGAAACATGCTTGCCCTTGTAGTTCAGTTCCGCGTAGAGTTCATCGGATATGACCACGATATCCTTATCCTTGAGCACCTCCACGATCTTCGCATAGTCTTCATACTCCATTATCGCGCCCGTGGGGTTGTTGGGATAGGCGATAATGATGACCGTGGTCCTATCGGTTATGCACTGTTCCAGCTGTTCGGGCTGTATCCGGAACTGGTGCTCGGCCTTGAGCTCCAGCGGAACCGGTGTTGCCCCGCAGAACATCGTGCATCCCTTGTAAGCCACGAAGGAGGGCTCGGGGATAATCACCTCGTCGCCGGGCCCGGCAAAGGTCCTGAGGGCGATATCGATGGCCTCGCTGCCTCCTACCGTGACAAGGATCTCCTCGGCAGGATCATAATGCAGGTCGTACTTCCTGGCCATGTATGCGGCAATTTCCCTGCGAAGCTCGATGAATCCCGCGTTGGAGGAATAGAATGTCTTCCCCTTCTCAAGGGAGTAGATGCCCTCCTCACGGATAATCCACGGGGTTTCGAAATCGGGCTCGCCGATGCCGAGGGAAATGGCATCCTTCATCTCGTTTATCAGGTCGAAGTATTTCCTGATTCCCGACGGAGGCGTAGCCAGTATATGGGGCTTTATCCTGTCCTTTATTCTCATAACACCACAGCCTCCCTCTCGTCCCTTCCGTTCCTGTCGAAGATGACGCCATTATCCTTGTAGTTTTTCAGCACAAAATGGGTGGAGGTGCTCAGCACCGAATCGATGGTGGCCAGTTTTTCGGCTACAAAGAGGGCAACTTCCTTCATGGTCTTCCCTTCGACCACAACGAACAGGTCAAACCCTCCCGATATGAGGCTGCAGGCCTTTACCTGCGGGTACTGGTAGATCCTTTCGGCGACTTTATCGAATCCCTTGCCCCTCTGTGGAGTAACGCGGACTTCTATGAATGCCGTAACAACGTTCTGGTTGGTTTTTTCCCAGTCTATGAGCGTTTTGTATCCAACGATGATCCCTTTTTCCTCCATGTCCTTTATGACCGCCTTGACCGATTCCACGTCGGCGCCCAGCATAACTGCGAGTTCCTCGTTGCTTATCCGGCTGTTCGTACGCAGAATCTCAAGAATTTCCTGCTGCATGCCTATTACCCCTTTCAAAATGTATATATCTGTATAATTACAAGAAAACCCTGCTCGCGGAAAGCAGGGAATCGAATCTGTCCGGTATTCCGGCGCCGGCCCGGTAACAATGCCGTCCGCGGCGCCAGGTCATTGCGGCTCCTGGCTGTCTTCCTCGTGATGCTCCGGTTCCTTGAAATACTCCTGTTCCTTGCTTTCTATGAACGCTTCCGCTTCGTTCAGGAAGCCCTGGTATTTTGTAAGAGCCTCTACAATCTGGCTCCTCATCATCTTTATGTCATGTTTGATATCTATAATCTTCTCCCGTTCGGCCTCAAGGGCCGCGTCAAGCCTCATCTTTTCCTGTTCGGCCCTGCTCTTTGCTTCCTCGAGCATCGCCTCTGCCTTTTCCTGCGCGGTAATAAGGGCAAGGGCTATCTTCTCCTTCTCCTTTGCGAGGGACTCGGACTCGGTTACAACAGTCTCAAAGCGCGCCTTCATTTCCCTTATCTGGAGCTTGAGGTTGGAGATCTCGTCATCCTTCTCCTTCAGGCGCTGGTCAAATTCATGTATGATCTTTTCTATGTAGGCATTGACGTCCGATTTGCTGAACCCGAACAGCGATGTTCCAAACTTCTTCTCTCCAGGCATTTGCGACACTCTCCTTTCGGACTGATGCGAAGCCCGTTTTTCCCGGCAACCGGATGCGACGGACCAGGCCCGGCCGGGCATCCATGGGTAAATGCGTGAAGTCTGACTTAAGGAAGCATTGATTCACAGTTAAATATATAATATAGTAAAAGTCGCCAATTTACAACTATCTATTTGCCCGCCGCGGTCTTGTTTCTGCCGGCATGCCGGTCCGTGAACGCACGCAGGGCAGTAGCCTTTAAATTGTCTTTTTATCACGGTTTTACGCTGCGGGGTATTAATAAAAACACAAAAGGGGTATATATAAATCTATACTTTTATATCGACACGCATTGGAGGTTCTTTATGCATAAAATCGGAAGGATCAAAGTCACAACGGCAATCCCGGAAGCATTGTCAGGGCTCAGGGACCTGTCATTCAACCTCTGGTGGACATGGAATAGCGAAGCCGTTGACCTTTTCAGGGATATAGACCTGGTACTCTGGGAAAAGCTTGACCGCAACCCGGTGAGGCTGCTCCAGCAGGTCAGCCCGCGGAAGCTCGAGGAAAAGCTCGCCGATCCCGATTTCATGGCCCGGTATGAAAAGGTTATGAACGATTTCAACCATTACCTTTCCGACCAGGATACATGGTTCAGCCGGACCTTCCCCGAGTACAGGGATGAGCATATAGTATACTTTTCAGCGGAGTACGGTTTCCACGAGGTGCTGCCGGTCTATTCGGGCGGCCTTGGCATCCTCGCCGGAGACCACTGCAAGTCGGCCAGCGATCTAGGCCTTCCGTTCACCGCGATCGGACTGTTTTACAAGCAGGGCTACTTCGACCAGAGGATAAACGCCGAGGGATGGCAGGAAACCCAGTTCAACACCCTGAACTATTCCCAGCTTCCCGTCATCCCCGTCCTCGATGATTCCGGGAAACCGGTTGCTATCAGCGTTGAGCTTGCCAACCGCACTGTCTTCGCCAGGATATGGAGGATAGACGTGGGGCGTGTCAAGCTGTACCTCCTGGACACCGATGTCCCTGATAACAACGCCTATGACCGCTCCCTCACCGAGAGGCTGTACGGCGGCGACAGGGAAACCAGGATCCAGCAGGAGATCATCCTGGGCATCGGCGGTATCAGGGCGCTGGACGCCCTGGGGATCAGGGGCACGGTATTCCACATGAACGAAGGCCACTCGGCCTTCATGGGACTCGAACTTGCCCGTAAGCTGGTGGCTGAAAGGAACATACCTTTCAGTGAAGCCAGGGAGATAGTCTACTCATCATCGGTCTTCACCACCCACACGCCCGTTCCCGCCGGGAATGACGTGTTCCCCCTGGACATGGTAGACCGTTATTTCCGGAATTACTGGGAGCAGCTTGGCCTCCAGAGGCATGAATTCATAGAACTGGGACTCAAGCCCGGGGATCCCAACAACTTCAATATGACCGTCCTGGCCCTGAACATGTCGGGAAGGCGGAACGGCGTCAGCGCGCTCCACGGCGCAGTGTCGCGCGATATCTTCGGCTGCGTGTGGCCGGCTCTCCCCACCGACGAGGTTCCCATAACCCACATCACCAACGGAATACATACCATGACATGGTTGGCCCCGGGTTACAGGCACCTGTTCGATAAATATTTCCCGCCTGACTGGAAATACCGGCTGGATGACCCGGAGGTCTGGGAGTCGGTGGAGAGTATCCCGGACGAGGAACTCTGGAAAACCCACAAGACCTTAAAGACACAGATGATCCGTTTCATCCGCGAGCGGCTCAAGAAGCAGTATATCGCCAACGGCCTTTCCCTGGCCGAGGTGAATGACCTGGACAGCCAACTGGACACCGAGGCGTTCACCATCGGCTTCGCGAGGAGGTTCGCCACCTACAAGCGGGCCAGCCTGATATTCCGCGACCTTGCCAGGATTGAAAAGATTCTCAACGGCAAGGGGACCCCCGTGCAGATTATCTTTGCCGGAAAGGCCCATCCCGCGGACCGGCCGGCCCACGAACTGATAAAATACATCCACGACATAGCCAGGAAGGAAGGCTTCAAGGGCAAGGTCTTCCTCGTGGAGAACTATAACATGAACATGGCACGCTTCCTGGTCCAGGGCGCCGATGTCTGGCTGAACAATCCCAGGAGGCCGCTTGAGGCCAGCGGCACGAGCGGGATGAAAGCAGGCATCAACGGCGTGATCAATTTCAGCATCGTGGACGGATGGTGGGACGAGGGATATAACGGCAAGAACGGCTGGGTTATAGGCGATGACACCCCATACGTCAACGATGCGCACCAGGACGACGCTGACAGCAGATCCCTCTATGAAACCCTGGAAAGGGAAATTATTCCCCTTTACTACAACCGCAACGAACGCGGGATACCGGCCGGCTGGGTCAGGATGATGAAGGAATCCATCAAGTCCGTGGCGCCCGTTTACAGCACCCATCGCATGGTGAAGGAATACACCCGGGAAATGTATGTTCCGTGTATGGAACGTGTAAGGAGAATAACCGGAACCGACTATTCCATTGTCCGCGAACTGGCCGAATGGAAAGGCCGCGTTGAAGCAGCCTGGCCCCAGGTGGCGATTACGGCCAACCAGGATATCCATGGCCTTGCGGATTACCAGGTATTGTCCGACCAGGAGATCAGGCTGTCCGTAACGGTCCAGCTCGGCGCGCTGACCCCTGATGACGTCAGCGTCGAGGTCTTTTACGGGCCGCTGGCCGGCAGCCGCATCGTCCAGGGAAAGGCGCTGGAAATGAGCATGGTGCGCCAGGCCGATTCGGGCGCATGGCATTACGAGGCCGTCCTCCGACTCTCCGAAGGAGGAGACTACGGCTATACATTCAGGGTAATTCCCCGTAACCCCAACCTGATGAACAAGTTTGACCTGCCCCTGGTCAGGTGGATATAAGGGGACGGTTCCGCTGGTTCGAACCAGCGGAACCGTCCCCCTGGTTGGTCTCCCCTTGGTATCGTGGCACTCATGTGCTATAATCATGTGGTGAATCGGTTTTCCGGGGATGTATGCGGAATGCTGTCGGGTATAAGAACACGATCCATCCATAGATTCCTGTTGATTGTAATAGCGGCGGCCATTGCCGGCTTTTTTGCCGCTGCTCCCCTGTCATGGGTGAGAGCTTTTGCGGCCGATCAGGAGAGCCAGCCGGCGTTTGAAGCCATCTCCGCGCTTCTCGTGGACGCGAGGCGCGGGCAGGTCCTCTATTCCAAGGATGCCGACGAACAAGTGAAGACCCCGATTGCCAACAGGCTGATGACAGCGCTGATCGCGCTGGAGAAGTCAAATGCCGACGCCATGGTAACCGCGAGCAGGGAGGCGGTCAGCGTCGAGGGCGCGTCGCTGGAGCTTACCGTGGGCGAGAAGTACTCGGTGCGCAGCATGATCTACGCGCTGCTCCTTACCGGCGCCAACGACGCGGCCATAGCCATCGCCGAGCACGTGGGCGGAAGCGAAACAGCTTTTGTCCAGCTGATGAACGAGTACGCTTCCAGGATCGGCATGTCCGGCACCCGGTTTAAGAATGTAACCGGGCTATACGATGAAGACCAGTACACCACGGCCAGGGACATAGCCCTGCTCGTACGGACTGCCCTGGCCAACACCGAGTTCAACAAGGTTTTCTCGACGCAGGCAAAGCCCTGGTATGATGAGAACCGGACCGTGCTTCTGACCAACGCCAACAACATGTTCTGGATATACGAGGGAACCGACGGAGGCATTCTGGGCTACTTCGACTCCGCGGTCCAGTCAATAGTCACCAGCGCCACGAAGAGCTCCATGCGCCTTATCTGCATCCTCCTGGATGTGCCTGCCGAAAAGGTCTATACCGAGTCTACCCAGTTGTTCAGCTACGGGTTCGACAATTACCGGTACGGTACGCTGGTGGCGGCGGGAAGCGTTCAAAAGACGGTTACCGTCGGCGACGAAACCGTAAACCTTGTTCCGACAACCGATGTCCACTATATCTACCCCAGGGGTCAGAACTACATCAAGAACGTGGCAATAAGCGTGGACGAGGCCAAGCTCAAGCCGCCGATCTCGAAGAACTCGATAGTCGGCATCATGACCTTCACTCTTATGGACGACACCGTTATCACGGTGGAACTGTATCCCGACAAGGAGATCCTCCCTAAAAAGACGGAGGTCCAGATCCTCAGGGAGCGCCTCAGGGAGAACATGGAACTGATCTACGTCATTATAGGGCTCCTGGCGCTCGAGGTCATCATGCTGATCTACAAGGCGGCAAACCTGGTCCGCAAAAAGCGTTTCAAGGCAAGAAACACAAGAAGGCGCCAGGCATAAACCTGCGCCCTGCAATCGGTAAACAAAGGCCCTGCCGCGGTTTTACGTCCCGGGGCAGGGCGTTTTTATTCAGGCTTTAGAATTATTGTTTTTTACCAGGTACTCCTGTATGAACTCGTCTATTTCCCCGTCCATCACCTTCTGGATGTTGCCTTCCTCGTAATTGGTCCTGTGATCCTTGACCAGGGTGTAAGGGCAGAAGACATATGACCGGATCTGGCTTCCCCAGGCAATGTCCATCTGTTCGCCCTTGATCTGGGCAAGCTTCTCCTGCTGCTCGCGCTCCTTCAGTTCCAGCAGCTTAGCCTTCAGCATCTTCATGGCCGTTTCCCTGTTCTGGAACTGGGACCGTTCATTCTGGCACGTGACGACGATTCCCGTGGGAATATGGGTCAGGCGAACGGCCGAAGAAGTCTTGTTCACGTGCTGGCCGCCGGCGCCGCTTGCCCTGAACACGTCCATCTTGATGTCCTCGGGGTTTATTTCCACTTCCACCGAGTCATCGAGGACCGGCATCACTTCCATGGACGCAAATGACGTGTGCCGCCTGCCCGAAGCGTCGAACGGGGAGATCCGGACGAGCCGGTGGACGCCCTTCTCGGATTTCAAAAATCCATAGGCGTATTCCCCGGTGACCTCTACGGTTACGCTCTTTATGCCGGCCTCCTCGCCGTCGAGGATATCCAGGATCCGGGTCTCATAACCGTTCCGCTCCGCCCAGCGCAGGTACATCCGGAGCAGCATCTGCACCCAGTCCATTGCCTCCGTGCCCCCGGCCCCAGCATGAAGCGTGAATATGGCATCGTTGGCGTCGTATTCACCGGTAAGCAGGGTTTCCAGCCTGAGCTTTTCGTACCGGTTTTTCAGCCGGTCCAGTTCCGACCGCACCTCATCCAGGACCGATTCATCCTTTTCATCCAGGCCGAGTTGGGCAAGGGTAAGGGCATCCTCGCAGTCGCCCAGCAGCTTGTTATATGTCTCCCTTTTTGACCTCAGGGCTTTTGTACGCTTGAGGACCTTCTGGGATTCCTCGGTATCGTTCCAGAAATCTGGATCGGCAGCCTTCTGTTCCAGTTCCTCGAGTTCCTTCTCCAGGGCCGGGAAGTCAAAGTGAATCACCCAGTTCTTTTATGTTATCCAGCAATTCTTCGAGTTCAAGCCTTGCCTGTTCGAGTTCAACCAAACTCACTTCTTTACCGTCCTTTCAAAGCTGAAATATGCCACCCCCGCGCATGTTGCCCGGGACGGGCTATTACATTATACAACATGCGGCGCTTCTTTGGAATAGAAGGTTACTTAGCCAGCAGCACCCTGACCGGCGAGCCGTCAGATCCCGCAATCCTCAGCGGCAGGCAGATGAAATCGTATATCCCCGGTTCCACATCGCGGAGATCCAGGTTCTCGATGATGGCCGCCTCATGGGAAAGGAGTTTCTTGTGCACGGGGAAACTGTTGTCCCTGGAAAGCTCGATGGAAAAATAGTCCGTCCCCACCGTAAGTATCCCGTTTCTGATAAGATACCCGGCACATTCCGGGGTTATGGACGGATACTCTTCCCAAAAGGGCGTATACTCATCCCTCAGGCTTGCCCTGGTCTTGAAGAAAACGGCCTTGACCCCTGAAAGATCATATTTCCTGAGCAGTTCTTCGTCTATCAGGTCGGAGCTTGCCTCCACGACGAGAACCCGCCCGTAAAGGCGCGAAATATCTATGGAGTCTATGTCCTTCCCGCCGTCGATAAAATGGAGCGGTGCGTCCATGTGGGTTCCCGAATGGACCCCCATGCTGATCCGTGACACATTCGCTACGGAGCCCTTGCTTATGGAAGAGGTCCGTTCAACCTCCACTCCCGGATCTCCCGGCCAGACCGTCATGCCGCTTATGATCTTCCTTGTCACGTCGATAACCCGTCTTCCCTCAAACATCATTTTCCCTCCCCGGAGAAAACATGGCAAACAACCTTACCCGTTGCCGAAATCAAAGATTTCGGACGGGTTTCTACAATTTCTATGATATAATAACTCACATGAAAAAGCCGGTAGAATGCCTTAAATGCCAGTATTACCAGGTTACATGGGATCCTCGCCTGCCGAGGGGATGCAGGTTCTACGGGTTCAAAAGCTCGCGCCTTCCCTCGCAGGTAGTCCTGGAATCAAGCGGCGAGCCCTGCAAAGGCTTCAAGCCCAGGGGGAGGAGAGATAGCCCCTAGTTCCCGCTATTTCAGGCCGAGCAGGCCCCGCAGCTCCTTTTCGGCATCGCCGGCCGATATGATGCCGAACCTTTCAAACGCGGCCACATGGAAAAGTATCAGCCTGAACATGGAAGCCTTCCGCTCTTCCGAAAGATCGGGAAGGACGGCAAGCACGGCCCCGGCGTCCGTCGGATTTCCGGCTATATAATACCTTGCCCCGCAGGAAGGCAGCACATCCCTGAACGAAGGATCCTTCCACACGTTGTTCGGAACATACGCCGCTATCTCGTAAGCCTGCACCTTACTCATTCTTCCTATGGTTATGCCAAGGAAGACCACGGGATATTGCGATGGAACCCTGCGGCTTACGTGCTCAAGATTAAGCGACCGGATATCTTCCAGGAATTTCTCCGCGCACTTGTCGGGCTCCTGGCTCACCCCGTAAAAAAGGTCGGTATTAAACTCGATTATGATGTCGGAATCCCCCGCCAGGGCGGAAATGATATCATAGGCGGCCGGGCTGTTTTCCCCGCCCCTGTAGGTCAGGGAATACTGGTAATAACCTTTGCGCGCATCCTTGCCCCCGCGGAGCTTGATCTTGTACCTGGCCAGATCCATGGGACACTTCCTTTCATTGCCTTCATAACTACATTCTATCTCATCGCGCCGGCATTTTGGACTGTTTTTTCATATTGCCGCATAAAAAAGGAACTATCCCCCGTTTTACCTTGAGACAGCTCCTTTAATCGACTATGGTGTGACGCTTCAGCAGCAATCTTTTGGTCCGCAGTTGCACTTGTCATGCCCGCAGAAAATACCGGGGAAGAATATCAGGATAATCAGGATGATTATAATAATCCATTCCCAACCGATTCCGAAAAAGCCGCCGCAATCTCTGTAGTCGCCCATAAGGAACACCCCGTTTGCTTTTGGTCTGATTCATACTATGCGGGGGGTATTATCCATGACACATGCTAGTTCCCGTAACGATCCAGTATCATGTTGTAAAGCTGCATGTACTGCAGGGCTGATCGGTTCCAGCTGAAATCCTGGGACATGCAGGCCTTAACCAGCTTAATCCACCTGTCCCTGTCCCGGTAAACCTCGATGGCTCGCGCCACCGCGTCTTTCATCTCGTGAGCGTTATAGTTGGCGAAGGTGAAGCCCGTTCCCTCACCGGTGTACTTGTTGTACGGGATCACGGTGTCCTTGAGCCCGCCGGTTTCCCTCACGATGGGAACCGTACCGTACCGCATGCTGAAAAGCTGGCTCAGGCCGCAGGGTTCGAAGAGCGAGGGCATGAGGAACATATCGCAGCCCGCGTAGATCCTCTGCGCCAGGACCGGGTCATAGCATATATTGGCGGAAACCCTTCCCGGATACCTGGACTGGGCCCACCTGAAATGGTCCTCGTAACGCTTTTCGCCTGTGCCCAGCACGACGATCTGGATGCCAAGGTCCATGAGTTCGGGCATCATGTACTCGATAAGGTCGAATCCTTTCTGCGGGACCAGTCGGGAAATGATTCCGACCAGGGGCGTATCGGCCTTCACCTCGAGACCGCAGTCCTCCTGGAGCCTTCTCTTGTTTTCCTGCTTGCCTTCCGGGTTCTCAGCCGAATAGTTCCTGTAGATCCGCTCGTCGGTTTCGGGGTTGTTCCGCTCGTAGTCGATGCCGTTCACGATGCCGAAAAGGTCGGCGGATCTCTTCCTGATAATCCCCTGTAGGTTCTCGCCGAAGAAATCGTGCTTGATCTCCTCCGCGTATGTCCTGCTAACGGTGGTCAGCACGGTGGAGAAAGCCAGCCCTGCTTTCATGTAACTGACATTGTCGTAGAACTCAACCCCGTCCTGGTGAAAGTACTTCCAGTCGAGGCCGATCACATCGTCCATGATCTGTTTCGGGAAGACCCCCTGGTATTGAAGGTTATGGATCGTGAAAACGGTATGGATATTTTTATAAAACCCGTTCCACCGGTAATCCCTGTAGTGGGCGTCGAGAAGTACGCTCACCAGGCCTGTCTGCCAGTCGTTTAGGTGTATGATGTGGGGCCTGAAACCGATAAGGGGAAGCACTTCCAGCACGGCCTTTGAGAAAAAGGCGAAACGTTCCCCGTCGTCGTACATCCCGTAGTACCAGTCCCTGGAGAAGTAGTACTCGTTGTCCAGGAAATAATAAGTCACTCCCTCGTGTTCCAGGGAAAACACCCCGCAGTACTGTTTGCGCCAGGTAAGGTCCACCATGGTGTAGCCCAGGAAAGTCATCCGGTCGGTATACTCCGACGGTATCTGCCTGTACTTAGGCATCACCACCCGCACATCGGCTCCCAGCTTCCTGAGGGCCTTGGGCAGCGAGCCTGCCACATCGGCCAGGCCGCCCGTCTTGGCAAAGGGCGCCGCCTCCGAGGACGCGAACCATATCCTGATATCCTTCACGCTGCACCTCCTAATGCCGTTGGACATATATAGATTATCCCACATTTTTCATATGAAAAACAAACCCGCTTCCGGAAATACTATGGGAAGGAAACATCCGTATTTGCGAAGCGAGGTCGTGATATGGCAGGCAAAAAGAGAAAGAGGATCCCGAATCCGGCGGGCACCGCAGCACAGCAGGATGTTGAAAAAAACGATCCGACAGCCGGGGTTCCCCTGGTATCCGATGAAGGCGTAGAGGAAGCCCGCGACTGGGTGAACGAGCACGAACTGTGAAAACGCGGGCTTTGCCAAGCCCGCGTCAGTGCCTTTTACCTTATGGGTCAATTCCTTGCCACGTATCAGTTCACGAAAGTATAGTTAAGGCCGGAGTTGTTATCCCAGTTTTCCGCCGGGTCCTTGAAGGCGAAATTGATATTCTTGCCCCTTGTTATGGGTATTGTAGCGGTAAAGACGCCCGCGGCGTCCCTGGTAAGGACGACCTCGGATACGTCCTCCCAGTTCTGGTTGCTGCCATACCCGTATACGCCGATGACCCTGTCAGCCCCCGATCTGGACAGGAGTCCCGAGTAGCTGATCCTGGCCTCGCTCTCGGACAGCTTGTCAAATGAAACGCCTGCGTGGGAATATGTCTGGGTGCCATACCGGGCTGCGCCGGTCATGTCGGAACCAAACTCGGTGTCGGTATTGTCGCCGGAGGCATTCACGGCAATCCCGCTGTCATAATTGGCCGGGGTTCCGTCTCGTATACCGGGCGCAAGGGAGGGGCCGTGTTCTTTCAAATCCGATGCGTCTTCCCGCTCAATCCCGGCATCCCTTCTTTCCGCGAATTCGGAAGCGATTTCCGCGTCCCTCTTCCTCCTTGCGGCGCCGCTCTGCTTATTGGCGGCTTTCCTCGATAAAAAGGAATCCCTTGTCAGGTCGTCGAAAATGCTCATTGCCTCCTTACCTCCTTTCGAGTTTATTATTTGTTCCGACACATTTTTTTATTTTAGCAATTTTTCATATCAAAGCCTTACAAATGCCTCCAGGAGCCTTACGGCGTTTTCCGCGTCTTTCAGGTCGACCGTCTCGGAGGTGCTGTGGATGAAACGCGTCGGGATCGAAACGCCTCCCGAAGGTATGCCGCCGGCAGTTATGTGTATGCTCCCGGCGTCGGTGCCGCCCTTGTCCACTACCTCGAGCTGGTACGGGATACCGTTCTCCCTGGCGCATTCCACCAGTTTTTCCCTTATCGCCGGATGCGCTATGACACTGTTGTCCTTCACCTTTATCGCGGGTCCTTCCCCCAGCGATACGGCCCTGGCCACGCTCTTCGGCGTGTCGCCGGTCCCCGTGACATCGACCGCTATGGCCATATCGGGCCTGATGGCATAAGCGGCGGTGCGGGCGCCCCTCAGGCCCACTTCCTCCTGGGTGGTAAAGACATAGTATATCTCGTTGCTGGTCTCGGGACACTTCCTGGCAAGCTCGACCAGCACCGCGCAGCCTATCCTGTCATCCAGCGCCTTGGAAACTACCAGCCCGTTCCGCTCGACAGGCCTTCCCTCGAACACAGCCATGTCTCCTGTCTCCACCAGTTCCTTCGCATGCTCCCTTGACCTGGCCCCTATGTCGATGTACATCTTGTCCGGCTTGGCGTCTTTCATGTTCTCCATGTTCTCTTCGTACCAAACCACGCCGGTAAGGTCGTTCTCGAAGACAACCCGCTGGCCCAGCGCGACGAGGGGTACAACGCCGCCCACGGTCCCGAAACGCAGGAAACCTTTTTCATCGATCGTGGTAACGATGAGGCCGATCTCATCCATGTGGGCAGCCAGCATGATCTTCCTGCCGGAGCCTTTCTTTACCGCGATCAGGTTTCCCATGGCGTCGGTCCGCACCTCGTCCACCTTGTCCCTTATCATTTGAGTGATGGCTTCCGCCACCCGGTTTTCACGGCCCGACGGGCCGAATACGTTTACAAGCCTGCTTATCGTGTCAAACATCGCTTTCCCCTCCTGGTTGATTCTGGCCAAGCCCAACTTCTCCAACACTTCCTTCACCCTCAAGCCATCCGGCCAGGCCCGCAAGGGTCTCCTCCGCGAGCTTCAGCGCATGGAAGAAATCCCTCTTGTCCATGACCGACACCGGGGTATGGATGTACCTGCAGGGAACCGATAACGTGCATACCTTCACGCCCCTGCCGCTCACCTGTATCCTTCCCGCATCGGTGCCGCCCGTGACGGTACTCTTTACCTGCCACGGAATGCCGAGCCTTTCGGCGGTGCGGGATATGAACCTGAAAAGTCCCCTGTCCGAGATGACCGAACGGTCCATGACGGTCAGGGCCGGGCCGTCCCCGAGCCGTGTGCTTACCATGTGCTCGTCGGTCCCGGTAAGATCATAGCAGGTGGTTCCTTCCAGGATGATGGCCGCGTCCGGCTCAACGGCGTAAGCAGCCGCCTTGGCCCCTTTTAAGCCTATCTCTTCCTGGACTGTGAAGCAGCAGTAAAGATCGAAAGGATACCGGCCGCCGAGAAGCTCGATCAGCATTGCACAGCCAACCCTGTTGTCGAGGGCCTTGGCCATCAGCTTGTTGTTCCCGAACTCCACCGGGTCATAATCAAACGCCGCCGTATCGCCCACGGCCACGCTCTGCTCGGCCTGTTCCCTGTCCTTTGCGCCTATATCGATCGCAAGGCCACTTTTCTTTACCGGGCTCTTTCTCTCGCTTGCGTCCTGCAGGTGCACGGGTTTATACCCTATTACGCCAGGCACCCTGTCCTTGCCGATCCTGACCCTCTTTCCCACCAGGACGCGGGGCTCTATGCCGCCCACTGTCTTGAACTTCAGAAGGCCGTTATCGTTGATCCCGGTCACGAGCAGCCCGACCTCATCCATGTGTGCGGCCAGCATGACCTTTTTGTTCATGCCGGTCCCTTTCCTGAACGCTATCAGGTTCCCGATATTGTCCACGTGCAAGGAATCCGCACGGTCCCTGATCTTTTCGGTTATGAAATCCCTTACGGGCTTTTCGTCGCCCGAAACCCCGTCGAGCATGGTGAGCTTCTTCAGTGTGCCAATAAGGATTGATTCATGTTCGGTCATCGGAATCGCCCTCCTGTTCCAGTTCATCCCTGAAAGCGATATAGCGGGCTGCCAGCCGGGCCGTGGCCTCGATATCGTCCAGGCTCACCACCTCCACGGTGGTATGCATGTACTTCGCCGGGATGGACAGAAGCAGTGTCGGTATGCCCTCCAGCGCAGAGGAATAAACCGCCGCCTCGGTCCCGGTGTCTTTTTCCTCCGCATCGATCTGGTAAGGGATCCTCTCGCGCCTGGCAAGCTTAATGCATTCCCTGGTATGCTCCCGGCTCAAAATGGGGCCTACCGCTATGGCAACCCCCTTGCCCAGCGGGAAGCTCTCATCGCTGGGGGCGTCGGGCATATCACCGTGGCAGACATCTATGGCTATGGCCAGGTCCGGTTTCAGGTTCCACGCGGCCATGAACGCTCCCACCAGCCCGGACTCCTCCTGGACGGTGGCCACGGCGTAAACATTGTCCCGGTGCCGGATACGCCCGAGCTCCTTCAGCATCTCCACGAGGGCGGCCACGCTGCTGCGGTTGTCCATGCTCCTGCCGGCCATCCTGTTGTTCTTAAGCTCAAGGACCGGGAACCTGAAGGACACCACGTCGCCCACCGACACAAGTTCACGGGCCTTTTGCGCATCGTACCCGATATCGATGAGCATGTCCTCCATCTTTACCGGTTTGTCCGCATCCTCCGGCGGGATCAGGTGGGGCGGTTTTGAACCGATAACGCCGAAGAGGTCTTTTTTTCCATGCACCGTCACTTCCTGGGCGGCAAGGACCTTGGGATCGACTCCCCCCATGCTTGTAAACCTTAAGAAACCGTTCTCGTCTATTCCCGTAACGATAAGGCCGATCTGGTCGTAATGCGCGGTGACGAGCACATTGCGCGGGTTTTCCCCGTGCCCCCTCTTGAGGCCGATCACGTTGTAAAACTTATCCACGCTTACCTCGTCACAGTATTCCGACAAAATGCCCGATATAACCCGGGCGGCCGTGTCCTCCCTCCCGGTCACGGCATTTATATCGCAAAGCTTCATCAGCAGCTCGCGGCATTCCATGCGATACACCTCGATTCCATCCCGTGCGTTCCCCGCCCCGGGAATCGCTTTTCAAACGGGAATACATGTCGTTCTCAAATATTATCCGCACAAGCGGCAGGCTTTATCAGCATTGAATATCATACCATAAAGCCGGAAGCCGGCGCCATCCCGTCAACTTCCGGCCAGAAAACCATTAAAAAGACGCGAAATTTATAAAGCGGCCGGATCACGGGTTCCGGCCGCCCTTGATTGTCCTTGTGGATATTTTGCCCTTAAATCACGCTCACGCAGCGCTCGCAAAGGGTGGGATGCTCGTGATTGTGCCCCACGGTTTCCGAGTACACCCAGCAGCGCTCGCATTTCTGGCCGTCGGCAAGCTTCACGATCGCTTCCAGGCCTTTTCCGTCCTTGAGTTCCAGTTCAACCTGCGAGGTGATGAAGACCGTCGGCAGAAGGTCCTTCACGCCTTCAAGGAAGTCGTAAAGCGGCTTTTCTGCCTTCAGTATAACCTTCGCCTGCAGGGACTGCCCGATGAGCTTTTCGTTCCTGGCATCTTCCAGCGCCTTGAGGACGGTTTCGCGAACCTCGAGGATCCTGTCCCATTTCTCGGCAAGGGCCTGGTCGTCATACTCGGGCCTGACCTCCGGCCAGTCATTGAGCATGACGCTCTCGGGATTGTCCTTCTCGGAATGGGGGATGTATTTCCATATCTCCTCGCTGGTGAAAACCAGCACGGGAGCCAAAAGCCTTACCAGGGTGTCCAGGATGATGTACATGGCTGTCTGCCCTGAACGGCGCTCCCTGCTGTCAGCCTTCGAGGTATACATCCTGTCCTTGGTGACGTCGAGGTAGAAATTGGACATGTCCACAGTGCAGAAATTGTGGATGGCATAGAGCATCACATGGAAGTCATACTCCGAGTAGGCCTTCTCGATCTTCTCGACCAGCCTGTTGAGCCTCATGAGCGCCCAGCGGTCCAGTTCCTCCATCTCGGCATAGGGCACGCTGTCACTGTTGGGATCGAAATCGTAAATATTTCCCAAAAGGAACCTTGCGGTGTTCCTGATCTTGCGGTAGCTCTCCGAAAGCTGCTTGAAGCCCTCGCTGGAGATGCGGATATCGGTCTTGTAGTCACTGGATGATACCCAAAGCCTGAGGATATCGGCGCCGTACTGCCTGCAGACATCCATCGGGTCTATGACATTGCCCAGGGATTTGCTCATCTTTTTGCCCTGCCCGTCCACCACGTATCCGTGGGTCAAAACCTGCCTGTACGGGGCGCGGCCTTTCGTGGCAACCGCGGTCAGCAACGAGGACTGGAACCATCCCCTGTGCTGGTCGCTTCCCTCCAGGTACATGTCCACGGGCCAGCCCAGTTCGGGATTGGGTTCCGCCACGGCGGCATGGGACGAGCCGGAGTCAAACCACACATCCATTATATCCTTCTCTTTCCTGAAGCTGCGGCTTCCGCAGGAGCAGGAATAGCCTTCGGGCAGGATCTCGGAAGCATCATAAATGAACCAGGCGTCGGAGCCCTCCCTGGCAAAAAGGTCCTGCACGGCTTTTATGGTTTCGTCGTCGATGATCTCCCTGCCACACTCGTTGCAGTAGAATATGGGAATGGGAACGCCCCAGAGGCGCTGGCGGGAAATACACCAGTCTCCCCTGTCCTCCACCATCTTGGAAATCCGCTCCTCGCCCCATTTCGGGATCCAGCGGACTTCCTTTATGGCCTTCAGCGCGGCGTCCTTGAACTTGTCTATCGAGATGAACCACTGCTCGGTAGCCCTGAAAATGACGGGGTCCTTGCAGCGCCAGCAGTGAGGGTACTGGTGTGTTATGACCTCTTCGGCCAGGAGCAGGTTCTTCTCCTTGAGAAGCTTCAAGATAACGTCGTTTGATTTTTCATAGAACAACCCCGCGAAGGGACCCGCTTCCTTGGTGAGGTACCCCTTGTCGTCCACGGGCACGATGGTTTCCAGTTCGGGATAGTTCCTGCATACCTCGAAGTCCTCGGCGCCATGGCCGGGCGCGGTATGAACGCATCCCGTACCGGCATCCAGCGTGACATGGTCTCCGACTATAACCAGGGAGTCCCTGTCCAGGAACGGGTGCCTGCATACCACGTACTCCAGTTCGGATCCCTTGATCTCTCCAAGGGTTTTATACCCGTCAATCCCCACGGCGGAGGCCATGTTGCCGGTGAGGTCCTTTGCGACTATATAGCGCTCGCCGTTGACCTCGATGACCGCGTAAACGAAATCCGGGTTCAGGCACACGGCCACATTGCCCGGCAGGGTCCAGGGGGTGGTCGTCCATATTACCACGTACAGGTTGTCGAGGGATTCGACGATGCCCTTAAGTTTTCCCTTATCGTCAGTTACGGGGAACTTGACATAAATGGAGTTCGTGGTGTCCTCAGCATATTCTATCTCGGCCTCGGCAAGCGCGGTCTCGCATGACGGGCACCAATACACCGGGCGCAGGCCCTTATATATGCACCCCTGCTTCGCCATTTCACCGAACACGCCTATCTGCCTGGCTTCATACTCGGGCTGGAAGCTTATATAGGGATTGTCCCAGTCCCCTATTACCCCGAGACGCCTGAAGGATTCCCTCTGGAGGTTCAGGTATTTCCAGGCGATCTCCTTGCATGCCTGCCTGAATACCACCGGGTCCGTCCCATGCCTGTCCAGGCCTTTCTCCTTGATGGCCTGCTGCTCGGTGGGAAGGCCGTGGGTATCCCAGCCGGGGATATAGGGCGTATAATAACCCTTCATGTCGTAATAGCGCATTATGATATCCTTCAGCACCTTGTTGAGGGCTGTCCCCATGTGGATGCCTCCGTTGGCATAGGGCGGCCCGTCATGGAGCACGAATTTCCTGCCGGAATTCCGGTTCCGTTCCAGCCTTTTATGATATATATCCTTTTTCTCCCATTCCTCGAGGATCTGCGGTTCCTTCTCGGGAAGCCCGCCTCTCATCGGGAAATCGGTCTTCGGCAGGTTAAGAGTCTTTCCATAATCGACTGCCATCTCATTACCTCCAAATCTCAGGTTCACTGGTTTTTTCGGCAACAGCCCGGCAAGGGCTTTATGTATCCATTAAAAAAGCCCGCCGTCCAATGGGACGAAAGGCTCTGCTTTCCGTGGTACCACCCAAATTGCCCCATAACCTTCCATGGATTACGGGACCACTTGTTCGAGGATAACGGACTCATTCCGGCTCGCCTTATTCGGCCTTCCCGGCCTTTCAGGCTGCGGCTCGCGGTTGATTTTCAGATTCCCTGTCCTGCGGGGCTCCCACCTTTTCCCCGCTCTCTTGAAGGCTCCGGAAACCCTACTCGTACCGGTCATCGCCTTTACAGGTCTTTTTTCGGCTATATGCTTAATTGATTATATGTCATGAGGGCCGATGTGTCAACACCGGCCCGTTCTGCACCATGTTTTCCGTTCCTGCTTCTTTTAAGCGCGGTCGCGCAGGTCGATGAGCTTCCTCCTGAGTTCCTCCTCCATCTGCCTCAGTTCCAGTTCGGCCTGCTGCCTCTTGGCGCGGCCTTCCTGCTGGATCCTTATGGTCTCCTCCAGGGTGGTCATGAGGTCTTCATTGACCTTCTTCAGGGTTTCTATCTCCACGATGCCGCGCTCGCTTTCCTTTGCGATTTCAATGGAACTGGTCTTGAGCATCTCGGCGTTCCTGGAAAGGAGTTCGTTGGTGGTCCTAGTAACGTCCTTCTGTAGCTTAAGCGCGCTTTGCTGGCGCAGCATCGTGATGGCAAGGGCGATCTGGTTCTTCCATAGGGGTATGGTGTTCATTATGGAGCTCTGGATCTTCTCCACGAGGGTCTGGTCGTTATTCTGTATCAGCCGGATCTGGGGAGCGGTCTGGATGGCGATCATCCTGGTCAGCTTCAGATCGTGGATCTTCTTCTCAAACCGGTTGATGAGCTCCGACATGTCCTTGACCTTCTGGGCATCCACGGGATCCCCGGTCTTTTCGGCCTTCTCCCTGAGCTCGGGAAGAACCTTCTCGGTGAGTTCCTTGAGCTTCAGCGAACCGGCCATGATGTATATATCCAGTTCCTTCAGGTACTCCAGGTTCTTGGCGTACATGGTATCCAGGGCGGTAATGTCCCTGATCAGCTGGAGTTTGGCGCGGTCCAGCTGGTCTATGATCTTCTCTATCTGGACGCTCAGCTTCTCGTACCGGGCCATGAATTTGCCCGTTTCCCTCTTGATATTCCCGAACAGCTTGTCGAAGAACCCCTGCTTGTTGGGATCCAGGCTGTCCACGTCCACTTCCTGCACCTTTGTCAGGAGGTCGGTCAGGACTGTTCCCACCTCTCCGCTGTCCTTTGCCCGGATCTGTCCGAGGATGGCGTCGGAGAACTTGGACACCTCGCTCTGGGCCAGGGAGCCATACTGGATCACGGCCTGGGAATCGCTCACATCTATCTTCCTAGAGAGTTCAATGACCCTCTGCTGCTCTTCGGGAGTCATTTCATTCCATCTGTTCACATCATAGTTGTCGATAGCGGCTGCCGACTGGACCGGTGAGGGTTGCATCTGTGCATCCATATCCCATCCAACCTTTCCTGAGATAATAACATACTCATTTTACCAAATGCCCAAATGGTTAACAATCCCTACTTCTGACCGCTCGTGGACACCGGGGGCGGATTCTTGTCCTTCCCGGAACTCCCCTCGATGTTCATGTTTCTCGATATGGTTTCAAAAACCTTTATCTCGGTGTCGAGGTCCATCACGTCATTGGCGAGCATCTTCTCCTTCTGCTGCAGGAAAGCCGCGCGGATGCTCTTGAAGGATTTCTCGGTCTTGTCCAGTATGCTGACGGCCTCCGCCGGCATGGGCCGGGTAGTGGCCAGTTCAACATACTTCAGGACGATCTTGTGGGTGGGCTCCAGGTAATATGTTATAAACTGCTTGACTACTCGCAGATCGTTGGGATCCTTCCTGAGCATGTCAAACATGGATTCGGCGATCTTGCACAGGTCTTCTATCTCTTTTCTTACTTCTATCTGCATGAGCCGGTAGGAGGCCTGTCTCATGGCCAGGGTCAGTCTTCTTCCTGCCTTTATGGTGCTGTCGATCTCCTGCCTGGTCGCGCTGTCGACTTTTACAAAATCGTCCTTTCTCCTGATCGACGCGATTATGATCACGGCAAGAAGCACGATCAGCAGGATTGCAATGCCCCCTGCCCCGAATAATACAGTTATTAAGGCGTTCAAATTATTTCACCACCAATATATGATCGGACACGTATCCGCAAAATTTAGTATTGTCAATGGTATTGAAAAAGCTTCCGCAAGTTCATTCTACACGTACAAAACCGCCATGTAAAGTCCGTCAGTCAAAGCTCACAACGGCGCGGCCGGTTACCGGATCGACCGTTTTTGTATCCACCACTGCCCTACTTCTCTTATATTCAACCCTATCCCCGTTTATCACAGGGCGGTATCCCTCAAGGCCTATGAACCTTCTCCTGAACTGGTTTCTCCCCACGGACCCGATCCATTCGATGCCGGCGAATTCCGAAGGTTCCAGTATTGCCGGGCCGTTCTCCCGGTCTGTGGCCTTAAGCAGGGATTCGGGTATGGCCGTGGTCCTGAGGGAACTGCAATAGTCCAGGCACAGCAGGCTCTCCAGGATACCAGGATCGGCTCCAACGTCCAGGGCGAAATCCCTGAAAAGCTCGTAAATCCTGATGGCCGCCAGGGGCGTGAACAGGAGATTTCTCTCCTTGAGCCACCGGCTAAGGCGGGAATACAAGTCAAAGGCCGACGGAAACAGGGTCTCTGCATATTCCAGCGTAAATTTCAGCCTTCCCGTGTTGTAGAAGCGGTCGAGCACCTCCTCGATCTCCTTGAGCGTCAAGAGTTCCCGGGCTGTCATGTACCGGCTGGACAGGACCTCGTAGGGCGGGTAGCTCCTGTACCGGTAGCCATGCTCTTCGGCCCCTATCCTGATCCTGGTGCCGGGAAGAAGCTTCAGGAAGCCCAGTTGAAGGTGGTGCGCCCTAACTTCATAAACCGCGTTGAATGACTCCCTGAAGGAATTCATGTCCTCGTGGGGCAGGCCGGCTATCAGGTCGGCATGAACATGGATGTTGCCCCATGACATTATTTTCTTCAGGTTTTCAATGGCCAGCCCCGCATCCATCGTCCTGGATACGGCCCTGAGCGTTTCCGGGTTGGTGGACTGTATCCCGGCCTCGACCTGTACAAGGCCCCCGGGCATGGATGACATGATCTCCATCTGTTCTTCGCTCAGCCGGTCAGGGTTGATCTCGAAATGGAAGGTTGTATTATCGGGCGAAAACTTCTTTATATACTTCCATATCTCCATCGAATGCCGCCTGTTCACGCTGAAGGAACGGTCGACGAACTTTATGACCCTCGCCCCCGCGCCCACCAGGGCGTCGATGCCCCTGAAAACCTCGTCCAGCGGGAAAAGGCGCACCCTTCTGTCCACGGATGACAGGCAATAGGAGCAGCTATACGGACAGCCCTTCGACGATTCAATATATGCGATCCTGCCCCTTACCCGCTCCAGGTACTCGGGGATGAACGGTGAAACATAGCCTTCATCCTCCGGTTCCTCACCGGGATCGGTATCGTCGGCCATCTTTCCGCCAAGCCTTAAGAGCAGCCGGGGAAGCCGGCCTTCCCCTTCTCCCTTGATGACGTAATCGGCCCCGAAAGACCTGAAATCGTCTTCTGCTCCGTCATAGCATACTTCCGGGCCGCCAACCACGATAACGGTTTCGGGCCGGACTTTTTTAAGGTCGGACACCAGGTCCTGCACCAGCAGGCGGTTCCAGATATAGCATGAAAAGCACGCCACGTCGGGCTCTTCATCCATTATCCCCGACCAAATCTTCTGAACAGAATCATTGATGGAGTACTGGAGGACGGTAACATCCACCTGCCTTTGCATGCAGGCGGCTTTCAGGTACCAGGCCGCCAGGTTCTCATGGTCGTATTTGGCGTTTATGGCGACAAGTATTGTTTTCATCCCTATCCCGCTTCAATACGGACTCTTGAACAACGGCCGCCCGGTTCCCCCTGCGCTCAGGGGGCATACCGGGCATGGCATCTTTTACTCCTTATCCGTATACCGCTTTTAAGTTTATTCTATACTCCAATCCTAAAGGGGAGATATAAGAAAGATTAGAATTTGATTAAAGGGCGGGCCGGTATTCGAAAAGGTCGAAGTCGGCCTTGTTTTTGCTCTGCCGGCCATTGCCCGAGGCAAAAAGGCCTATGGTGGTTCCCACGAATCCTCCGGCCACATCGGTGCTGAGTATCCTTCCGTCAACGTTCCGGGCCAGTTCATGCATCGCTTCGCCATCCCCGAAACTGAAGCTCAAATCCTGGCCCTGTGCCGATATCCGCATCTCGAAGCGGCTTAAGTTCCATGGAACGGCGTTCATTACCGTTTCGACGCCGCCCATGCACCGGACAAGCCGGATAACGGTTCTTTCGCCGTCATGGGCATACTCCATCCTGTACTGGTAGCGGTCGCTCTGGAGAAGAACCATTCCCGCCGCTTCACCGGGTCCCGGCGCAAACTCCAGGACCGTCCTCGCCATAAAGCTCATATGCTGCTGACGCCTGCACACCAGGCTGGGGTTCGCAAGCTCGGTCAGCTTTTGCGGCCTGACATAAAGGCGCAGGTATCCCGGGCGCTCCGTCAGGCTGTAAAACTCTTCCCTCGGGGTTCGCAGGAACATCCAGCAGGGATCAAGGCTGTCTTTATCGAAATGGTCCACGGGCGCGGGAGTCTCAACCTCCCAGGCGGGAAGGTCAGGACAGGGATATGAGAACTCTACCTTTCCGGTTCCTGGGCTTACCACGGGCCATCCGTTTTCCCATATCACGGGAACGAGGAAGGTTTCGCGTCCCAGGTTTCGGTAGTATCCTCCATAGGGCCTGGAGGCAAGGAGCACCATCCACCACTCGCCGTTCTGTGTTTCCACCAGGTCCCCGTGGCCGGCGTTGACGATAGGATAATTTCTGCCCAAGTGCCGGTGGGTCAGGATCGGGTTGCACCGGCATCCTTCATAAGGCCCGGTAATATTGCGGCTCCTGGCTATGGCCACCGAATGATGGAAATCTGTTCCGCCTTCGGCTATCATGAGGTAGTAATACCCGTCCTTCTTGTATATATGCGGAGCCTCGGGCCATACGGCATTCTTCATCGCCCCGCGCCAGAGCCCGTATCTTTCTCCCTTGAGCGTCATGGTATCAAGGTCCAGTTCCCTCATCCATATCTCGTTGTCGCCGTTGTAGGACGGTCCCTCGGGAACCTCCCAGGTGGCCACCAGGTAGCAGCGGCCATCATCGTCAAAGAACAGGGACGGATCGATCCCCGGAGCGTCGGTCAGCCAGTACGGATCGGACCAAGGACCCTCCGGCTTTTCGGCGGTTACAATAAAGTTTCCGCCCCTTGTCACATTCGTGGTGACCATGTAGAAACGGCCGTCATGGTAGCGTATGGTAGGTGCGAAGATACCCTGGGAATGTCCCGCGCCATCCAGGTCCAGTTGGGAAGGCCTGTCCAGCACATGGCCTATCTGCTTCCAGTGAACCAGGTCACGGCTGTGAAAAATCGGGACCCCGGGAAAATAGGCAAAGCTCGATGTTACCAGGTAGTAGTCCTCGCCTGCGCGGCATATGGACGGATCGGGATAGAAGCCCGGAAGAATTGGATTCTCAAAGTATCGGATATCCTGACCTGGCATGCGATCACCCCATCATCGTTTTTATGCTCAGCCCTTATTCCTGTGGCGCTCCATAAGGGCGTGAATCTTCTCGGTAGGATCAAGGAGGGAACTCAGCGAGCAGTCATGGTTGAGGGTATTGATCAGCAGCGCGAGGAACTTTGACATGTCAACCTCAACGTACCAGGGCGCTTTTTTAAGCTCATCCTTCCTGTAGGTCAGGTTCGTGGAGAACACCCTGTTAAGCATGCCGCGCTCATAAAGATCGTGGAACTTGTCCAGACCTTCGGTGAACAGGGCGAAGGTAACACCCACGTAGATCCTGGCTGCCTTTCTCTTTTTCAGTTCCTTCACGATATCGATAATGGAATCGCCCGAGGACAGTATGTCGTCGATTATAAGCACGCTCTTTCCCTCGACCGATTCCCCGAGGAACTCGTGGCTTATGATGGGGTTCTTTCCGTTCACCATCCTGGTCAGGTCGCGGCGTTTATAGAACATGCCGAGGTCCAGTCCCAGGACGTTGGCATAATAGATATTCCTGGTAAGGCCGCCTTCGTCCGGGCTTACCACCATCATGCACGATTTGTCTATCTTAAGGTCGGGTTCGCTGTTCACAAGGGCCTTTATTATCTGGTAGGTCGGAAGGATATTCTCAAATCCCTTTATGGGAATTGCGTTCTGCACCCTCGGGTCATGGGCGTCGAAGGTGATTATGTTCTCAACCCCCAGGCGCTCAAGCTCCTGCAGGGCTATGGCGCAGTCCAGCGACTCCCTGGAAACGCGCTTATGCTGCCTTCCGGCATACAGCAGCGGCATTATCAGGTTTATCCTCCTGGCCTTTCCGCCTATGGCGGAGATGATCCTCTTGATATCCTGGAAATGGTCATCCGGGCTCATGCGGCAGTCTTCGCCGAACATCTTGTACGTGCAGCTGTAATTGCCCACATCGGAGATGATATAAAGGTCGTAGCCGCGCACCGTCTCATGTATGACGCCCTTGCCGTCGCCGGTGCTGAACCTTGGGCAGGATGCCCTGATTATATACGACTCCTTCAGGTAATGCTGACTTAGCGGGTTTTCCTCGGAAAACAGGCCTTTCCTCATCCTTACCAGGTGATCGTTAACCAGCGTTGCAAGTTCATGGGTCCCCTGCATCGGTATGATCCCGAGAGGACCCACAGGTATTTCATGCTCGCCGCCCACGGAATAGGTTTTTTGAAACATAACCGCTTGCCCCCCACAAGGTTATTTTTACCATAAAAACATCCGGCAATCATATCGCCCTTCAAATTATAGCCCACTTATTCGATTATGTAAAACACGATTCGGCAGATTCGGCATTATGCAACAACGCGGTCCCCGTTCTTTCACGCTTTTTCATACTTGTTATTCCCTGTAAGCCCGTTCTGCTATAATAGTAACTGGAATACTTATTCAGTAAATTATCAAGGAGGCAAACCACCATGAGAATAACCGGGAAACCTTTTGGAAGCGTCAAGGGCCGGGAAGTCTTCCTGTATACCCTGGTCAACAATAACGGCATGAAGGCAGAGATAACGAACTACGGCGGCATTATCGTTTCGCTTTATGCGCCCGACCGGGAAGGAAACCTTAAAGACATTACTCTTGGCTTCGATAACCTCGAGGATTATACCGGTCCGCACCCGTTCTTCGGCGCAATCATAGGACGCCATGCCAACCGGCTTGAAGACGCGTCTTTCACCCTGAACGGCGTATTCTACCGGCTAAACCCCAACGAGGGCAAAAACCAGCTCCACGGCGGGCTTGAAGGGTTTGACAAAAAGGTGTGGTCTTCTGAAATCATCGGCGATTCCGGGCAGGAAAGCCTCCGGTTGAAATACCTGAGCCCTGACATGGAGGAGAATTACCCGGGCAGCCTCGATGTAACAGTAACCTATACCCTCAACGACAAGAACGAACTGGTTATAGACTACCATGCGGTCTCGGACAAGGACACGGTGGTCAACCTGACAAACCATGCATATTTCAACCTGTCCGGGCATGATTCCGGCACCATCTACAACCACCAGCTCATGATCAATGCCCGCAGGTTCACGCCCATAGACGATGCCTGCCTGCCCACGGGAGAGATACGCGATGTGGCAGGAACACCCTTTGATTTCACCAGCATGAAATCCGTTGGAAAGGGCCTGCTGGAATGCATGGACGACGAGCAGATGAGGTTCGGAAGCGGCTACGACCACAACTTCGTACTTGATGTGAGCGGAAAAGCCCCTGAGAAGGCCGCGGAACTGTACGATCCTCAAAGCGGCCGTGTCATGGAGGTTTATACCACAAAGCCCGGTGTTCAGTTCTATTCCGGGAACCACATTAATGTGCCCAAAGGAAAGGGCGGCGCGGTTTACGGGAAGCACACGGGGCTTTGCCTGGAAACCCAGTTCTTCCCCAATTCCATGAAGCACACCCACTTCCCTTCGCCCATCCTCAGGGCAGGCGAAGTCTATCACCACATCACCATATACAAGTTTGGTGTTAGGTAATCATAATCAAACCAGGGGGACGGTTCCTGTGGTTGGAGAATTGCTTATCTTTCACCATGGTCATTCAAACCAGAGGAACCGTCCACTTGGTCAGATCAAACCAGCGGAACCGTCCCCTTGGTCAGACCAAACCGTCCCCTAAGATCCAGTGCTTCCGCCGCGCCCGGTCCAGTTATGGTGGAAGAACTCTCCTCTCGGCCTGTCGACGCGCTCGAATGTATGGGCGCCGAAATAGTCCCTCTGCGCCTGCAGGAGATTGGCCGGAAGCCTGGCCGTCCTGTAGCCGTCGTAATATGCAAGGGCGCTCGACATGGCGGGCACAGGAATTCCATTCAGCACGGCCTTCGCCACCACTTCCCGCCAGCTTTCCTGGGCGTTTTCCAATGCCTCCTTGAAAAACCCGTCAAGCATCAGGTTTTCAAGATCCGGGTTCTTATCGAAGGCTTCCTTGATCCGCCCCAGGAATACCGATCTTATTATGCATCCGCCCCGCCACAGGAGCGCGATGCCGCCATAATTCAGGTTCCAGCCGTAATATCCGGCCGCCGCCCTCATCAGGGCGAACCCCTGGGCATAGGACACTATCTTGGATGCGTACAGCGCTTTCCTGATGGCTTCGCAGAAGGCCTCCCGGTCATCCGGAGCGGTGACGGGCGGACCCGCAAACACCTTGGAGGCTTTGACCCTTTCATCCTTAATGGCCGACAGGTTCCTGGCAAAAACCGCCTCCCCTATCAATGTAAGCGGAACGCCATGGTCCAGGGCGGCCGTCACGGTCCATTTCCCCGTGCCCTTCTGTCCCGCGGCGTCGAGGATTATGTCTATCATCGGCCTGCCGTCCTCATCCTTTGCCTTCAGGATGTCCCGTGTGATCTCAACAAGGTAGCTGTTGAGCTCTCCCTGGTTCCATTGGCCGAAAACCTCGCCGATGGAGTCGGCATCATAGCCCAGAAGATCCTTCATGAGATGATATGACTCGCAGATAAGCTGCATGTCGCCATACTCGATGCCGTTATGGACCATCTTCACGAAATGACCGGCGCCGTCTTCGCCAACCCAGTCGCAGCACGGGGTGCCGTCCTCCACCTTTGCGGCTATGGCCTGGAAGATAGGTTTGACCAGGGGCCACGCCTCACGTGAGCCGCCGGGCATGATGCTGGGGCCTTTCAGGGCGCCTTCCTCTCCCCCCGAAACTCCCGTGCCGATGAAATATAAGCCTTTTTCTTCAAGGTATTTTGTCCTCCTGATGCTGTCCAGGTAATGGGAATTGCCCCCGTCCACCAGCACATCGCCCTTTGAAAGGTATGGGACAAGCTGCTCTATCAGGTCATCCACGGGGCTTCCCGCCTTTACCATCATCATGATTATCCTTGGGGTCCTGAGGCTTTCAACGAATTCCCTTATGCTGTACGTTCCAAGTATGTTTTTTCCTTTTCCCCTGCCTTCAACGAGACGCTTGACCTTGTCGGTGCTCCGGTTATACACCGATACCCGGAATCCCCTGCTTTCCATGTTGAGTACAAGGTTCTCGCCCATAACGGCAAGGCCTATGAGGCCGATATCACTCTTCTGCATGGCTTTCCTCTCCTTCCTTCGGCGCCATCTTTTTGGTTATCTCATAAAGCATCATTGCCTTCTCGTAGGTTTCACGATAAATCCCGTGATTTCCGGGATCCGGTTCAACAACAACCTGGTCCTTCATGGAGGGAAGCGGCTTATCTATCCCATCCACAGCCCCGGCCGCAGCCATGGCAAGAAACGCGGCGCCAAGCGCCGAAGCCTCGGTCACCGCGGGAACCGCTATCCTTCTTCCGAAAATGTCTGCCTGCATGGAAAGCCAGACCCTCGACCTGGCATAACCGCCGCCGGCCCTGATCTCGTGACCGGGATCCACCTGCTTTTCAAGGATTTCATATATGGAATACAGCCTGAACAGTATGCCCTCCATGGCAGCCCTGACAAGATGTTTCCTCGAATGGGCAAAGGTCAGTCCCCACATTACGCCCGTCGCCCGGGAGTTCCAATCCGGGTTCCGTTCCCCCGCAAGATAGGGAAGGAAAACCAGGCCCTCGCATCCCGGCGGCACTTCCTCCGCATATTTGTCAAACAGCCTGTATATGTTGCCCTCAAGATCCGCGGCTTCCTTTTCAAACTGATCCCTGAAATTGTCCCCGAACCATTTAAGAACAACGCCGCCGTTGCTGATGGCCCCGCCGGCCACCCAGCGGTCATCGGTAAAGGAATAACACCAGAGGGACTGTCCCCCTGGTATAGGTTTTAATACCGTGGTCCTGAGTGCGCCGCTGGTGCCTATGGTGGAAGAGATGGCCGAGGAATCCATCACGCCGCAGCCCAGGTTGGCCATGACCCCGTCGCCGGAACCGACGGCGCAGGTAATGCCTTCGGAAAGGCCCATGGCGTCGGCATATTCCCTGATAAGTCCCGTCAATGCGTAAAGGCATGGAACCACCGGGCACAGGACACTCCTGTCGATTCCCAGGACATCTTTCAGGATATCCTCGTCCCAGTCCTGGATATGGATGTTGTAAAAGCCCTGGGCCGAGGCCAGGGTATAGTCCGTGACCTGCTGACCGAACAGCCTGAAAAGGATATAGTCCTTTATGGTCATCCATTTGCCGGCCTTTTCCGCGAGTTCGGGATGGTGTCTCTTAAACCACAGGATCTTGCTGACTGGATAGAAGGGATGTTGCACGCAGCAGCCGGTTTTCCGGTTAAGTTCCTGCACCGGGTAGTTTTTCCCGATGAACCGGGCTTCTTCGAGGGACCGGTTGTCGGCCCAGGTGACGAGGTTCGTGATGGGCCGGCCTTCGCCGTCTATGGCCATCAGGCTGTGCATCTGGCTGCTGAAGCCCAAACCCAGGATCCGGTGTCCCGGAACGCCCGACCTGGCAACACATTGCGATACCGCGGAAATAACGGCGCTCAAGACCTCTTCCGGGTCCAGTTCCATCCAGCCCGGCCGCGGGCAGACCAGGGCATACTCATGCCGTCCCGCGGCAGCTTCATAACCGGAAGCATCGAACAGGACCGCGCGTGCGCCCGATGTGCCTATGTCCACGCCCAGAAAATAATCCTGCATAACCGGACCTCGTCAAAACTATGGTCTTTTATTTCGCTTACCATTTTATTGCATCGGCCGCCGCAATTCAACGGTTGCCGCTTTAGCCACCGGCATTAACCGCGGGCATGTTAACGCCGGCAGCCTCCTGGTAGAGCTGGGCGTACAGGCCGCCGGCCTTCATCAGTTCCTCGTGGGTGCCCATCTCCTCGATGCCCTTCGAGGTAAGCACCACGATCAGGTCGGCGTTCTTTATTGTCGTAAGCCTGTGGGCGATAATCAGCGTGGTCCTGCCCCTGGTAAGGACGGCCAGCGCCTCCTGTATAAGCCTTTCGCTTTCATTGTCCAGCGCGGATGTCGCCTCGTCCAGTATCAGGATCGGCGGGTTTTTCAAAAAGGCGCGGGCAATGGATATCCGCTGCTTCTGGCCGCCGGAGAGTTTAACCCCGCGCTCGCCCACGAACGTGTCGTATCCGTCTTCGAGTTCCATGATGAAGTCGTGGGCGTTGGCCAGTTTCGCCGCCGCGATCACTTCCTCTTCGCTTGCGTCGGGCCTGCCGTACAGTATGTTCTCGCGGATGGTGCCGCCGAAAAGGTATACGTCCTGCTGCACCATGCCTATGTTCTTCCTGAGGGACTCCAGCTTGATCTTCCTGATATCCGTGCCATCTATGAGGATCCTTCCCTCGTTTACCTCGTAGAACCTCGGGATGAGGCTGCAGAACGTGGTCTTCCCGCTTCCCGACGGCCCGACCAGCGCGACGGTCTTGCCCGGTTCAATCCTCAGGTTGATGTTTTTCAGCACCTCTGTCCTGTCATTGTAACTGAAGGACACATCCTCGAAAACGATCTCGCCCCTGACCGATCCGAGTTCCACCGCGTCGGGGCTGTCAACTATCTCGGGCTTGGTGTTCATCATGCTCCAGAAACGGTCAAATCCCGACATCCCCCTCTGGAAGGCCTCGGTGAAATTCACAAGCCTCTCTATGGGATTAAGAAAGACATTGATATACAGGATGAAAGTCACCATCTCGGAGGAGCCGATGGTCCCCCGGGTCACAAAAATGCCGCCAACCACCAGGACGGTGATGTACAGGATCCCCTGGAGGAAGGAATTACCGCTGAAGAAGCGCCCCATGATGGTATAGCTGTCTTCCCTTGTTTTCACGAACTCATGGTTGTCCGCATCGAACTTGTTCAGTTCCATGACCTCGTTGGAGAAGGACTTGACCACGCGGATCCCCGCCAGGCTGTCCTGTATCCTGGCGTTTACCTGCGCGATTTTCTCCCTGTTCTTCGCGAATACCGCCCGCATCTTCAGGTTGTAGAACGCGGTGAAGGCCGCGATAAAGGCCGTAAGCCCGAGAAGGATCAGCGTAACCCTGACGTCGATGGTGATCAGGACCACAACCGAACCGATAATCTTGAGGATGGAAATGAACACGTCCTCGGGTCCGTGGTGCGCCAGTTCCGCGATCTCGAAAAGGTCATTGGTGATGCGTGACATGAGCTTCCCGGTATTGCTGTCGTCGAAAAAGGAGAAGGACATCTTCTGCAGATGGCTGAACAGGTCCCTCCTCATGTCGGCTTCCATCCTGGCGCCCATGATATGCCCCCAGGAGGTTATGTAATACTGGCAGAAATACCGGATCACGTAAAGGACGAGAAGCCCGGCAGCAGAAAGGAGGATGATCTCCAGCATGTTGGCGGGCCTCTTGCCGTACACCTCGTCGAGAAGGTATTTTACCAGGACAGGGAAAAAGATATCTATTCCCGAAAGGATCGTGGAACAGAACATGTCCATGAAAAACATGCCTTTATATGGCCTGTAGTACCTGATAAACGCCTTAATCTTATCCATTGTCATCAACCTCGGAGTCTGGTCTTTTCATTTTAAAGCATCGGATAGGATAATTCAACCCGCATGGAAAACGGGTTTTGGAAGAATTGACCTAAAAAACGGGGAAGCCGTCGCTTCCCCGCAATATCACCTTGCAAACCATGGAATAGCTTATAAGGAGCGGGCCGCAGCCTGCGGACCGAATTGCGGACACATCAGCATTCCAGCCTGCCGTAGACGCGCGCCGCGGTTTTCCCCAGGGCGGCGATCCCCGCCAGCGACAGGGCGGCCAATATGGCAACGATGGCGCCATAGAGCAAAACCGCGCTAGCCCGTAGCGTGACAAGGCCATAGGAAATGACGCCCAGCACAACGATAATGGTCGCTCCGGCCAGCATTCCCAGGACCACGTTCAAGTTCTGCTTGATAGCCTCCGTGGGGTTGTTCCAGTTAAGCTTGGGCCTTGCAAGATCTATGAGTATCCCCGCTAGGCAGACCGGGAAAAGCGCGGCAGCGCCCAGCGCAAAAGCTGCCAGCCAGGTGCCGAAGTCCAGCCCAAGCGCGGGTATCATTACAAGCGAAGTGGCAAAGGCGCAGAGCAGGGATATGGAATATCCCGCCAGGAGCTTTCCTGCCGCCTGAACCTGGGGTTTGACAGGGATGCTCTTCAGTATCCACATGGAGCTTCCCTCCCGCGAGTAGGTGCTGGAAATCCCCGCATTGAAAGACCCGAACAGGACCAGGATGCCGGACAATATAAGGACAAGCGCAGGAGATGACCTGGACTGCTCAACCAGCCTGAATATCGCTTCCATGTCGGGATCTTGCGCAAAGCTGCCGCCGAAGAGCGGCATGGCCATGAGCACTGGCCCGACAATGATGCCGATCAGGGAGTTGAGGGCATACACGGGGGTTCTCAGGATAGTCTTCCACTCGTTCTTGAATATCACCATTATCGGGGATGAGCCCTTGTATGTCAGCTTCCTGGAAACGGTCCTCTTCTCGGCTTCAAGCTGGGCGATCGCTCCCCTCTGGTAAATCAGGGAGGACAGGAGCCAAACGGGTATGAAACATGCAGCCGAAACCAGGACAAGTATACCCATGTTCCTGAGGGCTTCCGTCCCGGTATGGGATAAGGCCTTGGTAATCCAGACCGACGGCGGGAATATCCTTCCCGACCATTCAACGAGACCATCGCTGCTTTGCAGGATTTTAAGATACAGTTCCATCTCGGACTCGCCCTCGGGCATCCTGGAAAACAGGTAGTTCTGGCCGATAAAAAGGGCCAGGAACAGGACTACGGAACCGATCACGATTATAAGGTCCCTTCTCCTGGAACGGCTTACAATGTTCATGAGGACCATGGACAAAAGCGACGATATGACAAGCGGCACAACGGGCAGCAGAAGTATGCACACCAGGGCCGCGATATAATAGAGCACGCCCTTCTGGGCTCCCACCCCGTAAATGATGACGGGAGGCAGCATGAAGAACAGGGCTATGGGGTATTCTCCCAGGAGCACCAGTATGAACTTGGACAAAAACACGCTGCTTTGCTTAATCGGCAAGGAGGCCAGGAACTCGGTGTCCCTGGCAAGGAACAGGGCCCCCAGGATGTAGAATATGCCGAAAAAAAGGATTACCAGCCCGCCTCCGGCCGCTCCCATCGTGATGATCATCTGGGGCGTGTTCATGAACCTGGCTGCCACGTGGAACCTGCTCATCATGTAGGTATAGATGATTACAAACTGTCCCAGGGCAACCATGATGAGCAGCGCCATCCCTATGGACTTCCACAGTTCTTTCCTGTTATTCCTGCAGTTATACCTGGCCATGGACAGCCCGAAGCGGGAATTTATCTGGAGTTTCAGCAGGCTCAGGAACTTATTCACGGGCTTCACTTCCTTCGTCGGTGAGCTCCAGGAATATGCTCTCCAGGGATTCGTCCCCCGAGCTTCTGAGCTCGTCCAGGGTGCCCACGGCTATAATCTTTCCCTTGTTTATTATCCCGATACGGTGGCAGAGCCTTTCCGCAACCTCGAGGATATGGGTAGAGAAGAAAACCGTGTTGCCCTTCTCGCAATGGCGGTTCATCTCTTCCTTCAGGAGATGGGCCGACTTGGGATCCAGGCCTGTCATGGGCTCGTCGAGGATCCAGAGGGGCGGGTCATGGAGGAGCGCGCCGGCAACGATGATCTTCTGCTTCATCCCGTGGGAATAGCTTCTTATTGGCTGTCCGGCAGCCTGCTTCATATCGAACATTTCCAGGTATTTTTCTATGTTCCGCCTGCGTTCCTCGCGGGATACTCCATAGACATCGGCGATGAAGTTCAGGTATTCGATCCCGGTGAGCCGGTCATAGATATCATGGGTATCGGGCACGTAACCCATGCTCATTTTAGCGTTAATGGGATCCTTCTCGATATCGTACCCGTTTACGGTTATTGTACCCGAATCGATAGGAAGGACACCTGCGATCATCTTGATGGTGGTTGTTTTCCCTGCTCCATTGGGTCCAAGGAATCCGAATATTTCCCCCCTTCTCACCTCGAGGGAAATATCGTCTACAGCCCGGACTTTTCCTTTCGCATAACTCTTGGACACGTTTTTTACGGAAAGCAAAACTATCACTCCTCCCCGTGCGTTGCTTCCAGTTTACCTGTGACCGGAAGAGATGTCAACCATTGCCGATGCTTTCGTCAAGCGCACTCCGCCTTTCCGGGAGGCTGCGGACGGGCTCAGTTCAGGTCTGTTTCGGGCTCCTGCGGCAAACCGGCTTTCCTTGAGCCCACAATGCCGACCAGTACCGGCACCAGCAGGCTTATGCCTCCGGCAATAAGCCACTCGTTCAGGGAAAGGGCCGCGGTCCCGAAGATCACCGAAAGGAACGGGATGTATATGATCGCCAGCAGCATGAGGACCGAAGACAGTACCGCAAGTACCAGGTACCTGTTTGAAAAAACCGGAAGTTCGAAAAGGCTCCTGTGCTCCGACTTGCACTCAAATACGTGGATAAGCTGGGACATGACAAGGGTTACCAGGGCGGCCGTCCTGGCCGAGGCGAGGCTTTTGCTCATGGCGTTAACAATCATGAAGCTCGCGATCGTCGATATGGCTATGAATATGCCCCTTAACAGGATCAGCCTGGCAAGCCCTTGGGAGAATATGCTTTCGTCGGGACTACGAGGAGGTCTTTCCATGATGTCCGGTTCGCCCGGTTCCATTCCCAGGGCGATTGCGGGCAGACCGTCGGTGGCCAGGTTTACGGCCAGCACCTGGGCCGGAAGGAGCGGTATTGGCAGGCCCATGAGCATGGACAGGAACATGGTGAGGACTTCACCCACGTTGCAGGAAAGCAGGTACCTGATAAACTTCCTTATATTTGAATAGATATTGCGGCCTTCTTCCACCGCGGCCACGATGCTGGAGAAATTGTCGTCCATGAGAATCATGGCTGCCGCCTGCCTGGTGACGTCGGTACCTGATTTGCCCATAGCAATCCCTATGTCGGCATCCTTTACTGCTGGCGCATCGTTCACGCCATCCCCTGTCATTGCAACGATATTGCCGTTTTTTCTTATAGCTCTTACTATTCTTAATTTATGCTTCGGGTAAACCCTTGCGAAAACCGTGGCTTTCCGGCAGGCCTCCTCCAGTTCCCTGTCGGTCATCTTTTCGATATCGGCGCCGCTTAGTACAAGGTCGCCCTCCCTGTATATGTCGAGAGCCCTGGCGATGGCTTCGGCTGTCTTTACGTGGTCGCCGGTTATCATAACGGTCCTTATCCCGGCCTTCCTGCACTTGGTCACGGCCTCAAACGCTTCCTTCCTGGGTGGGTCGGTCATTCCCGCAAGGCCGATGAAAACCAGGCCGGATTCCAGGTCGTCTCGCCATAGCTGGGACGGCTCGACGGTCCGATAGGCGAATGCCATGACCCGCAGCGCCCTGGAGGTCATGGCGCCGCATTCTTCCCTGAGATTCTCCAGGTCCTCGGGGGTTATATCCCTCTCCCTGTCGGCGATCATGATCCTGGAGCACCTTTCCATGATGACCTCGGGCGCTCCCTTGGCGAAAAGGAACAGTTCGCCGCTCCGGGACCTGCATACGACCGACATGAGCTTCCGGTCCGAATCGAAGGGTATTTCCCTCACCCTCCTGTATGCGCTGAAAACCGATTCCCTGTCAAACCCCGCGTCGATGGCTGCCCGCACAAGCGCTACCTCGGTGGGGTCTCCTTCTATATCGATGCCTGTTTCGCCGCTGCCAATGATCCGGGTGTTGCCGCAGAGCATGCCTATCTTCAGCAGCAGCTTGAGGCCCGTGGTTTTCTCTGGATACACCTCCCTGCCCCGGCACCATGCCGTCAGCCTTCCCTGGCTGTTCTTCCTGAGGACATAAGGGTTCTTGCCGGCATAGGCCTCAACCACTGTCATCCTGTTCTCGGTCAGGGTTCCGGTTTTATCCGAGCAGATGACCGTGGCGCAGCCAAGGGTTTCCACGGCGGGCAGGCGCCGGATGAGCGCGTTTTTCTGGACCATCCTCCTTACGCCGATTGCAAGAGCGATGGTAACGACGGCCGGCAACCCCTCAGGAACAGCGGCCACCGCGAGGCTGATGCCGCCAAGAAGCATCTGGACAACGGGCTCGCCCCTGAGTATGCCCAGCAGGGCCACTATGGCGCAGATGACCAGGCATCCGGTAACCATGTATTCTCCGAGCCTTTCAAGCTTCTTCTGGAGAGGTGTTTCCTGGACTCCCGCCGTTTCCATCAATTCCGCTATTCTGCCCATCTCGGTTTCCATGCCGGTGGCTGTGACCAGGGCTTTTCCGGTTCCGTTGGTGATCATGCTTCCCATGTACACCATGTTGCTGGAAGAAACAGAGGCCAGGCCGGCGTTTGACTGGTCGGCGCGGGACTTGGCGGCAGGTATGGACTCCCCGGTCAGCATCGATTCATCCGAATAAAGGTTGTTGGCCTCCAGCAGCACGGCATCCGCGGGGATGCGGTCCCCGGCCCCCAGGACGATTACGTCCCCCGGAACCACCTCTTCTGCGGGGATATCCCGGACAACGCCGTCCCTGATTACCCTGGCATGGGGCGCCGCCAGGCTCATGAGGGCTTCCAGCGCCTTTTCTGTTCTCAATTCCTGGATAAATCCAAGAAAACCGTTAAGCGCAATTATGGCCAAAATGGCGATGCCCTCGCTGTTTTCGCCCATGATAAACGATATTATGGAGGATGCTATCAGTATAATTATCATGAGGTCCGTGAACTGTGAAAGAAGGATTTTGAGCCATCCATGGCGCTTGACGGTCTTCAGCGCGTTGCGCCCGTGGATTTCCAGCCTTCTTCGGGCCTCCTCCCCGGTAAGTCCGCTTACGGCGTTTCTCGGGTTGTCCATCAAGGGAAACTGCCTTTGCGCTTCCACAACATCACTCCTTGTCCTAGGCGGGACAATGTATCCTATGCGGTTTCCGGCCGTAATAGTACAGGCTTCCCACCAGGACAGGAGACTGCGATTGTTTAAAGCATTAAGCGTACAATAACATCAAGCGGTATAGGATGGTGGATCCCGTAAAACAAGGTCGCCTTGCGATAAGGCGCCGAAACATCCCGCGAGAACGGGAAAAGAGCGGCTGCCGTTTGAGCGAAGCGAGTTCAGCCGCCCCCCGTTCGAGTGGTCGATGTTTCGCAGACGTGCAGCACAGCGACCGGGCTTTACGGGATCCCTGCATAAAGCATGATAACCCTGTTCTTACAATGCGTCCTGATGCGTCCCCTGTCTTACGGCTTAACTCCATGCAACAGGGCTGCATATCATGGGAAGAGAGCTTATCGGGAGCGCTTTTTATGTGGATACTTGTCATGACCCTCATCTCGAGCTTCGACTGCGTCCTGGCCGGGATGTCCTATTCTGCCAGGGGGATTCGGATCCCGCTTGTGTCGAAGCTCCTTATTTTTATAACCGCACTGGCTGTCGGCTGCCTTTCGGAGCTTGCCTCGGCTTCGCTTGCAGGATTAATCCCGGAAGGTCTTGCCGGGATCATGGGGCAGGTCATACTTGCAATGATGGGGCTGTTCATGCTGGTCACGACAATACTTGACAAAAAGCCGAAAGAAATAAAAAAGAGCCGCCCGGACCATCAATCACCCAAGACGCTCTTCAAGCTTGTTATAAAATCGGCAGGCATCACCATCCAGGTCCTGAAAAATCCGTCGGAAGCCGATATAGACCAATCGGGCAGGATAGATCCCCTGGAATCCATCCTGTTGTCCATCGCCCTGACGCTGGACTCGGTGGGATTAATCCTGTGCAGCGCCCTGTTGGGGCAAAACACTATCCTCTTCCCCGCAGCGTTGAGCGTCGGTCAACTGGCGGGACTTGTCTCGGGCGAAATGCTGGGTGTAAGGGTTGCCAAAAGGACATCGGCCCCCTTAGCCAGGTATCTGCCGCCTCTTTTCCTGATCCTCATGGCGGGGATAGGGCTTATCCGATAATCAGTTCAATGGGGCAGCGGTCGGGGCCGCAGACATCGGAAAGCATGGCGGCGTCCATCAGCCCTGACTTCAACCTTCCGACACGCAGAAGCAGTCGATGCGCCAGCCGATATTCTTCTCCCTCACGTTGAACATGCAGGACCACCAGGTACAGGCGCCGGTACTGTCGTGATAAAAATAGCGGAAGGTATCGATAAACCCGGATGTTCATCTCCCTCTTAACTGCCTTGAATCTGTTATGAGTCTGTCGCCGAGGAGGCTGACCAACTCCGGATCATCAGGAACTTTATCCATGATTATGTAGTCGGGATCGCTTAACTCGGCGAGACGCACCAGCGCCGTCTTGCCCACCTTGCTTGTGTCGCATAGGAGAACGCTGAGGGAGGAATTCTTCATCATCTCCCGGCAGACCTCGACCACCCTGTGATCAACGCTGGTAATTCCGGCATGGGTTGATATTCCGCTACAGGAAAAGAAGCATATGTCCGTATGATATCTTTTAATGTTGTCTATTGCTGACAGACCGGAGAGGACATAGTTTTCATATACCATGCCGCCGGTAAGTATCACCTCCGCGGAGGTCTGTTCTGTAAGCTGCTTACTCATAAGCAGGCTGCTTGTAATGACGATGATGTCTTTAAGTTTCGCAATATATGGCACCAGGGCGAGACAGCTGGTGCTCGAGTCAAAGGATACAGACATTGAATTTTTCAGGAGCGGAGCTGCTATGGCAGCTATCTTCTTCTTCTTGTCGCTGTTGCTCTTGATTCTTGCGAAGGGAGGAATTTCCCTGCCGGCGGCGGGCAGCATGGCGCCGCCCCAGATTCTGCGTATCAGACCGCGTTCTTCCATCACCTCGAGATCGCGCCTGATGGTAGCTTCGCTGACGAATAGCTGCCTGGATAAAAACTGAACCGTGGCACTGCCCCTCTGCTTGAGGATCTCATATATTTCCGAATATCTTTCTTCCTGCAGCATAACAGCACCCTGTCGATTCTTTTCCTGTCGATTCTTTTATTGAATTTGATTATATTAAAATACACATCTTCAATACTGTCAAGTGAAGAAAACAAGTCAAACAAAGGATTTGGCAAGCATAAGCGGCACCTTGTGCGCAAATAGATTGAAATTTCTTAAGCTCACAATGCACGACATGAGCAATATTGCGCATATATGCAATAATTCCAGCGAGTTAATGCGTATTTGCTAAAAAAAGATGTCATATATTGCTCCAAAAAATCACCTATGACATTTTATAAATAAGTCTGCCAATTTGGCTTCATTAAATGATTTTTAGTTTATTCATATGCAGAGTATTTTACCCGATGCGCGCTGTATCGGGATAATTATCAAAATAATGGAAGAGAGGAGAAATCATGAAAAAAGAAAAAGGCAAATTCTTTGACCTGTCAACTGCGATAGGTTGCAAGAGACTGTTCCTGGTTCTGTTTGCGGCTGTACTGGTTTTCAGCTTCTGCGCGCAGTTGATATCCAGTAACGGCGGCAAGGTCAAGATCGAAACAGTTGCGTTTGACTACCGTGGTGCGATTATATCCGGTGAACTGTATTATCCTGCCGGAACCTCCGATAGGGACAAGTTGCCCTGCGTTATTCTTTCCCACGGCGGTGCAATCAACCACACTTGCATGAGAGGATTTGCTGAAGAACTTGCCCGCAGGGGTTATGTTGTCATCAACATGAGCGCCTACGGCGCCGGCATCAGCGAGCAGCCCCCTTATGATGACGGCGGACAGGGCCTGGACGGCTACTCAACCGCGAAAACTCCTGCAGGCACTCTGGACATCCTTGAGTTTGCAAGAAACATCAAGTTCGTTGACCAGACCAGAATAGGTATGGCCGGTCACTCCATGGGCTCCATCCGTGTAGCAAACATTGCAGCTGTTGTTGACTGTGGTTTCTTCACACTGAACGACATGAAGATCAACATACTGCATGAAACCTTCGGGATTAATTTCACCGAGGATGAGATTTATCAGGATGCTGACGCAATTGCGGCAGAAAAGCTGACCGATCCGAAGGATCTTGAAAAGTACAAAGAGCTTGCAGCTGAAGCTGAAGAGTACTTCAATACAAGAGTCAAATCAATCATAGTCTTCGGTGCGGCCGCAGAGGTTGGGAGCAGCCTTCACACCGTGACTGTCGGCGGCATAGAAGTCACTCGTACCCTTCAGTGCAACATGGGCGTTGTAAACGGTGCATGGGACGACCTGTCCGCCGACTACCTCTATCCCAAGAAGGACTACGTCAAGGAAGGCTGGTACACCAACGGTGCAGATGCCGAGACAGGGAAATGGTATGTGCTCGATGACCAGAATATGAGCAGCACAATCCTCGGCGACTGGCAGAGCGTCAACATTCTCAACAGCGATGAACTGAAGACGGCAATAGAAAACCGCCGCGTGAGAGTGTGCAAGATCAACAATGAGACCCACGCCAGAAACTTCTTCTCCAAGGAGACCGCATCTGACGTTGTCTACTTCTTTGAGCAGACGCTTGGCTACAACAACGGCAACGTCGGAGAGACCAGCAATTCCATTCCTGCTTCTCAGATCGTGTACAGATGGCGCGCTCACTTCAACCTCCTGGCCTTCTTCTGCATGGTTGCCGCCTTCTTCCCCCTGCTTCGCATGCTCCTCATGAGCCAGAGCTTCGGTATGTGCAAAATTGAAGGCGGTGAAGCGAAGAATAACCTTACAAAGCGTGGCTATTGGATTCTGTGTGCTGTCACCGTTGCGGCTGTGTTCGGAATTCAGTATTACATAAGGCAAACCGGAAGTGAATTCCACAAGAAGCTGAACCACACCTTCTTCCCGCTAGCCAACTCCTCCGGTTACCAGATTTTCTTTGTCAGCTTCCTCGCTATCTTCTCTCTTGTCGCACTCATCGTCCTGTGCATTATTAACAAGAAGAAGAACGGCGATACCGGTCTCAAGGCTCTCAACCTCTGGCCGGGTGCAAAGATCGTGGGCAAATCTCTCCTGGTTGCTCTGATCATGCTTTTCTTCGGTTATATGTGCCTGATGCTGATTAACTACCTGTTCATTCAGGAATTCAGATTCTGGCAAATTGAGTTCGGCCTCATGAAGGCGGATTACTGGGCAATTCTCCTCAGGTACATGGTCATCATCTTCCCCGCCTGCTTCATCAACAGTGCGTTGCTGAACTACTCCAGAAGATACGATATCCCTGAGTGGAAGGATACCCTGCTGGCAGTTGTGTTCAACTCGCTTGGAATATACCTCATATTCATCGTTAACCTTATCATTGCCGCTACATCCTTCGACGGAACCCTCTTCTGCTCCTTCAGCGCATCTCATCCTCTGCTCATCATGGTTCCGTTGACAACCCTGATTGCCAAGAAGACGTACAACCGTACCAACACCATCTGGATCGGCTCTGCAATAAATGCCCTGCTTATCGGTTGGGGGGCAGTGTCCCTTGCTGGCATCTACAATTACTATTACGGTCAGACTTGGCTCAGCGTTGTGCTCGGACTGTAATAACAGAACCCGGGCGACAGGTATACGGCGGTACAGATTACATAAAAGGGGCTGCGCAAATTTGCGCAGTCCCTTTTGTACTTGCGTCCGACGGCAAAAGCGGCATAAAAAACGGCTCTACGTCAAATGTTGGGGTTGAACCAAGTAAAATGAAGTAGCATATGTAT
>ENA-UPSA01000517-UPSA01000517.1-bioreactor-metagenome-genome-assembly--contig:-NODE-517-length-55136-cov-49.071386_pt1 | contig 55136 bp, 69 predicted proteins | sample MGYA00238183_ERZ773288 | MGnify/ENA primary metagenome ERZ773288 (study PRJEB29028, sample SAMN07631243) | bioreactor metagenome | isolation source: Switchgrass digestor | place: USA: Dartmouth... | reverse complement strand
TAGATAACGTAGGTTCTGTTTCAAACCTTAGCCTGGTCAACATAGGGCTATCAAGCCCACGACTTTAGTCGTTGGGTAGTTGACCTCTATTTCATCTCAGGTGATTTTTCCTGTTTTATAGGTCTGGCATATCCGAATTGTATAAGCAATTCAGCTAATTTCTTTGGTAATTCTCTTATTTCACCAGGTTTAAAATCACGATATCCTTTTCCCGTGCAGTGAATAATTGCTTGTACCTTCATACAGCATCACTATTAAGCAATAGTGATCTCGCCATATACGAATGCTTCATCGTCACGAGTAGCAACTTTTAGACGCTCGATAGCACGGAAATATGTTGAGTCAGTTTCGAATGCATCCATAGCTACACTAGATACATCAATTGTGAGTTTCATACGATCAAATAATATGATTGCTTCTTTGAGGTCTCCTATAATCATTGGTGCTTTTGTACTGCCATTTTGAGCATTAGGTAAATCTTTGTTCGAGAATACAGCTACAGGATACATACCGAATAATAGTTTTCTTGTCGCTTCTACTGGTGATGGTTGCAATAATGGTCTGCCTTGGTTATCTTCCAAGTTATCAAGCCAGTTCCATCCTGTTTGATTTGTTATTATTACAGTTGTGTTCCAGAATGCAGGGTCGAGTTCTTCATTAATTACGCCTTTAAGATCATTAATGCTGGCAATAGCAGTTTTCGCTTTCTTTCCTAATTCCGCAAGAATCAGTTTGTTGCGAGTCACTCTTGATTCATCACTAATCCACTTGACTAGAGTGTTTTCAATAGCTTGGTCAGAGTCCCGAAGGAGTTCATTAGTGCTTTTGAAGAATCCTGCATATTTTTTGATGGCGTAAGGTAATACAGTGAATTGAGGAGTTGCTTGTTCAACTATAGTTCCACCTTCATCTACTTCAACGAACCCTGTTTGTTGTGCACGTTTTTTGAAAACACGGCTACCAGTCATTGTATTAACTTGCTCAACGGTTACAAAGCGTTCTAATGCATCTCTTGCTTGGCGTAATTCATTGATTCGAGTTTGAATATCTTGTGGAACAGTGTATCCGCCATCTTCATCCACTCCAACAGACATTGCATTACGGAACTTAGTTCTAATAGCATTGATGAATTCCTTTTTGTAGTCATTTTGAGGTGTTGCGTTTTCTGATGTAGTGAATTTGCTGGATTCATAAAGTGCTTTTACTGCTTCATATTCTTCTTTTAGGTTCTTAATTTCATCAGTAATAGCGACTACTTTTGCAACATAATTTTTTCTTTCTTCCTCATTTCGAGGAGTTAGTGATAAAATTTGAGCTGCTTCTTGATTTTTTGCTTCAATTTCTTGAAGCAATTCACGCATTCTTTTGTTCATAATGTTATTCCTCCTTTAATTTTTTTCTTGTAATAAAAAAGAGTCGGTCATTGCCAACTCTAAACGAAGTCTTTCGACTTCAAAGTTATTTATTTCCTCAACTTGTTCCGCTTCTTCTTTTTGTGGCGGTTCAACAAGTTGTTTAGGAACATTCTTGTAGTTTTTCATAAACTTGTCGCTTATGCATGCTGCCATTTTCTTTTCTTCAACTACTTCAGTGCATAAGCCATATCCATAACATTCCTCTGCAGATAACCATGTTTCTGCGTCCATCATGCTTTTAATCTCATCTTCACTAATGGATGCTTTCGTCATATAAGATTCGACTATACTTTCTTCGATTTTTTCTAGGTCATCCGCAAATTTACGCATATCATTTGCGTTGCCAATACATACACCCCATGCCTTATGAATCATCATCATAGCATTCTTAGGCATTATGATACTATCTCCAGCCATTGCAATTACTGATGCGATAGATGCAGCTAATCCATCAATGTATACATTTTTTGTGGCTGGATGTCGCTTAAGCATGTTATAGATAGTTATACCCGCAAATACATCACCTCCTGGAGAATTGATATAAACGTTCAAGGTGTCTATATCACCTAGGCTGTCCAATTCCTCTTTGAACTGCTTTGGCGTAGTTTCATCACCCCACCATGTTGTATCTGCTATTTCGCTATAAAGATATAACTCTCCGATGTTATTCTGAGTTTTCTTGAGGTTCCAAAACTTCTTCATTATTTCCACCTCCTCCCGCATTGACTTTTATCGTATCAAGTGGGGCTAGATTACGAGTAATATATGGGACATTAGCTTCTGGCATTTCGAATTGATTGAAGTCTTCTTTTTCTCTTATTTCGTTTGGTGTAATACCAGCAATGTGCATTAGTTTTTCATATGCTTCAACTCTGGTCTTCATATCGCCACGTAATACTGCTGCCATATTGAATTTGACGTAATATTTCCTTTGCTCTTTGCTAGTGAAGAGTTTATAATTTAACTCTTCTTCACCAGCCGTAACATCTGGTTGTAGGCAATTTTCACCAAATAATAGTTTCATTTGCTCGAAATTATTGAAAGTCGCTTTTTCCATATCGTTTAGCATGAATATTGGGACATTGAATATATTGGCTATCTCTACTGCATTAAGTCTTTTTGACATTACAAACTCAGCATCCCTTAAAGGCATAGAGATTGTTTTAAAGTCAAGTCCACTATGTAGAATGGGAATTTTACCTGCATTTTCACCACCACTATATCTTTGAGCCCACATTTTTTGTAATGTGTCGATTTCTTCTTTGCCTAAACTTTCAGAAGTAACTAGTGCCCCTTGTGTAAGAGTCCCGTTTTTGTAAAATGTGCCTTCAAATCTTTGCATTGCTTTTAGGTTCCCTACATTTTCTCGTGCAACACTGAGTGGGGCTTTCCCTATTTTCCCATCAGTAGTGATGTAAGGTACATGAATTATCTCATCTTCTGTGTATGTAATTACTCCTTTTTCGCTTGAATAGTCATAGTAATAATCGCCAGTCTCGAGATTTTTTTTGATAGTTACCTTGCTTGGTTCTAAGGGAATTAAAGAACTAACTCGTCCTTTCTCATCAAATTCCATTCGTATATACACATTGCCCCAAAGCATTAATGATGCCTGCCAAAATTTCTTCAACTGGCTTGGTGTCATATATTTGTTTGGTCTTTTTTCGAGTAAATACGCTATATAATGGTCTCTATCCCGCTCACTACCGTTTGGTGTTCGCTTATAGAGTTGTAAAGGGAGTTTAGAAAAAGCATTAGCTCGTATAGTCACACAAGCGAAAACATAACTAAGCGAAGTAAACGCTTCTGTGGCTGTGAAACTTTCGCCAGAATATGTTGTCCCAATCTGCAAAACTTCCTTCCAACCCTTTGAATTGTCTACTGTTAACACCTGATTTTTAACTACATTATTGACTAATCTTCTTCCAAGCATCAACTATCGCCCCCTTTCTTCGGTGGCATCTCGACTACTTTTGGTTCTCTTGAAAGTAATAGCCCTATTATAAGCAAAATGAAGCCAAGCATGTATTTAGCTATGACTTCATTCAGTAGCCAAGTTTGATATACAATTAAGCCTAACCCACTCAAAATGAAGAAATCTTCGGTGAAAAGCCCTATAAATCTGATGAGTTTTTTCATTTTTATCACCTTTTTCTGCTAGAAAATCCTAAATTTGCCACTCTTTAGTGCTTCAGAGAGGTTATTTTTCGGTTTTTGGTGCATCATTCGTGTATGAGCATTAATTATTGCTGCTACTGGGTCAATTCGTTCTGTAGACTTACTCTTGTCCAACATAATGTTCTCTTTCGTATCCATTACAACTACGGCATTACCCATAGCCCAGCTAGTTACAGGGTTACCATCATGTTCAACATTGCGATCATATACTTCTTTCCTAAAATCCTTCGTTGGACCACTTAGACTATACATTGTTTGTGGCACTTCAATTATTTGTTCGTCTCTAAAACCTTCGTTTCTTAAATCGTTGAATACACTTAATGCATTCCATGGGTCACTACATACTTCTAGCACTTTAATTTTGTAAACATTTTGTAAATCATGAATATATTTTTTGACATAGTCGTAATTAATTGTCGCTCCTGGTATCGCTGTAATCCAGCCTTGTTTAACCCATATATCGAATGGTTGCTTATCTCTTTTTATTCGCTCCTGTAAAGTTTCTTCCGGAATAAATGAATGAGTGAATATTATATATTTCACTCGTCCATCTTTCACTTTTTTGAACTCTACAGCGATACTTGTAAGGTCTATTTTGGCTGAAAGGTCAAGCCCAACTATACATTCTTCACCTGAAAAATCCTCTAATCGAAGCGTTGGGTTTTCGCAAGACTTCCATTTTTCCATGTTCATATAGCCATTATCCTTTTGCATTATCCAAATATTCATTGTCTTAGTTAGGAATGCTCGCATTGCAACTGGATTATTCAATGCAGTATGAAGATCATTTCTTAAGGCTTCAAGTCCTTCTGGAAATGAAGCAACAAGAGGATTAGATTTTAGCCATACAGATTCATCACGCCAATCGTCACCTTCATCAAGTTCACAAATCATTACAAAGTAAGATTCGTCTTCTGTGGGGTCGTTTGGGTCAATAATTCTTTTTGCATATTGATATTCTCTAAAACATGGATAATTAAGGTCAAACCCAGCTGTAGTGATTACTATCAGCAACCTGTTGGGTTTTAGTTTCATACCAGTCCAAAGAGTATCATATATCTCTGTTGTTTCGTGATTGTGGTACTCATCAATTATTGCAACATCTGGGTTTTTAGAGTCTCCGGTTCTTCTTGCTTCATGAGATAACGGCTTTATGAAACTCTTAGACTTTAAATGCGTTATTTTCCCATAAGATGTAATATATTTTCCTTTCAGGAAATCACAATTTTCAAAGTAGGTAAGTAATTGATCATAACCAGCATTTGATTGCTCTTTTACCCATCCTGCTATATAAACCTCTGCTTTTGCATCCGAATTGAAACAAAGATAAGATGAAATCAACGCTACTAGACCCGTTTTCCATTGCTTACGTGCTGTTTGAATATATGCTTTTTTATATTTCCGATAATGCGTGTTTTTGTTTTTCCAACATAACAAATTAGCACATATGAATAGGTGGAAATCAGGTAGCATTAGCTGTTGCCCTTCGTATATACCATCAAAATATCTGAATAATCTTGTCCATTTATAGAATCGATATAATTCCTCACTATCAAAATAAAATGGGAAATCATCGTCTTGAATATGCTCAATATCCCTTAAAAATCTTTGGCAAGCCCATTTATGTGTCTTCCCAGCAACAATTCTTCCCTCTACAACATCAACTGCGTAGTTATAGAGTCTTGTAACAAGTTCTTCTAGGGTTTCGTCACGATTATACATTGCCAAACATCACTTCTTCCTCGCTCTTTTCTTCTTTTTTCTCACGAGGAATAGCTAATCTTGCCCTGGATTGTGCGGTAAGCCCGAACTCTACAGAATACTTTCGTATAGCATCACCAATTTGCAATTTTTTTGTGGTGTAATTAACGATAGTCTTATGTATCTGTGCTTTGACTTTGATTTTTTCCGCTACATCTTCAATCTCTTCTGCTTCATCAAGTAATTGATTTAGTTTAGTAAGCTCTTTTTCATATTCCGCATACTTCACTACATTATCAGCATATATGGCAAGAGAGTTCACATCGAGATTAGTCACTAATTTAACTTTTTTTAGTTCCTTTACTATTTTTCTAAAAACCTTTTTAGCTTCTTCTGATAGCCATTTTGGCGGATTTACTTTGTCTGCATCTGTTTGCAATGCTTCTTCATTTTTCATACGCTGTTCTATCTCCGCATTTGACATGTGCGGCTTTTTTGTTTGAATTAATACAGTAATTGGTTTAGATGGATTAGGCATATACTACCTCCTCTCCTGAAAATTATCGTTTTTCGATAATGAAAAGTTTGAAGTCGGGAATTTGTGCGCGCGTGACTGCCCCTCGCGGTCGGTGTTCCCCAAAAATTCTTTTTCAACCTGGGGGGGTGTCACCAAATTACTTGATAATCTGTGCCAGGCTCAAACTCTTTAAACCATTTATGCACATGACTAACATCTTGGTGACTTCTTCTCTCATCTCTTCTTATCCGCTCTATACATTGTTCTAGTGTAGCATGTATCATAATCACGTTCGCATTGTCCCCTAGTTTCTCTTTCCAGAATTGCCTGTCTTGGTATTTAGCCCCTCTAACTATGAACCATGCCTTATCGTATTTCTTTTCTTTTGAAAGACTATATAATAGTTCATTTCTCATTGTAATCGCTGGTAATAGCCATTCATCACCAGCTTGGTATATTGGCTTGTCACTTATTTCTGACTTAATCACATCTAAGTCTATCACTATATCATTCGGTCCTTTTTGTTTATTAGCATACGTACTCTTACCACTTCCTGGCGGACCGCAAATGATAGTTACTGGTATTAGCGATGGTTGTATGTAGTTAGGAAATAGATCAAAAGTATTGTGTATGTAATTGTGGCAATAATGACATAAGCTCCTAAGGTTTTTTAAATCTAATCTTCTATTCCAATCTACTTCAAGTGGTACAACGTGATGCACTACATCTGCTGGTTTTATTCTCTTTCCCATGAAACACCGATAGCACAAGTGCTTATCTTGATTAAGTCTTAGCTCCTTTACCTTCCGCCAATCTGCACTATCATAGAATGCTTTGGCTTCCTGGTCTCGCTTTTCTTGGTCATACCGTTTATCATGTTCCGCTTTTTGCTGCTTAATTAAATATTCATGTTCCTCGCAATAAGTCTTTTTCGTAAGATTCGTGCATCCAGGTTTCTTACATTGTCTATAAGCTAGAGCCATCTATACATCAACCTTTCGGATTTAATCAAAAGAACCACCCAAATTAATGAGTGGTTCTCGAAATGAATTATGAAAGGGAGAGAAGAATGAAATTGTTGAAAGGTCGTAAACGTAATTGTCTACGATAATAATATAACATGGATTTTGTCAAAAAAACTCTTAAAAAACTCTTATTTATTTTTTAATTGTAATCTATTCCCCATAGGTCTATTATCTCGCATAATTCCTTCTGTGCTTCTTTTAGTTTTACGAAGTAATGTTGAACACTATATCCAATCATAATTGCGATTCTTTGGGCTGAATAGAAGTTCTTGTATTTGTATATGATTATTCGCTGGTATGGTCTCTCATCTGTGTCTGATAGTTGTTTTATTGCTTGGTCAATTAAGTAGATATATGCTTCAGCATCTGCTTTTTTAATTACTAGTTTCTCTACTATGTTTTCTTTTAGCCCTCCTTGTACTACCACTGTATCAAATGATTGCGTTACTTTTGGATCAATAGGATTAGCTGCAATCTTTTGCATTCTACGATACTTTTGAAACACCTTTATAAGTACCTCTTTATATCTTTCCATTTACTCCTCCCAATCTTCATTAGCGAATTGTTTTCTAATCTCCTCAACCACTATACTTGCGTCGAGTTTTTCTATAAGGTAATTCTCGAATGCTTTGATTTCGTCTTCTGTAGTGGCGACAAGCATTTGATTACCTAACCGCTTGTAGTCTTGAAGTGCTTGATAATTTTGTTTAAGCCGAATGGCCATTCTGTGTATTCTTGCTTTTCTAGAAATCATTTTTCTCATCTCCCGCTTTACATCATTGCTTGAAATTCTGGGAATCTCTTCACTAATTTCTTCCACCCATCAGGATTATGAAGTCGTATCCAACGAAGTGATCCCATTTCTATTGATGCTCTGGTCAGTCTCGCTGTAGTTCTGCCTTCGAATCCTGTATGATCGTACCATTTCAAATACGGTATATTGTGTTCAAGTATATATGCACCAATATCTTCTGTAGTCCATCTTGCCATAGGACAACATCTAATTAAGTTTTTCCCCTTGTACTGATAGCAAAACCTTGGCAATCCTGGTGTATGTCTTAGTAGCGACATTTCACGCCTTTTGCTTTCTTCTGCTCGTAGCCCCATGAACACGCAATCATATCCACCACTATCACTTAGATGTTTCTTGAAGTCATTGTGTCCAGCTTGTCTTTGTTCGTACCAAGTAGCGTCTTTCCATTCTTCGGTAAATACTCGGTCAATATTGATTTCAATTATCTCTGCACCCATTTTTCGGAAGTAGTCCATTACTTCATCTAAGTTTGGGTGAATTATTCTTGTTTCTCCTGAACTGAGAAATCTTAATGGTACATTCGGATAATGACTGAGTATCAAATGAGCCATTACACTGCTATCTTTTCCAAAAGAACATGCAATATATGGTCTTTGAGCAATAGTCATTATCTGCGATATAATATCAAGACTTTCTTGTATTCGTTTTTGGTGTCGTAGTCCCATTCCTACTACTTCATACTTCTCAATTTTCCACTCTTCCATCTATCTCGCCCCTAGTCTTGGGTCATTCGCCCATTTCACTCGCATAATATTTTCTCGATACCAATAAGGTGGTCTAATTCCTAACTCATCATCACCATTATCATCTGGAACAGGTCTTAGCCAACTTAAATCCTCATCTATTTCTTCAACAAGCCACTCTTTCACTGCTCCTAATCCTTGTGCTGGTTTCTTTCCTATATGCGTAATGTATTTTAGTAGTTCTTTGATTTCCGTTGGTTCACCTACACAATACCAGGTAATCTCTGGTGTAAGGATGATAGGTAATTGGACTCGATAATTCTTATATTTCGCTGCTTTAACATTGACATTACCACGTTTCCCTTGAAAGTCTACGAATTCTTCTGCATGTTCTTGGTCAAAACGTTTATGCCAAAATCTACTACTTTCTCCTCTTGGTTCGAAACATGCAAAACTGCATGCCCAATACCATTTGTCTGTACCATCATTCTTCTTTTGGAGTGGTAGGTCAATGTATTGTATATCTGTGTTTGCTTCCAATAACTCCGGATAATCTCTTTCTACTTTTGCGTATGCTAACATAGAATCTAGAGGAAGGTAGCCATCATATGTAGCTACCCGCCCATCAAGTAATTTCGCAGTAATCTTAAGATTTCGATAGGTCTGCTTCAAGCATATTCACCGCCGTTTCTTGGTTTTGCACTAAATACTGATTGTATCTATCTAGGAAATCATCATATTTCCCTTTCGCTTCTTGTGCTGGCTGGCTAAGATATGCTCGATCACTTACACCGATAAATCCTGATACCTCTTCACCTTCAAATGGATGCCAATGATACTCAACTTCTACTTTTCCCATTCCTATACGGGATTGTCCACCAATGTAAGGGTGCTTCGACCATTCATAGATACATGATATTAGTGCACCAAATTCTATCTCTGTCATGTCTTTGACATCAATTCGGTGCCATAGTCTGCTTCCTGGTTGTAGTACTTCGATCGTATATCGCATTTGTTGTGGGTTGTCTTTTTTCTTTTCTTCTTTTTTAGATTCATCCTCAAATAGCGATACTTGTTCTCCGACTTCTAACGCTAATCTTTCTTCATTTGTAAGTTTCAGGTATTCTCGTTTATTTTCATCTTTGGCGTCATCCGTTCTTGTGTAGCTTCTTTCTGCGGTCATTTGCCGCCAGGATAATAAATTCATGTTCTTAAGATATTTTTGAGGGATAATATGCTCGCATTCCACGCATAATGGATAAGCATCATTACAACATAATTTCCCTGATAGTATTTGATTACCTATACCGCCACCAAAAACAGAGAGTACGGGTATGTTTTGACGAATCTTTCTAGCCTTGTCAATGTCTACTTTTTGGTCTCCGCCGATGCTACCACCTGAAAATAGTAGGTAAAATATATCTAATGGTACTTGTAATCTTGTAAGGTCTCCCGCTAGTTTGTCCAACATATATTTGGCACCTGCGTCTCTAAACATCCCTCTTAGTGCATTGCCTGAAAAAGTAAATACTTCTACTGGATAACCATTTGGACCGATAATGTCCTGTGTAGCTAAATAACTGTCTGGTCCATGTGATTCTCCAATGTGACTTAGTGGGGATTTCAACGTAATTATTCCTTCAAGATATCCATTAATCTTCTTCACCAATATTCTCCTCCTCATATACAATTATTCCTGCCGCTTCAAGCGGTTTTTCTCTTTCTAATCGGTCTCGCACAAGTGCGATGATAAGGCTTGTACGTTCATATAGTCGTTTTAGCACCATGAAATGGTCTGCATCTTCTAAAAGTTCAACCCAAAACTTTCTTTTCCCTTGTTCCTTGAGTTCGATAATTTCTCCTGTTCTCGGGTCTTTCATCATGGTTAGTTTTTCATGTCCCATCATGTATTGCGGTTTTATTGTGCTACAATGAAGTTTTGGTTTTAGTTTTTCAATAAAGTCATTAAGGTCTAATGCTCGTTTTGCTGCAGATTTTACTGCTCGCTCTATCATTCCCCACATATCAGGGGTAACCTTGAAACGTTTATAATCTCTACTTCGATATATTCCGTACACTAAGAGCGCACCTATCGCAGAATTTTCATCACTTGTAATGAACCCATAATACATATTTCTACCTCCTAATCAAATTTTCTCGCTAAATATACCGCAAGTTTCATCATTCTACTGCCTTTGTATGGCAATAGTATCTTGATATCTTCCTCAAGTTCTAAGATTCCATATTTCTGTATCTTATGTGCTGGAAAGTCTAGTTTTTCTATTTCGTCTTTCGTGAAACCTGCATTATAAAGTTTTTCCGACACTTCAAAAATTTTCTTGTATGATTCTGGTTCTATAATTATTGGAAGTTCCTCTAGTAGGACCGTAAATCGTGTATTGTTATGGTTTACTTTTCCTTTGAAATGTAGCCATTTCTGTCCGCTTACTGCGATACATAGATACCAGGGCGGAGCGGGTGGATTGAGTATTATTTCAGCAGTCTGTTCCTTGCTCGGATGATATAGTCCTTTCCTTGTTGCGTATATACTATAGTTTCTAAGTTCTCTATGTGATAGACACCAAACACACGCTGAACACACATAATCACTTTCTGGGCATTTCGCATAAGAGTGGTCTGTAAATGTGTCTTTAATGATATCTTTTTTCTTAATTCCATGCCCATTAAGTTCTCCACCACACAACCAGCAATATTTTTCATCTGTTCCTGGTAATTCTGGGAAATCGTATGTAATTTCCTTTCCTGCTGGTGTAATGACTTGCGGTGTTTTCTTAGCTGCTTCATAAATGAATTGCGTTGGAGTAATCAATCTCTTTCACTTCCTCTCATCTACTTTTCACTGCAATTCAGCTGACTTGAATTTAGTTTCGTAAAGTGAGTCAAGAAAATTTTGCACAATTTTGGTAATTTCTGGGGTATTCAACTTTCGTAGTGGTTTGTTCATTAATTTCAATCATCCTTCATCCTGCTCGACCTCACTTTCCTTTGCCCTTGCATATTTAACAAGATTCTCCCATCTGCGTATCATGTCGCCTGGAAATGCTACTTTCCTTATTGACATGTCATATATCAGCATTATTGCTTTATCAAGTGCATTTACTAAGTCATTGAAAATATCATCCGACACGCCATCAGGCTTCATTTTTTTCGCCCTCGCTTTCCTCATATTCCTCACATTCAATTTCTGTATCAGCCATCCTTGCCTTCCATTCGTCGTTTCCCATCACACAATGCCCATCCCAGTTGTTTTTACACATTTTGCATTGTTCAGATAGCCGCATCCCGTTTCACCCCGCTTTCCATTCTCACTAATTCAACCTTGCAATTTTTATATTTGTAATCAACGTGTTTTTTTACGATTGTTTCAGCTTGTTTTAGATATACTTCTGCGCTTTCTTTGTTCCATATTTTACAGCCTTCATACGGAAAAACTTTTCCGTCTATTAGCACTTGGTAATAATAATTTTGCATTATCCTTGACCTCACTTTCCTTTCACCATTTCGGCTAATTCTGGCGGTGTGTAGTAAATGCCTTTATCTTTAAAATCTTGCTTAATGCTTTTTAAATTATATCCCACTCTCTCACTCCTTTTTATTCCTTATTTTTAGGTCCACCACCTAATCAAATAAGCTAAGTTGTTGGTGCTTTGGTTTCTGATAACCTAGATATTCATACACTTCGTCAATATACTTGATGACTTTTTCTAGGTTTCTGCAAAGTATGCATCCGCTATTAAGTTTGTAACTATAATCAATGGTTACATACCTTGCTCCATTTTCCCAAGATGAATCAAATCTTCCAAAATGCAATGTTATTTCATGTTCTTTTTTTAGTCCTGTCATATATAATTCAGGTTCATTATTCCAAGAAGGTCTTATATTGAATTTATAAGGAGTTTTTTGCTCTAAAAAATCTTTAAGGTTTTCTATAGTCATGTTTTCAAGGTCTTGGATCATATTTATCCCACCTAATAGTACCTTCTCACAGTACTCTTAAACACATCAAATGCCGTTCCCTTATGTTTCATCTTCTGTTTCTTCCGTTCATCTATCATCTTCCGATATCCCTTGTACTTCTCACACTTCGAATGACACCCAACAAATCGGTCGCTACAGTTCATGCATGGGGCGATGTCTTTCGGTAGTTCTTGTTTCATCTCCTACTCTCCTTTCCGTTCATAATCCTTACAAGGACCAAATACCGCCTTGTGCCCTTTTTGGCATGTCTTGTCCTTAAGTGTCCTTGGTCGGTTGTGTTTGCAGGTTTTACAGCCTTTCATTCGCATCCCTCTTCTTTTATCCTTGTATTTGATACAACCATCTTATTAAATCTTTTCATAACTTTGTCAAAATCAGAATCAGGAAGTAACCCGCTAAATCGTAGCAGAAATATTGCATCATTAACCCTTTGAATGAACTCTGGTTTCTCAAGTATACAACCTTGTTCTTCCGCTTGCTCACTTAGGGATTTTGCTAACAAGCCATAATGATAGGTTATTTCTTTCACCTGTCTACCTCCTTTAATTCTTGTGGATAGGTAAATAGCCTATCCTCTAGGGCTAGTTCTAAAACTGTTTCGTAATCGTCAAAATCACAATTTATACTAGATGGTTCGCCATATTCTGACCATATACACCAGTGCGCAACATTTAAATTTGGATATAGTTCATATGCTACATATATCTTTTCACCTGGTAAAGGTACATAATCTGTATATTGATATAATTCTTTTGATTGAGATATTTCAAATACCTTGAATAAATAGAAATCTTTTTCGTCATATCTATGATATGGTCTAGACTCCCAGCCTAGTTCGAGAAGTTTTTGAATTAATTCTTTATTAGTCATTTTTAAGCCCCCTTATTTAATTTTTTAAACTTTCTAATATTTTTTTTAATTCCTCTTCATTGACTTGCTCTTTAGGTTCCTCTTGCTCATTTTTAGGTCCTTCTTTGAGCCAGTCTGGTGGTTCTACTACTCGTTTTGGTTTTATAGTGTATGCCCCAAGTTTCTTTTGTTCCTTCAGGGCATTAAATACCCAACGCCTTAGTGCCAAGTAATGTGATTTGCTTTTATACCCCTTTTCAGCTATATAGAGGCTAAGAAATTCAATCGCTTCATCTGTGTTTGGAAATTGGTTCTTAAGTTTGGAATATTCATCATCAGTGAGTAGTACGTTTTGATATTCACCATATTTGTGTTTAGTTGGTTTCTTTTTTTGCTCCTTTTCTGGTTCTTTTTCTTCATCTGCTGGTGTATATATATATAAATTAATATTATTATCATTATTATCATTCTTATCATTATTAGTTGTTGTTAGTTGCTTGTTGCTTGCTTGTTGCTTGTTTGTTGCTTGACTGTTTTCTAGTGTGTTAGTGTCTTGATAAATTTCGTAGTTATTAATAGTTATAATTGAATATTTGCTTGTTGTTTCGTGTGTTATTTCGCCTGTTGATTTTAACTTGTTTATTGCTGTTCTTATTTGTTGAACTGATAACCTGAGTTCCACTGCTAATTGTGAGTAACTAGTAATAAAACTACCTCTCTTGATAACTATTCCTCGCCATTTTTTATCGGTATGATTAGCCATCAATAAACAATGCAAAAATACACTTTTGACAATTATATCTGTATACCATTCCCATTCGGTCATTTTCCTGTGTAATTTTATGTAGCCTTGACTTTGGCTCATAATATCATCTCGCTTCTAAATCATGAATTACGTTATCGTAATGAAGTAATAACTTTTTATACTCTTCAATACGATCCATGATTTGCTTCATCTTATTTTCTTCATTATCGAGCTGTTTCTTGATTTCATCTCTTCTAGCCTTAATTGTTAGCAGGAATGATTTTGATTTTTTGAACTTGATAAGAAATCTATCATCTGCTTTTTCAATTACATGTTCCCAGTCAGGATATTTCTTTTGAACTCGTTTGATAAATGCTTCTGTTTGCTCTAATGTAAAACAGTCAATGACAAATTCGTTATGTTTTAACTTGCTTCTGAACTCTATCATCTTATCGCTGATGTAATTTTCAAAGTAATTCACCGAATTAGCTTCCTTAAGTCTTACTGGTGTTTCTTCAGCTTCTTCATCTAAATATTCAAATCTATGCCCATTTCTGCTTGCTTCTCCACGAGCAAGTAGTCTTGAAATAGTCGCATAAGAAAACCCAGTAGCAATGTTCGCTTCAGCTAAACTATTGTATTTAGTTCTGGTGCCATCAGGGGCAATATGAACCACTTTTCTACAATTACTCATCATCTCTCCTCCTCACAATTTCAAATCATTAATGTTTTCTTCAGTAATTAAAAGCGGTTTCACATGGTATCTCTCGAAAAACTTCTTTTCGCTATGTGCGTGTATTTCTCCATGATGGTCTGAACATAGAGCCATGACTTCTCGACCTATATTGCTAGTTTTGTTCCTGTCATTACCCATTCCAATGCGTGAGCCCTCTACATGGTGGATATGGGCTTTTTGACCACATATACAACAACGTCTATGTTTCACGCACATGTACTGCCAGCGTTCCAGATCATCACATTCACGCACTGTTTCATATCTGAGAGGGATATTGTTTCGGAAAACAAATTCAAGTACGAAATCTATCATGATGTTTGCTTCGGTCATAGAACAGTCGCTCAAACTGATAAAATCATCTATCAAATCATTGTCTATAAGTGTTTGTTTGAAAAAGTTCTTATAATATTCCTTAGATAGTTCGTCACAATACCCTTCGCAGAACATAGCGATGTCATAGAACATTGCATAAAGGAATTTGCGTTGCTGGTGAGTGATACATCTTGGGTCTAAAACTTCCACCATTACGCTGTATATTCCGTCTGTAATTTCTAGATTAGGATTAATATAGAATTCATCTATAAACTGTATTTTCCCCTCATGTGGGGAAACTAGGGCAGCAAACTTATTTACCATGCTGCCCACCCCTTTCTAATTGCGAGATTTAATCTCATCAATTTTCTTCAATGTTAGTTCGTATTGACTTCTAGTTAGTTCGGATAAATTTAGTTCATTACTTGATGTATTTTCGTCACGATATCCTAATTCGACTAATGCTTGTTTCAATATTTCTTTTCCTCTTTCTGTTCCTACATTATCACTTGCTATAGTAAGTAGATTCATAACTTCTTTTGATGAAATGAGTACTTCTACCTCTGGCTCTAAGATGTCATCTTCTGTATTATCAAACTCTTCAACACTATGAGGATTATCAATGTATTTGACTTCATTTTCTCCGATGACTGCTTGGTCTCTTTCGATAGCTGTTTGCATTTCAACCGATAATATACCCCACTTAGATAACAACGCTTTTAAGACTGTTTTTCTGGCTTGAGAGTCAAAATCTTTGGTCCAGAATGAATCACTTTGACCTTCTCTAAGATCTCTTTTATAGGCTTCCGAGTACTTTTTAGCATGTAACTCCACTTCTTTTTTAGACCAGTAAACTGTCTTTCTAAACCCATTCACCAGTTCGAAATATGCAACATATCCGGCAGTGGGTAATTTGTCTCTTTCTTCTTCGTCAGTAATCCAAGAGATTTGTATTTCTTCTGTAAGACGGTCAAAACCTTTAAACTCGCCTTCTTTTACTTCCAGGACGTTAATCTTGCGATATTGTCCGGAACGCATAGCAAGTTGTAAGAAACCCTTATAGCCAATTTGGAATTGTGCTACCTTTTCACCCTTAACCTTGTAAGGGATGATGTGAGCGTAACCTAGTGATTGGTTAATAGGTAAGTCCAGACTAGCTGCAGTAAGTGCAGCATATACCACTGAGTTTGGCTCACATGTAGCTAATTGCTTATTGGTCGTTAATGCACTGATAAGACTGGCAACAAAGGTATTTTTCTTTTCTCCAAGCACCTCTTGGAACTTCTTTTGCATTGCTTGGGATTGCACTAGTTGTAGTGCGGTAATAGATTTCTTTTCCTCAGTTTTTTGAATTTGATTACTCATACATCTTCCTCCTCTTATTTGATTAATTGACCTAAATTTAAATTACCTAAGACCGTTTTTACAATCTGGTCTTTTAATCCTTCAGTAATATAAGTTTTTACTTTTGTATCAATCTCTTTTTTCAATTCTTTAGTTAAATTTTCAATTTCTCGTTTAACAAAGGAATTCAATATCCAATCAAGTCTTGTTGTACCTCCATATCGAACTGGATTTCCATAATCATCTAGTCTTTCACTCATGATGTTTTCCACTTTCTTCTTAACAAGTTCTTTTAGGGTTCCTTTATTAGTTGTATTGCCCCATTCATCAGTTACAGTTATATTTTGATTAAGAATTTCTGTAAGAAGTTGATTTAATTGTTCACCTAATTGTTTATCAATTCTTTCTAAAGCTTCATTAATAAGGTTTTCTTTAATGTTTTTATTGATTTTCTTACTTAATTCTGTAACTAATTCTTCTTTAATAACTTCATCAATACTTTCATTTTCAATCCAATCTAAATCGACTTGAAAAGTTAATTTCATACATCTTCCTCCCTAATTTGTATTTTTGTTTGACATACTTTTTAGGAATTCTAAGAACTCCTTATCTTGTTGGAGCCTAAATTCTGTAGCTTTTTTTAAATTTCCGTCATTAATCGCTTTTAAGAGATTCAATGCTTCCTCTCCCCGTTTAATACCCATTTCTGCCATGTTCATTAATTCATGAATTTGGTCTTGTTCAAAGATTTCGAGTATTTGTTTAAATTCCATCTTATTTCTCCTCACTATAGAATTTGATAATCTTTTTCGCTTCCAAAAGAGTCTTAAAGTGTTGAAAGTATTCATCTAATTGCTCATCAGTATAGATTAATGGTTTGTAATTATTCCCTTGGAGCCAGAGCAAGAGTGCTCCATTACAGTTGATACCGTTTTCACGGAGTAATTGACGGTATGCAGCAAGTTGTAGCCCAGTCTTACCGTAGTAGTACTTGCTAGTAGTTTTGAAGTCTACTGGTAGAACCGCAATACCAGTAGGTAGTATCATTTCGCCAACTGCGTCCACTGTTCCAGCGTAATTGTGCGTTTTTGAGTAGAGTTTTAACTCGTTATATATTGGCTTGAACCTGAATGATTTGGCAAACTTGATGTATTGCTCTAAATATGAGCGATACTCTTCTTCTATTTCGATGATTTCGAACTTGCTATAAAGTTCTATTGCCTGATGTATTGCGGTTCCACGTTCAGCTGCTTGCTCCAGAGCGCTTTTGGATACTCCTGTATAGGTTCCGATGTCTGCTAGCACTTGGGTTACGCTTAGTACCGTTTTCCCGTCATATCTGTAAATGTGCTCCTTCTCGTCAAAGGTAAGAAGTTCATCGGTCACTTTTTCACCACCATTTCAATTTTTCTTTGGTGTATATATGTCTGCCTAGATAATTCCTTCTAGTGTCGAAATATAATCTGCGTTTTACATCTCATGATTACTCGCTCCTAACTGATACTTGCTTTTCAACCCAAATCCGTATACCAGGAATGGGCATTAGACCGTTAGTCTGTTTGACGAATTCATTAATTGTTTTCTCATCTACTGTTAGGAACTGCCTAGGCACTTGAGTTTCATCTACTACTTCCCATTTGTAAGTGTCAGTCATGCTAATGCCTTTGACTTTGGGAACATCTAATGGATTGTCTAGATTCTTTGCTTCTTCTTTTTTCTGGATGTATTCTCCGATGCGTTTTTTCGCTAATTCCTCGAAGTTCTTAAGCTTCGTTAGCATTTCATTTTCTAAACGACTAATAGTCCTATGATTGTCGTATGCTTGCTTCTTTGGACCAGCGAAGAACTCCTTGATTTCCTTTTCTTTCCCCTTAACTTTCTTAAGTAGTTCACATAGATGTTGGTATTCCTGGTCTGTTGTTATCTCGACATCTTCGATGATAAAGTCCCTAAGGTGTAGTTCTTTTTGCCTAAGCTGGTTTTCGTCTACTCTAATAATTTCAAATTCCATCTCTACCCTCCTCTACCATAATGCTTTCAAGCTTCAGTAAGTTATTGTTTTCGAATATCTCCAATATCCTCTTTTTCGCTTCTTCAGGAGATTCTGCTTCAACTGGGTAAGTATCTTTACATTCCCGAATATCCCAATTCTCGTCCCCAAATGCTCCAGTAGTATGGAAATATTGAAGATATTCTACAGTTACTCGGAATTTCATTTTTCTAAATACTCCTCTAATGTGAGGACTATTTGACTTAGCTTGATAGTCATATCTAAATGACTTTCATAATCACTTTCATAATGGTATAAGCTAAAGTTCACTATACATTTTGAATAATCTTCTTTTGGGGTAATCCTAACATCAACAGCGTTCACATGCGGCAATAGTTCGAAGAATGCATAATATTTACCTTTTGCATTAATTGCTTTTGACAACTCGTAGATACGATCCACGAGATTCATTCGATATTCAAACTCTTGAATTTTATCTGTCATATTATCACCTCCTAAAATGGCAGATCGTCAGGATATGTGAAACCCAATTGCTCTGGGTCAGTTATAATATTTTTGATTTCTGTAATTGGAAACTTTGTTTTCTTGTCTATAAAATTTCTTTCAATTGAAAGTAAAAGCATTAGATCTGGTATGAATATTTCTTGGCTAGGCATCTTCCAAACACAGGATACATAGAGAATGCCCTTTTGATATTTCGCCCAGAAGTTCCCTTTTCGTTGCAGATAGACAATGTCGTAATGTTGACGATAAGTGAAATAAGATTCTACCTTATATGGGCATTTGCGTTCGTAGCCTGCTTCTTTTATTGCTTGCTCTAATTGCTTTCTATTCTTGAGCACCAATTGCCAAAAAGCTTCCCAAGTAATGTTTTGCCCTCGAACATTAGTGATACGTAGGGTTAAGCCATCGATTTCCCACCCAACAATTGACGTTGGATTACTCGACCAACCTTTAGTTGGTTGGCATTCGATTTTATATAATTTCTTAACATACATCTCTATCACTCCCTTGTAAAATTTCTATTTATGAGGTAAAATATACTTGTAGAAAAGATCACCCTCTTTTCTAAACATCCACTTGAGGCTATCCCCAATAGCCTCTTTTTCATTTTCTAATGATTCTTTGCCTAGCCACTAATTCGCCACAACTAGGGCATCGGAATATATCATCTGGCTGGCAGTCATCTATATCGGGGATAACCTCGAGGAAGTCTAGATCAGGGTAATCATCTACAATTGATTCAGCGTTCCAACGTTCGCTTGGATGAATAGTGTGACATTTAGGACATTGATACTTCATCTTTTTTACGCTCTCTTTTGGTAATATTGACATTCTTTTACATATAGGCAAGTTTGTCTTGTTTTTTCACATTGGTATTCATTCCGATGGACGCAATCTCTACACTTCTTTAGGCATCTTGGAAAGAGTGCTTTTAACTGTTCCCATTCTTTATCGGTGAAGATTTCACCGTCAGTACTTACATGTACTCTCTCTGATGGGATAATTGGTTCAATCATTTTTCTACACCCAAGTACTTGTTTACTTGAACCAGAAAGCCTTGTAAGTTTCTACCTTCACGGAGAACACAATATGACATTTCACCTTCGCTAGTTCTAATCTTGGTGAAAAGACACCATAAGCCATCATGCTTTGAAATGTAGTATTTGTATGACCAATATTCGAAGTGAACCAAATTGTTGTCTAACTCCAAGCCTTTAGACTGATCGTGTAATAGAGATTTCTTGATTTTTGCAAACTCTTCATCAGTAATCTTGTCCCGCTCGCTAACCAGTTTCTTTACTGGTGCGAACATGCTATCAACTCTACTTGCCATAGTTACCCTCCTAAAGTTCTAAATTTTTGATATAAATCCATAAATTCACCAATGCTATATCTAGGTTACGACCTAGTTTTTTTATTTTCTTGAGAATATCTTTTGGAGCTTTTTGAATTGCTTGTCCGTAACCTTCATTGGAAAAATTGCATATTTAGTGTAGTCGTATGCTTGAATTACGATTTTACGCCCACAAGTGCATTCGACCAACATAGTAGAATTCTCAGTAATCTTGTCGCTCACTTCTAGTGGTGCGTTTTGGATCGTATTTTCACACCCACATGAGCATTTAACTATTACTGTCATGCTTTCACCACCTTAAATAAGATCTAGAATGTTTTCAAACATTTCTCTAGCGTCAGCTTCGAATAGTTTTACGCACACCCGATATAATTCATGGGTCATATTAAGGTTGTTGCATATATAAGTGAGTCTTGTAGTTGATTTATTAATTTCTCCACGCTTCAACGCATTCTCATATCGTGTTTTTGTATCAATGTGATAGGCTTTATCGAATTCCTTGTACAACAGGTTCCATCTATCACGTATTTTGTTTACTGGTGCATAGCGTACTATGTCGTTAATTCTTTGTTGTTTTGTCGCCAATTCCACATCTTTAGTTAATCCGATAATTACTTCATCTTTGTGTTCCAGTTCCTTGGTTAGTGCCATTTTCTCTTTTTGTTCCTCAATCCACTTTTCCGCACGTTTAATAGGATCTTCTATCATATATGAGGGTTGTAGTTTTTGCTTCATTTCATGGAATAAATCAATGTACTTTGCGGTAAATAGTATCCCTTTTTCACCAGTTAACTTATTAGCTACAAACTCACAACCTTTTTCAGTGAGTAAAAAACATGGTTGTGTGCGATTGTAATTATCTTTATACTCACTCGCTATAAAGAACTTCTCCCCATTTTTGGGGTTATCTCTATTAATTACTTCAAGATAATTCTTAATATCTCTCATCAAATGATCGTGTCTTTTGTCTATCATTTCAGCTACATTAACGCTACTTAATAAGAGTTGATTATTTTGATTAACCACTTGGATTTCATTCATGTTTGTCATCTCCTTTCAAAAGATTTTCATTTCTCCCCTCATGATGTAATGAAAAAAATAATGAAACCTAACACAACATAACCAAATGGCATATTTACTCTACTGAAGTTGTAAAGTATTTGCATTCTCCAGTTTCTACAATTTCCTTGATATAATCTTCCATGAAGGACAAAGGACGATATGCATAAATATTTGTATCTGGAATTTTATTAAAATGTTTGAGTTGATTTTCGTTAAGACCTAAGTTATTTATCTCTAATCCTTTTTCTTCTAAGAAGAAATCAAATACTTCATTGGTGATTTCTAATACTTTATTTTCGCCAAACCAGAGCCAATATCTTGGTATCTTGTAACTACCACCACTAGGGCAAACACGAATGAGAGTATTATCCTTAATTTCCAGTAAATAGTCGGTCCAACGACCGAGTCTACCAGCATCACCCCAAGCACCTTCGCCGTAAGCTACAACTTTTATATTTTTGTAATAGTCTAGTGGTACCAAAATCCAACCATCTGTATTTCTGGTATAAGCACCAAGAGTATTGATTCGAGTTAGCCAACCTTGGCTATTTTGACTTTCTATGATTTTGGGTTTTCCTGTTCTGGTAGTTGCTATTTCAACATATTGAGCATCTTTTGGTGCATGGAAAGGAATATATGTAAGTTTTCGTCCTCTACCTTCTTCTCCGAGTTCAATAACATTCATTTTCCCCCAGGAGAATTCCTTTTCGATGGGATATAAATTATATGGCTTCATAATATTCCTCCTTCATAATTAAAAAGATCTTAAAAGACAAGTGGCAATTTAAATTAACAAAAATGGGTAACGCAATAAGCCCTGAAAACATAACCGTTCTCAAGGTAGCGTTACCCTGTATTGTTCAGCATATCGATATAAATTTCTAATCCCTTACATTCCATACTCTCTCTCCTTTCATTCTTTCTAAGTAATCAAACAAGTCAGTATCAGTAATTAAGACTCTAGATCCAATTTTTACTCGCTTTAAATTGCCCTTCTTTATTTCCTTATCTATCGTTTGAATAGAAACTCGTAGCATTTCTGCTACTTCTTGGCGAGTATAAACAGTTGCCATAGTCATCACCTTTAACCTATGGTTACATTATTTTTCAAAAAAATAATCGATTATAATCCAATATCAAAGTTAGTGTAATCTTCATTAATGGTTTTTCCAATAATAATTAATTCTTCCATGGTAAATTTCCATGGAGTCTTAAGTTTTTTTGAAAAATGTTGAGGAGTCATACCTATACTTTTCGCCACCGCTTTTAATTTAAAACCTTTATTTAGTATGGTTTCTCTAATATCTAACTTTTTATCCATTATTTCACCACCTTTCGACATCTTTGCCTTTATTATAATTTAACCTATGGTTAATGTCAATAAAAATGTTACCTTTAGTTAAATTTTATATTTGTTTTTCTAAAAATATTAATGTATAATGAAACTATAAATTACAAAAGAGGGGTGAAAACATGAATACAAAAAACATTTTAGGTAAAAAAATATATCAAATGAGAACAAAAAAAGGATTATCTCAAGTTGAACTAGGCAGACGTATAGGTGTTTCTCATGTTATGATTAGTCTTTATGAAAAAGGAGCGAAATCTCCACAAATTGAAACTCTAAAAAGATTAGCTGATGTATTAGAAGTTGATTTTAATTATTTCTTTTTGAATAATACAGATGAGCCCAATTTTATTATAAGACTTTATAACAATCCAGTTTGTGCAGAAAATGGAACTTTTGTTGAAGACCATAATGTAGAAATGCTATTACTAGATGGTAATAAATATAATAAGTTTGATAATTTATTTGCGATAAGGGTCGTAGGCGATAGCATGGTCAATGCACATATTTTAGAAAATGATATTGTTATTTGTCGCGTTCAAGAAGAATTTAAGAACAATGACATAGTTGTTGCTGCAAAAAATTATGAGTTAGCCACGCTCAAAAGATATAAACTAATTAATGGGGTAAGGTTCCTTTATCCAGAAAATAGTAAATATGAGCCAATTATTATTGATGAAAATACCAAACTATTAGGCAAAGTCATTGAAGTGAGAAGAAAATATGAGTAATTGGGGTGATATTGATGGCTTATATAGAAGTAGTCGATCGAAAAAAACCCTATGTTGTTGTTTATTATGTTAATGGTAAAAAGCGAAGGAAATCATTTAGCAATAAGAAAGATGCACAAAAATTTAAAAAGCAAGTAGAAGCTGAGAAAGAACTTGGTGAATTGAAGGACAGGTCCAATATTCGTTTTAAAGATTATGCTCCATTAGTATTTGAGTTGCGTGATAAAAATGCAAGTGCTCAAACTAAACAGAATAGAAGCATATACCTTAAGAAACTCATTGAAAAATATGGAAACTGGAAACTTGCTGAGATCACTCCAGTAAAAATAAAAAAAGCTTTTGTTGAACTTTCGAATCAGTATTCAAATCAAGTAATGTTAAAAATCAAACAGATATTTAATATTGTTTTTGATTCTGCAACCGAAGACGAAATAATGGAATACAATCCTCTAACAAGAATTAAATACAAGATTAGCCAGAAAAATATAAAGAAAGTAAATGCTGCTAACATATATGATATTATTCTTTATCTATACTATGCAAAACAGAATTTCAAATATTATCTAGCTATTATGCTAGTATATTATACTGGCATGAGAATTGGTGAAGCTCTAGCACTATCTTTAGATGATTTTAACTTTGAAAAAAACATAATAATAATTAATAAGAGTTTGCAAAGAAATATGGAGATTGGACCTACAAAAACTAAAAAAGAAAGGAAATACCCTATTATCGAAGAAATAGCCGAGTTATATTATGAAGCATTATATTGGCATAATGAAAACAAAAAAATATATGGTGATAAATATCAAGATAACAGGCTGTTCATTGCACATGAAGATGGTTCACCAGTATCTTATAATGCACTTAAAAAATATTTAGAACGAATAGATAAAAAAATAGGTCGCAAAATGCGACCACATCAAATAAGACATTGGTATGCTACTATGCTAAGAGGTATGGACCCAAAAGATATTGGAGAACTGCGAGGTTGGCAAGATGCAGATACTATGCTTAACGTTTATCAAGAACATGACGGTTTTAGAGATGAAACAATAATGCAACTTCAACAAAAATACAAATCTATTAATATCCGTGAAAAACTTGAGATGTTAAAAGAAAATCAAAATTAGACTACAAATAGACTACAAAAAAAAGAGAGGGTAACTCCCTCTCTTTCATATTGTAAGTATAATTATACATTTTATGGTGCCGGTAGACGGACTCGAACCGTCAACCTCTTCCTTACCATGGAAGTACACTGCCTTTGTGTTATACCGGCGTGACCATGAAATATAATATCAGATTTTCCCTAACTTGTCTAGTCTAAATTCTTAGAAAAGAAAAATTAATCATATGACAAACTGTGTAATGTGTATTACTATTATATCTGTTAATAACTGTTGATGTTAAGTAGTATTAGACATATAATAAATATAAGTTCCCTATTCTATTAAAATTAGGTGATGATAATGAAAACAATTCTATTAACAGGTTTTGAGCCTTTTGACGGTGAATCAATTAATCCATCATGGGAGTTAGTTAAAGTATTTAATGACATGATAATAGATGATTATCATATCATCAGTAAGTTATTACCTACAATATTTTATGAATCGAGTGAAATACTATTAAAGTACCTTAAAGAATATAAACCTAAGATTGTCCTTTGTTTCGGACAAGCGGGAGGAAGTAATAGTATTAGACTCGAAAGAGTTGCACTTAATCTTAATGATGCGCGTATACCAGATAATCGTGGTAATCAACCAAATGATGAACTAATCATCCCTGATGGTCCAGTAGCCTATTTCGCTAAACTACCATTAAAATTGATTTATGATAAGCTTAAAGAAAATAATATTCCTGTATCTATTTCATTATCTGCTGGTAGCTATGTATGTAATCATGTTTTTTATTATTTAATGCATGTTATACATAATACCGAAATGATTGGTGGTTTTATTCATATACCTTATCTAGATACACAAAATAAACCCAATCATTTTACTATGAAATTAGAGGAATTAAAAATAGCCTTAGAATCAATTATAAAAACACTCATTGATTACGATAAAGGGGTCAGCTAACTGACCCTTTTTACATGTTATCATTATTGTTGTTTTTCTTTGTTAATTCACTAATCTTTTCTTTCGTCTTTTCAAGTACATTTCTACTTACTTCAGCGATGTTCTTCCCTACTTTTTTAATTGTATCAGCACAATCAGACGCAAACTCTTCAAGTTTATCTTTGAATGATTCACTTTTTAATTTAGTTTTGTTGATTACTGCTTTGCTTTCATCTAATGCTTCTTCTGCAAACTCTTCAACATTTTCTTTTATTTTCTTCATATAGTTTTCATTATAAACTGACTCGCCTTCGTTTCGATACTTATAAGCACTTTCGCTGGCGATTTCATTCCAATCTTCACTTTTTTTATTAGGATTTTTAATCTCATTATTATCGTAATAATATGTATGTTTGTTATGATCCATATCCATTCCTCCTTATTTATAGTTTTTACTATTTCATCAACTTAAATAAATGTAAATATTACCACTTTATTTATAATTGTCATATTTTTCCAATTTTTTATGTAATTTATAGTAACAATCCCTTCGGAGGAAATGGTATGAATCTTGATATTGATAAATTAAGAGAAGAGATTATTGGAAACAATACCTTCTTTATGTCACCTTATGGCAAAAGACTTATTACCTATGCTGATTACACTGCTAGTGGTAGAACACTTCGTTTTATAGAAAATTATTTATTAAGTATTCAAGAAATCTATGGTAATACCCATACTTCCGATAGTTTTACTGGTGAAGTAATGACAGCCTTAGTAAAAAAAGCGGAAACTACTATTAAAAAACTAATTAACGCCAATGATAATAACTATATTATACCTGTAGGTACTGGTTCAACAGCGGCAATCAAAAAACTTTGCGAAATTCTCGGTTTATACATTACACCTGGATTAAAACGCCAACTACAACTAGAAGAAAGTAGTTCATGTTGCGATAGTCGTTATAATGAAGTAATTATTGAACAACTATGTAAAGATATCAAATATAATCGACCGGTAGTATTCGTTAGCGGTTATGAACATCATTCTAATTATTTGATTTGGAAAGAAAGTCTTGCGGAAGTTGTAGAAATCGCGGTCAATGATGAAGGTGAATTTGATTATGAAGATCTTGAAAACAAATTAAAAGCACCTAAATATAAAGAACGTATTAAGATTGGCTCTTTTTCTGCATGTTCTAATGTCACAGGAGTAAAAACTGATGTATACCGCGTCGCAAGACTAATGCATCAACATGGTGGACTTGTCTTTTTTGATTTTGCGGCCTCTTCACCCTATGTTGAAATAAATATGAACAAAGATAACGAATGTTATTTTGATGCTGTTTTTATTTCACCACATAAATTTATCGGTGGTCCTGGTTCTTGTGGGATTTTAGTTATCAATAAACATTTATACAGTCCTTTCTATCCTCCTACTGTTCCTGGTGGTGGTACAGTATCATTTGTTAGTCCATATTGTTACAAGTTTGTTGATGATGTGGAAGCTAGAGAAAATGCTGGTACACCTGGTATCCTTCAAATCCTTAAAGCAGCCCTTGCTTTTGAATTTAAGCACTATTTTGGAATAAATAATATCATCGGAATTGAGGATGAGTATCTCAATAAAGCCATAAAGAGTTTAAGTAATGAACCAAACTTGATTATTTACGGTCCAAAAGACTATAAAAAAAGAATCAGTATTTTATCATTTAACATAAAATATCAAGATAAACTACTTCATCATAAATTCGTTAGTCGCTTACTAAACGACTTGTTTGGTATCCAATCCCGAGCTGGATGTGCTTGTGCGGGTCCATATGCACATCGATTACTACAAATTGATCAAGAAACTTCGAAACTAATTGAAAATCGTGTTGATATAATAGGTGCGCTACGACCAGGCTTTGTCAGAGTTAACTTCCATTACTTGATGACTGATGAAGATGTTGATTTTATAATAAATGCGATTAGATTTATCGCTCGTTACGGTTATCTTTTCCTTTCCCAATATAAAATAAACCTTCATACTGGAGTATGGAGACATAACTATTTATACAGTTATAACAATCATGTTGATTCATTTGGAATAATAGATGCATTAACTAAAATATATAAGCCTAATACTAAAGTTATACGTAGTCTAGAATATAAGAAATATTTCGCTGAAGCCTATAAAATTGCGGAAGAGTTACAGCGTAATCAAATCAAAAATTATCAAAAGTTTAAAAATCCTATTGATGAAAAGTTGCGCTGGTTTAATTTTCAATTATTCGAATAAGTAACTAAGATAATTATCCTTTAATTAACCTTACGTTTTTTTAGTATAAGTAATTAAAAGACACTTAATGCATTCTTTATTTCCTTAAACTCTTCATCCTTGTAATCACTATCGAAACTAATGCTAAAAGGATAGTTATTATCATTACTACTATTTTAATTTTATTATTACCCTAATTAAAACCACACTATTTCCTCTTTTCTTGAATCTAATTAGTTTAATTCATGGGTCTTAATACATTTTGATAATATTTAAAAAGGTCTTAAGGATGTCCTTAAGACCTATAAATATTTATGCATTTTGAGGATACCAATAGCTTTTTCTTTATGATTTGGTGACACTAAGACTACTGGGCCAGTACAACCCATGCCGCTTTCAGCATAGATACCATTATCCATTAAGATATTAACCGCATTATCTAGTTCAAATATTTCCACTCCCAAGATTTCTTCTGAGACAGTTTCTTTCGCTGGTCTTACTTTCGTCGTAGTACTAGTATTAGTATTGGTGTTTTGCTTAAGTTCTTCTATCAATGCATCAAGGTTAGCTTTTTGGAGTTTATCATATTCTGCTTTTATGATACCTTTAATGTTGCCCTTAATAACTTCATAAGCATAGATTAAGGCATTCTTTATTACAGGTGCCCCGGATGCGCGAGATATAATATTAATAATTCTATCTTGGTCAAAACCAATACCAGGTCCATAACCATATCCTAATACTTCGTAATTTCCACCTGTATTATAACTAGAGAAAAGTTTCATCAAAATATTACCAGTTAAAGTATCTGTTACCATCACATCACAATTAGGATTAATTAAATCATTACCACGCATGAGGGAGCCTTTATCATGACGAATACTTTCACCAAAATTGATTTTATAACCATTTTCATGAAGCTTATGCAAAAATCTTTCTACGCTAGGTGCATTTTCAACATTTAAAATACCAACTGTAGGATTACTGATACCTAAAGCTTTTGCGGTAATAATGCCATAAATCGCATTTTTTACCATCGCTATAGTCCGATTAGTGTCACTTGTACCTGTAGTTGTAGCCAAAATTAATTCTTTTCCTTTAGCAGGAGTTATTACTCTTCCAACAGTGGCCACACCAATGGGAAAAGGATAATGCATGGTTACACATGCTTTTAGATAACCTTCATCAAGTAATTTATTCATAACTTGATGGGTTTCTCTTTCGTCGTTAGCTTCAATTACTTCTAAATCAGTATCGCATTTTGGTCCAATTAATACAACATCAAACAATCCTGTCTTACTAGCCGCAACTCCACCTTTAATAACTTCTTCAACACCTAATTCACTACCTAAAGTAGTTAAACCAATTTTAAGGCGTTCAACAAACCGACCACTTTCAATCGCATTTGCGATTTCGAGAAAGGTCTCACTAATTAAGGTTTTAATATCAGTGTTCATTTTTGCCCCCACTTTGCTTGAAGTGAAATCGCAAACTCTTTTAGGGATTCCGCGATGAGTTGCTTAATTTCTGCTTTAATAATTCCTTTTGTTTCTTCTTGACCTTTGTTACGTTCAATTACTACACTTATACCGTCAAAGAGGTTAGTCATTCGCGCTAAGAAAAGCGACCCTTTCCCTACTAACATGACGCGATTGATGTTGGTGTCAGTCGTTAATTCTTTTAACATATGACCACAATAAGGAACACCAGATGGTATGTGTCCTTGGGTAGGTGCCCAACCTACCATACCATGTTCATCAGTAAACTTCATGATATCTTCTTTACTGATTTCACCATTGAGGGCAGCTAGAGCCGCAATCATTTTGTAGTTGGCTAATGGGACGTCACCAGCACCTGCAAGAGTAGTGATATCAGGATTTTGCATTTCCACTGAGTATTTATCAACATCAGTAATTTTTAAATTATTGCGTTTTAATGGTTCTTCAATTAAGACTTTCATAACTAATTGGGGACTACTACCTGCACTTACATGATGGGTTCCTACAATATCAGTACGGATAACAGGAGATTTCCCATCATTCTTAGAAACAAGTATCGCAAAAGTACCTAATACATCTTCTAAGAGTGGATACCCTTTCTTCATGTGGTCGCGACCATTCATCCCTAGTTTAGCGGTCGCACCACCCGCAACAACTAAGACATTGTCATAAACGCCAGCTTCCACGAGACTTGCAGCGTGAATCAAAGCATGTGTTGGTCCAGCACAGAAAGCACGAACGTCACATCCACCTGCATTTACTAAACCAGTCATTTCTGCGATGGATTTCGCAAAGTTACCACCACCACGTTGGTTCATATCGCCACACGCTTCTTCACTACATTCAATGACATAATTGATGTGGCTTGCGTCACCTACTCCTTGGGCTAACAAGTGCTTAATCGCTAAAGCAGCACTTGCTTTGGCCACAAGATTCTCACACATCACATGACTAGATAAGTTAATATCAATATCATGGGCTTTTTTTACACAACCAACTAACTTGCTTTGATAGTATAATCCTTCCGCTCCATCTTTAAGAGCATCTTCGATTAAGGCTAACTTAACTCCTTTGCCTTCTAGAAGTTTTATTTCTTCTTCTTTACATAATGGATGCTTTTTATATTCATTTAATGTTTCATTTAAAAATTCTTCTTCTAACATTACAAGATTAAAACTATCAGCCAGTTTAATAAATAAGTAAAACTCGTTTTCAGTCATAATTTCCCCAAAAGGACCAAATCTTTTACCATCTCGATAATCAACAGAACAAAATGGTCTTGGGTAATCACGTAAAACATCAGGATGTAAATTGCCAATATAAACTTGATTAGGCAGATAATTAATAACTTGCTCATAGGTACGTAAATGATTTTTGAGATTCTTAATATAATCACTATCAGGACTTGATGTTGTTTGTGTCGTTCCCATGTGTTCAAGTAAATCAGGCACATGAATTAAAGCATAACTTGCACCTTTCAAAACCGCTTTTGCCATATTTTTAACCTCCCATAAAAAGGGGTGTTGTGACACCCCTTTTATTCAAATACTGTTTGTTCAGTAATTTCAGTTGTTAGCGCCTTTAAGGCTTTTTCAACGATTCTTCTTCTTAGTTTGTATTCTTCTTCTTTTGTTAATTTAGGATTTCCTAATGGATGGGGAATCGCTACAGCAGGTACAATTCGATTTGCCCCAACTGTTTTGGATATAGGTACAATCGTACATATATGTACTACTGGAATACCTGTAGCTTCAATACCTTTTACCATCGTTGCACCGCAACGAGTACAGGTACCTCAGGTGCTAGTTAAGATGACAGCGTCTACACCATCTTGTCGTAAGCGTTCGGCAATTTGTTCAGAGAATGCTTTAGCGCTTTTAACAGCGGTACCATTACCGACTGTTGTATAGAAATATGGGTGTATAGAACCAATCACACCTTCTTTTTCTAAGTCACGTAAGGCATCAAGGGGTAGGACTCGATTAGGGTCTTCATTCGCATAAACGGGGTCATAACCACCATGAGCAGTTTGATACTTATCATTTGTTAAATACTCTATGCCACTAATATTGTAAACACCAAACTTAGAAGCAGATGAACTTTCAATATGATCTGGATTACCTTTCGGTACAATTCCACCAGATGTTACTAATGCAATTCGTGCTTTACTTAAATCCTTAATAGCTTTTCCTGGTGGAACACGGTCAAATTCAGGCATCGGATATTCCGTTTTATACTCTTCACCTTTTAATTTCTTAAGTAGCATATTGACCGCACGTGTTGCTCCGATTTCTTCCGCAAAATAATTCTTGCGTTTTCCTTTAGGTATATATCCTTCAATTTCAGGATCAAGTATTTCTTCCCCTCTTAGTAATTTCTTCATAAGATTAGCCATAAGAGGTAAGGCTTTGCGCATACCTGTAGCTGCATTTGCGGTTTCAATGATGTAGATGTCTTTACGATAGAGATCTACACCAGGATTTTCAATATACATACCAGTAATCGCTGGAATTTTTAGTTCATCTTGAACGGCTTTGCAGATTGCACCACATGCTGTACCATATCGACCAGCATTAAATGCCGGACCAGCGATAAAACCATCAATATTAAAAGGTTTAATTAACTCAATAATAGTTTTAATGGCTGCTTCAGGATTTTCATTAAAGTAGGAATCACCACAGATGACGGTTGCGACGATTTCTACTTCACCTTGAAATTCACGCATGAGCCCCAAACCTGGGCCAAGTGCGCCCGTACGTACTTCTGGGGTTATATGGGCCATCTCTTCGCCACCAATATTGGCAAAGAACTGATTAATGTAATGAACTACTCTATATGCCATACTATCCCTTCTCTTCTATTCTTTTTCTTTCTTAAAAGGCTCAACCTGAGCCTTTTTTCTATGGATTAGAAAATCAAACTATTTATTGTATTGTGAGTATTGTTCACGGATTGAACTAACTTCATTGGAAATACCATCGATATCTAGAATCATTTCCATCATTCCAAGGTGCTCTTCATAGACATCTTGTGGGCAAGCAGCTTTAAAGATTGGTTCAACCGCATGATATACACCTAATCCTAAACTTACACCCGTTAAACAACCAGCATAAGTGGGATCGCCTAGTGTAACTGTTTCAGCTGCGAGACCGCTAATTTCAGCTTCACCAGCACCTAAAACGACGATAATATTTTCAGGACCATAGGTTTCCGTTAGTTCTTTAATCCGTTTTTGATTTTCTAAATCCATAGCCCCTGCGGCCGTTCAGACAAAACACTCAGTAGTCGCAAAGATAACTTCGCTACCAGGAATGTGCTCAACTACTGCACGCAAAGTTTCACCAGGAATGCCATCCCGGTCACCAATGAGAATATACTTTTTGTTTTCAAAGATGCTCATGTTTTTCCTCCTTTAAATTGTTTTCGCACTTAATCTATTATATCCTAATTCATTGGTTGCGCCTGTAATCGCTTGGATTTCAACTTCAATGGATCCATCAGGTTTTAATGATCCATCATAACCACCAGCGATGGTGTTTACATAATCGTAAGTACCAATAACTTCATCCATCGGTGGTAAAACAATTACTTCATTCGCATTACCACCCGTAACTACTGCGGTCGCAAGTGGATCAGCATCAGCTAAAGATTGACTTAATCCATCACGGCCTGCGTACTCATCAGTTACGATAACAGTTTTAATACCATTTAGTTCAATTTTCTTACAGTTCATAATTAAATCTGTATCGGGATTACCAAATCCTTCTTGGGAGATTATTACTCCATCTAAACCTAAATACTTAGCTAGTTTTGCAGTATAATTTGAAGATCTTTCTTTATCCGCTAGATAGACGTTTTCATTGGTAATAATAACACCAATAAAGTTCAGATCAACGCCATGATGTTTATACAACTCTTCAATGATAGGATTATTTAAATGATGGTAAGTCGTATTTTTATCACATGCTGATACACAGTTTCCACTTACAATTGCACCATCCATTATTTCAGTTGGATAAATCAAAGTTGGTATAATTTGTTTAGCATCAACACCATAGACATAAGTATCATGTAACAATCCTTGGGTTTGTAACATGTAGACATAACCAACTTTTGGTAAATCTGGATATTCAGCTAATTGCTCTGTAATTGGTTTTGTTTCATATGTTATGACTTCATCAGGTTCAATATCTTTTGCGACTTGACCGATAAAAGAAGCAACTTTTAAGCCTGCTAAGCGGGCACTTGTTTCATAATCATGTTGTTTAAGCCCTTCCTTAGGCTCAATAACGACACAAATATTTAGTAATTTTGAGAATGGTGTATAATCAGCACCTGGACCAGACATATCGATAATACCTTCTTGGAAACCAACAATCTTACCAACGGTAACTACAGCAGTCCCTTTTAATACATGAGTACGACCACTTCCAACCGTATCAACCTTACCGATGATGCCTGGGAAGATGCTTCCACCACCATCTACTTTAACTCTTGGTTCAATAACATCTTTAACTGGCGTGATACGTTTACTTTCACCTGGTTTCGCTAATTTAACCGTGATGTTTTTAATTCGTTCATCTTCTAAGACAATTTTCTTAATATCATCTTCATTTATGTAAAGTACATGGTCTTCAAGTGCTGTTCTATTACTCAATACCACGTCTTTTACATAAATATTACCAATTTCGAGTTTCATTCAACCCCCTCCCTCTCCTATAAATACTTCTTAATCATATCCTCAATGTTTTTAATTGTCGCGTTTTCCTTTGTTACTTCATCAATCTTTTCACCATTACGATATAAGGAAATCGTAGGTAGACCAAGAATACGTTGGGAAATGGCAAGTCTACGTGCTAATGAAGTGTTTAATTTACAGAACTTTACTTCAGGATACTTTTTCGCTAATTCTTCCATATGTGGCATTAATGCCTTACAAGGTTCACAACCTTCATTCCAATAATCAACAAGTACTAAGCCGCTTGCTTGTAGTACTTCTTGATCAAATGTGTCTTTGGTAACTTCTAACATATTATCCCTCCATTTAAAAGTTATCTGAAATATATTTCTCAGCTTCGAAACTCGCAATCGCTCCGTCACTTGTTGCGGTTACCACTTGTCTTAAGGTCTTAACCCGTACATCTCCTGCTGCATAAACACCTGGAATATTGGTTTCCATCTTATCATTAGTCTTTATATAACCATCTTCCATGTTGATAATTCCTTCAAATAATTTTGAGTTAGGAATAACGCCAATGAACGGGAAGACACCAATAATACCATCGTCTTCATCTGCATGGTATTCAGTGATTTCTCCTGTTTTCACATTTCGTAAAACGATGGATTGGACTACTCCATCCCCTTTGATTTCTTCAACCACTGTATTCCAGATAAATTCCATTTTTTCATTTTTTAAGGCTTTTTCTTGAATACTTTTCGCAGCTCTCAATTCATCACGTCGATGTACTAAATAAACTTTACGCGCAAATTTAGTTAAATACATACCTTCTTCAACGGCAGTGTCACCACCACCAATTACAAACACTTCTAAATCGCGAAAAAAGTCCGCATCACATGTAGCACAATAGGATACACCTTTTCCTGTAAATTCTAACTCACCAGGACAACCTAGTTTTCGTGGATTAGCACCTGTCGCAATGATAACAGCTTTAGCGTGGTACTCATTTTCTGGTGTTTTAACGATTTTAATCTTACCAGAAAAATCAACCCCGATTACTTCATCACAAATAAACTTGGCTCCAAAATCCTCAGCCTGTTTAACCATTCGTTTCATTAGGTCAGGTCCAGTATCATCAGGACAACCAGGATAATTAGCCACTTCAGCGGTAATCACAATTTGCCCACCGGGGTTACCTTTGTCTAATACTATAGTATCGAGTTTTCCTCTTGCTGCATAAATCGCAGCGCTACATCCTGCTGGACCAGCACCGATAATTAATACATCACATTCACGTATCATATTTACCCCTCCATTACTTCCTGTAAAACATCTTTTACCATCTCTAAATCAACAAGTTGCATGTCTTCTAATATATCTTCAGTTAATAATGTTGTACTTAACTTACGTTTTACCTTACTCGCAAAAAAAACGGCATCTTCAATTACATTTAATGAACCATAATCTAACTCTGAACCCTGCTCTAGTATAACTGTTTTATAGATAGTTTTATCAGGCATAAGATTACTTGCTAATGGATGTGTTAGTAACATGTAGTTATGATGTACTAAATCTCTTACTTTACCTAACACATCGACAAACCCTTGATTTTCTAAATAAATAATATTTTTATCTTTACACATTTCATATACTTGTGGATTATTAGTGACAATTAATATCATTTCTTTACTCGACCCTCTTCTACTCTTCTTGTATAACCAATCTTATCTAAGTACTCTAAGATTAACACTAAATATTTTCTACTTGTGTCAAGGAGATCTCGTGCATCATTTAGGGTGAGGATGGAATGAGATTTAAAATAGTCATCAAGTAAACTTAGCATCGTCGCGAATTTCTCTTTGGTTAAACAATATTCTTCATCTAACTTAATTAACTCTTGATTCTTTATTAATGAATAGAATATGCTTTTTACATTTTTACCTTTGACATTTATAAGAACATCGTTTATCTTTGGTGGTTTATAATTAAAACTATCTAAAAATTTCTTAATGTTATTAACAACTACAAGTTCCTCTGGATTATATCTAACAATGTGATCTTTCATTTTAACCTTATCGTTTATAATTATAATTTCAGGTAACTTTTCTAATAGTTCAGTGAAAACCTTGGTGTTTAAATGTTCTAGTCCTAATTCTTGTTGAAGTAACAATTTATTTAATCCTTGTTCATAAGAATGTTTTTCATGATACTCTTTCACTTTAATTAATACATTTTGCTTTATTTCATTAAATTTATTAAAAGTAAGGCATGATTGATTAACTAAGAGATAACCTACTTTTTCAATAATTTTCTCTAACAACTCTTTATTGGTAAGATTTAGTCTGTTTTTAAGTTCATCAATGCTTATAAATGGATATTTATCAATCAATAAGGGTACTAACTTATCATAATCTTTCTTTTCGAATAATTTTAATAAGTCGATATAATGAGTATCAGTTTTCTTTACATACTCACCAAATACATTAATAATCTCAACACCCGCTATTGTTTGCACGGGATTAAGTCTTCTTAATACACCAAGATCATTGATGCTTGCATAAATCTCTTCTTCAAGCAGCAACTGACCATAAACAGTCATTGAACCACTTACTTCTTTATGTTCTAGTAGTTTTACCTGACACTTAATTTCATTAGCTAAATAGTAAAACTTAACATGTTCTAAATGTTTTAATGGGTCTTTGAGGTATTTTGATGTTGTGATCTTTACATCAATAATTTTTGTAGGCTTAGAAAAAGCACCTACAGTGGTAAGCATTTTACCGCGCGATAAATCTTCTTTTTTTACTCCTGCTAGATTTAAAGCTACGCGCATATGTTTATAGGCAATCAATCGCTTTTGATTAAAACATTCAATGCCTTTAACTTTAACTCTAAATTTGTTAGGCAAAACTTCTAATTCATCACCAATTTTCACCTGACCAGATAATGATGAACCTGTAACTACTACTCCGAAACCTTTAACAACAAATACTCTATCGATTGGTAACCTAAAAATGTGATTTTCTTCATGTTCGTAAGCTAAGTAATTTTCTCTTATTGCATGTAATACATCTTTTGCTGTCTCAGGTTTGTTGATACTAAACTCAACGATTTTATCGATATGAAACTCTTTTTTTATCTGTTCTTTAACTTCTTCTACTCGTTCTCTTGTTACTAAATCTGTTTTGGTAACAACTGCAATAATATTTTTGATATGAAGGTACTCAATGATTTCCATATGTTCCCGTGTTTGCGGCATGATACCATCATCAGCAGCGACAGTTAAGAGAATGAGATTCATGCCACAGACACCAGCTAACATATTCTTGATAAAACGTTCGTGTCCAGGAACATCGACTATACCCACTGTTAACTTATCATCCAAAGGTAGATAGGCAAATCCTAAGTTGATGGATATACCCCGTCGTTGTTCTTCTAATAATGTATCGGTATTAATGCCTGTTAAAGCTTTTATAAGTGAAGTCTTTCCATGATCGACATGTCCTGCTGTACCAATTACGAAGTTTTCCATAGACTTCTCCCGATTCTATCTAAGGTATTAATTATAATATCTATATCAGAATCAAGAAGTGTTCGCACATCGAGCAAATATTTATCATTCACAATTCTACCTATAATTGGTACTTCTTGATTTCTTAATACTCTCTCTATTTCATGAGCGGGATAATTGCTAATTTTAATCACTACCCCATAACTAGCTAATTGACTATGTGGCAATGACCCACCACCTATTGTAGAATACACACTTATAACTTCACTACTTATACCTTCGATACACTTAATACGTTCATACAACATCAAGGCTCTTTCACGAAGTTCACTTTCCGACAGATAGATCATCTTTAATGTCGGAATAGTTCTTTTTGCCTTTTCTTCATCAAAATAATCGCGAATCGTACCTTCTAAAGCCGCAATAGTCATTTTATCAACTCTAAAAGCGCGTAATAATGGATGTTTCTTTAATTGATCTATTAAGTTTTTCTTGCCGACGATAATACCTGCTTGTGGTCCACCTAGTAACTTATCACCACTAAAGGTGACTAAATCAATACCACTTTTAATCGATTCGCTTACAAGATTTTCTTTATAACCACTTGAACTTAAATCAATTAAACACCCACTACCTAAATCTTCTATGGTTATAATTGGTTTCACTCGTTCTTTATTCATCTTCTTCGCAAGGGAAACTATCTCGTCGTTAGTTACATTGTTTGTAAAACCAATAATCTGATAATTAGATGGATGAACTTTTAAATAAATGGCTGTATTATCATTAGTAGCTTTTTCATAATCACTTAAATGCGTACGATTGGTTGTTCCTACTTCCCGTAAGATTGCCCCAGATGTTTCAATTATTTCTGGAATACGGAAGGAACCACCAATTTCCACTAATTCACCTCGACTAACAACTACCTCTTTATTTTTCGCAAACGCGGAAACAGAAAGTAATACTGCAGCCGCATTATTGTTTACTACAAGGCATGCTTCACTACCTACTAAGCGTGCCATCATTCCCTCGACATGCTCATAGCGGCTCCCACGTTCACCTTTAACGAGGTTATATTCAAGGTTGTTATAATTAGCACAGACTTCAATTACGTGTTTTATAGCTGCTTCAGATAATAAGGAACGGCCTAAATTGGTATGTATAATAGTACCCGTTCCATTAATGACTTTTCTTAGTGAATAGATTTGCTTTTTATTTAATTTTTCAACAATTAATCTAACAACTTCTTCATATTTTATTTCTTTTAACTCGTTATTTTTAATCTTTGTTCTTAGATCAACTAAAGTCTCGTCAATAACTTCTTTTATCTCTGATATATAAAAACGTGATAAAAAACTTTTAATAGATGCATCTTCTAATAATTTCGCAACTTGAGGTATCTCCCGATATAGATCACTCATAATCTCTCACTTTTTCCTTACTTTACCTTAAGATGTTTATCAGTTAAGATTGTTGTCTCCCCAATGATACTAGCTGCTGTTATTCCTTCTTGATGTAAATCATGTAATAACTTATCAGCATCTGTTTCATCAACTACTATTAATAATCCCCCACTGGTTTGTGGATCAAATAGGATATTGATGTTTTCTTGTGAATTTATATTATGAGAAATTTCAACATATTTACTGAAATGGGCAAAATTACGTTTCATACCACCATTCGGGTATTTTAATGCTAGTTCTCTTGTTCTCTTAAATAATGGTATACTGTCTAAGTAAATCGTAATTGATACATTGCTTGCAAGGGCAACTTCGCATAAATGACCAACTAAGCCAAATCCCGTGATATCTGTCATAGCACTGACACGGTATTTATGCATAATTTCGCAAGCCTTTTTATTAAGTGTAATCATTGATTTAACTACTTCTTGACAATCTTCTGCATCTTTATTGATATTAATTTCTTTTGAATAGATTCCTGTACCGATTTTTTTTGTTAAAATGAGTTTTTGTTGTGGTAAAGCACCACTATTAGTCTTCAATTTACTTTTCTCAACTAAACCATTAACCGATAAACCATAAATAATGTGGTCAGTAGAAATTGTATGACCACCCGCAATTACTCCATTAGCTTCTTTAACTTTATCGTAAGCACCACGTAAAATCTCCGAAATTATATTTTCATTTACTTCGGAAGGAAATGATAATATATTCAAACAATTTAGCACAGTACCACCCATCGCATAAATATCACTTAGGGCATTAGCACTAGCTATCTGACCAAATACATAGGGATCATGATAAATGGGCGTAAAAAAATCGACCGTGTTGATTAAGTAACGGTGCTCATCAAGTTCAATAACTGCTGCATCATCGCTATTTTCAAATCCTAAAACAAGGCGAGCATCAACTTGTTTTGGTAACTTACTAACGATACGACCAAGGACCTCCGGTCCTACTTTAGCAGCTCAACCACCGCCACAACTATATCTTGTGATGTCGATTAATTCATCTCTGGTGTTAATAATAATCACCTCTAAAATAAAAATGGCGGAAGCACATGGGAATCGAACCCACCTATGAGCTTTTACACTCACAACAAGGTTTTGAAGACCTGTATGTACACCAGTACATAAGTGCTTCCATAGATATCCATTTACTATTATATGTGAAATAATAAACAAAATCAAGCACATTCAAGTTGTTTTAACGAAAATTTGTAAGCGCTTTACTCAAGTAAATTACAACAAAAAAGCGATTTTTCAATCGCTTTCTAGTAATTAATACAAACTGCACCTTGTGACAAAAATTCTAAGAAGGTTACTTGTCCAATAATTTTCGCACCTTTGATTAAACTTTCAGGATTAAGTTTTCTCTTATTAAAACATGTGCCACATACCCATAGAACGCCACCATTATCAAGGTACTTATCAAGCAAATCTTTCATCTTTGGTAAATCCTCAACGTGTATATCATCTGCATAACCATCTGTTGCTAAATATACCCCATCGAGATTGAGGAATACTACTGTTTCGTGACCTGAAGCAAGGCTATTATTAGCCATCATAAACGCAAATGTTGCTCGTTCAGCATTATTTTTACCGTAAGTAATGCTAATTGCGGTTTTCATGCTTATCTACCCTTCCCTTTTTGAATGTAAAATTTAGATTTTAGAATACCAAGTTCTTCATAGTACATTAAATCATGTCCTTGCATCCTGCACCAAGCGGATATTTCATCATAAGCAGCTAAATCGTAAGTAGTAACTTCAATAACTTCTCCAGGTTGTAATTCTTTCATCATTAAGTAAAGATTAATGATGATTTCGCTACACTGAGCATCTTTGGCATCATAACTTTTCTTAACTTCAATCATTTTTACTCCCTCGATTTTAATAACTCATCTAATTCTATTAAATCATGAACTTCATAAGTTGGTTTTATGTTAGTATTATTTAATAAATGCTTACGATTAACCCAACAAGTATTAATACCAAACTCTATTCCACCAAGGATATCACTAGTTAAACTATCACCAATCATAAGAACGTTTTGCTTATTGAAATGATTTACTCTTTCTAAAGTTAATGCGAATATCCGTGGATCAGGTTTAGCGTATCCAACTTCCTCAGAAATAATAATGTCTTCAAAATAAGGTGCAATGATGGAGTTTCGTAATCTTTTATTCTGTACATAACTTAAACCATTAGAGAGTAATACTAATTTGTATGTGCTCGCTAATGCTTTTATAACTTTTTCGGAATCTGAAAATAAGTAAGAAGCATCGCTTAAAAAATCAAGATATCTCTTCGCCACTATTTCTTCATCAAATTGTAAATTGAGTTTTTGTTTTAAACGGCGGAAACGTTCCACTCTTAAGACTTGCTGGGATATTAAACCCTGTTCAAGTTCACGCCAAATCGCTAAATTAATATCTATAAATGTTGATAAAATAATATTCCCATTAAGAGTTAATCCTGCTTCTTTTAAACATCTTTCTAAAGCTTCTCTTTCTGATTTCTGAAAATCAAACAATGTATCATCAGCGTCAAAAATAAGCAGTTCGTATCGCATATAAATCTCCTTATATTACTTTATTACATACATAGATTATAACACTTAACTTATAGCCACTCAATAATTATCAATTATATAAAAACCTTCTAATCATTGATTAGAAGGTTTTTTATCCAAATCATGTAAAAACTTTTGATATGCTTCATGAATTGATAATGCTAACTCCTCTAAGGAGTTGTTTTCATTTTTCAAATGAAGATTAACTCTTAATAGATTTTCTTTCTTAAAGATATTTTCATCTTTTAAGATGCGATTTTCGACTGATTCTACTGCGTCACCTCGTTGTAACATTCGCTTTTTACGTAGTTCTTGCGGGGAATCCACGAATACAATATAGATTCTGTCCGCAAATGCTTTAATCAAAGCGTTGGCACCATTAGGGTCAACAATTACCACACCATTGCTTATGACATCTTGTTTTTGGATACCATAGTAATTGCCTTGATATTCCGTTACTTCAACAAATAAATTATCTTTCATCATTTTTTCAAAAGTAACTTTATCAAGGAAATGATAATCAACATCTTGTCTTTCATTAGGACGCATTGGTCTTGTGGTAGTGGTAATACATTTTTTATAGTTATATTTGTTACAAAGCATTTTTGCTAATTCTGTTTTGCCACTGGCACTTGCTCCGACAAAAACAATCATTTTCCCACATCCTTTATGTAGGATTATAACATGTTTTTGTCGATTTTAATACTTTTATTCAAAACATTTTATGTACAAATCTTTCAGTTCGCTAATTAAAGGATAACGAGGGTTAGCTACTGTACATTGGTCATCAAATGCTTGTTCACTTAATTCATCGAGTTTACTAAAGAACTCTTCGTGAGTTACCCCACAGTCTTTTATACATCTTGGAATCTTTACTTCTTTTTTTAAGTTTTCAATTGCTTGGATTAATAATTCTACTTTTTCATCATCGTTATTACCACCAAGTTGGAGATAATCGGCAATCCTAGCATAACGTGACTTCGCATTAGGATATTTGTATTGGGGGAAGGTTGCTTGTTTAGCTGGATTATCGACTGAATTAAATCTAATTACTTCACTAATTAACAAACCATTGGCAACTCCATGAGGAATCTTAAACTTCCCTCCTAATTGGTGTGCCATTGAGTGACAAATACCTAAGAAAGCATTAGCAAAAGCCATTCCCGCAATAGTAGCCGCATGAGCCATTTTTTCTCTTGCTTTCACGTTAAACATCCCATCATTATACGCTTGCGGTAGGTATTTAAAAATTAATCTAATTGCTTCTAATGCTAATCCATTAGTATATTCTGAAGCTAATACTGATACGTATGCTTCAATTGCATGAGTTAAAGCATCAATACCACTAGCTGCTGTTAATCCTTTTGGCATTGCCATCATAAGTTCAGCATCAATAATTGCCATTTGTGGTGTTAACTCATAATCAGCTAATGGATATTTAATATGAGTTTTCTCATCAGTAATAACCGCAAAAGGTGTAACCTCACTACCAGTTCCTGCGGTAGTGGGAATAGCTACTAACATTGCTTTTTGATTAAGTTTGGGGAAGCGGAATACGCGTTTCCTAATATCCATAAACCTTAAAGCAAGTTCATGAAAATCAATACCTGGATGCTCATACAACAACCACATTATCTTAGCTGCATCCATCGGTGAACCACCACCTAGTGCGATAATGGTATCGGGTTGATATTCTAACATTTTTCGTGCACCTTTAATTGCACAACTCAAAGTTGGATCTGGTTCTACCTCATAGAAAATATCGTAATCCATCCCTAATCGATCAAGGATACTAGTAATACGATGATGATACCCTAAATGATAGAGATCTTTATCTGTGACTATCATTACCTTTTTCTTGTTCATGTCCTTTAATTCTTGTAAAGCAGTTGGTAATGAGCCAAATTTGAAGTAAATCTTTTCTGGTACTCTAAACCACAACATATTCTCCCGTCTTTCTGCAACTGTTTTAATGTTTAATAAATGTTTCACTCCTACATTTTCACTGACTGAGTTTCCACCCCAAGAACCACATCCTAGAGTTAAAGATGGTTCTAGTTTGAAGTTATAGATATCACCAATTGCTCCTTGACTTGAGGGCATATTGATAATAGTTCTACCTGTTTTCATCCTAGCACTAAACTGATTAATTCGATGACGACTTCTAATTTGATCAGTATAGAGAACTGATGTATGCCCAAACCCACCGATTTCAATTAACTTCTCTGCTTTATCTAATGCTTCTTCAAAGGTTTTTACCTTGTACATTGCAAGAATTGGTGATAGTTTTTCATGAGCAAACGGATCTGTTTCCTCTACATCTGCGACTTCACCGATAAGGATTTTCGTGTTATCACTGACTTCAATACCAGCTAACTTGGAAATTGTCACAGCTTTTTGCCCCACAATTCTCGCATTTAATTGTCCATTGATCATAATAACTTTTCTTATGCTATCTATTTCATCAGGTGTTAAAAAATAACACCCACGTTCGATGAACTCTTTCTTAACTTCTTCATATACCTCTTCAAGTACGATAACTGATTGCTCTGAGGCACAGATAACCCCATTATCAAAACTTTTTGAAAGGATGATTGAGTTAACAGCCATCTTGACATGTGCTGTTTCATCAATTATAGCTGGTGTATTACCAGCACCTACACCAATTGCAGGTTTACCTGAGGAATAGGCAGCACGTACCATACCAGGACCACCAGTAGCTAAAACTAAGTCACATTCTCGCATTAACCGTTGTGATAATTCTACTGTTGGCTCTTCAATCCAACCAATGATATTCTTAGGTGCACCAGCCTTAATAGCTGCATCAAGAATTATCTTCGCAGCTTCAATTGTTGCTTTCTTTGCTCGAGGATGAGGAGAGAAGATAATCCCATTTCGTGTCTTTAACGCAATTAAGGCTTTGAAGATTACCGTAGAAGTAGGATTAGTTGTTGGTACAATGGCGGCAATTACACCAATTGGTTCCGCAATCTTCACGATTCCAAAGGTTTCATCCCTTTCAATTAAACCACATGTCTTCTCATCCTTGTATTTATTATAGATAAATTCACTCGCAAAATGATTTTTTATTACCTTATCTTCAACCAAACCCATTTTTGTTTCTTCAACAGCCATCTTCGCTAATTTAATTCGATTATTATTTGCTGCCATTGCTGCTTGCCTAAAAATCTCATCAACTTGCTGTTGAGTAAATTGTGAATATTCTCTTTGTGCTTCCCGAACTTCTTCAATCATTTTTAATAATTGTTCCATTTATATCACTCCTTAGTTTGTTAAAATTTTCACATCCTTTACATTGTTAATTTTATCACAAAGTATTTTGAAACTTAAATAAAATAATTATGAAAATGTTTTTAGAATTAATGAACAAAAAAATAGGCCTTTTGGCCTATTGATAACTTTTAGCTTGCGTCATAAATAAATGGTAATATAAACTTTCAGTCTTTTTAATGAGGTTTTCATGAGAATCAAAATCTTTTATCTCTCCTTGATCAAATACTAAGATCCGGTCACAGAACACACAAGAACTCATCCGATGGGAGATATAGATGGCTGTCTTATCTTGTACCAAATCATTAAAGTTTTGGTAGATTTCGGCTTCAGCTAATGGATCTAAAGCACTAGTAGGTTCATCAAGTATAACTAGCGAAGCATTTTTATAAAGGGCACGTGCAATCGCTACTTTTTGCGCTTCTCCACCTGATAACTCAATTCCACCTTCACCAAAACTCTTCGTGTAAAGGCTATTGATTCCATCTGGCAAGGTATCAAACTTATCTTTTAGACCTACCTTACAAGCTACCTCATAAGCAACCTTTTCATCACCTTCTTCATTCAAGATATTTTCTTTTAATGTGTAAGCAAATAACTTAAAATCTTGGAAGACAGCGCTAATTTGCTTAATATAGGAATCATATTCATAATCATAAATGGAAATCCCATTAACTAGAATATCTGCAGAATTGGGTTTATATAGACGGCATAATAGTTTTATGAGTGTTGTCTTACCTGCCCCATTTAAACCAACAATCGCATTTTTTTCCTTAGCATTAATTGTAAAGGAAACATTATTAAGAATAATCTCATCGCTTCTTGGATAGCTAAATGTAACATTGCGAAACTCAATGGTCCTAATCTCTTCATTTAATGGTATTGAGCCAACAGAAGCTTCTTCTTCTAATTCAACTAACTCAATAAATGGTCCTAAATAATGCAACATTTGTAAATAAGTTAGTCCTACTTCGATCATCTTACTTATGGTTTGGCTAAACGATAAAGCACATGATATATGTAATGAGAAGGTACTAATAGGTAGTTTATTTCTGATTGTTCTTAAAGCCACGAGTATGTAAACTAATGCTGTTTGGATATGATTAATGATTTGGATACCTGAAGTGATTATTCCCATTTTTGTCACAAGTTTACGGAAATATTTAAGAGTCTCATTTCCATATACAATAGCCTTATTCTGTAAAAGTTCACCAATTGAATACATTCGATAGTCTTGGGCACGTTTTTCATCAAGTATAGTATCAGAATAATATATATAGATACGATTAATCGGGATTAAATCCTGATAAAACTTAATTTGAGTTTTTAAAGATAGTGCTATTAGTAATACATTAATAATTACAGCAACTGCTAGTATAACCACTAGTAAATAATCAAATATTAAGAGAATTGTTATTAATCCAGATAACGTAAAGAAGTATTGGAGTAATTGAGATATTGAATTAAGAAAATTATAGATGGTATTTTGATTATCAATCGCAAACTTTGCTCGTTCTTTTAACTCTAAATAGTGGGGATCTTCTAAGTAAGCATAAGGTAACCGCATCAACTTACTAGTAACAGTTTAATGAATGGCTTCCTTCAAGGCATTTTCTTCTACTTCAATCAATCGCTTAAATAATTTATTTAAAAAGTTAAAGAACAAATTAATAAGGACGATGAAACCACCAACAATTAATGCTAATCGGTAATCACCATTTTCTAAATAACTAATGATTATTGATAATGAGTAAGTATTAAAGATGTTTAATCCACTTAATACAAGGGCTTGAAATAAAATTATATAAAAATAACTCTTATGTGCTTTATAGGCAAATTTTATGAACTTCCAGAACACTCTTTTATGTTTATTCATTGGTATTCCCCTCTAATTGATAGTATTTACTTTGGGTCATAAACATCTCATAATACTTACCTTTTAGTGCCATTAACTCTTCATGGTTACCATATTCCGCTAAACCTTCTTCAGTAAATAGAGCAATCTTATCACAAAACTTAGTGGATGCTAAACGATGAGAAATATAAATAGCGGTTTTATCTTTTACTAGATTATCAAATGATTGGTAGATTTCTGCTTCTGCTAGGGGATCAAGACTTGCTGTAGGTTCATCGAGAATAACCATATTTGCGTCTTTATATAAACTTCGAGCAATCGCTAGTTTTTGATTTTCTCCTCCAGATAACTCCACACCTGTTTCATCAATAATCTTTAATAACTGTTGATCGTATCCTTTAGACAATGATCTAATCTTTTTACTTAGATTAACCATATCAATGCATGCTTTTCCTAGTTCTTTTTGTTCTTCAGTATTATCTATACCTATAACATTTTCTAAGACTGAACAAGCATAGATAAAGACATCTTGATATACTACCGAGAACATCTTCCAATATTCCAACTTGTCAAACACTGTTTTATATTAACGCCATTAACCAAGATTTCGCCTTCATTTACGTAAAATAATCCGGTAATAAGTTTTACAAGCGTTGATTTTCCTGCCCCATTTGTTCCAACAATAGCTGGACGCTCACCTTTATTTATTTTGAAGTTGAAGTTTCGCAAAATCCATTTATCTGTGTTCGGATACTTAAAGGAAACATTGCGGAATTCAATTTCTAAAGTCTCATTCTTAGGGAAAGCTTGTAAATTACCATTAAACGAGTAATAAGACGAATCATCCATGAACTGAAAATAACTCTTACAGTAATTTGCGTCAATTTGCAAGGTATTGAGGACTTCAGTTAATCTTCTTAAGGTCGTTGATAGACCAATTACAGTTCCTACATATAAAGCAACTTCACCTAGACTAATCTTATCTGAAAAATACCCTTGAATTATAAAGAAGTACGCTACCCCATCTTGTAAGAGCATCATCAATAATTCTAATAATCCGATACTAAATTTCTTATTAGCGATATCTTTAATTACTGTAAGATAATTATAGGCTTTCCGATGATAATCACCTATAAGCTTATCTTTTAGATTAAAGATCCGAATATCTTTACCATAAGAAAAATCATAACAGACATTATAAAAGTACTGTTTTTGTCGAAGAGTGCGAGAGCGATCTTCTTTACGTTTATCGACATATTTCGATATCTGTTTCTTCACGATAACTGTGATTATGGTGCCAAAGATACAGGCAATAAAGATTAATGGTTGAAATATACCAATAATAATGCAATATAAAATAACGGAAAAAAATAAAGGTAAGGATTTAAAAATACTATGATAAACATTTTCAAATCCCATATTATTACCATTCATTGCTGAAAATGCGATTTTTGCCTTATCAACAAATTTAAGGTCTTCTAAATGAGCATAGGCAATTTCATGGTATTTTTTATTTATCCTCGCGAACTCTTTCATGCGCATTCCTAAAAAATACCCTAAGTCGTAATATTCACCAATCACAGCTACGATAGCACAAATTAGTGAAAAAACTGTTAAAAAGATAATTGTCATTATGATGTCTGATTCTATAGTTTTAGAAACTAGATGATCAATAATAAAACGCGGTATAAAAGCTGCGATTACTGGTAATGTGCCAGCAAATACCATATTGATAAACATCATAAAGAAAACAAAATATTGTCGCTCAGTTATTAACATCTTTAATTGACGCTTAGCAATATACCAAGTCGTCATCTTTTTTTCTTCCATACATCACTACTCCGTCCATTATTTTGAGTTGATTTTATCATTATCTATATTTACTTTCTAGCAACTTGTAGTATAACCAACTCAACTAGTAGTTGAATCAATTAAAAAGCACTCATTATTGAGTGCTAAGGTGTTTATCTAATTAAATTATTCTTCTCTATGTGTATTAAATTACTAGGATATCTAGATTAGAGTATTAATTTTACATATAAAATCTATGACAACTTTACGCATACCAGTTATATATAAGAGAGTTTTAAAATTCTAAGTTAAGTCATTCAATATTCGATTAAATAGAAGAACACTTAGTCTAATATTAATAACTTAGAAATTATATGAATAATGCTTATTTATAATCATGTTTTTATCTTCTTAGGAAGTTTAAATTATGTCATTTTTTGTCGACGAATATATTTATTGTGCTATTTTTCAACCAACATAACATCTATCTTGATAAAACTAGCATATTGCGATTATATTTCTAACCTACTATATAAACATCTACATAATTGCATAAATCGATAATTACAATTAAAAATCCCCTCAGGATAAAAAATAATTTATCATGAGGGGCTACTTCGGTATTTATTCTTATTGTTCCCTTAATAGATATTTTTATACATCTTTAATATCAAATTTAACAACTTGATAACCTAATTTGGTAATAGCATTAACAACTTCCTCAACACTAATCATGTCCTCATTAAATGTAAACTTTAGTTTACTTGCATTGAATAAAACTTTAACTGAATCATGATTAACACCATTATATTTATGGACTAAAGCTTCAATCTTGTTAGTACATGAGGGACATACTAAGGGTTCTAGTTGAATTATTGCTTTTTTCATCATATCACTCCTAGCCTTTTTTATGTTTATATTTTAATAAACGCATGCTATTTAGGATTACCGCTAGAATACTCGCTTCATGAACAAACATACCTATAGTCATATTCATCCAATCACCAAATATTAAACTTAGCAATAATATGACAACCACTAATAGCGCAATTGCAATGTTTTGCTTCATAATATTCATGATCTTCCGAGAGAGTTTTAAGGCAAATGTTAAGTTAACAAAATCATTATTGATAAGAACTACATCACTTGTTTCAATTGCGACATCGGTACCACTAGATAATGATATCCCGATATTAGCGAGTGCTAGGGATGGGCTATCATTAACACCATCACCGACAAATGCAACTACTCTTCCATGTTTTTGCAAGTCTTCGATAAATTTCACTTTATCTTGTGGTAACATGCTGCCATAGGCTTCATTTATGCCTAGTTCATTAGCTAGTATGTTTACGGAACCTTGATTATCACCTGATAATACTACTAAATTCTTAACACCAAACCTTTTCAATCTATTAAGTTCTTCTTTTACTGTAGGTCTAATTTGGTCTTTAATCCCTATTAATAGTTTACATTCATTATTTATACTTACTAAGACAATGGTATGACCATTTAGAATTAAATCATTTACATCTTTATAAATATAATCAGGGATGTCTACTTTTTCATCTTCTAATAAGGTGACATTGCCAATAATAACTTCTTTATTATCAACGATACCTTTTAGACCTCCACCTCTTATCACATTTACTTTCTCTACTAGTAAATTACTCACAACACCAAAATGATTAACAATCGCTTTTGCGAGCGGATGGTCTACAGTTTTCTCAATACTTACTAGTAATGCATATGTATAATCAAGATTATGATGGTCATATATTTTTACTTCACTAACTTCTGGTTTACCTGTTGTTAGCGTACCAGTTTTATCGAAAACAATAGTATCCACGCGACTAAAGTCATTGATTACTTCACTACCCTTGAATAGAATACCACTTCTAGCACCTCGACCGATTCCTGCTACATTTGCGACGGGTATACCAATAACAAATGCTCCTGGACAACCTAAAACTAAGATTGTAATGGCAAGTTCTAAATTAAAACTATATAAATATACAATTAGTGCTACTAACAATACTAGTGGTGTATAGTACTTCGCAAAGTGATCAATAAAGCGTTCGGCATTCGATTTGGCATCTTGAGCTTCTTCCACTAGTTCAATAATTTTACTAAAAGTAGTATCTTCGCCAACTCGTTCAGCGATAATATGCAATGAACCATTTTCTAAGATTGTACCTGCATATACTTTACATCCAGTAGTTTTATGGACTGGTGTTGGTTCACCAGTAATACTTGCTTCGTTAATATAACCTTCTCCAGTGATTACTTTACCATCAACAGGTACCTTATTACCTGTTTTAACAAGCAAATTATCACCAACATTCACTTCATCAATATCTACTTCTTCATATTCTCCAAAATCATTTAGTTTAAAAGCACTCTCAGGCGCCATTTCTATTAGTTCTTTGATTGCTGAACGGGTTTTTGATAATGTTCTTTGTTCTAGGTAAGCCCCAAAGAGAAACAGAAATGTTACAATGGATGATTCTTCATAGTTTTTTATAATAAAGGCACCTAATACTGCGATTGTCACTAATAAATCAATACTAATTACTCTTATTTTAAGTGCTTGGTATGCTTGAATCATGATTGGTAAAATTCCAATAATCGATGCTAAAATCAGAAAAATAGACACAATTATTTCATCATGAAAAGTGTATTTAGTAATTAATCCTAATATTATTAATGTACCGCATATTAATGAAATATAATTTTTGCTTTTTAAGATTTTATTAATCATTATATCACTCCATCACTCCATAGAATTAACTATAATATGAAGCATCCAACTCCTTCAACATGCGATATACAGCTTCATAAGTTTCACATACATCCTCGGGTACATGATAATTATCAGTAACAACCCTTAGTTTTTCAAATACCGTATGTAAATCATAATCTATTTCTTTTGTTAGTATAGTCATCATTTCATTAAACAAACTATGAACTACATGAAATTCTGGATGATGTTCGCCATGAACTCTGGCAACGATAGGGACATATTGACTTAATAGTCTTAGGTTTATATTGTTCATTTTCTTGAATTCTTTTAGATTCATATTCAACCTTCCTTTAATTTTTAGTAATTTCTATTCAAATATATTATAAGTATAATTAAGAAATAAATTATTGACACTAGTCAAATTTGCGATATAATCACAAAAAAAAGGAGTGGTAACACATTTTAAAGTGTTACTACTCCTTTATCATTAATTATTATTCTCCTAAAGAAAACCCATTATCATTAAATGTAGTATTGATATCAGGATTTCCAATCATCCAGAAACCATTATACATAGGACTACCAAACCTAACAGTTGCTGAGGTTGGTTTTTCCGTTAATCCTAATGAGCTATAGTGGATAAAGAATTCGATGACGAGAACGTGATTTTCATTATCATATGTAAATGCTGCTTCAGTTACTCTACCTGTTGGAGCAAGTTTTCCATCAAAGATCATAATCCGAACATGTTTATCCATATTGACCCAGAATTCAATATTAGGATTAATCCACCATTCATCAAAATTATTAGTGTAGAGATTTAGTCCACTTGTCAAATCAGCTTTATAATATCCGTAGACACCATCATCGCCAAGCACGAATTGGATGTCAAAGGTATTGTCATTTTGTGTTAATGTTAATTTATCTAACTCAGGATCCCAATCAGATATATCACCATCAATATCTAATTCGTTAGCTTCGATGAATCCCGTTTTGGTGATGTATTGATATCTCATACCTGGATCAGATTCAGGAACAAACCAGAAATCGCCACCACCCAAATAGTCCTTTCTTCATCAGGATTCTTCCATGCAAATCCAGCTTCGATATAAGGCGAATCGTAACTATAACCATCAATCATTGCCCATGGAATGAATAATTCAAATGTTGTTTCATGGAGCGAGTCAACAATCTTGGTCGTATACTTAGCAGTTCCTACATGCTCTTGTCCCCATGATTCATAACGTGATGCAAAACCATTTGCACTAGCAAAACGTTGCTCACCAGATTTACCTAATCTAAATTCAACATTAGTATTATTGAACCATTCAGGTTTGTTATTTATAACAGGATTTTGATGTCTAGCTACATAAGCGATATATAGACCATCAGGAGCCATGAAGGCATAAACATTTGCATAACGTCCATTATTTGAAGGGATTACGAATGGTCTAGCGAGAATTGCTTCATCCCAATCATCAAGGTTACCATCAATCACTGGACCAGATTTTTCGGCAATCTTATATGTCGCCATATAATCTTCTAATTCTTCATCAAGATATACTTCTGCATTCTTCAATCTTACTTGTAAGTTGAATAGTAGTACTGATGCTTGGGTGATTTCGTCTTCCGCAAAGACATTTTCTGCATATTGGACAACTTTACCATCAGAGATGAAGTATAAGGTTGTTCCTAGTCTAACTACAGATAGTGTTTTATAACTTTCACCATTATAGTTTACATCTCCCAAGTAAGCATATTGGCGACTATTTGTAGCTCCCCAGTCCCAATCACCACCAGATGGACGAACTACATAGTTACCCCATTTATTTGTGAGATTTCCAATCGCGTCAATGAAGAAGTAGACTGTTTTATCACTACTCTTTAATGCAATACCAACTTTAGGGTAATTATCACCGTTATAAATACTACGAACATTAATATCGACAGAGACAGCAAAGTGAGTTCCTCTAACTCCATCAAAGTAGATTTGTTGTTCAAATGAACCAGTGTTTTCTACATATCCATCTTCATATGACCAACCAGAGGAAAGAGCATAGATACCATAATTACCTAAGTTATCTTTTGCTTCAATTACTTCCAAACCTAAAGCCTTCTTAATTGCATGTACCCATACACCATATCCATCAGGGTTAAGATGTAATCCATCAGGTCCGAAGTAATGTTTAACAGCTTCACCAGCTTGTCCACCTAATATGGTTACTGTATCAATATAATGGACATAATCTTTTTCATTAGCGAGGGTTAGAATACCATTGTTTACTACCTGATATTCAGTGAAGTTATTAGGACGGTAATTGTTAGGTTCAATGGAAATGAAATAGATTTGTGTATCTGGTAATATATCATGTAATCTTTCAATCAAGTTAGTAACATTACTTAGTGTTTCACTGCCACTTAAGCCACCATCATTAATATCATTTACACCGATATGAATTATGAGGTTTTTAGGATTATATAAAGACGCAATTGTGGCGATTTGATCCAACCAGTCGGCTACTTTAGTGTCACGTTCACCTAAATTAACTGCACTAGTCTTGAAATCATGATTAAATCCTGTCCAGAATGCTGTATCGATATAAGAATCACCGATGAATAAATAATCAATTTCTTCTGTGTCAAAGCGATATGGTTCAAGATCATCCGCTTCAGTGAGTATGCCGTACTCTTTTGCGATAAAGGTAATATTGAAGGAAGCTAACCCAACTACACCTTTAGATGTTTCTGTTAAACCACTGAAGCCACTACGAACACCAACACTTTGTCCATTTACATAGAATTCAAAGATACTGCCATAACGATAAACTGCTAATTCAACAAAATTGCCATTTTGATAACTATCTGCAGATGGTAAAGAAGTTAATACTTTTTCCGGCCATTTCCATGAACTATTTTCCCGGTTAACTGTTGCGACATTAATACCAGTCATGTTTGTACCATCACCAATAGCATCGACAAAGAAGAAGAGACCATCCTTACCATCTTCTGTAGTAATCGTAATTCCAAATTTACCATATTTTTCGTTATTAAATACTTATTTAGCAGATACCTTTACATATGCATAAAATTCAGTTTGACCAGAACGATGCATATAGATGTTATTATCTGTACCTGGAGTTATATTTTTCATTTCAATGTAAGCATCTTCTGTACCATCGTCATGCGTTAAATCCCAACCTGGTTGATACTCTAATTGTTTATAATTACCGAACACCGCACCTAATTGGACCCAAGGATTTTCAGCATATGTGTCGTCATCTTCAATATGAATGAAAGTTCTTGAATATTCTAAATTGACATCAAAGAGATCTGCAATACCGATACTTGCTATTGTACCTTGATTGTTGTAGAGTGTAGGAACAAAAGTGATGTTCTTATCTTCTTTTGTAACATCAAGAGCAGCATAAGGAATTACTAGTTCAATTTGATAACCTTCAACATATTTACCACCGAATGAAACTTTATCGAATTTAGAGGTTATCGAATGAGTAGTTTGGTTTACATATTGGTACCATCATGTTTTGCTACTACTAGATCTTTTCTCACTGAGGCATTGATCCGTAGTGTACCAGGAGCAATAAGGCAATAATAAACATTACTTATGATTTCCTCAGCTATTTAATCAAATTCTACATATTCAAACTCATCCTCATAACTCATAATCATCCATCTCTCCCTTGGTATTATTTTACATTATATTGATTAATTTGACAATGAATGCAAAATAAAAAACCTGATACTGAGATATCAGGTTTCATTCAGTGCGGGCAGAGGGACTCGAACCCTCACGGTATACACCATATGCTTCTGAGACATACGCGTCTACCTATTCCGCCATGTCCGCAGGACGTTATTATTATAATATGAAAATAACGAAAAATCAATTCTATTTAGTTGGTAGTTCTAAGGTTCTATATAAATATATATTTTAGGATTTTATTGATATTTATAAATTATAAATAGGATTTTTTATTATCAAATAGTATAATTAAGTAAATATAGATTTCTACAATGGTTTCGTCAATAATTATGTGTAAATGATTTTATAGGAAATCATCCTGTTGTTT
>ENA-UPSA01000511-UPSA01000511.1-bioreactor-metagenome-genome-assembly--contig:-NODE-511-length-55340-cov-8.499991_pt1 | contig 55340 bp, 40 predicted proteins | sample MGYA00238183_ERZ773288 | MGnify/ENA primary metagenome ERZ773288 (study PRJEB29028, sample SAMN07631243) | bioreactor metagenome | isolation source: Switchgrass digestor | place: USA: Dartmouth... | reverse complement strand
TTTTCTTTTGTTTTTATTAAAATTTATCTCTTGACATATCACCAGATTGCTTTAAAAATTTTTAAATTAATTTTAGTAAACTCTTTCCATTTTCGATAGTCATACAGGAAAATCCATTTATATATTTTAAAAAAATCTCCAGAATGAATATATAAGTGTTTATATATCCCCTCCTTTACCTTACTTTAATTCTAAACAATCCACCTGCGGGTGCCGCTTCATGATCATCAATTTTTGCGGTAGTAATATACATGTATTCCATACTTTTGCCTCCTAAACAACAGGCGGTAACATGTCTGCATGGCATTTGAATTTCATTTACCTGTTCAAAAGTTTTTGTATCCCACTTGGAAAGCTTGCCACCGTCCCATTCGGTTACCCACAACATATCATCCAAATCAACATATAGTCCGTCGGGCTTACCCTCTTGTTCGCCAAATTCTATGACAACTCTTTCATTTGTAATATTACCTGTTTCAATATCATAATCGTACGCCATTACTTTTTTCGTCACAGAATCCGTAAAATATAAAACTTTTTCGTTATTGGAAAATGCTATGCCATTTGCTACCGTTGTACCAAATATAAGATTCTTAACCACACCGTTATCTATGGAATACAATCCACCATTCGGATAGCGTTCCTTATCGCCCATGACATCAACTAAAATCCTTCCTCTTGAATCGCAAATGAGATGATTATATCGCATATCCTGGTCGGATTTAAATAAATGTGCAATAAATGTTTTTTCCTTTGTATCAGGATTCAGTGTATAAATACCGTGTTTTTCCGCCACCAGGAGATTGCCGTTGCAATCTACTACCGCACCGCCAACAGGCCCCTCTGTTTTGTAGGTGTGAACATCCAAAGTTTCGGTATTAAAAGCAAAAACAGCATTATACCTTATTGCAACAAAATACAGTATGCTGTTTTTTGAATCCCAATACGGTGCTTCCAACAGCTTCGCTCCGTTATAAAAGACCAATTCCGGTTTCATGTTATCACTTCTCCCTTATCCTATCCAAATGTTTTCTTACATTCTCCGTTATGATTTTAAAATCCCTGTTTTGAATAATATTTGAATTTACCAGTGAGGCTCCGGCGGCAACGGCTATTGCACCGGTATTAAGAAAATCTTTTATGGTTATAGGATTAATCCCGCCTGTAGGTACAAAAGGAATATGAGACAGGGGAGATATTATGGTTTTTAGATAGTCAATATTTTCAGGAAGTACAGGAAATATTTTTACAACATCGGCTCCCATATTATATGCATTCATTATTTCCGTAGGAGTGTATGCTCCCGGCATGGACAACATGTCATGCTCCTTTGCATAGGCAATGATTTTTTGATCCGTACATGGGGAGACCATGAATTCCGCACCTGCTCTATATGCAGCTTCTGCAAATTCCATTGTCAGTACGGTTCCCGCACCGATATGTATGTTTTCACCATATAACTCTCTTATTATGTGAACGGATTTTGTAACATTATAAACAGTCTCTTGGTTGCTGGGATCAAAGGTGACTTCAATAATTCTCACTCCGCCGTCATAAAGAGCCTGAGCAACTTCTTTTATATCCGAATGATTTACGTGACGCAATATAGCGATAAATCGATGTTTTTTTAATACTCCTATATTCATTTATTGTTTCATCCCTTTAATATAAAATACCGTATCGTTTTTATCCCGAATATCCGTCAATTTCCCGGTATAATGCCGTAAATTCCTTGGCTTATACGGACGTTTTTTCACCTCATCTTCATTGATTTCTATACCAAGGCCGGGCTTGTCATGGATTAATATATATCCATCGTCAAAAACTACATGTTCGTCGGAAATCTTTTCCCTAAACGAACCATCCGTAATCATCATCTCATGTATCAGGAAATTGGGCACCGTTGCCGCAAGTTGAAGGATTGCAGCATTGGAAACAGGTCCGCTTGGATTATGAAAAGATACCGGAATATGTTGGGCTTCCGCCATTGCCGCTATTTTCTTCGATTCCAATATTCCACCGGCATGAAAAATATCAGGCTGTACAATATCTACGGCTTTTTTCTCAAACAAATCATAAAAACCAAATATGGAATAAACTCTTTCACCTGCAGATATTGGTATATGAGATTTTCTTCTGACTGCTGCAATAGCGTCAATATTATCAGGCGGACAAGGCTCCTCCATTAGCATTGGCTTAAATTGTTCAAGCTGACGTGATATTTCTATGGCCGTATAAGGATTAAATCTTCCATGGCATTCAATAAGCAAATCTATTTTACTGCCTACTGCTTCTCTGACTGCGCCTATAATATTGACGGCATTCTCCAGTTCTTCATTTGTTATTGTAAGGTGTGCCTTTCCGAACGGATCCCATTTTAGTGCTTTTACCCCAAGAGCGACGGTTTCTTTCGCTTTGGCGGCAAACTCATCAGCTGTTCTTGCCCCAACGAACCATCCGTTTGCATACATCTTTACTTTGTCTTTCGTTTTGCCACCTAAAAATGTATATACCGGAGCATTATAATACTTGCCCATAATGTCCCACAACGCCATTTCTATACCGCTTATTGCCGACATTAATACAGGGCCGCCCTTCCAATATATATCCCTATATACTTCAAAACGCATTTTTTCAATCTCAAGTGCATTCCTACCTATAATTAATCTTTTTAAATCCTCCACGCAACCCGCAAGTGCCATTTCCTGTGTTCCTAGGGACGCTTCGCCAAAACCGTACAGTCCTTCATCCGTTTCAACTTTAATAAAGGTCCAATTGGTTCTGAAGGCGTCCATTATGTAAGTCTTTATATCGGTAATTTTCATGGAATCATTCCTCTCCCGCTTTCTTATATGGTAACAAACAAACGGAAAGTCCCGCATCAATAACCAAGTCAATACCCGTAATGTTCGATGACAAATCCGTAGCCAAATAATATACTGCATTGGCAATATCCTCTCCACTTGCCTCTCTTCCGAGCGGATACTGACTTCTTCTCTTCATCACAACATCATCCGGAGAATTATCCCATCTATTTGTATGAATTGCTCCTGCTACTATGTAATTCACTCTTATGTTATATTCTGCAAGCTCGTATGCAAGATTTCTGGTTAAAGACGCAAGTGCTCCCTTTGTCATGGAATATACCGTTCTTCCTCGAACTGCACCTGTATACTGAATGGAACCCATAATAACTATATTCCCGGATCTCTGTTCCTTCATAATTTTTGCAGCGTTCTGACAACAAAAAAATGTTCCTCGTTCATTGACTCTCGTAATTTCATCAAAAATTTCAGGCGTCGTGTTAAAAATGCCGTAACCCACACCTAAATGCGCACTGTTTGGTACAAACACGTCAAGGGTTCCAAAATCTTTTTTTATTCTGGAAAATACGTCAGAAATGTTATCAGTATCGGTTAAATCCAGTTCATAACCTCGTGCTTGAACTCCGAAGTCTTCTTCAATTTTTCTTGCGGCTGCTTCCGCTTTTTCTCTCACCCTGCTTGAAATTGCAACGTTAAAATGATTTTTGGCAAAATGACGTGCTATGGCATAACCTGTATTTTCCGTCGCCCCGGTAATGAAAATAGTTTTCATAGAATTGTCTCCTTTATTCTTTTGATTTTTAATAAGTTTTTCACTGCTCACATATGGAATTGAATACAAAAATTATTCAGATTTTTAATAAAGGCTTCGCAATTCTATTAATTGCAACATTTTATATTATTAATTTTTTTACTCTATAACAATTCTACTATCATAACAAACTTCTAACAATGTAATAAATTTTTGCTTTTTACGTCTGATAATTTTACTGTTTTCACAATTTAATCATCAAACTAATAAATAATTTTAGCATAGAATATTGAAATTTGGTAAAGCGCACAATGAATGAAAAAGTGATACGGACGCCTTATATGACGTCCGTATGGTCTGAAAAGATTGGTATTCAACTGAAACTTTCATTGAAAGGCCTATTTTAGAAGTCTTTCTTATTTCCCTATAGCAAAAACGCATTATTTATACATATTCCAATTAATAATTCTATATATTTCTTTCATATCTTTTAAAAACAGTTTTTCAAAATTGTATCCGCCAAAACTTTTATTCATTGATGATTCACTTCATTCTATCTAAAATCTCATCAATCCTTTCATTAATAGGCGTTTCCTTCCATACAACGTCTTCGGGCAAAGACATCAGTTCTTTTTCAAGTCCCTGCCTTAGCGGCATAAGGTCTGATTGCTTCATACCCGTCGCTTTTAAAATTTTGGAATTATCAATGACCCTGTTAAAACATCTGTCATATTTCAGTTGATAAGCCGCATGTATGTCTCCTCCGAAAATGCTTAGATACGTTTCGGTATCCACTTCCACATATTCAAGGCCAATAATTTCCTTATAATATTGTGCTATCTCCCGCCAAGGGTGATTTTCAGACGTAGCAACGGTATACGCTTCCTTTTGCGCCGAAGGATTCAATACCAAGCGAGAAAGCATTTTGGCAACATCTCCCGCCCAACTCATGGTTCCCTTGATGTCCAACGCCTCTTTTGGCAAAATCACAGGCAAATTATTTAACGCTCTGTATACAACCACATTGGCTTCAAGAGTTACAAGCTGATAACGAAATTTTGAATAGGTAATGGCAGGCCGTACAATAGTCCAGTTATGAAAGCCTGATTCTCTTAGAATGTTTTCCTCTAACGCCTTATATAAAGAATATTCCGTTTCTGCATACGACAAATACTCCGAATCGGTGGATACGTCAAGAAGCCTTGGAGATTTTTCCGTAATCACCTTGCTGTCGGCATATACCCGGTAGGACGAAAGGAATATATAATGCTCCGTATTTTTCAGCAACATTTCATACCTTGCTTCAAATTCCTTTGGGAAATATATTAAAAAGTCTACAATGGCATCATATCTGTTTTTAAGTAAATCACGCAAAAAATCATCGTTCTTGGCATTTGCCTGAATATATGTAATTTGGGGATTCCGGCTGACTACATTATCAAGCGATACAACGTCCACCTTGTATCCCATGGATGCCAATTCCGGAACCAAATACACACCCATTGCACCGGTTCCGCCTAAGACTAAAATTTTCTTCATAAGGAAGTCTCCTTTACCGTTAATACTACTTTCCCGACATTTTTACCTTGTTCCAAAATGGCATGAGCTTCTTCCGCCTGTGTTATGGGCAGCGTTGCATAAATAGTAGGCCGAACTTCACCTGACTCTACCTTTGGCCATACTTCCCGTACCAGCCTTGAAAGAATCTGTGCCTTAACAGCCGGCGGCTTGCTTCTGAGTGTGCTTCCTATTAACCGGATATTTTTCATAAACAAGGTACGCAGGTTTATAGTGGATATATCGCCTGCCAACGTAGCAATCATAATCCATCTGCATCCATAAGCTACATGCGGCAAACACTCACCAAGACTTTCACCGCCTAAACAGTCAATGGCAATGTTGACCGGATGCCCGTTTTCAGCTTCCATTCTAAGCCTGTCCGCCACATTTTCGGTGGATGTATCAATGACCACATCTGCATTAAGGTGAGTGATGGTTTTGGCAATTTCAGCCGATAGCACGGTTGTAATAACCCTAAGTCCAAAGGCCTTTGCCATTGGAATGATAACACTGGCAAGGCCGCTTGCTCCGGCATGCATTAATAAAGTATCGCCTTCTTTTGCACCACCTTCCATAAAAAGGTTTAAATATGCCGTTGCAAACGCTTCAGGAAGAGCTGCTGCCTCTACCATGGAAATCCCTTTCGGAACCGGCATTAGCATGGAATGATGTACGGCTACATACTCCGCATAACCTCCACCCCCTAAAAGTGCACAGACCTTATCGCCAATTTTCCATTGGCTCTGCGCTTTAGCCTGCTCAGACATCTCCTTTATGACTCCCGAAATTTCAAGCCCCGGCCACTCCGGACAACCGGGCGGCGGTGGATATACCCCTTCACGTTGCATTAAATCCGCACGGTTTAGTGCAGCCGCGTGAACCTCAACCAAAACTTCTCCCTCATTTAAAACCGGGTCAGGAACCTCTGTCCATACCAAATTCTTATTTTTCGTTATAACCACTGCTTTCATAGAAAAACCTCCTTTATAATGTTTCATCAAACTTTCCATCTTGAAATACACCACATGCCGTTAGCACTGCCTTTTGAACCATAAGTTCATATTCATACGTAAACGGATTCTCCAGTTTTTTCTCAATTAAATCCGCAAATTCCAGCATCATAGCGTCATACCTTCCTGTTACGGGAGGCATGGGGATATCACTTTTGCAATCTGCATAATAGCGCTCACGCGTCATCTCTTTCAACGATAATGTCAACTGTGGTTTCCAATCAAAACTCCCCTCAAGAGGACGAATTTCAATGGTTCCTTTGCTGCCGCACACAAGCAAGGATCTCCTTCCGAATCCGTTTACATCGTTTGACGATGCTTCGGCTGTCGCAATTGCATTTTTATATTCAAACACGGCAAAACCTGTATCAATCACATCTACTCCGTCAAATCCGGTAGACTTGTTAAATGGGATAATTCTTTCCGGCGGTCCCATAATAAGCATGATTAAATCAACCATATGGCAGCCTAAAAAAAACATATTGCCGCCCGGAAACGGTTTCATCCATGCACGTTTTTCCGGCGGATGATAGGTATTCATAATTGCCTGAACACGGAATATTTCACCTAACGCTCCGTTTTTTACCGCATCCAAACAGTATTGCACCGCAGGATTATACCTGTACATATACGCAAGCTGCACAATCAACTTCTTTTTCTTCGCATCCGAAAGAAGGCGTGCAAACTCCTCCAAATCCGCCCCGGCAGGCTTGTCAAGATGAACATGAACCCCTCTGTCTATGCATTTTTGTGCCACCTTCACCAAAGAAAGTTCATCCGTTTCCACCATCACCGCATCAAGGCCTTCAATACTGAGCAGTTCATCCACACTCATTAAAGGTACGTTTTTATAGCAACTTTGTCCTCCCATGGCTTTCAATACCTGGGGATTTTCTTCGGCAATCCCCACCACTTCAAAAATATTCGGAAATTTTCTTACGCAACTCATTTTCCCCTCAGCATGGTCATGTGCCATCCCGATTTGCCCAATTTTGATCATAAATATCACCTTCTCTCCTTATACAAATCACCTTTACAAACCAAGCAGGGTGCATTTAATTTAATTGATGAATATTATGGAAAAAACATTTTTGGAATAATATTCATCAACTGACAAACATGCTCCCTATCAAGCATACTTCATTGACAACGAAACATCAATATGATATCCTATTATTGATGATAACAATCCTATTGTTTTCCGGAGGATATAATGAACGATTCGGTTCTTGGATTAAGCCAACTGCAGGCAGCCAAATATGAATATCTTTCCGATCACACTTGTGACTGGAGTGAAAATCCCCGCCCGTTTTCCACCCTGGCGGTCATGCAAAAAGGAAAGGGAAAATTTATAATGGGGGATGAAATTATAGAAGTTGGTCCTTTTGACGTGTTCTTTATACCGGTCGGTTCAAAATACATATCCTACTGGTTTGGAGAAAACGGAGTCCTCTACTATGCAATACATTTCCATATAACAAATCCTCATTCGGAATTTTCTCCGCAAAGATTTTGCCTGCAAAAAATAAAATCAGTGGAAATGAAATCGCTGTTGTCCCGATTCGAACAGTTATGTAAGTATATCTTAGCAGGCGGAACGGCAAAACTGAAAGCCTATTCATTGTTTTACGATTTATATGCGGATATTGTGCCGCTGTTAAGTTATGAAAAAATACAAAATACCGCAATAAATAATATCAGACCTGCTGTTGAATACATTGAACGCAACAGCGATTGTGAATTTTCAATAGCTGATTTAGCACAAATGTGTCTGTTGAGCGAATCAAGGTTTTATGCTTTGTTTAAAAAAACAATGAAATGTTCTCCCATCACATATCGTAATAATATCCGCATGCAAAAAGCAGTCAACTTATTAGACAGTGATTACTCCATTGAAGAAATTGCCGCAAAGGTTGGTTTTTCTTCTGCGGTTCATTTTCGTCGCGTGTTTAAGGAAATTATGGGAAAAACCCCTTCGGAATATAGGAAAAATCTGAAATTTAATATGGAGGAATTGTCAAAATAAAAAGGTACAAAATTCATATAAAAAATGTGATTATGACTGCATTCATTAGCTATTGATTAGATGTAGCCCATCGATATGACTAAAATGCGTATCAAATGTTGCAAGACTCAAATTATTAGCTATTGCAGTTGATGATATCCATAAATCGTTCTCAGGAATGTTGATTCCTTTTTTGACTAATTGACATTTTATTTCCCCATATTTCTTACTTACTTTTTCATCAATATCTAAAAATCTCTGTTCAGAAAGAAAATTAGAAATAATCTGTATATTCTCTTTAACTCGCTTTGATTTATATACGCCATAGTATAGCTCACCTATAGTGATAACAGAAATAAAAAGCTCATCTGCCTCATTTAAAATCTTTAAAGCTTTTTCATTCCCATTAAGAAATTTAATAATTACATTTGTATCGATCAGTCTACCACTCATCTGCATCCACCTTTTCACATTCTTTCAAGGCTTCTTCAATCTCATTATAGCTTTCATCGTCAAGTTTTCCGAAATATTTTAAAAACGGCTTTTCAGAACTCTTTTTTACATCTACATATTCATCCAAAACAGTAATAATAACCTTTTGATTTGGCTTAATATTATTCACTTTTTCAAGAAGAACAAATTCTTTCCCATTAAAATAACCTTTTATTGCAAGCATTAAAATCACCTTCCTTAAATTATATTATATCATAAAATAGACATCATAGAATGGAATTTTTATCAATCTTCACTACAAAAGAGCAATTATATTAAAAATACAAGACTTCTGGATTTATCATTTCGTTCAGACTTTACTTCAAAATATATATCATTATGCCGAATTTATTGCAAAATTCATATAAAAGATGCGATTATAATTGCATTTTTCATATTTATTATAGTTTTTAAAAGGAAATATATGCAAATACATAAATTAATAAAATTGTAGGGGTCGGTGCATAGACCAACCCCTACAAATATTGTAGCATTCATAATAACAATTTATCCATATGCGAATCCGTTATCCATATATGTTTTCAATCATAAAACTACAGGCGAAAACCGGTTAAATTCTTTCTCTCCAAAGGCTGCCTCAACAAATGCATCCACCGCAATATCCAACATGGAATAAGCATTTACAAAAGTGCAGGCCCGTTCAAAATACTGTTTAAAGAAATACGGCGAACCGAAAGATACACCAACGGTTTTCTTACGCCCTGCATTTAAAGCCACTTGCAATGCTGACGCCGCACTGCCGTAATAGTCCAAAAAACCTATGGGTCTGAACGAACGGGAAAACATGGCAAAGATGATTAAGTCCACTTCATCCGAAAGACGATAGAATTCTTTTCCATCTATTTTGGGCTTGAATAAAACTTCAATACCACGTTCCGCAATTTTATCCCGCAAATGTTCTGCAACAGGGAAAGAAGGTTCATGATTAATAACCGGAATTAATAATATTTTCTTGGTTTTACGGGGATCAATGGGAAACAAATTTTGCGTATCCCGTATCAGGGTGATGCTTTTCTCTGCGGTTTTTTTCTGAGTTTCTCGAATGAACTCCCGTTCCGATTCACTAAGTTCCCTGAACCGCTTTCTATCCTTGTTGAACAATCCCAGCTTTTCTTTTAACGTAAGAATTCTCCTGACCGCGTCATCCAGTCTTTCCATGGGAATATATCCCGATTCAATGGCTTTTTTCATATTCTCCACATAATGTTCGGTAGGCCATAAAACCATATCGCAGCCTGCACGGAATGCCTCTATTTCAGTTTGCTCCCTTGAGTCATACCAGCCGTTTATGCCTCCCATACCGAGGGCATCGGTTACAACAACTCCCTCGAACCCCATCTCACCTTTTAACAAATCGGTAATAAGCTCACGGGAAAGGGTTGCAGGCAACGGCAAACCAAATTCACTGTCACGTTCCTTTTGATAGGACGGCAACGTTATATGTCCTGCCATAATGGAATATACTCCACTATTGATAAGCTCCTGAAACACTCTTCCGGATTTTTCTTTCCATTCATCAAAGGGCAAGGTGTTATTGGTGGTCACGATATGCTGGTCCCTGTAATCAAGGCCGTCTCCCGGAAAATGCTTGGCACAGGCTGCAAGCCCTGTATCCTGCATGCCCCGTACTACCTGTTTTAGCATTCGTACTGCCAAATCGGCGTCATCGGTAAGTGCCCTCACATTGACAAGAGGATTACGCCGATTGATATTCAAATCGGCAACCGGTGAAAATGTCCAGTTTGCACCGATGGAAAGAGCCTCCAGGGCGGTAGCTTTGCCGTAGTCATAGGCAAGCTGTTCATCGTTGGTAGCCCCAAGCCCCATTAAATAAGGCAATGGTGTCAGCCCTTTTACCATGCTGCCGCAGCCGTTTTCAAAATCGGAAGTAATGAGCGGCGGGATATCAGCATCCTCGTAAACCTCATTCACATACTTTTTCAACTCTTCCAGGCCCTGGTCGTCCGCTTCGGTTATAATCTGCCCGAAAAAGAATACGGCACCGGGCTTGTCTTTCAGCTTCTTTCCCTTTTCCATAAGGGCTACCTTGGTCTGCAGTATTTTTTGTTCCAGGGAAAGGGAATGAATGTCAATCATATTATACCCCCAATCGATCATTTTAGGATTTCCTTAAATATGATAATATTCAAAATCCATTATTTTGGCAAATGCTTCAAGCTCTTTCACGTAATTGCCTTCTACCAGGCCGTAATGCTGTGTAACGCCTATCTCCATAAGCTTGCCGAAAAATATATCAATCGGACTTCTCGGTTTCAAAACCCCATGAGAATAACTTGCCAAAAAATGTTCGCATTCCAGTGCGTCCACCAGGCTGCACACAAGCTTATACCTGCCGTTGTTTTCAGAAATATGCACCATTGTTTTTTCACCCGGCGGAATTTTATACCACGCAAAAGGTGCACCTGCATGCTTATAGGAAGTTTTGGCAAAACGTACATCGCGGGCGATTTTTACGCTGCCCGACGGATCGGTATAGTCATTAGGCCCTGCGTGGCCTGCACCAAAGCAGCCGCTTTTTGCATCAATGTAAAAAGGCTCTATAAAACTAACGTGTTTCCCCGACAGAACCTTTAACACGAAAACAGCCAGCCCGGCTCCAATATCTCCCTCAGGCACAACAATAGCATCCTTGTGGCTACACGGAATAAAACCAGGACGAAGCCCTACCTGTTCAAATAAGACGCGGTCAATATCATTTAATATTATCATATCCAAATCATTTTTGCGAAGCATTTTTTCAACGGCCATGGACGCACGTACGGAAGCAAAAAACTTGTCTCTGCCAACGTCCGGCATAACGGAATATTTTGTTGTTAATTCTTCAACCGTCTTTTGAACTTCCTGCTCTGAAAGCAAATTGATTTCATCATTTAATGTAGCAATGGAAAGAAACCGAAGTTCCGGGCCCACCGTTGCAAAGAAATTATACGGATCCACATACGTTGACCACATGGCTTCATTATAGCAAGCCAACAACCCAAATACAGAATTTCTTAAAATACTTCTAACCTTAGCCGCCTGTCCGAAAGCAGAAACCTGGTTCATTAAAGTATCAAGTTTTCCTATTCCCGTTGCCACCATTTTCCGGTTAAACCTTGCAAGGGAACCCGATGCTTCTAGCGTACCCACTATTCCGCCTGAGGACAAGAAATCAACAAATTCATTCTCATCGGAAGTATCTGAAAATTCGCAGCTTTCGCGCATAATACATCCAAAAAACAGGGGAATATTATACATATCACGCAGGAAACGAACCCACGCAAAATCCTCAGCCCATGAAAGGTACGCACAGAAAACAAAATCTACCTTTTCATTATAAAAAGCGTCCATGGCCGCTGCCAGCATATCTTTATCATACACAATGCCTGTAAACACCACATCTGCAATTTTCTTTGCCGAAGCCACTATGGCTTCCGCTTCCTTTTCTTTTCTCTGTTCATAGGTTCCGTCCGCAGTTCCCTTTCCTAAAGGGCGAAAACGATTCGCCCCTATGAGAAGCAACCCCATTTTTGGTTTTCTTGTAATATCCATCATTTTTACCCTATCTCCTTACAAGTTTCATAAATTCACTCATAAAATACGGTAAATCATCAGGACGTCTTGATGTAACAAGGTTTCCATCTACCACAACCTTATCATCAATATATTTCGCCCCTGCATTTACCAGGTCATCCTTTATCCCCGGATAACAAGTTGCTGTTCGTCCTTTTAAAACATTTGCAGAAATCAATATCTGTTGTCCATGGCATATGGCACAAACGGGCAGGTTTTTCTCAAAAAAGTATTGAACTACTTCAATACACTTCTTATTTTGACGTAATTTTTCCGGAGCCTTCCCTCCGGGAAGAACCAGTGCACCATATTCGGAAGGCACCACATCCTCAAATGCCTTGTTGGCTTCAATGACAAAATGATACTTTCCGGATACACTGCCCTTTTCAAAAGACGCCACGTCCACTTCAAAGCCTTCCTCAATACAACGGTAATACGGATACAAAACTTCCGAATCATCATAATCCTTTGCCGTAATCATTAAAATTTTCATGGTCAAAACCCCCCAAATATTGAATTTGCTGCACCAATCAGTGCGGAATTGTCAATATTTTGCCCCATGGCTATTTTTTTAAGGGGCAATCTTTTTTTTAGTTCTGCTTCCATAAAATCAAAAGCCCGGGATATTTGCCCGCCCAGCACAAGACATTCAATGCCTGTCTCCTGCGCAATGGGTTCTAAAACCGTACCAAGTGCCCGGCCGACATAAGCAAAGGTATCTATTGCACTTTGGTCTCCGTTTCTTGCTAAAAACTCAATATCAATGACGTCAATGTCTTTCTCTTGTCCAGACAGTTTCTTGTATAATCCAATAATCCCTCTCTTGGAAACCACATCTTCAATAATTCCATCTTCCCAAGGGATTTTATAAAGGCTGATATACGGGCCGCCGCTTTCATTGCTGCAAATTTTATTGTTTTTTATCAGTCCAAATCCCAGTCCCGTTCCGATGGTAACCCCTGCCGCATTGGCAAAACCCTTGGCCGCGCCGTTCCAATGCTCTCCAAGCAAAAAAGCGTGGGCATCGTGAATGAATTGAATAGGCAAATCATTCGGAAGGTTGCATCTTTTTTGCAGCGTTTTCTTTAAATTAACACCATATATGCTCTGGAATTTATGCTTCATCAGGCTCGTATAATTTGCGTAATCAAAGGGTCCGGGGGTCGAAATGCCAATGCCGTCTATTTTTAAACCGTTTTTTTCGGCAAATACAAATGCCCTTCCTATGGTGTTCTCATAAGCAATGTATATATTGTCGGCACTTCCTCCGGAATCAACCGGCGTTTTATAATGAGACCCCTGAACAACTCTTCCCTTTGCATCCACAATGCAGGATTTAAAGTAACTGCCGCCTGCATCAATGGCAAGCACATAATTATATTTGCTCATAAAATCCGTCCTTTAACATTGTTTTGTGTATGCAAACAGGACCCACGCCAAGGTTTTTAATAACATACTTTCCTATACTTGCAGGTACAACAATCACATCAAGGTAATTGGGCGTATAGCAAAGTTCCGGATTTTCAAGAGACTGCACAAGTACCTTTTCACCGTCAACCAAAGTAAGAACGTGGAATTTTCCGTTGGTATCATCCTCAATTTCCTTCTCAAATTCAAGCCTTCTAAGGCTGAAATACAGCAAATCATGTTCTCCTACAATATACTCCGCCCAGCCGTCGCCGCCTCTTACCTTCCTCGGCGGTTGAACAAGGTTTTCCTTCACCCATCCGGTTTTACGTGTTCTGTCCACTACTCTTTCACCATGGTAGGTGTGAATGGGCCTCGGCACTCCATCCAAATCTGCGCGCAAATAGTCATACATCTTGTATGTATAAGAACCTACCGTTAAACTTCCGATTTCAAGCACCACCTGATTGCGTCCTGAAGCATGAATGGTACCTGCCGGAATCATAAACTGTATTCCCGGCGTAGATGGGACACTGTTCACATATTTTTCATAGTCAACCGGAGTAAATTCTTTCTCGGATTTTTTAACTTCTCTGATAAATTCGTCAACATCTGCATCCTCTTTAAAACCTAAATAGGTCTTTGCACCGTGGCCGATTGCAACAACGTAATAGCTCTCGTCCTGTCGGCCGAATTCACCGTTATTCTCTTTCACATATTTGTCAACGGGATGAACCTGTATGCTCATATTTCCGCTTGAATGGAAGGTATCGTCATAATTAAAGCGTATGGGGAAATACCCGCCGAATTTTTCAACGCATTCCTTCCCCATAATGGCTTCACCCTCTTTTTGAACAAAGGTGAAATACGGGAACTCCAGGAGGTTATCGCCAGCCTCTACAAGAATGCTTACTTCAAGAGGAATAAGGTCAAACACCCACGCACAGTTTTTCATTTCTTTAGGAAGTTTTCTAATTTTTCTTACATATTCACCTCCCCAAACCCCTTCAAGATAAACCGGTTTACAACGAAAGGGATATTTTGCCAGGGAGGATAAAATCTCATCCAATGCCTTTTTAGGAATCAATTTAATGTTATCAGGATTGTCACTCATTATGTAATTGTCAATTTTGCCTGCTTTTAAAAGGTTTCCTCTTAAATGAGCGGCAAGTTCAAAATCAACATAGTAGCACCTTCTCATAAGTTCCTTAAACGGCCTTGCCTCATCATCACCAATATTTTTAAATAATCCGTTTTTCGCCCTCAATGAAACCTGTTTGGGTGTAACGTCCAGATAGGTTATGATGTCATAAAAATCCTGAAGTGTTTTTGCACAGCTTCCAATACCGTAAACAATAATTACTTTGTTTTTGTTCTCCTTAATACAATTTATTAATTTATTCAATGCTTCCATATCAAAAAAGTCTTCAAAATCGCCCTTGTAAATCTTACCGAAAAGCAAAACAGGGTCTACCACTCGGTTCGTGGGCAGGTAATCCTTCAACTGTTCTTCAATAACTTTGGAGCTTTTATACACGGTAGAAATATCAACCATCTCAAAATCTACTTTGTTCAGCTTCAACATTTGAGAAGCAAGATTTATAAATTGCGAAAAATCCGCACCGGCGTAACCGTCAAAAGCGGCAACGCAACTCCCTCTTTCCTGCAGTCTTTTGACCATCGCATCACAAATGTATTTTGCACTGGAAACCACTCCGCTTATAATTGCGTTTTTGGTCTCGTCCGACAGTTTAGGACGGTTAATAGCCGTTAAATCATCATAGGGATGTGGATTAAACATGAAACTCATAGCCAAAACTCCTTTATCTTAATAATTTTTACATGATTATAGTAACAAGGTGCTCATTATATAGCAATTACAAACAGAAGGAGTTTTTTCAACATAATTTTTCCTCTTGACATAATAGATATTGTGAGGTATAATTTTATTTTTATTATATAAGAATATACGGACGCCATGTATGGCGTCCCTACAACTTTTGCATAATGTAAATTTGCGGGCGACCACAGGTCGCCCCTACTACAATAACCATTTATTTGCATATAAATCTGTATCCGTTCCTGTATCTTCTAAATAAAATCCCCGAAGGTTAACAACAACGGATAATCCGTAACAGGCAAGTTTTCAAATATGTAGCAATTGCTGCTTGTTTCTTTCATGATACTTTCCGGAATATCATATATTGTGCCGGTAAGTAAGTCAACAAGCTGTACCTTTCCTGGTATTCCTACAATATTAAAGGTAATGGTAGATTCAAATTCCGTTGTCAAAAGATCGCACGAATTCCAATATACAAGCGCAAATGATCCGTTTGGCTTTTTAAAACCGCCTTTTATTAAAGAAGTAGTATCCATATCTCTTCCAAACACACGCCGTGATTCAGCCTGAACCGGCAAAACAGGAAACTCCGTAACGGTAAAGTCATCGGCAAAAACAGAACATATGGTCTGAAGAGTGGTATAAGACATTTTTGGTGTATAATCCCCTGTTGCAAATCCGTCTTCATCAAATGTGGCTGCCAAAACTCCAAAATAACCATAATCCAAGTAGCTGGATTTATCTCCCACGATGCCGTTAAGAGCTTCTATCATATCCATCGACGAAAAATAGGATGTAAATTTTACATCTGTCATAAGGTCAATCATGATTTGCCTTGCCAACTGTTTCGCCTGCTTTCTGGGGGTCCAGGAACAACCCTTTAATGCACCTGCTCCATCACTACGTGACTGAGAGCCGGACTCACCCTGGATAATTTCCACATCAAGATTAAGCGCTTGACACAATCCTTTTATGGAATAGAAACGTTCAAATCTTTGGATATCTTTCGGCGTATACATGTGATAAGAAATTGCATCAATATGTTCTTTCATACCTGTCATTAACGCTTCATATAGATAATGCATATCCCAATGACAAACAGCCCCTCCAACTACCTTAGCCGAGCTGTCGGCTTGACGAATGGCCTTTGCGGTAGCAATGACAAACTCACCGTATTCCTTTGCATTGACTCCGTTCTTCCAGCACCACTTGCCGTCCGGTTCATTCCAGACTTCATAGTATTCGATTCTGCCTTTAAAATGCTCCGCTAATGCAGAAACATATGCACTCCAGGCATTTCTGGCTTCCTCCGTATGAATTGGCGGACAACCTACGGCACCAAATACTGTTTTGGCCATGTCATCATAAAGCTGATTGCCGTAGCATAAACACATCCAAGGTTTCATTCCCCTCTTAAGAAGATTATCTACGATTTTATCAAGCCACTCAAAATTATATTGCCCTTTCACCTTCTCTGTTTTTTGCCATCCTGACTGAATTCTGACCCATTTTACCCCGGTATTGGCTATTTTGTCATACGCTTTTTCCGGATCAAAAACATCCCTGTCAAGCTTTTCAAAGCCTATACCAATTCTGGAATGGTGGATTTCAGATGAGTGTTTTGGTTTTACAACCCCTGTTTTCATTAATCGTTCCATAATATATCCTCCTTGATATTAAATATTTACTTTTTTAAAAAACTGTGATATATTGTTTTACGTCTAATAATATCGTATAATATTAACACTTTTTTGTATATCGAATTATTATTTTGTTTTTTAGAAATCTTACTTTTTCGGTGGGATATGAATGATGAAAGAAATTAAGGTAATACACGTTGGTTTATTTGACAGTAGCATATTTTTTAAAAATATGAAAGAATCAAAGCCTCGAACGGTTCAACAGTATGAAATTGAAATTTTTTTCGAAAACAGTGGAATATCTATTATCAATTCCAAAAAATATACACTGGAAAAAGGAAATGTAATTATAGCAAAACCGGGACAAGTACGAAACAGCATATTTCCGTTCAAATGCTACTATATTCATTTGCAACCGGACGAATACTTGGATAAATATTTGTTACATACGCCTGATATGATGAAGGTCGGACGATTGCAAATCCTCATAGATATTATCCGTACACTCATGTCTTACAAAAATTCTCCGTTTGAAGGATGTGAGATTTTAACACAATCCAAATTGTTAGAACTGATCTATCATTTGAATAATGAAGCTTCAATGCATAACCGGAAAATAAACAGCACCCATTTTATAGACCATAAAATTATTTTAAAGGCCATTGATTTTATTGAAGCAAACTTCCATACGGAGCTTAGCCTTGAAACAATTTCCAAGCATGTTAACTTAAGTCCCGTCTACTTTCATGGCATGTTTACTTCTGCAGTCGGAAAAACTCCACATGAATATGTCATTGAAACAAGAATCAAAAAAGCAAAAGACATGTTGTTAACCAGTGAAGATTCTGTAGCGACTATATCACAAGAGACCGGTTTTACTTCACAATCCTATTTCAGTTATGTATTTAAAAAACAGACCGGATATACTCCTAATCAGTTTAGAGCAAAAAAATATGTGAAGGATTTGATTTAAAATATATTACAAATATGGTGATTAAGCATTTTTATGCCTAACCACCATATTGTAATGTAATAGTAACTGCAAGATTTAATGAATTTCCATATAGTCATTACACAATGGAATCAACTGTGTATAGTTTGACCATACCAAGGCTTTAACGCCGGAAGTCCCGGAAGGTATGGAAGAGCTTAAGTATCCGATTGTAATTTCCTGATTAATATCCTTTACATTATCCATCATTTGAACCCCTAAAAGTTTATTGTTGCCGTCATAAAACGCAAAGCAAATTGTGTAGGTTAAACCTTCAATATTAAAGTAATTGTTGATGACAAGTTTACCGGACACGGTATCATCATTTACATCAAGTAATTCCACTGTTGCATCCAACCATGAATACCCCACCGTTGCCAATGTGACACTGTCATTGACCAATTCATCTTCCATATACATACTTAGCTGGTAATCATTTATTTCATTCACATCTTTGTTAATAAAGAATTTAAAAATATAGCTTCCGTCTTGTTTTACGGTTGTTTGGTCAATATGCAGAATGTCCTGTTTTGTTATAGTTCCGGTATTCTTTTTATGCAAGAGTAATGTTATGGGCCGGCCTGCAAAAGATTGGTCCAGTTGCCCCTTAACAAGTACTCTTCCCGCCTCGTCAACAAGCTTAGCATCTTTGACAATGTTGGATATTTCTCTATCAATTACTGTTGCTTCCGGTATTCCTGCTTCTGAGAATGATTTATCTCCTACCGCTTTAACCACAAATTTATATTGGGAAAACTTATCTTTATCCAACCCTGTTATTATATGTGACCTCACATCAGGGTCATTGATGAAACAAGTCCAATGTGGGATATATTGATTGTTTTCGTCATATATCACATATCCTCGTACATTTTCCGTGCTGCTGACTTCCCATGTTAATGTTGCAGACTTGGTTTCACGATTGAAAACCGTTCTGACATTTTTTGGCGGCAACGGCGGCTTTTTCGTTTTTTTCATACCAAACTGGTCTAAAAGGACATCTGTATTACTACTGTTATCATAATAATATACCTTATATTTCAGTGTATCGTTTGTAACCGTAACACCTGCATAAGTACTTTTCTTCGGTTGAGCGGAAACTTTGATGTAATCTGAATTGTCATCGTTGGGCGTATAAAACTTTGTTGCGGCACAATTAGGAAGAACAAATAATGTGCCGATTGGATCCGTAACAATGTTTTCTTCCCCTTCTTCTTTATTAACCGAATCAGATACCGGCAGTCCGTCTTTCAAATAATACCCTCTATTATAAACGTGGTCATGACCTGTAAGTATTAAATCAATGCCTAACATGTCACACAACGGCTTTGACCATACTTTACGTATAGTTGCTTCGTTAGAATGTGAGCCATTTGAATACAACGGTCTATGAAAAACTGCTATATTCCATTTTTTATTGTTTTTAACGACATCATATAGAGCCCAGTCAACTTGTTTTTGACCGTTTACATTGGTATCAAGAACCAAAAAATGTACATTGGAATAATCAAATGAAAAATAGGTTCCGTTTTCTCCGACAGACTGAAAGTTGAAATGTTGATTATAATTGGCATCATCCGGTGCTGCATCGTGATTGCCAATAGCACTAACCCAAATGGTATTCTTCAAAATATGTTGAGCATATTGGAAAAACCATTTCCACTGCTGTTCTTTTATGTCCTTATCTTTCGTATTATCCACCGTATCACCGTTTTGCACGATGAATTTATAGGATGGAAACAAATTTACGGATCTTTGAAGTGAATTACCAAAAGCACGCATAGCATCTTCATTTGCTGCATTGATATCTGCTAAATTGATAAATGTAAACTCTTCCTCATGTTCCGGTGCGGTTTCAAAGCTGCCTACACTGTTTAAACTTTCCGAAGCGTCACTCCAATAACCTTGGGCACCTACCCTGTACTCATATTTTGTTCCCGGTTGGAGCCCTGTAGCTACGACTTTATGGACATTATAACTTAATTCTCCGTGCGATACGGTTTCACAGGTCCCTGTAAATGTCAAATTCGGATCCGTACCAAAATCCTGTGAATCGCCGGCCACCCTTAGCTGTATTATCGATTCGGTTATTTCCGTGTTTGTATACCACGCAAACCCCATACTTGTTTTCATATCTCCATGCGATGTACAAACAACAGCTTCCGGATAATTAGTATACGTAACCGCTAAAGAATTCAATTGTACAACAAAAAGTACAGTACAAAAGGCAATAATGCTTACCATAGTCTTATGGGCTTTTTTAAACATAACCATATTTTCACTCCTTCCTAGCGTTTTAACCATCAGCTACAACAAACCTCCGCTTTTCATTTCAAATCCAATTCAACCGTACTGTCCGACAAATCCACCTCATGTTTTTCAAATCTTTTTAAAATAAATGTTTTATAAGAAGACGGATCTTTTTCTACGACGATACCGTAAGAGTATTCACAATAACCCTCTCGGTCTTCAACGTCGCTGTCATTCACCGCTATATTAAACTTAAATTGTGAATTTTCTTTAAATACCATTGGTGAAAGTTCCTTGGCAGGAATTTTAATTAAGTAGCGGGTGATCCTTTTTTCATTGTTCCTGATAACTCGGAACCAGTCACCGGATACAGGCCCTGCCGGTACTTTTACCCCATCTACCAATGCACGCCAGCCACAATAGGTTAATAACTTCTTATCTTTCGTTAAGCTAAACGTATACGCATTATCATCATCGTCATACCCTTTATAAAGAGCCTTTGCAAAAGAATCAAATGCTACTTGCACACTGTCGTTACGCCAAATCTGGTTTCCGTCAAAATTTTGAGTAAAATTATCATCGTACACGTCTACCAATACATAGTAATAGTCATTATCCCACTTCATAAAGGCTCTTGCTGCAACATCGGCATTTCTTAAATCATCCGGTGATTCATAGTTTTCAGGAACTCCAAGATGTATCGGATACGCATTGCTCCAATCGGAAATATCACCATCAAATCCATCTAATGAAATGGTTCCGGTATTTTGTACAATGACTTGGAAATCCAACAAACGTTTTGAATTAATGATTGCCGTACCGCTGTCATCCTTTAATATAAAACCAAATTCATATTCATTAAACGGCTTTGGTGTCTTCTTTATAATTGGCAGTTCATAAGTCCTTTTTTCACTTGGTGCAAGCGTAACAGGCAGTTTTCCGTCAACTTCCCAACCTTCCGGGGCAACGGATTCAAGATTTCCTTTAAATTCGGAAGGTGATGTATTTTCCACTGTAACTCTTATAGAAGAAAGATTACTAAAAAGCTCCATGGAAGGTTCCAAAGTCAAAATGACTCTTGATTTAAGCTGAATATAAACAAATTCACCGGCTATTACTTCATCATCTTCAATGATTTTAATAGTATATTCCAAAATATCGCCGTCTTTTGTGAAATCCGGCAAATAGTTTAACTTAAACTCTTTTACTTCTTCATTTCCCATTTTAATATCCACAGGTTCACTAACCGGACGGCCTTTTTCATTAAATACAACAATTTTACCGTCTATGGGCTTGGTTCTCCTATTATATTATTATATACAGTAAATATATTTTCTACATTGGTACCATTATAAGCCGTAACCTGCGGATTATCTACATAGGTTAATATACCGCGGTTTTTGTCTGCTTTCTCAATATTCAACATGAACAATCCCCAACGGCAGAGCTCCGTTGATACGGCGTCAGCACCTGCTGCCAAACCGTATTTTAGTTGGTCGGTCCCTTCGTTTTTCATATAATAAGCCTTTTTTGAATAATAACGTGCCTCATGAATGATTTTATCCGTGAAGCGCAGCACTGCATACTTTTCTCCCTCTCTCTTCTGGTCCGCCGCTTTTGTAAGCTTTTCCAAATGAATTGCGGAATACAACGGTCTCTCGTATTCTACAGTCGCCGCGAATGCCCGGGATATTTTCTCCCCCAACTGGTGTATGTCCCAAAGAGCAAGGGCCAATTCATAGTAATCAAAATTGGTAGCATTGTTATAACGTTCAAATAAAATATCCCCCAAACCATAATTATATTTTAAAAGTTCAAGAAGTTCATGGCTTTGTGGAAGCTCAGATAGATTCATTTTTAATTCTGCAGTAGTTAAAAAGTCAATATCGGTTATTTCTTTTAATCTTGAACACAAATCGGTATATGTCCTCTTGGCTTCATAGGATAATGCCTGCGCTATCCACTTTTTATCAACATGTTGAATAAAGACAGGCCTTCTTGTTAAACGGATTGTTCCATCAGATATATCCACCGGATTCCCATACATATCCGTAACAATAAGATGATGCAAATTTCCCGACAGTGTTGACAAATCAAATAAATACTCATTCTGCTTGTCTGTGCTCCACAAAACCGCCATTGGTTCACCTTTTCTGGTATAAATACGCCCTTGAAGCGGCTGCTCGACATCTATTTTCCCGATGTATTCGGATGGGCCAAGCATCTCTCCTACATTAGCAAGAGCAGCATATCTTTTTTTAAACTCTCCGTTTATGTAGGAAATACCATGCCAGTCGCGCTCATCCTCATCCCGTATTTGAAACCAGGTAGTAACAACCGAACCGATATCATCGCCATAAATATATAACTTTGTAAGATATTCCCCTATATCGTCCTGAGTTAAGCCTTCTCTTATTCTCCATGCAACTTCAGTAATATACGGCTTAAGCCATCCGCCTTGTTCGCGCACAACATTAACATAGCCGTAAAACCTTTTTTGATATTCCTCGGAATCAATATCACTTGCAACATAATACGGATGAAAGGCGACTGCGTCTATATAATTATAAACCCCCAACTTAAACAACTGCCTCATATATTGAGGTGCATTCGCATCTCCGGAACATGACATTCCTAAAAGCGGAATATCCCGCCCGGAATCAAAAAGAGCCAAGCCGGCAGTACACGTCAAATTTGCCAGCATTACGCCATAATCATCGCCATTATAATACTTTTTCAAATCAGGTTCATTCCATACTTCAAGCGCATAATAATCATAAGGAAGCCGAGCATATTCCGTAAAAGATTTTCCCCACGGTATCATATGTTTGGCTAATCTCGGATGTCCCGATTGATATGCATAGTTCATAGCCATTAAATCTCTAAGAATTTCCATACCGCATTCATGGATTAAATCCATATACTTATACTCACTGAATGTCGCATCGTATACACCTTTCTGTCTTTCAAAATTATGCCATTCAATACCCTGACCAATACGTACTTTTCTTACTCCTGCATAATATAAAGCCATGGTCTGTTCCGTATGCCATTCCCTGCTGATATCAGTTCTGTCTGAAACCCTATAATGCAGTCCAATACGACTGTATTTATCTAAATAACTGCTTTCAACATATTTTATAAGAACTAATGGTTTGCTCTCTTCAAAAACTGTTTCCCCATTATGCTTTACTCTTATCTTAAGTGTAAAAACGCCTTTGGGCAAATGGCTGAGGGGTATTTCCTTTACCACCAGATTCCGCGGAATCACATGGCATTGTTCCTCATATACGGTTGTCCAGTCATCAATGGTATACTGAACGGTAAAATCCTCTGTTGATTCGGACAAAAGCAGAAAGGAAACAAACATCTTAGCGTCTTTTTGGTTTTGCAGACCATAATAATATGTGCCAGGAGGAAACTCAACCGATATATTCACTTTTACGCTATCATCGGCAAAACAGTTGAGTTGACAGAAACATCCAACCGTTATCACTACAAGCATCATAATGAGCCATTTTTTAAGCATTATAAATCCTCCCTCCTCTGTAAACCTATTTGTAAACAACAACCATAAACGCTTCTCCATTATGATTAATCACCACAACATGGCTTCCTTCTCCATGTCTTGCGGCATCAAGAATATCATCTACTCCGCCACGCAACACATACATCTCGGCATTGCGGTTCTTGTACTTACTGTCAACAACAAAAGTAACCCTATCTCCTATCAAATAATATTCTAAATTATTAGAATTGGGGTTTTTTTTCACTCCGATGATATTATTCTTTTTAACGGCAACTTCTCCGATCACCAAATGATAGTTGCTAAAAAATGTTCTTGAGGTTCCTGCAAGATTGTCATCTACAACTCTTCTTTCTTCAGCGCTATATATAACCGCTGCTCTGGTTATTTTCGTCCTGTCAAAGCTTAAAGCATATTTGATAATATCTCCCGGTTTAACATTGGATAATATACTTTCATCTTCGCAAATATACTCATAAATAGCTCCACCTGTTTCTGCAACTCTGATTCTCTTTACAGGAAAACCGCCGGCATCAATCGTTTTTATAATGTCGATAACAAGCAGACATGTTTCAATATATTGAGTCTCATCAATTTTAACAATAAAGAAGTCAGGAACGACTGCATCCGAAGCATTTCTTGCATAGGCCTTGACGGAATATTTTCTATAATCACTCAAATAACGCCTGTTATCTACCAAACAATCTTCCAATTCATAGCTGGCCTTATTAGGAACATAAAATACAACCGAAGTGCCGCTGGTTTCATACACTCCGTTAAACGTATGCCCTCTATAATAGGTAAGCTGTTGATAGTCACTGTAAAAACAATAAAAATCATGATCCGTCCGGTCACGGTTTTCCGCTTCGGTATCAATAACAGAAACCTCTCCTTGCAAATTATACGAGTATTTTATGAGAAACGGAAAAGAATCAGGCAACGCACCAAAAGCTTCTTCGCTGTTATCATATTTATAACCGTCAATAAATACCTTTGACGAAACCGTTAATATTTCCCTGTTGCCGTCTTCTTTTACTGCCATAAGCTGCAGTTTCTTATCTACCCCTGAAGTAACGGATGCTTTTAATATACAGGCATAAAAATCCATGGAAGTATCGGCTAGAAAGCCCGATATTGTTCCGTCAATATTTTTATAGAATGTCCCCCTGTCTCCAACCTTTAGTACGTATTTTGGAAAATCCTTGGCCAGCCTGTATTGGTCACCGCTTGCAAGGGCAATGATATCCCCTTCTTCTTCCACTGCAATAGAGACAATTTCCCCTCTGACAAATTCTTTTGAAACAGTTGCACATATGTAATTATTATCATTGCTTCTAAGGACAGTAATTACATTTCCGATTTCAATATTGAAAACTTCCATATCTACACCTAAAAAATTTTTTAGAATAACGGTCTTTCTGTCCTGTTTTTCAAAGTTAACGTTTTTGGTTTTGGAGGAATAGTAATCATAAACAATGGAATTTTCCTTGTCAATTGCACCTACAAAAATATTTTCATATTCTCTGACAATAGCAACGTCCACTTCGCCGTTGCTGTCATTATCAATAAAGGTTACACTGCCTATTAAAGGCTTGAACGTAGAGGGATCGTAATCAAGCTTGGCCTTGCCGTTATATATCACTTTTACATCAATTGGAATATGAATAACATTAATACGTTCCTTATTCCCTTCGTAATAAGAAAACTTACGACCTGTCACACCGGCTATTCGGTCAGATGAAACCTCTGTAATATCATTTTTTTCATTGGGAGCAAATGCATACAAAATATTATTTTTTCCGTCATCAGACTTATAATAAAATGTTACCTGTCTACCTATAAGGTCTAAAACCAATCCTTGTTCATCATAATATTCCACATCGTCTATCATTACACGATGCTTGCTTAATCCAACCGGAGAATATAACCGGGTAATTTCCGTTGCAGTAACAATTCCGCTTTCTTTGATGATACCTTTGTATTTATACAAAACCGTATTGTTTTTATATTGCTTTAAAGTTTGTGACTCTCCGTACGAAACAGGCTCCAACACTTCCGCATCACACAAATTGACCAGTAACTTGACAGCAACTTTTCCGGTTACCTTATCCGCCGAACTAACATTCACTCCTTTGAAAATTCCGATTTCTTTCGCCGTTGTCATGTATCCGACAGGATATCCGCCTCGTGCAGCAGCTTTTACTCCATGCCCTGTTGCATCCACAAGTATTTTGGCAGCTTCTGCCACCGTTATGGTACGGGATGGGTAAAAATTGCCGTCTCCATAGGAAATAAACCCAAGTTCCAGTGCAACGGACGCCCCGATTTGCCTGTCTTGTTCCTCGGATAAATCGGTAAATTTTAATTTTCCGGTTGAAAAATCGCCGTCAAAAATAATTTTCAATACAGCTTTTAAAAATTCCCCTCTGGTAACTTCCTGCTCATGATAAAAGCTCTGTACGCCTAAAGTTATAAGCAATCCCATTTCTTCTGCGTAATCGTCAACAGTGTCTTCTTGTGCACTGCTTATAAGGTATGAGTAGGAAAATATCATCAATAATGCAATGATGAAACATCCGATTCTTCTCATTGCCTGCTCACCTCTTTCATAAGTCCGAAAATAATCTGCGCCGCCTCCGCCCGTGTTGCATTCGCTTTGCCACGGAAAGTATTGTCCCCATAACCGTGAATAATACCTTGTGCCTTTAACTTTCCAACCGCTTCCCTGGCATAGGCGGAAATATTATCAACATCGGCAAATTCCGGCTCCGCGCTTTCAACGATGAACCCTTTGGCCTCTGCTATTCGAACAAGGATTACAGCAATATCTTCCCTGCTTATTGGTTGACCCGTTCCGAATCTATTTTCTCCGACCCCTTTGAGAACTCCCTTTTGTACAGCGGAAGCAATGTATTTGTATGCCCAATGTTCAACGCTTACGTCGTCAAAAAGGCAACCGGCATTCTCGTCATACAATCCAAAAGCCACTACTGCCATTTTCACAAATTCTTCTCTGGTAACATTTCTATTTGGAGCAAAGTTTCCGTTGGGGTCACCCACTATTACATTTTTTTCCGCCAAATATGAAACTGCTTCCAATGCCCACTCATATCCCATCATATCATTAAATTGTTTCAGACTAGTGTTATTAGGTACAATAGTAGTTACATCAGGAACTGCATTAGGAGTTACATGAATTGTTGATTTTTCCTTTCCTATTTTGGAACTTGCAGGACCATTGCCACCGGTATTGCTTCCCGAATCGCCGCTTAGTGCAGCTTTAATAGCCTGTTCCAATTCTTCCATAGAAGTATAGGTACCGCCGTGAATTTTGTTAACCGCCTTATCCTTATTGGTATTATACAGATATAAATCAAATGTAATCAAATGCTTATACCTGTCAATTAACTCTTTAATGTTTCCCGGAGAATACGCAGTACTTATGGCATACAACAAAACATTTCTGTTGAATTCCTCATAAACCTTTTGTAAAGTGGACACGTCCTTGTTATAGAAAAGCAAATTTGCCTGCGCCCTGTCCTCTCCAAAACTCTCGTATAATTCATAACACTCCTGACTCTTAAAATCAAAAATCCGTTCATACTCTTTCAGGACATTATTGATTTCATCTATTTTAGCTTCGTCCAGTGCATGCGGTGCAACGGAATGATAGTAAATATCCCTCCAGGAAAAAAGATTGTCAAAAGGCCGTTTCTCATATACTTCCTTGTAAATGGCATTCCAAGTATTATCCGGTAAGGATGTTGACTTTGGCATCAGGCCAAAAGCATGGATGCTTTGCCTCATTTGTACAACAAATGAGGCAAAATCTTCAGCATGATTCAGTTCAACAAGATATCTTGTCCTATCTTCAACGGATACATAAAAATCAAGCGGATATTCAATAGGCTTAGATAACTCATAAGTACCAATTCTCAAAACATAGTCTCCGCTGACCGTATCATCCGGCAGATAAAACTTATGGAAGTAATACCCTTTTTTGTCCACATAAATCGTGTCCACATAAACGGGAGAAAAAGTACTGTCTCCCTTGGCAGATACCATAATGGAAACGTATTTGTTAAACATTTCCTGTTCAAAGCATCCGCTTATGGATATTTCCCCGCTTATGCCGTCGTAAAAAAGTTCTTCTTCTGCACTGGAAGAACAAGGAATAAAGAGCAACAATCCTACTGTTAATATCATCATCTTTAGAAAACGCATACTATTCAACCTTTCCAAACAGATTAATAAATACCATTCAAATGACTAATAACGGTTTTATATTTTCTAAGTTATCCAAAATAATCAGTTTAACACCAAAATCGTCTTTTAAGTCCATTACATTGGAAGACAGTTCAAAGCTATTGGTACCGGGTTGTACGGTAATAGGCTCTATACAGACGTCTAACAGTTCTCCGTCTTTATAAGCTGCAACAAACGCTATAAATTCCTGCGAGCTTTCCGTGCGATTATGGATCGAAAAAGTTACAGACGCGCTTTTGCCGTTTTCCTTCTGAACAAATTCTATATTGTTTAAATGTGCATAAAGTGGTATTCCTGAGTCTTCAACCGTATATGGCAGCATTTTCTTGTTAATAACTCTCTCTCCCTCATACAAGCAAATAGTATAAGCCCCGGATTGTCCGATATCAACTCCAAGCGGAACGGCAAGTTGAATCTCCTTTGTCTCACCGGCATTTAAAGAAATGTTCACACTCGGAGCAATCCTATTGCCGTTTTCATTAAGAATAGCCACAGAACCGTCAATATTGCGGCTGCTTCTGTTTTCCACCGTGTACTCTATAGGAACATTGGAAGGTGCTGCTGCATTAATATAAGCCGGATAAGTATAGGATAAAATTCCTATATCCCTATTGACTTCTTCCTTTTCGGCCAACAACCTGGCCCAATTTGCAGTCAACTCATAAAGCATTCCGTTTTGAGCGGCAAATTTCTGATTGGCTTCAAAGTCTTCCAATTCCAATGCTCTTTTGGCAAGGTTATAATGCCTATTTGCAAAACGAAGAATCTTATCACTGAAAACAAGGGTACTTTTTTCTTCCCCGGATTTCTTTTGGGCAATATAGGACTGCGCAAGTTCCAAGGAACCGGGGTCCAAATCATACAAACCGTTATAAACCGCTCCTTTATATGCGGCAACGTATTCCAATATTCTATATAGGTCATATAAACGAAGTGCTAAATTTTCATCAACGGAACTGCTGTTGGCAATCATACTGTTTCCCAACTCGGATAATTTTGGAAACGCATTGTCAACCGTTATTCCTTCATTTACATGTCCATATTTCTCACAAAAAAGAGAATATTTTTGAGCTATCACCGAATCAGCCGCCATTCTGAACCATTCCGTGCCAACATTGGTTACGTAGACAGGGAATGACGTCAATATACGCTCTTCCGTAGGATTTCCATACATGTCCGTTACTTTCGCCCCAAATACCGTGCTGCGGCGAAAAGTCCTTAAATGCTATTACAATGCCAAACATAGGCCCATATGCAAATATAATCAAATACAGCATTGGCAACAACATATAAAGATACAACTGCCAATTCTTTTTTAATACTTTTGCAACTCTATTGGAAACGGATGCGTATCTTACCGACTCCTTGTATTGATATAATTCTTTCGCTTGAAATGCCACTTTAAATGCCCCCAAATTATAATTTATTTCCTGTTGGTACGATTATATGCCTGCTGGGTAATCTTCAACAATTGGTCTACACCCATATTCTTAAGTGTGTTTTGGAAATTTTCCCAATCGGCGTTTATATCTCTGGTCCCAACAATATACTGCGCCGTCATGTCATTTAAATAGGATGTAATGGCCGTTTGAATCTCACTGATTGTATCCAATTCTTCCTCTGTATATATGATTTTTCCTATTACTTCTTTTGGCTTTGCAGCTATATAATCAGGAAGTACATTGGCACCTTCTATCGTTAACGGATCCGAGCCTACCAGACCGCAGCCAATATGATAATCCCTGTAACCCGGTGTTTGATTTTGCCAATTGGCTTTCTGCGGCTGCCCCCAAACCATAATCGGCTTAATAAGCGGCGGATATCCCAGGCTTTCAAAGGCACCTTTGTCACCTTCTTCCGGTGGTACCCAGTCTACACCTTTTTGTCCGAATCTTGTATGAATGGTCATTTCTTCGCTGCACATAATGTCACCCATTCGGAATGCGGCTTCCGGATTTTTACAGGTTTTGGTTATCACAAAATTGTTGTTAGGCATAGACGGAGTATAAACGGCATATTTTACACCCTTAGGTCCTTCCAACGGAGGTAAACATTTATATTCCGTTCTCCTTGGATCATCAACGGTAAGACTGGAAGGTTCCGTATGTACAAAAGACCCTGCGATAACACCGTTTGCATTGGCTACTATCTGATTGAACTGATCCAATGTTATTGTAAAAGACGACGGAGAAAGAAGCCCGTTCTTACAAAGATCATGCAAATAATTGATTCCGTCTTTCCATTCCGGCTGTAAATATGCTGCCTTAATCTGTCCATTGTCAAGATACAGGTAGTTACTTTTTCGGTCTGCATATACAAAAGCACTCATGAAAAAATCTAAAAAATAACTTGCCGTCCATCCTGTTGATGAGCCGATAAACGGTATTTCATCCTGTTTTCCGTTGCCGTTTAAATCGTTTTCCTTAAATGCCGTCAAAACATTTTTAAACTCCGTTGTATTGGTAGGTTTTTGGAGTCCGAGTTTATCAAGCCACGGCTGATAAATCCATAATCTTACTGCAAGCTCATTCTGCAGAATTTTGTTATAGGTGGGTACCACATATATATTCCCGTCATCCATAGTGATCATATTTAAAAAGTTTTGACCTTCCTTTTCAACCACCTGTTTAAGATAATAGGAAGATTTTTCATAATAATCATTAAGCGGCACAATCATGCCGTTTTTCCCATACGTAGCCACAGCCTTGTCCGTTAAGTACATTCCCACAAGAATATCAGGCAAATCATCTCCACCTGCTGCAACCATCAGCTCCACCTTCTGAGTGGCCTCCGACTCTGGAAAAAATTCAAACTGAATGTCGCAGTTCATTTTTTCCTCTAAAGCTTTTGTATAGGAGTTATCCTTATAATCGATAACCTGTGGCATTCTGGGAATCCCGATAGTAAATGTAACCTTTTCCTTACATACGGGGAACTGGCCCGGCGGATTTAAATTGGGATCCATTACATATTCGTTTGTATTGTTCGATGTCTGTTGGTCCTTTGAACATCCGAATAATGATATTGATAAAAAGATTGATAAAACTAGGATAGTAGAAATGATAAATTTTGTTTGTCTTAGCCTGTTCATCCAATACACATCCTTTCAGGTATGTTTTTTGATTACGGTTTTAATATACAACATGGTGAAAAAATATTTCAACATTAAAAATGGGTAATGGTATGTAAAATTGGGATACAGCCTGAAAAAGGCTTACAGAAGGCTGTTGCACAAAATACAAAAAAGATACCTATTCACAGATATATGAATAAGTATCTTTTTTTACATAGCTGTGGTCCAATGTCGTAGATGTTATATAATGGATACATGTTCATATATTCTTAAATTAGTCTATTTGCCTTCACCGTAACTCTGCGGGCGACCACAGGTCGCCCCTACAGCAATAACGATTTATTCATATATGAGCAAGTATCCATTTTAACGTAACATTTCTATTAATACTGTAGTGGCGATTCAAGAATCGCCATTAAAATCGGTAGATATTGATAACCTAAATTGACGACATTGTCTTTCTTTAATTTTTCTTTGCATGTGACTTCCTGTAAGTGCCCGGTGTGATCCCTACACTCTTTTTAAATGACTTATAAAATGCATTTTCGGTGCCATATCCGCATTGATTCGCAATTTCCGAAATAGTATTGTCAGTTTCCGCAAGATAATATTTTGCCATCTCAATTCTCTTATTTTCAATGTACTCCTGAAACGTCATTCCTGTCATTTGCTTAAAAACATTAGTGACGGTTTTTCTTGAAAGATTGAATTTTTCCGTTAAATCCGTTAAACAAAAATTGGTTATATTAAAATTTTTATCGGTAAACTCTATGATTTCGTTATATACGTCCTGATTGCTGTTCCTTAAATCACATACAAAATCACATATATCATCTATGGTATTGGTTATTAAAAAAGCCAGTTCATTAATTTTATATTTTTTATTATATTCCGGCAAATCCCCTGCATAGTTCACTTTAATGGCAGCATTGGATATAATACCGTTTTGCATATAAAACAATTGTTCAATCCGACTGTCAAAATACGGACTCTCCAGCAACTCGTACCACTGCCTGTATACGATTTTTTCGCTTCAAAAGCATTTCCTGCTATGATATATTCATATATTCTTTTACTATCTTCAAAATTAACTACAAAAGGCTTATACTCCACGTTGAACGTTTTACTGCTTATGATATGATCATGTTCAATAAACCTTAACATTTCTACAGCATTGGAATAAACATGATATAAGTTTTCTATTTTTTCGCATGGAATACTGATGGATATATTCAGTTCAAACCCAAAGTTGTTGGACTGCTTAACCACTTTATCCATCTTATCGATAATATTTTGTTCATAATTTGGTTCATCCGTATAAGGCAAAATTAATACCGTATTGCCGTCCGGCGTTGTGGTAATGACACCGGAATTGATTCCGCAATTTTTTAGTAAAAGCTCTATGGCTTCGGTAATAATACCTTCTCCCGAAAAAATAACAATAATACAAGGCATGGGGAATTCAGGATATTCTTTTAATATCTCTGCATATTCTTTTTCAGAAAGTTTTGACATTAGTACCTTATTATAATCGTTTTTTACGAGTTTATCACGAAGGCGTACGATTTTACTGTTCAGTGTACTAACGGACAGTTTGATATATTCATATTCATTTCCTTCTACATATTTTATTCCGGTTATGCTTTCAGTAAGCTTGATGAGTTTTTTTAACGGTTTTGAATTCACATAAATGACAAACAATAAAAGCACGACACTTAGCAGAACGGCAAAAACAGCATAAATCAAAATTAACATTCTAACGGATATCATCTTATCACTAATATATTTATTGGGAATATACACATTTACTTTCAGACCGGTTTTAAGGCTTTGAAAGGTTATATTCTCGGTTTTTGGCCGCCATCGTTCATCGGCATAAACAGTATTTCCGGTTTTATCCTGAAATTTTAAGCCTATTTCGTTCTTTATTTCCAAAAGGCCCATTACTTCTAACAATCTATTCATATCAATAATATTCAGCATTACTGCGTCTTCATTTTTGAAAAGCTTTTGAGTCATCGATGTGATATATAAAATCGAAGGTAAGGAAGAATACTTGTTTTTAAAATTTTCTAGATACATCAGTTGATCATCGCTATGATCAAAGGCAAACTTTTTTAATTCTTCAAAACTCATATCGTTTATTGACATCAATTCACTAATATCCCTTTCGGGATTATCAAAAATATATTCCTTGGAAAATGCCAGATGATTTTTTTTTAAAAAAACTACTGAATCTATTATAATATTATTCAAACCTATAACATTTTTATAAAAATCGGAAAAGTTTCTTATATAGACAAAATCTTTTTGGTAGGATATTTCTTCCAGTTTCTTTATGTAAAGAAAATCGTAATTGGTATTCAACTTTACACAAAGGTTTTTGATACCGTCAATTTCTGCATCAAACTGCTTAAAACCACTTGCTACAGACATGGTTATATCGTCTGTAATATTCGTTTTCACAAGTTTTAATGTGCTGAAATAAACCGGAAGAAGAAGTATAAAAAATACAATGACAATTATTGCATATATGATCATTTTATCCTTATATTCGTTTAGTATTTTTAATTTGTTCACTTTCTTCCACCTCTTTTGTAATCTTCTAATGAACAAAATGATATTTTATCTAGAATTTTATTCTATATTTTTTCATCAGCTTATTAAATGATTTTCTATTGGCGGTATTGGTTTGCGTATATATTTTTTTTAGCCTGTATTTTAAAGTATACTCGGAAATATGAAGTTTTTGCGCAAGACTTTCATACCGCACTTCTTCGTGAAGCCCTTTGATGATTTCCATATCAATTTCATCACAGTGCTCAAAAAATTGTTCCAAGCGAAAGAATTCATTAATATCCGGATCGTCAAAAAACAAATCATAACTATTGAACACCGGACTGTATATTGTTTCACTTGAAAAAGAAAACTCTTTGTACTCCGTAGAACGGCGCGGTATAATTTTGCATGGGATAAAAACATCCATCGAAGAAATTTCAGGATGTTTCAAAAGATATAAATAAGCATCAATTGCCTGCCTGCCAATTTCGTAATAGTCAAGAAATATGGTTGAAAGAGAAGGTGTAATAAGTTCTGACACAATCGAATTGCCAAAACCCAAAACGTAAAAATCATCAGGAATTCGGTACCCACCGGCAACAGCATTCCTCATCAGATATATTGCAACAGGGTCGTTGGCACATATGATAAAATTATAATTCCCGAGATTTCCAAACAATTCATGAAAACAATTCTTAACCGAACCATTGTTTAAGTATAAATCTTTTTCGGTCGTTGAAATACCAAATTGATTGCAATTATCCAAAAATATTTTATAACGTTTTACATCTGATGAAGAATTGGGATTAAAGCCAAAAAGGGCACACGCCGTTCTGCCTGTCATTTTAATATATTTCATGGCATTTATCATGGATTCTTCTCTGTTGAAAATCACACGGCTGACATTTCCTCTCAAATCAAAAGGAGAATTGCTGATAATTATGATTTTACATTCATAAGGATTAAGCTTCGATAAGACACTTTCTATCCACGACTGGGTAGTCCCCAATATCATAATTATTCCGGTGTCCTGCTCAATAATATCATTTACACTATGTTTTATATGTAACGAAACCCTATGCTTGGAAGCCGCTTCATTTAATCCACGCAAAGTTTCAAGGCACCATCTTGATTTTTCATATTCTTTTTCGGCACATAGCTTAACACTGTTATACTTCATATTAACACATCCATTTGCTTGGTGTGAAACGTTTGCCCTTTTTACCAATTATATATAGAATCAGCTATAATGTCAAATTGTTAATTTGTCATTTAGATGACAACAAAAACGTCCCCGTGTCATCCAGTCAAAAAAAGAATAAAAACGAACCAATTATAAAAAAAGATACATTTACCATATTCATTTTTTGTGATATATTATACTTAGACTTTGAGGTGATAAAAATGTTGAATGACTTCGAAATTGAGCTCTGTGCCAGAAAAAATACAAAATTAATGCCGAAGACCCATTTTCACGACGCCTATGAACTATATTACCTGCTGGCAGGTAATATACAATACTTTATTGAAGATAATGTCTATATCCTAAAAAAGGGTGACATGGTCTGCATACCATCCAAAACACTACACAAAACTCAAACCTTAAAATGTCCTGACCACACCCGCATTCTTATATATTTTACCAAGGAATTCATTAAAGAGTTTTTGGCATATAACCCAAACCTGTTGGATTTTTTTCAAAAAAAGTTTATTTCCATCCCCAAACAAAAGCAAGAAAAAATAGAAAACATTTTACATACCATGCTAAATGAATATCAACAAAAAAGGGATATCATCATGTTAAAATCACTTATGGGCGAATTGCTGGTAACGCTGGACAGGTACTCAACCGAAAATGAAGCCTTCCGTACATTGTCAGATGTTAAAAGTGACAAAATCCTTGAAGTTGTAAGGTACATCAACCAGGAATACGCAAGTAATATTTCCCTTGACTTACTTTCCAAAAAATTTTATATGTGTCCGTCGTATCTCAGCCGTTCCTTTAAAAAAGTAACCGGCTTTACCTATATTGAATATCTTAACAAAGTTCGTATTAAACAAGCCACTTACCTATTGCTTAACACAACCAAAAATATTACAACCATTGCCGAAGAAGTCGGCTTTTCATCTGCCAATCATTTTTGTAAAACGTTTAAATCCATTGTGGGTATTTCTCCTCTAAAATACCGAAAGAGTTTTTAGTATATTTTCCATTAGCATAAAGCTCACGAATTCCAATTATTTATAAATAACAAACAACAGCTACAATAATCCCCCATATCAAAATATTTTACTATGTGCAGGATAAGGGAATTCCCCATATAGCGCTGCTCCATAACCACATCCGCATAACCTTCTTTGACCGCTTGTATTGCAAAATCTTTGTCACCGTTTTTTATTAAAGTTTCATCCTGTGGATATTTTGGAATTCCCAAATAAATATGCATACCGGTTGAATGTCCCTGCAATCAAATAATTACCGGTACAGGAAATTTTTTCTCTTCGAAATTGACAGGTGATACGGCACAAATCTGTAATAAAACTATGTAATTCCCCTGTTTTACGCATTTTCCCTGCCGTAAAACATCAAATCTCCCTGAGCAAATACGCTTTTTGGCCTTGTGTGCAACCAAAAGTTTACAAGGTCAAAATGATGTGTGGATTTATGTACTAAAAGCCCTCCGCTGTTGCGCTTATCACGGTGCCATCTTCTAAAGTAATCTGCACCATGAGATGTATTTAACCTCCATTTAATATGTAATATTTTCAAGTCTTTTTCTGTTTTTTTAATACATTTTCATTCTTTTTTACCTTATTTCATTTTAATATAAATTATAAAAAGTAAATCAACAAAATGTACTGTTACATAAAACATAAAACGGTCGCGCTTGATAATATGAAATGGAAGAAAATAATTTAACTAATTTTTTCTATATAAATTTAGACGGAGGTACATTGTAAAACCGTTTAAATACTTTGGAAAAAGTGTATTGATCAGGATAACCCAGTAGATTGGCAATCTCCTTGATGGAAAGCTGCCTTTGCAGTAAATAATCTCTTGCCTGATTCATTTTATATTGATAAATATATTGTCCCGGCGTAACTCCTACCGCCTTTTTGAAATAAGAAATAAAATACTTCTCCGACATGTTGGCGATAGCGGCTAAATCTGCTATTTTGATGTCACTCTGAATATTGCAATGAATAAATTCTAAAACCTTATGTATAACTGTTAATGAACGAACAGCCTGCAAAGGTATTTGTGAAAACAAAACAAGTTGTCCTTTACTACTTGCACGTAAAATATCTGAAATCAATAACATTAGGCATGCTTTTAGGTTCAAAGAAGTGCATATCTCCTTGTTTTGGTAACAAGGAAATATCTCGTTGATCATTTGAACTCCTTTTTGCACAAACCGGTTTGGAATAATCCCTGAAAGGCAAAAACTTTGTAGGACATTAAAGTTTTCCTCAATAGAAAAGGAAAAATGAATATAAATAAAACTGCAATCACCATCAGTTGCATAAGCAGTATAAATCTTTGACGGAACAAAAAATACAACATCGCCTTTGTTGGCCGTAAAAGTTCCGTCTGTGCCTGCAACGGTAACTTTACCTGTTTGTATAATCCAGATATCATAATCCCTATGAATCTTACTTTCTATCCAATCCGCTCCATGTTTGATCATTCCACACTGATTAATTCTTATGGAAATCTTCTCGGAAAGTTCATTAAAAATATGATAACTGTTCATTTTATCTTCACCCTTCAAGCGTATTATATCAAATACTACCTTTTTCCACAAGTCCTTAAACAAATTCTTACTAAATGACATCTTATTAATACCTTCTGATATTTCTAATAAAATATGCTCCATTTATAATAGTAGATATAAAAACATGAATAGGAGTGATTAGATATGTTAAGATTATTTAAACGTCACACAAAACGAGATGTTACTTTGTTAGACGGCATTTGGCGTTTCTGTACCGACCCACACCGAAGAGGCATGGATGAAGAATGGTTTAAAGTTTTTCCAAAGGAAAGCAGGGATATGGTTGTTCCATCCTGTTGGAACAATACATTGGGACTGTATGATTATGAAGGACTGGCCTGGTATGCCACAACCTTTGAAATGAAAACCAACGCAGCTCATATCAAGTTCCACGGCGTTACCGGATTGGCTAAAGTTTACGTGGACGGTACATTGATAGGGGAACACTATGGTGGATTTATCGACTTTGGTTTTACTGTTCAGGCTGAAATTGCTGAACACACATTGGTTGTAGCAGTGGATAATACCCATGACACCATCAATACGATTCCTCTTGCCAGGGTAGATTGGTTTCATTACGGCGGAATCATCCGCAGCGTCGAATTAATTCACATTCACGATGCCTGGATAAGTAACTGCAACATTGGCTATGTACTGGATAAGAACCTACAAAACGTTACCCTAAAGATTCAAGCCACTATAGAAGCACCGAAAAAAATATTACACAACCAGACAGTACAGGTTTACATTGACAATCAACTTATTTGCAGAAAAACCGTTGATTTGCAGGAACATACCACAATAACCTTTGATAACGTGGAACAAAGAAACATTCAACTTTGGGATGTAGACAATCCTAAATTGTATTATATTCGTATTGAAACGGATACCGATGATATTATTGAACGTATTGGCTTTCGAGACATAAAAACAAAAGACCGTAAAATTCTTCTGAATAATAAAGAGTTGTTTTTAAAAGGAATAAACCGTCATGAAGAACACCCTGATTGGGGTTTTGCAGTTCCTTTCCACTTGATGAAAAAGGATATGGATATAATAAAAATGGTAGGCTGCAACGCTATCCGTGGCTCTCATTATCCAAACTCAGAAATATTTTTAGACCTATGCGACCAGGAAGGTATACTGTTTTGGGAAGAAATACCTATGTGGGGTTTTCCCGAGGAGGCACTTTCCAATCCACTTGTTATTAATCGTGGCCTTACTATGCTGAAGGAAATGGTATTGCGTGATTTCCATCATCCATCCGTCATTATTTGGGGAATGCATAATGAAGTAGCCTCTCATACTAATGCAGGCGTTAACATAACCAAAGTTTTTTCTGAAAAAATCCGATCTCTGGATTCAAGCAGATTACTTACTCATGCCTCGAATCATCCCTTTGATGACCTTTGCTATAAATTTGGTGACATTGTTTGCATTAATCAATATATAGGTTGGTACGATGGAGAACTATCAGAATGGCCTGAATTTTTGGCCAAACTTAAAGAAAAACTTGCAAAAGATAATCTATCCGACATGCCCATTGTCATATCGGAATTCGGAGCAGGAGGAATTTACGGTGACTGCACGTTTGAATCACCCAAATGGACGGAAAACTATCAAGCAAAGTATCTGGCAGAAACTCTGCGTACTTTTTTAGAAGACGAAGATATTTGCGGTACGTATATCTGGCAATTTTGCGATATCCGCACCGCAAAAGAACTGGCGTTAAATCGCCCGCGCAGCTTTAATAATAAAGGTATTGTAAACGAATACCGTAAGCCTAAAATAGCTTACTGGACCGTTAAGGAAATTTATGAAAACGCTCTTCAAATTAGACACAAAAAGATCTCACCCACTGCTTAAATTCTTGTAACATCTGATTTTACCGCTGCCTCCGCTACGGCTTTTGCAACGTTTTTTTCTATTCTTTTATCAAAAGCGAAAGAAAGCATGTAATCTTTCTTAAGTTCCTCATCAGATCAACAATTCAATTGCATAGGAGGCAGCTATTTTCATTTCATCGTTTAGCTCCGTTGCTCTTACATCATGTCAAAATTATACAAACTTTTATGTTAATTTTAACAGTTGAATAAAAAACGATATTAGCTATCACCTGCAATCAAAAAAGAATAAAAACGAACCAATTTATAAAAAAAGATACATTTACCATATTCATTTTTTGTGATATATTATACTTAGGCTTTGAAGTGATAAAAATGTTGAATAACTTTGAAATTGAGCTCTGCACTAGAAAAGATACAAAACTAATAATGCCGAAAACCCATTTTCACGATGCCCATGAATTATACATTATCAGACGTTAAAAAAGACGAAATCCTTGAAGTTGTAGAGTACATCAATCAGGAATACGCAAATAATATTTCCCTTGACTTACTCTCTAAAAAATTTTATATGTATCCGTCGTATCTCAGCCGTTCCTTTAAAAAGGTAACCGGCTTTACCTATATTGAATATCTGAATAAAGTTCGTATTAAACAAGCCCACTTATCTGCTGCTTAATACAACCAAAAATATTACAATCATTGCCGAAGAAGTCGGCTTTTCATCTGCCAATCATTTTTGTAAAACTTTCAAATCCATTGTGGGTATTCCTCCTTTAAAATATCGACAAAGCTTTTAATATATTTTACAGGAGTGATAGCAAAGTGAAATTAATCTTTAAAAATCGTTTTTCCATTAACACAAAGCTCATGATTTCCTATATAATCATCATCAGCATTACCATTTCCATTTTCAGCGCCATTGTCTACTATGGTTCAAATAATGCAATTAAAGAGATAGCACAAAGAAATGCCGAACAAATCATAAACTCCGCCCACCATAACTTATTGACTTTAATCGATGATATAAACTATGAAATCAATTCCCTTCAGGCCAACAAATATATCCACGAAGTTCTTACAAGCACTAATATGAATGTCATTAACGAAATAAATATCATTGAAGACGTATTGACAAATGTGGATATTTTTCAAAGAAAAATAACTGCTATCGAATTGGTTGCTCTCTCAAAAGAAAATTATCCTTCCCTTTCAAGTAATCATGCCGTGTTTTCCGCAAAAGAACTGGCAAATGATGTATGGTTTAAAACAATGATGTCAAGTGATTATCATATAAAATGGTTTGTTTATGATAACACTTCTGTGAAAGAAAATTACATCATAGCCTCTAAGCTGATTATGAACACTCATACTGCCGAACCTGTTGCCATTATAAAAGCCAAAATAAATATTAACAATTTTACAAAACTTCTCGATGACATTCAGGTTGCCTATACAGGCAGGGTCTTTTTAACAACTCAAACCCATATAATCAATCCAAGTCAAAACGAATTTATTCATTCCTTTACCAATAATAAAATCCTGTTCGGTGAAATGCTAAACCACCAAAAAAACAGCAGATATATTAAAATAAACGGTGAAGAACTTCTTGTTGTCAGCGCTCCCCTTCGTGATACAGGATTGTATTTGGTTGGGGCCGTAAAACTAAAAGAATTTGAAACAAGCAGCGCTTCCATTTTAAGGGCAATAATTATAACGTCTATAGTTACCATTTTCGTTTCACTGATGGCCCTTTTTTACACCGGCAGTTTTATTACCAAGCCTATCATCACTCTGGCAAGAACCATGGAAAATTTCAGCCTTGAACAAACCAACATATCCGCACATACAAATGACGAAATCGGTATCCTGTATAAGGCATTCAATTCCATGAAATCAACCATTGCCAATTTAATAGATGATGTCAACAAATTTGCCCGCCTTCAAAGAAATGCCGAATTAAAAGCCTTGCAAGCACAAATAACCCCCCACTTTTTATACAACGTTTTAAATTCCATTAGCGCAATGGCAAAAAGGTCTAACATTCCTGAAATTGAAAAAATGATATGCGCACTTGCCAGTTTTTTTAAACATTCATTAAACAACGGAAATGAATTTACAACCATTCGAAAAGAACTGGAACATGTTATAAGTTACGTCGATATTCAAAAAATCAGATTTGGAGATGCTTTTAATATTACCATTGACGTTGATGAGGAAATTATTGACTTCCCAATATGCAAGCTGATTCTTCAGCCTTTGGTGGAAAACTGTATCGTTCACGCATTTGAAGATATATCTTATACAGGCCAAATCCGTATTCGAGGCTATAAAGACGGCAACAGCATTTACATACTTGTAAGCGATAACGGCCTTGGAGCAAATGTCACCGATGTTGATACCCTGAACAACTATGTGAACAAAGAATTTGACCCAGATGAACCTATTGAAAAATACGGAATCCATAACGTAAACCAAAGAATTAAGCTATATTACGGTCCGGAATACGGTTTAAGCTATCGGGAAAACGAAAAAGGCGGCCTAACTGCAATCGTCCACATTAGTGACGGAAAAACATTGTCCTTAACATAAAATATGAAAAAGGAGTGTGTTGGTTTTGAAATTATATATCGTTGAAGATGAAAAAATATGCCGTGACAGCCTTATTAACCTGCCATGGGACCAAATCGGAGTGAAAGTCATCGGCAGTGCAGCCAATGCAACTATGGCTTTTGACGACATTAAACAAAACCGGCCGGATATTGTTATTTCCGATATCAGAATGCCTCACGGTACAGGTATCGAATTGGCACAAAAGTTGTATGTCCTTATGCCTGACATCAAAATCATATTTTTAACGGCACACAATGATTTCGATTATGCCAGACAGGCCATTAAATACGGAGTTTGGGACTATATTTTAAAACCCATTGATACCCAACAAATATTAGATTCCGTCAAACGTGCCGTAAACGCTATTTTAGATGAACAAAAACAAAAAACCGATTTGGAAAAGTTCAGCATTCAGCTTCAAAAAAATAAGCACTTTCTTAAAAGTTATTTTTTAGATATGCTGAATCATAAAGTCAATCATACGGAAACCTTGAAATTTTTTGATATCACACCGGAACATGGTATCTTCACCACTGTAGTAGAGTATCCTTTCATCAAAAAGATGAAGAAATAAAGACTGTTGATTATTTTAATATATTTGAACAAATAAACAAGGTAATTAAGCCGGAATATCCTGATGTCATTGCATTTTATGATCCCCTTATTCTCACCTATATTTTTGCATTCAATAAGGGCACATCTGAGGACGACGCCTTGTCTACAACAATAAATACGGCAGAAATAATACAGCAATACCTGGAATTCAACACTTCAAACCCTTTTACTGTCGGTATCGGTGAAGTCGTCAGCAGCATCGACCGCATTCCTTTCTGCTACAAACGTGCATGTGAAGCAATTAAATATCATTTCTATCTTGGCGAAAACAAGGTCATTTACATTAATGACATGGAACCGGCCAATCCGGCTACCGAATATAAAATTAATATTGATGAAAAATTATACGACGCTATAAAAATCGGTGATGAAGCTTCCAGTCATAAAATCATTCAGCAAATTTTCGAATCTTTTAAACGCAACCAAGTGGATATCGATATTATTCAAAGAGCTTGCCTGGAGATATTTGTTAACATTTCAACCCTTATGGTACAGTTGGGGCAAAATCCAAATATTTTATTTAATAAAACAGAAATATGGACTGTTCTTAAAAAGCATCAAACCATTGAAAGCCTGCAACAATTAACATATGATGTAATTTCCGCGGCAATCTCTGCAATATGCTTTAACCGCAATACCAAAAATCATGAATTAATAGAAAAAGTGAAAAAAATCATTCATGAAAATTATCATTCCGATATTTCCTTAAATGAAATTGCCAAACAGGTGTATATTTCTCCATGCTATTTAAGTGTAATTTTCAGTAACGAAACAAACACTACTTACAAAAACTATATTATGCAAACCAGAATTGAAAAAGCAAAAGAACTGTTGGTAAACAGCGATTTGAATATCTATGAAATAGCCGACAAAGTAGGCTATAAGAGTCAGAAGTACTTTAGTTTTCTGTTTCACAAGATTACGGGGATGATGCCTACCGAATACAGGGCAAAATATAAGATATGAATAATAAGAATTTTATATAAATAGCCCGCCGTATCCTTTAGTATGTAGGATAAGCGGGCTTTTCATTAATTCCGGTGCTATTTTACAAACATCGTATCACTTTCGCAAAGAGGAATCATTTGCCTGTAATTCGACCATATAATTGCAGTAACTTTTACAGCCCTTTCAGGTATGGCAGCATATAAATTATCTGTTGTAACGCCGTCCCCAATATTTTTGATTGAGTTATTCTTGACTTCTAAGAGTTTATTATTATTATTATCATAAAATGCCAAACAGATTGTATAAGTTAATCCTTCTACATCACAATAATTGTTTATGATTGATTCAGCAACCACTTTAAAATCGTTTGCCTTAAATATTTGTGTTTTTGCATCCAGCCAGGAATAGTCCGCCACTGCTTCCGTTACCGTGCTGTTTATCAGTTCATTATTCTTATAAATTTTTAATGTATAATTATTAATGTCGTCATTAAACGGGAACTTAAATACGTAATTTCCTTCCCTGTCTATGGTTGTTTGGCCTATATATGCTATATCGTCTTCAGTTATATTTAAAGCACCGTCTTGTTTATTTTTATATAAAACCAAGGTTACTTGATCTTCCACATCATCTTTTTCAACTTGACCTTTAACCAGAACTTTTCCTAGTGATCTGTCAAAGTATTGTGCCTCTTTAACATTCATTCCTTTTTCAGTGGTTTTATCTATGGCTATTGCAGCTTCGGAGAAAGACTTATCTCCAACGGATTTCACTGCAAAACGGCATTCTTTAAAAGTTTCTTCGGTCAAACCCGTAATCGTATAGGATTTCACATCGGCACTTTTCGTAAAATAAGTCCAATGCTCCCTATACTTATTATTTTCGTCGTAAATGACATAACCCCTTACATTTTCCGTATTGGTATCCTCCCATGTTATTAATGCGGTTCTGTTAGCCTTATCAAATGATATTTTAACATTTTGGGGTGCCGGTGGAGGAAGTTTTGTCTTTCTCATCCCAAATTGGTCTAACAGAACATCAGTGCCAGTCTCGCTGTCATAACAATATACTTTATATTTCAATGTGTCATTTGTAACTGTTACACCTGCATAGGTACTCTTGTTCGGTTGAGCGGAAACTTTAATATAATCTAAATTTTCCTCTTTAGGTGTATAAAACTTTGATGCGGCACAATTGGGAAGGACGAATAATGTACCGATTGGATCCGTAACAATATTTTCTTCCCCTTCTTCTTTGTTAATTTCATCAGATACCGGTAGCCTGTCTTTCAAATAGTATCCTCTGTTATAAACATGATCATGTCCTGTAAACATTATATCAATACCTAGGATATCGCATAACGGAGTTTGCCAAACTTTCCGCACGGATTCTTCCATATAATGGTTCCCATTTGAATAAAGCGGCTTATGAAAAAACGCTATATTCCATTTCTTGTTGTTTTTAACTACGTCATATAAAGCCCAATCAACTTGTTTTTGATGGTTATTATTTGTATCTAATACTAGAAAGTGCACATTGGAATAATCAAATGAAAAGTATAATCCGTTATTATCAACAGGTTTATAATTAAAATGCTGTCTGTAAACCGAGTCATCCGGCACATTGTCATGATTTCCGATAGCTCCAATCCAAATGGTATTTTTCAGGTAAGGCTGAGCATAATGAAAAATATATTCCCACTGATTTTCTTTTTTTCCGTTATCCTTTGTATCTTCTGCCGTATCTCCGTTTTGTGTAATAAATTTAGCTGTAGGGAATAAGTTCATTACCCTCTGAAGTGCATTTCCGAATGCTCTGGCAGATCCTTCAGAGGAAATATTTAAATCACCTATATTTATAAATGTAAATTCTTCTTCACTTTCAGGTGCCGTTTCAAAATATCCTACACCGTTCAAGCTCTCTTCAGCATCACTCCAGTAACCTTGCGCGCCAACCCTATACTCATATTTTGTTCCCGGCCTAAGTCCTGTGGCTACCACTTTATGCACATTATAAGTTAATTCTCCATATGATATAGTTTCACAAGTTCCTGTAAATGTCAGGTTCGGATCCGTCCCAAAGTCACGGGAATCACCGGCAACCCTTAATTGTACAACAGAGTCCATAACTTCTGTGTTTGTGTACCAAGCAAATCCGACACTTGTTTTCAAATCGCCATGCGGCGTACATACAACTGCTTCCGGATAATTTGTATAAGTAGCCGCATACGAATTCAATGACGCAAAACTCAAGCAAAGTACAGTGATAATTACTATGCTTAAGATTTTTGAGTTTTTCTTTAATTAAAACATTTTTCTGCTCCTTTCCATTACCTTAATATGACAACTCATCGTCGAAAAATTATACTGTTATTTACTTTTATGAATTGTTATTCATATTACTAATTGCTTCCGTATGAGTGGTGCCGTTAATAAGCTCAATCGGCAGACTGGCAGGGTTGTTAGGGATAATCGTGATCTCCTCTCCGACAGTAATTTCAATAATATTTTCATAAATGCCGTCATCAGAATTTTTAACCAATTTAAACGTGCCTTTTGCAGTTTTATCGCCCACCTCTACACTGATTTCATAATCTCCTCTGTGTCCTCTAAGTATCAGTTCCCCATTCTCATCGGTTGTTCCCGACTCACAGCTCATCCACTCATTCAGAACATATTGTTCCCAATACTTGTAAGCAGGCTTTGGCGTATAATTTGCATAATATAAAGGTGCATTGCGCCTCCAATGATGATTGTCATTAAATCCCCACATAATAAAAGCCGTAGCTTTGGGATGGGAATATATCATGATAAGCATATCCCTTAAAAATTTTCCTGCAATTTCATCATCCGTTATATTCAAATCATATTCCGTAATTGCAATTTCATTTACATATTGCGCCAAATCATCCAGAACCATATAATAGTGCTGTGGATAGCATGTAGTTAAAAAATGTGTTTCCGCCCCCAAGCCATCTATCCTTGCGCCGTTATCTATATATTCCTTCAGCATCCTCTTTATCCCGCCCCTGCTAATGGAAGATATATCTGCTGATATGCGCCCTTCATTAAGATAAGTCTTTACATCAGGATCAAGCTCCTTTGTCCGGTTAAACGCTCCGGCAAATAAATCAATCCCAAACTTATCCGTAATTTTATGCCGCATATATGGTTCATTTACCACGTCCCATTGTACAATCTTACCTTTATAGGGCAAAACGGTATTGACCAAATGTGCTTCTATGATATTCCATACTTCCTCCTTTGTTTTACTAGCGTAATCCTGAAGTATCACAGGCAGGGTACCTTTGTCCTCATCATTTCTTGCATCCCAAATTAAACAATGCCCTCTGAAATACAGATTATTTTCAAAGGCCCAGTTCGCAAGTTTAATTGACTCCGCACCGTCGTCTTTCTCAATGGCGGTCCATTTTGAAGCACTTTCTGCCACAATGGTATTAAAATTTTTGAGCACAGCCTGTGCATATTCCGGCTTTTTCGAATCAAAAACCGTAGGACGCACAGCCGTTCCAAACATAAATTCATTTCTTTTCATTTTAATATTAATATCTGTGCCGCTTACCGGATTGCCGTTTTCATCTTTTACTTTGATGAATACGTCGTTTTTTCTGATTCTTTCAATGCGCTTAAGTGCCTCTTTCCTCCATAAAGCATCATCTTCCATTCCCTTGTATGCATCGTATTTTTTACCAACGCTTACGGCACTTAACGAAACCGTATTCTTAAAATTAACAATTTTCAAGTCGGCAACCTGGATAATTTGCGGCCTGTATCCCACACATAACCCAACACGCGACGCTCCCGCAAGTATACTATAGGTAGGATTATATAAGGGAACATATATTCTTTCCCACTCTTCACCAACTTTAAATTCCTGACTCCCTGCCTTGTGCCATGCGCCGTAATTCTGCTCTACCTGCGGCCGGATGAAGGCATACCCGCTCTCATCCGACGCATATACGGCCCGTACATAACATGATAACAAACCTACATCTCCTGCAATAAAATCCTGATTTATACCTGAAAATAATACCATTTGGAGATCATAACTGTTTTCAGGTATTTCATTGTTTTCCAAAGGTTTTGTTTCGATTTCAAGGGCTTGATATGGCTGACCGTTAATATCAACATTTACTGTCCTGTATTTAACATACTCCTTCTTACTGCTCTTCATTTGAAACAATGCATCATCACTGACCAGAGGCTCACCGGCAGGCAATCTTGACATCCACTCATCCACGTCAATTTCAGTAGGATAAATATAAGGCGCAGGCATATCAATATATACGGTATTGCTGTCCCTATCATAACGGGTTGAGGTTTTTAATGCATCATCCACCAGGCAGAGAGGTATCATGGTTACACCGTTTATTAATTGAACCTTTGCCGGCAATTGTATCTCTACTTCATCAATAATAGCCACATCCTTTTCCAATGTAATAAGTACCGGTCCGTTATTGCCAAGTGCGGATATTGTTCTCTTACCCGCATCCCATTCAACATCATAGCCCAGTTTTGCAAAAGTTTCACGAATCGGTACCATGACAATGTTGCCATCCAGAACAAAGGGCTCGGTATTGAATTTTACCGGAACATTATCGATTTTTACATTGATATTTTTATTTCCAACATATGGATTACTAAAATGTACATTGCCGGCAATTGCGGGTCTACCAATATAAAATGCGAGAAAAACTGCAATAAATATTGAAGCTTTTCTCTTATGTAGACAAATCTTCATAGAAGATACCCCTTCAGTCGTCTAAATTTTTATATATAACAAGCGTCTTTAACTTATTAGCATCAATTTGCATAACTGCCATATCTCCTGCAGCAATGTCCCCCGGTTTTCCGAAATAAATCCTGTTCCTTTCTACAATAATAGGTGCAAAGCTATCAGATATATTGATAAATCTGTTCCATAAAGGATTTTCAAAATTCTGGTACTTTTCATCAGCAGCACGATTATTGAACATAATGGCACCGTCTAACTTTTTTATGATCTTTCCATAACACCCTATTACTTTCTGGCTATAAAAGCCTGTATCTGTAATCCTACCGGATTCAGATAGAAATTCATAAGGTACCAAACGTTCATCTCCGGGAATGGCCCATACAATAAAACTCTTCACTTTTTTTGTCTTACTGTCTGTTTTATATTGAATAACACTGCCTCTGGTTAACTGTTCCACCGAAACATTGGCATATTCTTCAATAGGTTTGGTTTTAAGTGCACGAAGGTCACCGCTTGCAAGAACACTAACCTCACTTCCACTCTGATAGCCATATATTTTAAATATGGAATCTTCAGATTCATCATATACTTTTGCAACACGATCAACCACCATCAACGCAGTGCTTCTGTCAATTTTGTTGATATAATCGTCAGTCGTCCTTACAACTAATGCTCTGGCCACATAATCTTCTTCCGATATATTATATATATATGACGTGTATGATACTCCACTTTGAAGATCTGCAACAGGAATCAACGCAAACTCTTCTTCTTTATTAAGATCTACCGGAATGGCAAAAATTTTAGTAAGTGCATTGACTCTATAACGCCCTCCCAATGTCATAATATCTCCTCTTGAAAATAATAACTCAGCTCCGCTGGCATAGTTTAACCGTAAAGGTTTATCGACTGTTGTTTCGATATCCGGTTGTTCCACGGCGGTATGAATTTCACATAGTTTTCCGTTACTATTCAATTTGTACATAATTAACTGGTCTTTTTTTCCTATCAAGTCCCAAAACGGACTTGATGGTTCCTTTTTAAAAACATCTTCCGCATAACGCAATACATTATTAAAATTAACCTCTCTTTCAAGGCTAAATATTTCAAATTTGTTGTCCTCGGTAAACACCTTGACCTGAACACCTAAAGAAAGGCTGCTGTTTTCGTCAAAGTCGTAAAGATAACCATAACTTAAATCGGTTGCCACTACATCAATATCACAAATTATTCCCCTAAAATCCAAATATGCTTTTACTGCAGCACCTACTTGCAATTCGTCTGTCGCACAATTTTCACTTAATTTATACTCACTATTTCCAATCTTTAAAATTGTGTTGCCGCTCTCGTCGGTACCAATTTCCTTAACAGGGCCGCTCACTATATTGGTGGAATAATACATTTTATTAATGTTCCCGTTCCTGTCAATCAAAAGGCTGACCGTATTATATGGTTTTAAAAGGGTTATGTACTGGTAATTGCCGTTTTCATCAATCATATATTTTTCTTCGGAAAAATACTCCTTCACATCGTATCGGTTTAAATTGCGATCAAAAATTTCTTCCCTGTTTTGAGAGATATCAAATACCACAAAAGTAGTAAATTTATTGATGAAAACAACATCATAAATTTCATCACCGTCATTGTCCACTGCAACAATATTCCCTTCCGATATGATGAAGTTCTCTCTGGTATAACCGGTTAGCAGCATTCCGTTCTCAATTACGTCAACCTTTTGTGTAAGCCGTGCAAAAGTAATCTTTCCGTCCGAATCATATGGAATACATGTTTTAGTAAGTTCACCGCTTTCAACAACATCCCTTCCGTCTATGATTAAAATATGGTTTTTCCTGCTGTCTGCAAAAATCGACACCACTTTATCGGATGTTATATTTACAAAAGCCGTAACATATAACCCCAAATAATCATCCGCATTAGTAATTTCACACGAATATATACCGTTTTCAATTTGTATCCTGTTTTTCCCCACACCTTGAGCTGAATAAAGAGAAGTGACAGAATTGGCCTTGACAATACCTTCAATTATTTGGATATCCAGCATTTTATTTAAGAAATTCTCACCTTTTACAATGCTATAGGAAACCCTTTGATCCGACATACTGTTGCATATCAACATGTCTATGTTCAACGCATTATAAAACATTTTGGCAAGCTCGTTTTGATGCAGTAATTTCCTGTCTTTTAAATTTATTCCCTTCAAAATGCCTATGGAATGCGCCAGGGAAACATAATTGCCGTTCCTTACAAGATACGGTGTGTACCCTGTCATATCAATCAACACAGCACAAGCCTCCGCAATGCTTATGGGCTCCTCCGCCTTATAGGCCGCAAAGTACTTTTCCGAAGCTTTTTCATCTTTAAACAGTTTATTAATCATATTCGCAAGATCGCCTTTTGTGGCATTTGCATACTCACTGTAGGTTTCCAAAAAGCCCATGTCTAAAAGAAACTTAGCTTCCATAATATAATCTTCCATCTTGGTTTCGCCCGTGTAATTTGCTTCAACTGCAACCACATTCATTGGAAGCAGAGTAAGTAAGACCATGCATATAATGAACCTTTTATACAAATTCAAACCTCTCCTTCCGTATCAAATATTTTCAGACTGACCCCGTCAAAATGCAATATATTATTTTTGCACCTTCTGCCCGCGTAAGTGATTTCGTCGGATTAAAACGATTGTTTTGATCCCCTTCCAATATTGCAGCAGCCTGCAACTTTTCAACTGCTTCACGGGCATAGTCACTGATAAGTATGTGATCACTGAATTTCACTTTTTCCTTTACACTTTTCAAAGATTTGTTCTGTACCTTTAATACCCGCTCTATGAATACGGCGGCGTCCTGCCTCGAAACCGGCTTCCCTATGCCAAATTCTGTTTCCGTCATACCCCTTGCAATACCATTACCTACAGCGGTTTTTATATACGGATAATACCACATACCGAAATCCACATCACTAAACGTAAAACTTAATTCCTTACCCGATTCCTTAATTTCAAAAGCAGCGATAATGATTTTTATGAACTCCTCACGAGTTAAGGCATCATTGGGCCGAAACCAACCTTCACCGTCTCCAACCATAATATTCTTATAAGCTACAAAATCAATATAATCACTTGCCCAAAAACCGTCAGGAACATCCATAAACGTTTTCTTCGGAACAGGAGACAACTCTTCAATACTCTCTTTGTTAATGCTCTGTATTGACGAAGTACTTGTGGATATACCACCTTTTTTAGTATTTTGGGGCGAATTATTCTTTGGCGCTCTATCATTATTACTGTTTGCTATAAGTTTTTTTACCGCATCATCAACTATTTTTTTGACATCTGAGGTATCCTCCGCATGCAACCCTTCAAGCTCTTTAGCCAACTCATATTCATTCACTGACTTTATATCGCCGTTAAAATCAATCTGAAATAAATCGTTATAAGCCTTTAACCTTTCCATAATATTGGATCTGTCGGCACTGTTTATCATGGATATTGCACAGGCTTTTCTTAATAAGGCATCGATATCTGCCATACCTTTGATTGGGTTATTATTTTTATCCTGTATAAATTTAACAAAAAGTTCTGATACGGTACTTGGTAAAAGCTTAAAATCATCCGGAACATTAATGCCAATTGCACTTCCATTGGTATATAAAAAATCTTTTATTTCTTCAGCGGAAGAATGCAACATATTGGCTACCATGCAGGATTTTTGAAAGATTTTATGGACATCAAACGGACGGTTTAACTCTCTGGACTTGATATCTAAAAACATAGTAAGTACGTCATCGGGATATTTTAAATATAAGTCATTTGTTAAATCCACCATCCATACTACATCATTATATGCAGCAATAACTTCTAAAACCCGTGCCGTTGAAGAAGCATATTTTAAATCATTGACGGCTTTCCTTTGTTCTTCCGGTGATGCAACAACAAAAGAAGTACTTCTGTCATGGATATCTTTCGGCAAATTAGCTCCTCCGACTATAACGACATATTTCCCCGGATTAAAATGCTCTCCCAGCTTAAGCGTATAACTGAAACTGCCGTTTCCGGTCAATTGTTCAGTCCGGACAATCTTCTCAACATCATTAAGATCAATGCCTTCGGAGATATCCATATCATTTTTTACTATATACATGGAAATATCTTCATCATACACGGGGGCTTCAATGTTTATCACAATATTCCAATCTTGGTCCATATCTATATGAAATTTTAAATTATCCACGGCATTAACATTCATTGAACTGAATACTATTAAAACAACAGTTAAAATAAAGTAAATCTTTTTTTTAACCATCTATACATACCTCCGATATTGCAATTGAACTGCCTCCTTCATTTGAAACCCTAAAATACTTTACATCGTTAAGGATGTATTGACTTTTTTTATCCCTTGTACTCTCACGTACGGCTTCTTTCCAGTCCGTACCGTTTCCCGACACCTCAATTTTAAATTCGTATAATTCGGAATTAGGATTATGCCATTGTATTTCGAGCAAAAGCCTTTTAGCCTTATCATTTAATTCATATAAAACCCAGTCTTCCTTAGTCTCGGAAAACCAAAAAGTTTTCGTATTATTATCGTATGTATGAGATACACTAAAACCGCCGGAACTTACAGAGGACACAATATTCAAGTCGACTACCGCTTCCCTGCTTGATACAGCCCATGCCGCCGCTTCGGTATGGGTTGTCCCTCGAATCGGACTGATTTTGGGGCTGGCTTCATTGGATACCGAAATCTGTATATCCTTGCCTATGGAAATCTCAATCACATTTTCGTCCACATTGTCATCCATATTCTTCACAAGTTTAAACGTACCTCTGGCTACCCTGCCATTGTGCTCCACAATAATCTCATAATCTCCCCTGTGCCCACGCAACGTTAATTCGCCTTTATTATCCGTAACGCCTTCTGCCCGGGTTTTCCATTCATCTAAAACATATTGATTCCAATAAGCATATGCCGGTTTCGGCGTATAATCACTATAAAACAGCGGAGCATTATCTCTCCAATGAGCAGCATCGGTAAACCCCCACATAAGAAATGCGGTCGCCTTTGGATGAGAATATATCATAATAAGCATATCCCTCAAATACTTTGCCGCAACTTCATCGTCCGGAATATCCAAATCATATTCGGTAATGGCTATTTCATCCACATATTGTGCCAAGTCATCAAGCACCAAGTAGTAATTCTGAGGATAGTCTGTATTTGTAAAGTGTGATTCTGCAGCAATACCGTCTACGGCAGCTCCTTGATTGATATACTTAAGAAGCATGTTTCTGACGCCACCTGACTGAATTTGCAACAAAGTGGTGTATATGTTCGCTTCGTTAATATACAACTTGGCATCCGGATCAAGCCTTTTTACAAGATTGAACAACTTTACCTGCGGTTCCAACCCATGAACATCTTCAACCATGTGTTTTAAATAAGGCTCATTTACCACATCCCATTGAACAACTTTTCCCTTATATGCAAGCACCGTTTTTGTGGCATGTTCTCTCATGGCCTCCCAAACCTCATCGGTAGTCATCGTCTCAAAATTTTGCAAAGCTTTGGGAAGAAAATCTTTTCGTGACCTATCATCCCAATATAAACAGTGCCCTCTAAAGTACATATGGTTTTCATATGCCCAGTTTGCAACCTTTATTGACTGGAAACCGTCATCGTCTTGTGTTATGGTCCATTTGGTAGCAGATTCAGGCACTATTGCATTAAAATTCTCCAACACTAATTTCTGATAAATATAGTCAGGACTGCTTTCATCAACGAATAAACGGCTTTCACGAACACAGGTTCCGAATAAAAACTCACTCCTGGTCATATTCATATTAATCTTCACATTGGGTACAGGATTTCCTTCCGAATCACGTACTTTTATTTTCACGTCGTTTTTTCTGTATTTTTCTATGCGGCGAAAGGCCTCTCTTCTCCAAAGGGCATCGTCCTCCATCCCCTCATAGGTATAATCAGCAATAGGAAGGTCCTCAAGACGAACCGTATTTTTAAAATTTAATACTTTTAAATCCGCAACCTGTATAATTTGCGGCTGAAACCCAACTCTAATGGTAACTTGGGACGCGCCTACACGTACATCATAGGTATTGTTAAAAAGCGGCGCATAAACCCTTTTCCATTCCCTGTCAACTTCGGTTACAGGCAACGTACCCGCTTTCTGATATCCTCCATAATTTTGCTCCACACATGCCCCTACAAAAGCTTTGCCTGATTCATCAGTAGTATGAATGGCGCGTACATAAAAAGTCATAATACCGACTTCCTTGGCAAGATAATCATGAATAATTCCTTCTTTATATACCATTTGAATATCATATGTATTATCCGGCATTAATTTGTTAGGCATTTTTTTTGTTTCAATCTCAAGGGCACGTGTAAAGGGCATGCCTTCAACCTCTACCTCTTTATATGCAATATATTCCTTGGTTGCTTCCTGAGGCACCATTTTAAAAAGTGCATCATCAGGCAGCATAGGTATTCCTTCAGGCAGTTTGGAAAGTAAATCGTCCTCTTGCTTTGGTTGAGGCGGAGTATACGGTGCAGGCATTTTTATATATACTTTCCCGCTATCCGCGTCATATTGGGTTTCAGTCTTTAAAGCATCATCTATCAAGCACAAAGGAATCATAACAACACCGTTCATTATTCGAACGTTTTCAGGCAGTTCAATAGGTACATAATTAATATCCACTATATTGCTGTCCACCGTAATGGTTACTTTACCGTTATTCCCAAAAGTGGTAGCAATCTTTTTTTCGGCATTCCATTCCACATCATATCCAAGCTTTTTGAAGGTTTCCATTAAAGGCATCATGGCAACCCCGTTGTAAATGACCGGTAAAATATCAAATTCCGCCTTTTGATCATCAATATATACCTGGATATTATCCTTTCTTCTCATTTCTTAATTGCTATCCGGCAATAACGTTCCGGAAACCGTAAGCGGCCTT
>ENA-UPSA01000510-UPSA01000510.1-bioreactor-metagenome-genome-assembly--contig:-NODE-510-length-55351-cov-10.435890_pt1 | contig 55351 bp, 31 predicted proteins | sample MGYA00238183_ERZ773288 | MGnify/ENA primary metagenome ERZ773288 (study PRJEB29028, sample SAMN07631243) | bioreactor metagenome | isolation source: Switchgrass digestor | place: USA: Dartmouth... | reverse complement strand
CAATGGTAATTTCTTCATCGTTCTTTACATATTATGGCTTAAGTTGACGCATATGGGGGCGACCTGTGGTCGCCCGCATAAAAAGAAAACAGGAAGTCGTTCTTTGCAAACTTCCTACTTCCTTAAAGCTCGGGCGACCGCAGGTCGCCCCTACAAATATGTTACAGGCCAAGAATGTTCCCACCTACAATTACACAAACAACGTACTCACCGAAAGGTCATCGTAGATTCTTTCAATTGCTTCCGCAAAGACCGGTGCAACCGAAAGCACTTTAATTTTATCAAGCTGTTTCTCTTCCGGCAATGGAATGGTATCCAGTATCACCAGTTCCTTAATACAGGAATCCTTGATTCTCTGAATGGCAGGGCCGGACAATACGCCGTGTGTACAACATGCATGTACCTCTTTTGCGCCCCGCTCCATAAGTGCCTTTGCGCCCTGGGTAATGGTACCCGCCGTGTCAATCATGTCATCAACCAAAATAACCGTTTTATCTTTTACGTCACCGATAATATTCATAACCTCTGCCACATTCGCCTTCGGTCTTCTCTTATCAATAATAGCCATAGGAACGTCCAAGCGTTCCGCAAAATTTCTTGCCCTGGTCACACTTCCTAAATCAGGGGATACAACCACAATATCGTCTTTATGATCGCCAAATTTTTCAATGTAATGACGTACCAAAATAGGTGCACCCAACAAATGATCCACCGGAATATTAAAGAAGCCCTGTATCTGCGCAGCATGCAAATCCATTGTAAGAACTCGATCCGCTCCGGCAGTGGCAATTAAATCGGCAACAAGCTTTGCGGAAATAGGATCCCTTGCCTTGGACTTTCTGTCCTGACGGGCATAACCGAAATAAGGAATGACAGCAGTGATTCTACCGGCAGAAGCCCTTTTAAAGGCGTCAATCATAATAAGCAATTCCATAAGATTATGGTTAACAGGATAACATGTGGGCTGAATCACAAAAACATCGGAACCTCTTACGGTTTCACCTGTATTCACATATATTTCACCGTCACTGAAAGTTCCAACCTTGGAATCTCCTATAGGAACACCGACAATTTCTGCAATGGCATGTGCCAGCTTTGGATGTGCATTGGCAGTAAATATTTTAATATTTTTCCCATGAGTAATCATAAGTACACTCCCTTTAAAATATCATAAACAATAATGAAATGAAGTTATTTTAAGTTCCTTTTCTTTACCCAGTCTTCTTTAATCACCTGACGGCTCCTTGCAATGGCCAAGGAATATTCAGGAACCTCCTCCGTAATGGTGGATCCTGCTGCAATATATGCATTATTATTGACCACAACCGGCGAAACCAAATTGGTATTGCAACCGATAAATACATTATCGCCTATAATGGTTTTATGTTTCTTTTTGCCGTCATAATTAACCGTCACCGTACCGCATCCAAAATTAACGTGTTTCCCAACTTCAGAATCTCCAACATAAGTAAGGTGCGATACCTTGGTATGATCACCGATGACTGAATTTTTAATTTCTACAAAATCACCGATCCTTACATTCTTTCCTATCTTACTACCCGGTCTTAAGTAGGCAAAAGGACCTACATGGGTACCTTCATCAATAAAACTGTCTGTTACTACGGAATTTCTGACTTCAACATTATTTGCTATCACCGAATTAATAATATTGGTTTGCGGCCCAATGATACAATTCTCACCTATGGTAGTGTTGCCTTCCAAAATGCAGCCGGGCAGTATAACCGTATCGCTGCCTATTTGGACACCTGCTTCAATATATGTATTTGCAGGATCAAGAATAGTTACACCTTGCTCCATATGCTTTTCAAGAATTTTTTTTCGCATAATGGCTTCCACTTCAGAAAGCTGAATGCGATTATTAATGCCCAATAACTCCGTTGAATCTTCTACCAACAATGCTCCTACTTTGTGACCGTCTTTTATCAGGATTTCAATGGTATCGGTAAGATAATATTCTCCTTGAGAATTATTGTTATTCAATTTACCAAGGGAATCCAACAGACTTTTTACGGTGAAACAATACAACCCTGAATTGATCTCTTTAATCGATTTCTCTTGCTCATTGGCATCTTTATCTTCAACAATTCTTACTACATTTCCTTCAGAATCTCTGATAATTCTTCCGTACCCTGCTGCATCATCCAATTGAGTGGTAATAACGGTAGCAGAATGATGATTCTCCATATGATATATTAATGCCTGCTTGATGGTCTCCGCTTTTATCAATGGGATATCTCCGTTTAATATGATAACATATCCTTCCGTATTCTGCAAAACGGATTGTGCCTGCATCACTGCATGCCCGGTTCCCAACTGCTCTTTTTGCAAAACGAATTGTGCTTTGTCGCCTAAATATTCCATTACTTGTTCTGCTTTGTGGCCTACTACTACAATTGTATTCTGTATACCTGCTTGTTGAACAGCATCATAAACCCATCCAATCATTTCTTTGCCGCCTACTTTGTGAAGTACCTTGGATTTTTTTGATTTCATCCTTTTGCCTTCACCGGCAGCAAGAATAATTGCGGATAAACTCTCCACCAAAATACACCGCCTTCGTTAAAATTTTACCGTTATTATTCTCTCACTTTTTATTGGATTTTTCAACCCCTTATTCATAATAATTTGAAAAAAGGTACTCTAATATAATAGAGTACCTTTTTCTTACATGCTTTCGGTATCTTCAATAACAGTGGTTTCATATTTTTCTAATATGGCGGTCTGCAACCTTTCTCTCATATCCGCATTAATGGGATGCGCAATATCTTTAAACTCACCGTCCGGTGTCTTTCTGCTAGGCATTGCTATAAATAATTTATCCTGTCCTTCAATAACCTTAATATCATGTACGACAAAATCATTATCAAAAGTCACAGACACAACGGCTTTCATTCTTCCTTCAGCATTAATCTTTCTGATTCGAATATCGGTAATTTCCATGCTGCATTCACCACCTTCCGCTTCATAACTGTTAAGCCATCCTATGTTCAACACTTTCTTTCTACCGTATTTTTTAATGCTCTGTATTTAGCTTTCACCGTTCATTCTAATATTATACCTGGTTTTAAATTGACAATTTTTTTATGCTCATTGACCTCGTTTAAAACAATTAAGGAAATATATTCCTTTACATTTTTTTCTGCAGGCTCTTTTGTGGAAATCAATACCGCTATCCCTTCCACCGTCGATTCAAACTCTTTCATTAATTCAATAATTCCTTGAGCGGTTCCTCCGCCTTTCATAAAATCATCCACAAACAACACTTTTGAATTTTTGCCGACGGCCCTGCGTGACAGCGACATGGTCTGTATTCTCCGTGTTGAAGCGGAAACATAATTAATATTGACGGACGAACCTTCCGTCACTTTGCTGTCCCTTCTTGCAATCACCAAAGGCACATTCAGGTATCTTGCCGTCATCATTGCAATGGGAATCCCTTTGGTTTCCACCGTAACCACATAATCCAGCTCTTTCTCCATAAAATATCCTGCAAATATTCTGCCAATGGAATCAACAATATCAGGTTTGTATATAATATCCGTCATATATAAAAAACCACCGGATAAGATTCTGTTGCTGTCGGAAAGAATATTACATAATCGTTCTACCGTTTGCTTCACGTCCTCTTTATCAAATACAGGAAGATACTTTACGCCTCCTGCCGCGCCTGCAACCGTTTGAATGGCTCCCATCTTAAATTTTTCCAAGATTGTTTTAAGAATATCCACGTCTTCACTTAATGTAGACTTAGCGCAGTGAAAACGCTCACTAAAAAAGTTCAACGTAAACAATTGGTTGGGATGATCGCTTAATATTTTCATCAACATAGCAATTCGTTCATTTCGTTGTAATTTTTCCATCACTGACCTCCATATTTATACTAGTCATTAACATTCATTATACACAAAATTGCGAATGTTTAAAAGTTTTTTTACAAAATTATTCGCCTAACAAAGAAAACTTTTTGATGATACGCTTCCGTTATACTTTTGGAAATTTTGCCATATAATATATATGATGCGTATAAAAAATTTTTACAGTTCCTAATATGTGATTATTGATGTATAATAATAACAATGAAAAATTCATTGGAATTTTGAATATCTATTAATTAATGTTTTAAGTGAATAGGGAGTGTTATTCTTGGAACAATTTACATTAAATATGTTAAAACCGGGTACTCACGTTCATTTTGTGGGAATCGGCGGTATAAGCATGAGCGGCCTTGCGGAAATACTGCAAAAAAACAATATTTGCGTATCAGGTTCTGACATTCGGGAATCATCCATTACAAAAAAACTTCAACAAAAAGGAATCAAAATATATATCGGACATTCTGAAAAGAATGTGAAAAATGCGGATATTGTGATATATACCGCAGCAGTAAAGAGCAATAATCCCGAAATAATAAAAGCAAAAGAAATGAACCTGCCCATTGTGGAAAGGGCCAGTCTTCTAGGGGAAATCATGAAAGAGTACAAATATCCCATAGCCGTAGCAGGAACTCATGGTAAAACCACTACCACATCCATGCTTTCCCTGATATTGATTCATGCTAACTTCGACCCTACCGTCTTGGTAGGAGGCGAACTGGATACCATAGGTGGGAATGTTCGAGCCGGAGGCCATGACTATTTTATAACCGAAGCTTGTGAATATGTAGAAAGCTTCTTAAAATTTCATCCGTATATGGGGATTATTTTAAATGTGGAAGCGGATCATCTGGACTATTTTAAGGACTTAAACCATATTATACAGTCCTTCAATAAATTTGTTCAGCTTATTCCGCCTGACGGATACGTTATTATTTGCGGCGATGACAGCAATGCATTAAAAACCGTTCATAATTGTAAATGCAACGTGATTACATATGGCATCAACGGCGGCAACTACCATTGGAAAGCCAAAAATATATCCTTTAATGCTTATGGATTTCCTCGATTTGACATATTCTATCTGGACCAAAAAATAGGTACCGTACAGCTTAAAGTACCTGGTATACATAATGTTTCCAATGCACTGGCCGCAGCAGTTGCAACATATACACTGGGCGTATCGGCAGCGGATATTATAAACGGATTAAACATATTTAAAGGCGCCCACAGACGTTTTGAAGTAAAAGGAAGTTATAACAACGTTATCATCATTGATGATTATGCCCATCACCCGACGGAAATAGCAGCTACACTGGCTGCCGCCGCCAAACTGAATCATAAAAAAATTTGGTGCATATTTCAACCGCATACATATTCCCGGACATTAGCCTTATTGGATGAATTTTCCCATGCCTTTTCGGACGCCGACAAAGTCATCGTAACGGACATCTATGCGGCAAGAGAAATAGATGAGGGAAAAATACACTCCAGGGATTTGGTTGAAAGAATCAATCAGCATCAGTTAAAAGCAGAATACATTTCAAAATTTGAGGATATTGCATCTTATATTAAAACCCATGCTGAACCGGGAGACATTGTCATTACCATGGGAGCCGGAAATGTATACGAAATCGGTGAACAAATTCTGCTTAGCAAAAATGAACCAATAATAAAAACAGGAAGTTAAAGACGGAGGTAACAATATGGCAACATTCATCTATCGAAACGAAAAAACAAAAGAAATATCCTTTCCCCTTGGAGGCATAGGAAGCGGCAGCATAGGACTTTCAGGCAACGGAAGATTAATCGATTGGGAAATATACAACAGGCCGAATAAATGTTCTTTAAACAGATACAGCCATTTTCTTGTAAAAGCCGAACAAGACGGAAAAGTTGTGGACACCAGAGTTTTAAACGGCGACCTGCAACCACCGTACATGGGTCAAATCGGAACCAAATTCCACAGCGGATACGGATACGGACCGGCAATAGAAACCATGGCAGGCGTCCCGCATTTTGAACGTACGGAATTCATCGGTGAATATCCCATTGCTCAAATAAATCTTGAGGATAAAAACTTTCCCGGCAAAATAACGTTAACCGCTTTTAATCCCTTCATTCCCTTGAATGATAAGGATTCAAGCATACCTGCCGCATTTTTTGATATTGAATTTCATAATACTACAAAAAATGAAATAACTTATACGCTTTGTTTGTCGGTTGCAAATCCGTTTTCAGAAGAGGCGGTAAATACCTATCACCAACAAGAAGATATAAAATATATCAAATTGTCCTCCAATAAATATTCTCCTGAACAAACGGAATTCGGAGATCTTACCATTGCAACCGACGCAGGAACAATAAGCTACCAAGAATACTGGTACAGGGGAACTTGGTTTGACAGCCTGGGCGTTTTTTGGAAAGATATCAATACTTACGGGAAATTAAAAAACAGAAATTATAAAGATGCCGGAAAATACGATATGGCATCTCTTGCAGCGCACATTCAAGTAAACCCTATGGAAAAGAAACATATACGATTTATTATTTCTTGGAGTTTCCCGAATACGTACAGGTACTGGGAGCATTCAGGCGAATCTTCAGAACCCGATTCGCCACGCAAAAAAACTTGGAAAAACTATTATGCTACCGTTTTCAAAGATTCCACCGAAAGTGCCGTATATAGTTTAAAAAATTTTGACGTTCTTTATAAGGACACGTTAAAATTTAAAAATGCCCTTTTCTCATCATCACTACCTTCCTTCGCCTTGGAAGCGGTTTCTGCCAACTTATCCACCTTGAAAACGGCTACCGTATTAAGGCTTGAAGACGGTTCTTTTTACGGGTGGGAAGGTTGCCAGGCCTATGAAGGGTCTTGTGAAGGTTCGTGCACCCATGTATGGAATTATGCCTATGCATTGCCTTTCCTTTTTCCAAAGCTTGAGCGCTCCATGCGGGATTTGGATTATCAATATAATATGTTTGACGACGGATTTATGGCTTTTCGACTCCAACTTCCTTTAGGAACCGAGCCCTCCAGATGGATGGCCTGTGTGGATGGGCAGATGGGAGGAATCATAAAAGCCTATCGGGATTGGAAAATTTCCGGCAATACCGAATGGCTGCGGTCTAATTGGGGAACCATCAAAAAAAGCCTGGAATTTGCATGGGCGGAAACTAACGAATTCCGCTGGGATCCGGATAAGGACGGCGTCATTGACGGAAGGCAACATCACACTTTGGATATGGAACTCTATGGGCCCAATTCCTGGTTGAACGGTTTTTATCTTGCTGCATTAAAAGCCGCGGCAGAAATGGCTGAGTATCTAGGAGAGCAAGATAAGGCGGAAGAATACCGAAATATGTTTGAAAACGGTAAAAAATGGACTGACCGTTACTTATTTAACGGTGAATACTATGTCCAAAAAATTGATTTGAAAGACCCATCCGTATTAAAAACGTTTGATAATGGAACCAATCAAGTATATAAAAATTACTGGAGCGAGGAACATCAAGAAATCAAATATCAAATCGGGGAAGGATGCAGCATTGACCAGGTGGTGGCACAATGGCACGCCAATCTGTGCGGATTAGGGGAAATCTTTGACAAATCCCAAAGGTTATCCGCTTTAAAGGCAATTTATAAATATAATTTCAAAAAAGAGGGAATGCGCAATTTCTTTAATCCCTGCAGAATATTTTGCTTAAACGATGAAAAAGGCGTTACCATCTGCGAATGGCCGGACAATAAGTATAAGCCCACCATTCCTATCCCATATTCGGAAGAATGCATGAACGGATTTGAATACCAAGCAGCCATCCATATGCTTCAGGAAGGCATGATAGAAGAGGGCGAGGAAATCATCAAAGCCATTCGTGAACGGTTTGACGGAGAGAAACGGAATCCCTGGAATGAATTCGAATGCGGAAGCAATTATGCTCGTTCCATGGCCAGCTATGCCATTTTGAATGCCTATAGCGGCTTTGCTTTTGATATGGTACGGCATAAAATTGGATTTGACCCCATAAAAAAAGACCAAGATAACGTATCTTTTTTCTGGTCCCTTGACTCCGGATGGGGAAAGTTTATAAAAACAAAACAACAGATTATCCTTGAAGTGCTTTACGGCAAGCTGGACCTTTTGGAAGTGGATTTTCCGTTTATAAAAGAACAGAATATAAGCTCGGTGGTTTTGGGAGAAAAACCGATTGAGTTTATAAAAGCAGAAGGAAAAATTATACTTCATGAGATGATTACCATAGAAGAAAAGAAAGCGTTAAAAATTGTTTTGTAATAAATGATAATATGGGCGATTCTTGAATCGCCCATACACTGGATGCTGGGTCATATATGAATAAATCGTTATTGTTGTGGGGCGACCTGTGGTCGCCCGACAGAGTCACGGCGAAGTCAAATAGACATTTAGGCAAAAATACCACGGACAGATGCATTTAATGTAGTTGATGAATATTATTCCAAAAAACAAAAGAGCTATAAGGCTAAGAGCCTGTAAACTTGTTTCGGGCCACATCAAACTCGCTACCGCTCAAACAGGTGATGTGGCTGTTCCTCCACTGCGTTAACAGGCTCTAAGCCTTTTCGCAATGTTTTTTTCATAATATTCATCAATTAAACGCACAACAATAACGATTTATCCGCATATAAATCCGTATCCGCCCTATCGTAGGGGCGAACAGTGTTCGCCCGCAAATATTACCTAGCATATATATAAGAACTATAATTCCATCCCATATTTTACAATCACACTGCTACCCGGCTCAATGGTCAGCCTTTCACAATGCAGCAATGCATGCTGGCCCAACACCCTTTTCATCCGGTCGGAATTTTCTACAAATACTTTGACTTTTGCCTTGAATTTCGTAGGATTCGTTACTTTCAAACCGATTTTACGATAACTTTTTTCAATAATTTCCACATCAACATGGTCAATTGCACAGATAAATCCCGTATCCGGCTGTACATACAATCCGGGTACTTCCACATAAGATAACATATTTGAAATCTCACACCAACACGAACCAAAGAAAATCTCCCCTATGGGTTCAAACCAATCACTCATCTGTACTCTTTCATTCATCCAACCGGCAGGCATTCCACCAACACTCCGGTCTTCACGGGATAAATACTGAGGCATATTATGTGCCATTTCCTGCAACAGCTCTAAATATCGCCTGTCTCCTGTGGCCCTGAACAGTTTGAACAGGGAATCCCCCGAAAAAGTACAAATGCCCGGTGCACTGTGCTTATTTTGTACATTGGCATATACGGAACCCGTCGTATGCATTCCCAGCTTTCCGAAAGTAGATTGAGGCGGGAATTTAAAATCATAAGATACACACCATGTAAAACACTGATTGGCCATGTCTCTTGCTTTTTCCAACCAGGTTGTTTCCCCGGTGACTTCAAATAAAACCACAAAGGATTCCAAAAGACCAAACGCCGACTCACTGTCCGGACATTGAAGAATCTCTCCGGGGCCGCCGGTTGTAATTCCTTTCCTTACATAGTTGTCATAATAATAATTTGCCGCTTCTTTTGCTACAGCAATATATTCTTCCCGGCCGAAAAATTGTCCTGCCAGTGCCAGTCCGGCAGGCGCAGAACCGGCACTGGTAGAACCTCCTACAATAATCTCCCCGGTTTCCGCATTCACAAACTGTCCAAATTGATGATATTTATTCCACAAATTCACAAATGCATCGGCGCATTTGATCGTTCCCTGCTTCCAGCTTTCAGCAATCTTCTGTCCTTGATTCCTTGCTTCCAGTAACATAAAATGTTTTATAATATAATAAAGTGCATCGCTGTTCTTCCGAATCAACAACCAGTTTTTATCGTTTATATCATAAAAATTATCCCCATACCAATGCTCTCCGTCTCCACATCCGTAGAAAAAACCAGACGGTGCCTGTCCCTTTGGAAATACGAAATCAAACGTCTTTAATGCTCTTTCTTGAGATAAAGCCGTTCCTTCAAAAAGTAAGGGATACGTATTGATTAAGCCGCCTACCCAGCCAATCTGCCAATTTTGATGGATATTTTCCCTCATTCCTACCGAATAATAGCCATGCTCGTCTTCCCAGTTCTGTTGATTATATTTTTCTTCCTGTATTTTCCATGCACTGTAGAACGGGATTTCGTGATGCAGAGAAACCGGACCGGTCAGATCTTTACGAATATTCACAAAGTAATCAAATAATGCTTGAACGTTAGGGCATTCAAAAAAATACGCTCTGAAATGAAGATGCACTTCATCTCCTTCCTTAAAATCAGCCCCTCTGTCATCGGATGGTACTTGATTATCACATATCCGATATTTATACTCCCGGCGTACACCCGGCGCTTCAATGGTAATCACAGCCTTTTGCCTGTCCAAACTTTCTTCCATGTGAATGCCGGAATCCCCTACACAGGTTCCCTGTTCCGTCAGCAACCAAAATCCTCTGCTCTCTCCGGGCGCATAAAAGCCAATGGCCGGCGTGGACAAATCTCTTGTAATCTGTTGAATCTTGGACTCTCCCTCATGAATATTCAATTTGGGTACATCGGTAATAACAGTGGGTGCATCGATCCGCATATCTTCCTTATCTTTAAACATGGGCGGATAACTCATCCTTCTGTAATCAAAGCGGTTCCCATTATAAACGGCTGCCGGCATTAATACGTAATTATTCTTGGCCCACCGGTCAAAATGAAAACTCATTGCTACACTATGCTCAGCCGCATACCCGCTTAAAAGCTTAAAGGCTACCATGATGTCAATTGCTCTGTTTGTTTTAACCTGATACGTAACAGACGTTTCCCAGGTATTTCCTTTAAACTCATATTGATATTTTTGCACATTCTCGGGTTGAATCGAGAGGCTCATGGAATCCACAAGGTGCGCCCCGTCAAATTGATTCAGTTTAATTTCCAAATTGCAGTTGTACTGATTCAATAGGTCCGTTAAAAAACTCTGCATTTTTCAATCATCCTCCAATTTCATGTAGTCTCTTGATATTCCACAAAAAATACGTCAAGCACCCAAAACCAATTCAAAATTCCTAAAACAAACTTTCGTATTGCTTATCAATCCTACGGTTGCATTGGAAAAATCAACATTACCGTCATACACAATATATTCATCCAATAGAACCATCATCCGCGAATGATTTCGTTTCACAAAGAAAGTATGGTTCTCATCGTAGCGGAACCCATCAGGCAACTTATATTCCTGCTTTACTTCCAATGTGGAATTCTTATAATATTCCATGCAAGCGGAATGGCTTTGTTTATCTATATAAGCCTTCACGTAATCTCCTTCCCCTTTAAAAGCAGCATATACTCCGTATTGTCCTGCCTGCGCAGGGCTTTCAGAGCACACATCCACGCTGAATCTATAGGAATCGGATACAGAACCTTTCAGCAATGCCCCGCCGGTTATTTTTTCTTCCATGTAGTATAATGTACCTTCTTTGACTTGCCAGAAACATTCATTATCCTTGTAAGCGTCCCCCATAACATGCAATTTCTTCTGGATTTCATACGCTGTGTCCTCATCCATCTTTAAATAGCCGGTCACGGCAAAGCCGTCAAAAGCCGCTTTCGTATAATAGGTCACCATTCCTACCTTTCCTTTAACAAAAGGAATATCGACAGCGGCAACAAAAAGATTATCCAAATAAACGGATACTCTTGCGCCCGTTTTTATGACCATAAATTGATGATAACTTGTTAAATCAAATTCTTTTCTAAGCTCAACGGCTTCTACGTCCCCTTTTATTCCGTTGATAACCGGAACCGTCATCAGTTTTCTTTTTCCTATGTCAAATAATATCTGAAGATTGTTGGAAGCATCCGCATAACATGCATAAATTCCGAAAACGCCGCCGTAGTATCCCAGATTCCCTCGAAGATTGGCTTCAAAAAGATAATCCTCATATGCGGTATTGGTTAAAGCACTTGCAATACATGAATCATCCTCCTGACGGACCTCGCCTTGATAAAGCCTCCACTGACCGCTGCCCACATTCCATTGTTGGGATAAACTCGCCCCGTCATTGCCGTCAAAAAGATCTTGAAATAAAGGCCGGCCCGGTTCATCAATTTCTTCAAAGGAAGGTCCGGGAATCCATATCTTATCCCCTATCCACATCATCGGATCCATTCGCATTTGCCGCTGTTCGGTATATTCATCGAAACTTTTCCCCATATTCCTTCCATGATATACAACCCAATCATCTACATTATTCGGCGCTTTCACCACAGAATTATGCCCGGTACCTTCCACCACGTGATTTTTCCTTAAAATAGGGGCATAGGTATAATCATTGGGATATTTATGCCATTCTTTGTCTGTCAAAGCACTTAAACCCTCTGCTTCAGAGGATACCGAATAGCCCAAAAAGTAATCCACCCGCCTATAATCGCTCCCACTGTAAATCAGATAGTCCTTTTGGTTATGGGTCAGATAAAACGCCCCCTCCATGGTATGCCAGTGCTTGCCTTTACCGAAACGATTTTCTGCAGTGATTTCTTCATCTATAGTAGGTTTTACAACCAGTTTCGGATGCCCTGCAGGGGTATACATGTCCATTAACTTGTCAACCAAAATAGAAGTTCCCGGTCTTTTTTCATGTAGCCCCATGTAATGATCCACCGAATAAAACAGATAAAAATCCCCTTTGTGGTCTTTAACAACATGAGCATCAATGGAAAAATGATGAAATAATGTTTTCTTATACTCAAAAGGCCCGAAAGGGCTGGTTGAGGTTGCAACCTTCAGAAATTCAAAATGTTCCTCAGGATTTTCCTCAGAAGTGGATGAATAATACATATAGAAAACTCCGTTTTCATAGATGACAGCCGGCGCCCAATACCCTCTGTAGCCCGGCGTCTGCAATACATACCCTTTTGCCTCCCAATGAATCATGTCTTTGGAATGAAGCAGCTTTACGCCTAGGTCTCCGGTAGAATAACAATAATATTCCCCGTTATATTTTAAGACATAGGGATCGGGATTGACCAAAAACTCTTTATCATACCTGTTTTCTTCCATTTTGATGTTCAGAGGATTAATGAATCTTCTATCCTTTAAAGTCGGTAATTTATAATGGGCTTTTTGTAATTCTGAATACATATTATTCCCTCCTCTTCCTCTATAATTTTATTTCCAGCACTATCGTTCCCTGCTCTCTAATGTCCACGGTCAGCTTATGGGATGAACTATCATACGTGAAATGATGTACCTTGCCATTCACCACAACCTCTGAAGGTTCCTTTTCGCACCAACACGCAAAATGTCCTCCGTCCCGAAGCACCACGCGATATATTGTCTCATTCATCCAATGGTTTTCAACAACGGTACCCCCACTGTTAAATTTATCAATCAATCCGATAGGAGCCATTCCGTTCACAATCGGAGCTACTGTAAAAATATCAAAACATAAAGGCATTAAAGAAACCGGTATGGTTTCATCTCCGCTGCATTGGGCCATCTGACCGGTTTGATGGGAGTAAATTGCAAAAGCAACTCCTTCCAAGCCTTCTATATCCTTAGCACCGATTTCTCCTGCAACCGGTGCGGCATGCTCCTCTTCCGATATATTATGAAGATTGAATGCAGCCACAACCCCCGTCGTTTCGTTTTTGTTAAAAATTTTATAAATAACCGGATCGGTAGTAGGATTGACAAACAAACAATCCCTGGTGGGCTTTCCGATTTGCTTTGCACGGGGAACGGTGCCGTCGGACAACACCAATTTCCGCAGCAAATCAAAATTATGGGAATCAGGCTTGTCGGAGACATAAACGGGCCCTCCGCTTACCGCCCTTGCTGCTGCATGTAAAGCCCCCATCGGATGGCCTGACTGAAACATATCCCAATCGGGATGAATAAATTCTCCCGCCCAAAAACTTACAACCGCATTTGTGTGGATGTGAACGGCATGGCTTTCAGGCTTGTTGGGAAAGAAGTCATCCGATGTACGCATAATATTTGAAGTCAGCGTTTGATAAATAATATCATTGGCACAGGACATGCAATTAATAAGGCCACCCTTAAAGTGAACCTGTACGGAACCTTCCAGCGCTTCATGATAAATTCTGTTCACTTTTACGCGGCCGCCAAAACCATAACTGAGACCTTCAATCACACTCTGGGTATCCACCTTTACCCCGTCTACCCCTTGTCTTGCCAAATAACGGTGATAATCATGATAAAAACGATGGATGGACTCAGGAGGAACAAATCCAAACGGGAAAAACAGGGATTTGCAATATTCTGCATCTACACGGTTCATTCCCTCAGAATATTTCTGTACCGTCATAAATATCTTATACGGCATCATGGCAGGTGCCTCCTGGTCCACGCCGCCCCAGTAGCCACAAATGGCGTGCCATACGTAAAATTGTTTAACACCGTATTCATCCTTAGCCATTTGAATGAGTTCTTTTAATCGACCGTCGAATTTACTATTTGGGCGAAAATCCGTTAACCTCCGTTTTCCTATCTCCTTAACTGATGTTGTAGACAACCAACCGTCATCCAATAACAGAAACTTCGGGATGATTCCTCCTTCCTTGAAACTTTCCAGTCCTTCCCGGACTTTATCAAAAGAAACGTCATGATAAAATGAATCCCATGTACACCAGCCCAGCAAATCAATAACTTTAGGCAACTTCTTATCCTTTCTTAAATTTCCGGTTTTCATTTTATGGACTGCACTGACGGCAGCCTGCTCCATAAGCACATATGGATTATTTCCCGTAATCATATACAATGCCGTCACTTCATTTCCTACAACGGCAGGATCGCCGGTTTCCACCACAAGTTCCAGGGTTCCGCCGTGACTTCCCTGCAATGACGCACGAAAAGGCTCGTCCAATATGGGAAGAAAAATAGTGTACTGCCTATCCGTATGCTCCACCATAAGCCATTGTGTTTCCAGAGGAATCTGACTTATCTGAGTTCCTGCTTTTGCCTTCATAAAAAAAGGACTGTTTCGATGGCTGCATACAAACCTGTTTAAATCATTAATATTTCCCAAATCAAAAACATGCCTCGAATCTTCTTGTCGGGCAACGGCCTTTAAAAAAACACCGAATCCTTTTTCGTCTTTTTCCATAAAGATACAATCACTGACCTCCGATAGAAGAACCTTATCATGGTAAATTACTTCATGATTTTTCATGATATACATTTCATCTTTTTTCACATCTAATCATCCTTTCTTTAACAACGTTATATGATTTCCATCCGGAATCTTATTCGGTTAAAACCAATACTCCGTATTTTTCAACGGATACCTTCCCATCAAGAGTATTCCCCGAAAACATATCCTTTAACGGTTTCTTAATATTGACTTCAACGGCATGGGGCATATAATTAAGGATAAACAGATACTCTTTGCCGTCTTTTGAGCGGACCGCCAATTCAGCCGTTGAAGGCAATTCTATAATCTCGGAATAAGGTTCCGCAAATCCTAGCTTGCGCAGGAAAACAGCGGCTGTTTTTGAACTAAAGCCTGCACCGAAATAATATGCCTTTCCTGCTCCCACCTTCTGCATCACCAACGCAGGTGCTCCGTCATAATAGTTGCCTTTAAAGGTAGCTAAAACCTGTGCTCCCTCTAAAGGTTGAAGGATATCATTAAAAATGGGCGCGTCAATGACCTCGCCGTCCCATATTGCGTATTGTTCATCATCTCCAGGCCCCAACCAGGTAAAATCCTCTACTCTTACATTACAGATGTCAGCTGCATAACCGGGCATAGGCCGCATGGGACAACGTCCGTATTCATCCTTATACCCCGTACGTGCACCCATAATAAGGGTTCCACCCTGCTCGACGTAGGCCTTCAACAACATTGCCGTTTCTTTGGTTAAAATGGTGGCATGCGGGTATATGAGAAGATCATATTTCTTAAGATCTTCTAAAGATGTACGTTTGGTTTCACTGTTTCTAAGATATAGAAAATCCATAGGGGTATGTGTCAACTGTGCAGCAGTATACCATCCGTCATCACTGAACCGATCCAAAGGGCCATGCCATTGGTCCTGTTCTCCGTCCCATTCATTATCATAATCTTTCACCAGTGCTACTTTCGCTTGATAACGTGCCCCTGCAATCCCGGCAATTTTGCTAACGTCGCGATGGATGCATTGAAGTTCGGACAAACGGCGATTTGGCAAGTTGGAATAATCATTCAGTCCATGCCAGTAAATTTCCGTTCCAACCCAACAAGTCCTCCAACGGAAATAACTGATAAAATCAGCACCATGAGCAATTGCTTGGAATGTCCAAAGCCTCATCTGACCCGGCTTGGGCGACGGCTGTTTCATTCTCGTATCCCATCCCCCCGGACCGGCCTGCTGCTCCATGATACCGAAATTGGGAGAAATGGAGCGAACTCTTGTCAGTGCCCATGACCATCTGCGGTCGTTTAAGTTACCCGGTTTCTTCGGATTGGTACCTTCCGCATAAGCAAAATTAGGATAGCAGTCAAACGTAATAAAATCCAGTGCAGCATCGGTCATTTCATGACTGTCCAAATGACCGAAAATTCCATTGGTCGTAATAAACTGTCCTTTTTGCAGATACTTTTTGATAATATCAGCCTGCAGCCTGCAATAAGAAATGGTACTATAGGAAAAAAACCTCTTTTCCTCAAGGGACAGATGAGGATTGGTGATGTCATGAATGTTGGGGCGTGATAAGTAAACCTCGTCCCAAGAAGTATAGGTCTGACTCCAAAAAACAGTTCCCATTGCTTCATTCAGTGCCTCAAGCGTCCCGAACTTTTCTTTCAGGTAATTTCTAAAAGCAGCGTGATCTGCCTCGGAATAAAATACATCGGTCTCACAATTAAACTCATTGTCAATCTGCCATCCGATAATAGCAGGATGGGTACAAAAATGGGCCACAATATTTTCTACCAGCCTGGCCGTCAATTCTCTGTAAACAGGCGAATTATAATTATAATGCCTTCGCATGCCGTGGCGGTAAAGGGTTCCGTCCTTTTTTGCATTAAGAACTTCCGGATATTTATGGGTCAGCCAGGCCGGAGGGCCTGCCGTAGGTGTGCAAAAAATCACTTTTATTCCATGTTTATAGGCAAGATCTAAAAAGCGATCAAAAAGATCATAGGTAAAAACGCCTTCCACAGGCTCCAACACGCTCCATGCAAAATCCGCTATGCGAACCACTTCAATTCCGTGTTGACGCATCCGCTTCAAATCATCTTCCCATAAATCTTCCGGCCAATGTTCCGGGTAATAACACACGCCAAGTGTCAATCTATCTAATTTCATCGATTTATCCATGATAACCATTCAACCTCCGTCAGTCCATAACAATCGTATTAAAAGAATCTGCTTCCAAAACCAAATTCATACGCTTGTCTTTAAAACTAAATTCAACGGCCATTTCACGTTTAAAGGGATTTGCCGTAACAACGACAATCCGGCCGTCAGGATTTTCAAAAGCCACAGAAGTCCCAACCCAATGGCCTTTCAGGCCAAGCCGCCTTGCTCCCGGTCGAACAAAACGGGAATAATGTTTCATCACATAATATTCGTAATTAAGAGTATAATCCCCTGACTCAGGATAAACGGTAATTAGGGAATTCTGCTTCCAGCCCCATGTGCTTTCTCCTTCCGGAAGGAGCACCATGTTCCAGTAAATATAACTGCCCACTCCGTTTGCCAAATAGGTTCTCGCCATTTCAAAAATATAACGTGCATATTCCCAAGTGTTCTTACCGTCACCACATTCGTTCTCACTTTGCATAAGCCTTTTTTCCGGCCAGCTCTCCCTGGTTACGGCAACGGCATATTTACCTGCCCACTGATAACTGATTCCCTTAATATACTTGTATGCATCTTTGTCATGAAGGACTAAGTTTGCATAATCATTATAACGGGTATAAAGAAAACGTGAATCGGTTTCCGGACCGTTTAACGTACCAAGCCAAATTTCGGTATCAATATTTTCCCTTTCAAAAAGCGGCCCTAAATATTTGCCGATAAACTCGGCAAATTGCTCTCCCGTCCATATACAGGACGGAAACTTTTGTGACGACATGGGCTCGTTTTGCACATGAATCTGATGAATATGAATCCCCTCTGCCTCATAAGCTTTCACAAACTTTGCAAAATAAAGGGCATACGCCTTTAAATATTTTTCCTCCCAGGTTAATGTTCCATAATTATAGGCCTGCGGAAATTTCATCCATGTAGGAGGACTCCACGGTGATGCAAATAATTTCATTTCAGGATTATATTGATATGCTTCTTTTATGTACGGAAGTAAATACTGTCTGTCATTGTCAATGGAGAAGTGTTTCATCTCAAAATCATCAGGCGTTTCGTTGTAACTATACCATTTTGTTGCATAGTCGCTTGCACCGATGGGCATACGGCAAAAATTAAACCGTAAACCGTCCGCTTCAGGCAAAAATAAAAGTTCAAACAGCTTCTTTCTTTTTTCTTCCCTTAGTTTAAGAAGGGCAACCTGGCCCAGTTCGTTAAAACAACCGCCAAAGCCTTCCATTTCCTGATAGTACTGTCCGTCAAATGCAACGGAAGACTGTGCTTCCTCTCCTGTCACAAAACGTTCATGCCATGGATTGTCTTTGGTTGTTGCATACCATTTTATATTCATAAAAAAACCCCCAATAGTTCTGTTTTATCGTTATGGATATTCTGATCCAGTATTATGATAACAATAAACCGGATGAGCAGAAACTATAAATCTGAAAGAAAGGTCAAAATTACGCACATGCGGCAGTTTAAAATAAAAACATGTATTTAAAATCTATACGTATATGAATGTCCCTCATTTCGGACACCATTTATGGTGTCCCCACATATCGGTTCCGCTTAATAAAATTCATGTGAAAGCCTGTTTTGTATAGGGACGCCATACATGGCGTCCCTATAGCATGATGAATATATACACCACTATCTACGGGCGACCACAGGTCGCCCCTACATAAATGGATGCTATGTGCACAAATAATGGTAGGGGCGACCTGTGGTCGCCCGCAAAAATAATATCAAAAGGGGCTGTCGCACAAGAGAGCAAGACTCCATACAATTCCATCAACTTAACAAACTATATTTATGGATACCGTTCATATATGGATAAATCGTTATTCTGAGAGCTACAGAGTCACGGCGAAGTTAAATAGACATTTAGGCAAAAATACCACGGACGGTATTTTTAGCATCACTCGCAACATGGACGTTGCGTTAATGCGGCTTAAATGGATATTTAACAAGCCGATGAGTCTGTACTCGAAAAATACAGATTTAGGAATATATGAACCGTATTCATTATACAGTATATTGGTTGATGACATTGGCTTCCATGCTCGCCCGTTTGTGCGACAGCCCCTTTGCCGAACAAACTATTTATCTGTTTATAACGAAGTTTCTGCTTTAACTCCCAACGGTTTGATGTTATCCATGCCATCCCAAATCATTGCTTTAACCTTATACCCGGCAGTACTTTCGGATACACTAAACGGTACAGGAATAATTTTTGATTCTCCTGCCGCAAAAACTTGGGAAATATACTCCATATCTACCAATGTACCATTTGAATCATAAAGTGCAACAATAATCAAACCGTGTACATCATTATACGGTGAGGTATTTGTAGCACATACAATTACGTTAACGGTACCTGAATTATTAGATAATTCACCACCTATTACAAACGTTATTGGATTGACCTCACCTTGATAAGCAGTTACGTCATCAATATACATGGATGATGTACCGCCATAGTTATTATTCATGCTGAATGCATAATATGTTTTCCCTGAATCCTTAAATGAATCAGGCAATGCAACTGTTGAACCTATTTGAACCCCATCTATAAATACACGGCAAGTATTTTTATCGGTATTTACCTCCATACTAACGGTATACCATTTATTCAGTTCAAGAACCTTTGAACTGTTTACTCCTCCTATCCTAACAACTCCAGTATCTTTTTCAAATGCTACAATATCATACTCCTGGAAAGGATCCATTCGGAATTGAAGTGCCCATTGAGAATCAAACGAATCAAACATTACTTTAAGCTCTGTTGTAAAAAGTCCTGTTGGTCTGGGTTCGTACCAACGCAACGTCTTTAAATTATTTCCTGTCTTTGTAAGTTTTACCACCTTATTATTGCCATTATGCGGATCCTGTACAGCTTTTCTTGTTCCGTCATTTTGGTCAAAGTGATACCAATCAATCCTTGAAAGATTTTCATCGCTTACCGTAAGACTTTCAAAAGTATCCTTCCAAAATACTATTTTGGGTTCAGATTCCTCCGGCGACTGTGCTGGTGGAATAACATCCAATTCACCGGTATACTGGTATATACGGAAATCATCAATAAACAAGGATGAACCGATACCTTCTTCACCATTATTAAAAACTAAACCATTAATTGTACGACCCTCGGGAGGAGCAAAAATATCATCTAATTGATACCCCTCTCCCACTCTCTCTCCGTCAACATAAACATCATAAGTGTTCGTTGCTCTGTTTGTTACAATGCTATACGTATACCATGTATTCTTTTTAATAACCTTTTCCGTGTTTTGAATGCCTGACCAGTCCTTATTATAAGCATACAAATATGCAAAATCATTGTTTCCCTCTTTTTTAATGGTAATCCAATTTCTTTCGGCATATGGTTCAGCTCTTAATAACCATCCCCAACTGGAAGAAAAATCATCAATTCTTGCCCTAAACTGAGTGACAAAAGTTCCGGATGAAGCCCCATTATACCAACGAATGGTTTTAAATGAACCTGATGTCGTCTTTGAATATTTCAATACTTTGTTAAAACCACCTGCCGGATCATAAACAATTGCTCTGGTTCCATTACTTTGATCATGATGATAATTGTTTAAAGGGCTATTAAGCGGACCAACACTTACATCCTCATAAGTCTCATATGCTTGGTAAATAATTTCCGCACTTACTTCCGCACTCATTGCCCCTAAAAACAAATTGACAAAAAACAATACAACCAACGTTATTCCCCATATTTTTTTCTTGGTACACATTTTTTTAACCTCCTTATTATTTATTTAACATCTATAAAAAGTTTTTATAGAATACCCATCCATAAAACACAAAATGGTATGCTCAAAGTTTCAATGAATACCGGTCACCGGCTTTACCACACGTAACGTATCCAGTCCATCCCATAGAAAAACATTTAAAGTTAATCCTTCTACATTGTCGGGTGTGACAATTCCCGCTCCCAAATCAACACGTTCATTGGGAGCAATGGTTTTTTCCGAACATGACAGGGATATAATGGCATTATTGCTGTCACACAATGCGACAACGATAATCAACTTTTGTTCAGAGACATCCTGATTCACAATATGAACGGAAGCAGATATATATTGCAATGGCTGAATTTCCGTCACAGGCTCATTGTTTCGGTTCAACAGTACAACGTCGCCAATATCCAATTCATTTGCAGCATTTACCGTTTGTATGCTTAATCCGTTCCATACCAGTGATAATTGCAGAACCACCAACAAAAAGAATAAAAACGATTTTGGCTTTATCACGGTAAAACTCTCCTCTCATCACTTTTTCTGGTACAGCATGCAAATAATCTTGGCTGCCTGTGCCCTTGTAGCAAACTCTTTCGGCGCAAACCGGCCGTCTCCCAACCCGTTAATAATATTTGCCTGTTGCATGGCCGAAACGCTTTCACGGGCATATTCTGAAATCATATGACTGTCGGAGAACTCTACAGGCGGCATGACTTTTTCCAATGTAATCCCTGCAGCCTTTGCTGCGCGGTATGCCATGGTAGCCATATCCTCTCTGGTTATATTTTGACCCACACCGAAGTTTTCTTTATCAATGCCATAGATAATGCCTTCTCTGCTGGCCGCGGCTACGTACCTGTAATACCACACGCCGGTAGGTACATCATAAAAATCTACCGTTGCCGTACTATATTCAAAGCCCAAAGCATGAATCAGCATCTTGGCAAACTCTTCCCTTGTCACGTTTCGGTCCGGTTCAAATTTCCTGTCACCAACACCGTTAATCACCCCCATGTTTGCAAGGGTTTCAATATATGGTACAGCCCACGGCACATGGTCAATATCATCAAACATTTTCTGCGGTTGAACCGGTTGCGTAGTAGAAGCCGGAGGGGTAGAAATACTGCCGGTACTGCCGCCTTTGCCTGATGAACCTCCTTTGCTCGGAGAAGAGTGCTTTGGCTCAGTATCATTTTTGACGATAACGGTATACTGTTTCACACTGTTGTTTTCCGCCTTAATGGTATATATCACAGGATTTGTAAAATCCAACCGACTCTGGCCGCTTATTTGCTTAACATCGTCCACATAAGCAGTTGCACCTTCTGAAAGTACAAATACCGGAGCCAGTCTCGTTAAATCCCAATCATAGGGCATGATAACCGTAACGGTTGTTCCGGAAATGTTCCCAACATTGCCGTTGATACTAAAAGACAGAATATCCTTTCCGTCCTTCTTGGTAGGATCCAGATAGTCTTTCAAAACAATTTCCTTGGGCTGGCTGTTTTTTGCGCCTGCGGTTATGGACAAATCCCCGGGTAAAACATAATCATCCGGCTTAAATCTTAATTCAAAGTTACCGTTGCCGTCCGTCTTTGGTTCCCCCAGAAAAATGATTCTGCCTCCGCTGTCTACAACCGAAATACCAATAGATTCTTCCGGTTCCCCTGTTCCGGAAATAGTAATTTCTCCTGTGCTTCTGTTCATAGTGGCACTAATCTGCAGCTCACCGGCCAAAACACCGGGTATGGTTGTAGACAGGCATAACAGCATACACAATACAAAGCAAAATAGCCTTTTTAGAATGATTTTTCTCACTCCAGTCAACTCCTTATCTACTGATTTCTCAATTCTTTTACTCGTACAAGAGGCCGTTTACTATCCAAACCATCCCATATAAATACTTTTAAAGTATACCCACCGGCATCAACGGGTGTGGAAATGGCCGCCCCCAGCGTAACAAACTCAAAAGCGTCAATACTTTTTTCGGAAAACGACAGTTCTTTCAGCTTGCCTTGACTGTCATAAAGACCTAAAATGCATATTGCATTTGTATTCTCCTGAGCATTGTTATATAAGTCAACTGAAGCAAAAATAAGTGCTGAAGATTCGATTGTATGGACTTCTTCCCCGTTTATATTTCTTATCCTTACTCCAGATATATTAAACCCTTCGCTGCTGGAATCAAAAGCGATGACTACTTCATTGACCAAACTTTGATTATTTAATGTTTTAATATTGGTATTCAAAATAAGCCGATAGGATTCTCCGGTTCCCACAGGAGTAGTGAAAAGAATCCTACAGGATTTTTCCGCAGGGATTAAAGTATAATCCGCCAATTCCTGCCCTTTGAAAACCTTAATATTCTCTTTATTAAGGGTGGATTGATCCATAACAGCCTTAAAATTAATGATAAACTCGTCCGTTCCCACCGGTACAAATCCGGACTGACTGACAATATGCCCGTCTTTGGTTTGAACATTCTCAATAATAGAAGATGCAGGATGATTCTCTACATGGACATCCATTTTTATAGATTTTGTAACATTTCCTTTGGTCACGGTAGCCGTTATTTCCGCATCTCCCTCTTTAAGGGCTTTCATGACGCCGGTTTCACTAACTTGGACGATATTGCTGTTGCTGCTGCTATAACTTATTTGTGCATTATTCAGATTGGCTACAAAGCCTGAAACCGTCCTTCCGCTTAATTCCAAGGTGGCAGATTGTCCCACATGAAGGTCGATCCATGATTTATTAACGGTATCCTGGGAACTTCTGATAAAAATCCTGTCCAACGTTTCTTCCGGATCACCGTATTTAAAATCTTCCAACAGGCCGATGTCCTCCATGTTAATATCTTCAAAGCCAAGAGCGTAGGCAGGTGATGTACGCTTAATCCGGTAATCCCTCTCCGAACGATTCATAAACAACGGAGCCGCTGTAACTGAACGATTGTCATACTTACCGTTATATAATTGCTTCCAGGTATCCAGCGATGTTACATTAATATTCGGAACACCTGAAACCCTGTAATTATTAGAAGTATTATAATATAGATTATAATCCGATTTGCCGAGCATGGTATCGGCTTGATGAATTCTGCCGTTCAGAAAACGGTAAATATTGGGATGTACGTTATAGGCAATAATATTTCTCTGTATTTCATTATTGATGGTAGGAGCATCGTCGGCAAGTTCTTGGACAACAATAGCTGCATTGCCTTGTGAAACGGGACCGTTATTATTATCTACCATAATATTATTGAATATTTTATTACCGATCCCCTTTACCATCATTGCGCCCATCAATACGCCGTCTGTTTGTTCGGTTTGCAAATGATGAATGATGTTGTTATAAACTTGAAAATCGTCTGCACAATCATCCAAATACAAACCATAACCAAATGAAAATTGAATGTTGCTGTCATGTATTTCATTGTTTCTTACAATATTACCGCCGGCAGAAGCACCCCATGTGTAGAACACGCCGGTGTCCTGCGAATCGGTATTTGCATTAGAAAGATCGTTATACTCAATGATATTATCCTTTGCATTTAATGCATTTCTTTTTACTTGCTGAATATTGTCTTGGGTTATGGTGATTCCGTTAAATGTTTGTCCGATACTGGCACCAAGTCTGGGGGACGATAATATAATCGAATATCTGGGGGTATCCGATACTTTATTATGAGAGATTACATTTTCACCGGACTGCCAAATGGCAATTCCTCCTTTGCCCCCTTCAAACATGCCGATATACCGAACACGATTATTCATGACCGTGTTTTGTTTGTTCACATAGGCATCGTTCGGCCCGTTGAGATGAATTCCGTTAAAACCTATGTGATAAAGGTCATTGCCATATATGGTATTGTTCTGCGCTCTGTCACCTATATAGATGCCGTCTCCACCTACATTGTTAATTCTGCAATCCTTAACGGTGATATTATCCGCATTTACGATAGTTATGCCATGATTGTTATAGTCGCAGTTTCTTATGGTAATTCCTTCAAAACTTATATTCCTCACAGGATTATTTCTTGTACCCGTCACGGCTATAATACCTTTTGCCTTAGGAATTACGATGGTTTGATCTTCAACAGGCAACTTTCTTGGGTAGTAGTAAAGCATACCTGTGGCTTTATCAAGATAAAACTCACCCGGTGCATCCAACAATTCCTTTGCTCCTTGTACATAGTAACGAGAGCCGCCTCCCAGTTCATGGGACGCATTTCCGGCTAATGTGACAATACGGTTTGTATAATCAATGCTATTTACATTTAACAAATCGGTCCACCAATTAATTTCACCGTTAGGCCCTCCTGCCCAACAATAAACCTGAAGCTCATTCACATTTTCTACATATGGGATATCGCCCACATTAAATTTAAATTGATTCTTGGAATTATTATGAGCAGCCATTCTGCTATATCCGGTGTTGGGATATCTGGCAGGTACGCCAATCTCACCGTTCTCGCTAATCATCAAAAAGTTAACTCCTGTCCCTACGTAAGCCTTATAAATGTTTCCGCTGTCTTTTGTCCAGCCGGATACAACAGTTCCGCCGTTAATAATCGGCGTTTCTCCCGGATAAGCTTTGTATTCTATCTTGAATCCGTTTTTACCGGAATCTGCAGCTTCAAATTTCAATGTATTATTTAAAAAATATTCTCCGCCTCGCAGGTAAACGGTTACATCCGATGTCATGTTTCCCGAGATTTCCCGAACCTTTTCTTTTGCTCTTTCTATGGTAGCAAAAGGCTGGGTAATGGTACCCGGATTGTTGTCATTTCCCTGAGGTGAAACATAAAAAACATATTCCGCTGCTGCTACGGAAATGGTACATATGGAATGAACCAACAAAATTGCTATCAATAAGCTTAAAGACAAAGCCTTTTTCAACATTATGATATCCTCCTCGGTTAGCCGGAGCTCTTACGTAGAGCTCCGGCATTGATTGAAACTTATTGTGAAAAAACTACAATGTTTGATACGGCTTTTTCTACTGAAAAATCACTTGCTACAAACGCTTTGATTTTGTATCCGTCAACATCATTAGGAAGGTTAAAGCCTGCCGTATAGGTATCCCTTTCACCGGCCGATAATTGGCGGGAAACAAACGCAAGATTCACCAACTCATCATTTTTATTGTAAACAGCAACAATCATTTTTCCGCTTCTGTCTCTAATGGTTGAATTATTCGTCACTTGAACGGTAACCTTTACGGTTGAATTCGGCCTTATTTTTGTTAATGCCTCACCTTTCAAATTCGTCATTTGAGCTTCCACGTTAAAATAAACATCTTCGGTAGTAAACAGAATGGTTTTTTCACTTGGAAGCATAAAGCCGTCTTCACTCTTAACCTCTTGGCCTATGACAATCTTATACTCCGTATTACCAACCAAGGTACCGTTAAAGGATATTCTGATTCCGTTGGAACCGTTCGGTGCAACCGTATAGTTTGACACCTCTTGTTGAGTTTCATTATTGATTATCTTAATATTCTGTTTATTAATGGTACTTGTCATTAAAGTTTTACTGAAAAAGATTGCCATGCTGGGCTGTTCAATGGGAATGTCATATATACGGTCTATGTCGTATTGGATACCGTCCGGCAATCCCACTTTTATAGCATCCAAACCGCGATAACCGCTGTAAGCACAGAAGTCATCAAAGAATATGGATGAAGATCCCTGAGTGTTATAATTCTTAATATTAAATCCTGCAACGACACTACCGTTTTCCTTAAATTTTTGAGCATCCAAACTAAAGGTTTGTGCCACCTGAACGCCGTCCAAATAAATCGTACAAGTCAGATTATCCGTATCCACAACAAAACTAAAGGTATACCACGTATTGGCCTTAATGGTCTTGGAAGTTCTTATGGGACCTACCACTAAAACGCCTTCGTCACCGCTGCTCTCAATATTAAGAAGATCCTGCTCCGCATAAGGTTCCGCTCTAAGTTGAAATCCCCATATAGAATTAAATGAGTCAAATCTCGCTTTTAATTGTGTGGTAAAAACTCCTGTGGGCTTGGGAGTATACCAGAAAATGGTCTTATGCGCAGAGCCTGCAGTTCCTTTTGTAAACTTTATCACTTTATTACTGCTGTTGTCAGGATCAAAAACCACTTCCCTGGTTCCGTCATTTTGATCAAAAGAACTTCCACTTAAAGAAGTCAGATTACCTACATTAAGTTCTTCATAATTATGGAAGAAAAGATAATTCTGTGGCTCCGGTGTCGGACCGGGTATTTCCTCTGTTGGAGGCGGTGTAGGTGTCGGGGTCGGTTCAGGCTCCGGTTCCGTCCCTTCTACTCCTCCTTGATATGCCGCCACATCGTCGATATACAAGGAAGAGGAACCGGTATAGTTATTGTTTATGCTAAATGCATGGTACGTCCTGCCTGAATCCTTAAAGGAATCCGGCAACGTAACCGTTGAACCTACCTGAACTCCGTCTACAAATACCCGGCAGGTATTGGTATCGGTATTCACTTCCATGCTAACTGTATACCATTTATTTACTTCCAGAACCTTGGAACTGCTTTCGCTTCCTACTCTAACTACTCCCGTTTTATTTTCAAAAGTCACTATATCATACTCTTGAAAAGGATCCATTCTAAATTGAAGCGACCATTGAGAATCAAAGGAATCCAACATGACTTTCAATTCCGTTGTAAAAAGTCCGGTCGGTCTTGGTTCATACCACCGCAATGTCTTTAAGTTATTCCCTGTCTTAGTGAGTTTTACCGCTTTATTGTTACTGTTATGCGGATCCACCACAACGGTTCTGGTTCCGTCATTTTGGTCAAAGTGATATCCATTAAGCCCTGAAAGATTATTATCACTTACCGTAAGATCTTCAAAAGTATCTTTGAAGAAATAAGTAACTTCCGGCGGTGGCGTAGGTGTTGGGGTCGGGGTCGGGGTCGGTTCAGGCTCCGGTTCTGTCCCCTCCACTCCTCCTTGATATGCTGCCACATCGTCAATATACAAGGAAGAGGAACCGCTATAGTTATTGTTTATACTAAATGCATGATAGGTCCTGCCCGAATCCTTAAAGGAATCCGGCAACGTAACCGTTGAACCTACCTGAACTCCGTCTACAAATACCCGGCAGGTATTGGTATCGGTATTCACTTCCATGCTAACTGTATACCATTTATTTACTTCCAGAACCTTGGAACTGCTTTCGCTTCCTACTCTAACTACTCCCGTTTTATTTTCAAAAGTCACTATATCATACTCTTGAAAAGGATCCATTCTAAATTGAAGCGACCATTGAGAATCAAAGGAATCCAACATGACTTTCAATTCCGTTGTAAAAAGTCCGGTCGGTCTTGGTTCATACCACCGCAATGTCTTTAAGTTATTCCCTGTCTTAGTGAGTTTTACCGCTTTATTGTTACTGTTATGCGGATCCACCACAACGGTTCTGGTTCCGTCATTTTGGTCAAAGTGATATCCATTAAGCCCTGAAAGATTATTATCACTTACCGTAAGATCCTCAAAGGTATCTTTGAAGAAATAAGTAATTTCCGACGGAGGCGTAGGTGCTGGTGTTGGGGTCGGTTCAGGCTCTGTTTCCATGTCTCCTCGATAGGCACAAAAATCATCAATATAAATAGAAGCCAAGCCTGACTGATGATAACTCTTAATAGCAAATGCCTGATAAGTCTTTCCGCTGTCTTTAAACGAACCCTTCAATGTTACAGTGTCACCTACTTGGACGCCGTCTATGAATACACGAGCGGTATTGGCATCATCATTCACTTCGATACTAAAGTTATACCATGTATTGATATTAAGTGCTTTTCCGCTGTTTGTACTTCCTATTCGAACGGTCCCGTCGGTTTCAAACGTCACAATGTCATATTCATCCACAGGAGGATCTTTTCTAAGTTGAAATCCCCACTCGGCATCAAAGGAATCAAGCATGACTTTCAGCTCTGTTGTAAAAGTTCCCGCGGGTCTTGGTTCATACCAACGTAATGTCTTATGCAGCCCGCTTCCTTTGGTGAACTTAGCCACTTTATTACCGTTATTCTGCGGGTCATATACAATCGTTCTGGTGCCCCCGTTTTGGTCAAAGTAATACCCCGCAAGCCCTGTAAGATTATTCTCGCTTACGGTAAGATTTTCAAAGGTATCCCGAAAGATGTAGTCTTTGCCATCTTCTGCAGTAACAAGCATACCTATTCCCATAAAAAGATTGGCAAGCATTGTTAATATTAAAAACGCTGTAAATTTCCTGTTTATTTTCATCACCGCAAATGTTCCCCCCTAAGTATATTTATTAACCTTTAACACTGCCAACGGTTAATCCTCGTACAAAATATTTTTGGAAAAACGGATAGGCAAATAGCATGGGACCTATCGCTAAAATACACATCGCCATGCGTGCCGATTCATTCGGAAGGTTGTTTTCACTCATGCCGGAAGGTATATTTTGTGCATGGGTAGTCAGGAATTCCAAGGTTGACATCATCCTTTGCAGCATAAATTGAAGCGGCACCAGACGCTCTTTTGTAATAAATAACAAACTTAACCACCAGTCATTCCAATAAGCCAAGGATGTAAATAAAGCTACCGTAGCCAGTGCAGGTTTGGAAAGCGGTACTACGATTGCAAAGAATATTCTGAGCTCCCTTGCTCCGTCAATTTTGGCTGATTCAATAAGCGCTGCCGGTATTTTTTGAAAAAAGGTCCGCAATAAAATCACATTCCACGGATTTACCAAGCTTGGTAATATTAGTACCCATATGGTATCTTTCAAATGAAGATACTGAGTAATTAAGATATAATAAGGTACCAATCCGCCACTGAACAGCATGGTAAAAAACAGATAAAAAGCCAGTTGATTTCTATATCGATAACTTTCGCGCGATAAAACATATGCCATGGTTGACATGACCAAAAGTCCCATGATGGTTCCTACAACCGTTACAAAAATGGAGACTCTATATGCAGATAAAAGCTGGAAGGGGTTTGCCAAAATGTAACGATATGCATCCAGATTGATCTCTCTCGGAATCAGGCTGTACCCATACTTGCTTATGTCCATTTCACTTGAAAAAGAAACGGAAATAACAGCAATGAGTGGAATAATACAGGCGACACAAAATAGCATGAAAAATAAATGGATAAAAAATAATGAAATTCTGCTCTTTCTCTTGTCCACAACCATGTTATTCCACCCCCTTTAAAATAAAGCACTTTCCGGATCTATTTTTCTTACAATAAGATTTGTTACCAATACTAGAACAAATCCTACTACCGACTGGTACAGTCCTACTGCCGAAGACATACCTATATCACCTAACGTTCTTAATGACCGGTAAACATAGGTGTCTATAACATCCGTTGTAGGGAATAAAGGACCTGATTCCCTTGTTAAATAATAAAACATACCAAAATCCGCGCGGAAAATTCCGCCTATTGCAAGAATCGTCAGTATAGTCATAATAGGTACCAGAAACGGTATGGTAATATTTTTTATAACCTGGAACTTTGATGCTCCGTCTATGGTTGCCGCCTCAAAATATTCTTGATCAATTCCCATCAACGCCGCATAATATATTACACTGTTCCAGCCCGCCGATTTCCATATATTTGCAATAGTCAGGATAGCCGGCCATTTTGCCGGCTCCGTATACCAATTTGTAACCTCGCGTCCCAGCATTTTTAAAAGCCCGTTAATTAGTCCATGTTCTACGTTAAAGAAAGCAAAAAACATGTATCCTACCACAACCCATGACAGAAAATGGGGGAAAATCATAATGGTCTGATACGTTTTTACAAAAAATCTGTTGGTAATTTCGTAAAGCATGAGTGCAATACTTACTGAAACAATAAGACCGGTTACGATAAATATGGCATTCAATCCTATTGTATTTCTTGTTATCCTCCACGCATCCTGAGACTGAAAAAAGAATTCAAAGTTTTTAAAGCCAACCCATTTGCTTCCAAAGAAACCCTTGTCATATCGAAAATCCTTAAAAGCAATGACAACCCCGAACATTGGCAAATAGCTAAATATAAATACCAGGATTATAGCAGGCAGGGCAAGCAGTGAAAGCTCCAGATTGTCCCTAAAGTGCTTGAATCGTTTTGCAACTGGTTTATGTTGGATATTGGATTTTTTTGATATTGCTAATACTCTCACAGACTGTTCTCCCTTTCCCATGGCTTGCAGAATAACTGCAAACCATCACTATTTTGTTGTCTTCCACTCATTGATTTGTTTTTGTATTTCCGCTCTAACCTCATCTGCACCGGCTAATTTCATTTTTTCAATAAACTGCGGTAAATACTGATCAGGATCCACTGCTCCTGTCTCTAAAGCCTTTGCCATTTCTGAAACAACGGAATCAATTTGCGCAATTTTTGACTTCACCGGATCCATATCAAAACTAAAACCAAGTAGTGGAGACGGTTTTGCTTCTTCATTCATTTTCTTAGTTGCTTCCCAGGTATCATCCGCTTGTCCTTCTAATAGATAGGAGTTAAACGGTGAACCTAACATCCAATTGGATGCGGAATACTTTGTGTTTTCCATAACTTTTATATGAGTATCGGAAACTTTTTCATAATGTTTTCCTTCAATACCGAAACTTAATAAATTATAAAGTTCCTTGTCGGTATTTACCAATTCTAAGAACTGCATTGCCTTTTCCGGATTTTGTGATGTACTGCTGATTGCATTAAGCGTTGCAACAATACTGCCGGTAGTAAGCATCGGTTGGCTTAAAGGAATAATCACGCAGTCATACCCGTATTTTGCCTTTCTTTCCATTTCCATACCAGGTTTAATTGTACCTTCCGTACCAACTGCAAATTTTCCTGCTCTTAAATCGGCTTCATTATCGGTAACGTTCATTACGTCACTACGAACATAACCTTTTTGATACCATTCTCTTACCTTCTTTAGATATTGTTTATATTCAGCAGTTTCCAAAGCATTTTCTATTGTTAACGTTGGATCATTTTCTCTAAATACAGTATAAGGAACATCCAGGGTATATAATCCCATATTGTTTGCTGCCGGAACCCACATTTGAGTGGTTACCAACGGTATGATACCCGGTTCATTTTCCTTGACGGTCTGAAGGAAAGGCTCTATATCATACCAATTCTTAACACTGGAAATATCAAAATGATATTTATCCACTAAATCTTTCTTCACCCAATAAGCCGACGCACTGGAAGAAATCTGATAATTTACCACACCGTAAATTTTTCCGCCTACACGTGTACCGTCCCAAATTTTATCAGGAACACTTTCTTTCAGCTTTGGAGCATACTGTGCGAGTAAATCATCAAGCGGTAAAAATGCACCTTTGACTACATTATTATGGTAATTATTGACCCAACTTGACGTAAAACAGATATCAAAAACTTCACGGGAAGCAATCATTACATTCATTCGTTGGTCATAACTTCCCGGGTCAAGAGGGCTAAAGTTAACCTTCACACCAGGTAACTTTTGAGAAATGATGTTATTGGCCTGTTCAAAAACTTCGTCCTGATCGGCCTGTGGATTGTTCATAAAATACCATGTAAGCTCCACAGACTTATCGTTGGAATTTGCCTCCTTATTGTTATTTCCACAGCCGGAAAATAACAGTGCCGTTGATATAAAAACAGCAAAAAGAACAACAGTTTTCGCCATTTTAAATGTAAACCGACTTTTTTTCCTTTTCATAAAAATGCTCCTTTCAAAAATAAAAATTTTAATTTGGACTTCCTTGACTTTAATCTTATATTAGCGGTAAATCTGAAAAAAGTAAACTTTAAATCTGAAACATGCCTCAAATTTGGATACAATCAATATGTTTAAATTAAAAACTTGTATGAGAAATTTATACTTCTTTTCATTCTATCCTCTGATAATCCTGTATGAAAGGGATAAAAAATATATTTATTGAATAAAGTATAAAATTCATATCCCCATATGTTTTTAAAACCAATAGATGTTCTATATTCTCAGTTTACATTTCATTTCCACGGTAGTATGATTACAGTAAAAGCAGGAAACCCCCATTTGTCAGTACTACAGTACTGGATGAACGATGCCGAAAACGCTCATTCACTTAGTACGGAAAATTTTAAAAAAGGAGATGATTCAGTTATATGTCGAAAACAAAAAGACTTACTTTTAAACTTATTGCAGCATGGATATGCTTCCATTTGTTCATTTCGTCATTCTTAACATTTGCTGCACAAGAATCAGCACCCAACACGACTAACTCTACTTCTTCAACAAACACCGTTTTTTTCGTATCACCCACCGGTAATGATTCCAGTGGAAACGGAAGCATTGAGGCGCCGTTTAAAACCATCACAAAGGCACGTGATACGGTTCGGCAGCTGATTGCAAACGGTATGACTTCCGACATTATCGTATATATACGAGGCGGAAACTATTATCTTGATTCTCCTATCGTTTTTACTCCGGAAGACTCCGGTAAAAACGGCTTTAAGGTAATCTACAAAAACTATAATGACGAACAACCCATTATAAACGGAGGGCAATCCGTAACCAATTGGACGCCGGAAGGCAATAATATTTACAAAGCAAAAATAAGCAACGTCAAGAACTTTTACACCCTGTTCGAAAACGGGGAACGCAGTGTATTGGCACGCTACCCCAATCAAGGTGCACCGCGTGAAGGATACTTAAGAGTCGCCGAAATGGTGGATAAAAATCCCAACTATCAGTTTAAATTCGCACCGAATGAAATTCCACATATTTCGAATATTACAGACTTACAGGTAAACTATTGGCCCGGAGGTACCAATGGTGAATTTAACTGGCAACAGGACAGACACGGAGTAACTTCCATCGACTATGACGAATGCATTATTTCTTTAGATGGAAGAACAAACTATGAGATGGGAAAAGGTTCCCGATATTTTCTTCAAGGTGCAAAGGAGTTCCTTGATGCACCCGGTGAATTTTACTTTGACAGCACTACCAGCACCCTTTATTATTATCCCCGCAAATTACCTATTGAAGAGCAGGACATTGTGTATCCAAAAATGTCAAGAATTATTGAATTTAGAGGTCATAGCGAAACTGCACTGACACAAAACATTGTGTTGGAAGGATTAACGATTCGAAATTCCGATACAACAAAAAGTTCGAACAGTGCCGATGACATAGGAGCCATTGATTTACGCAATACAAGAAATATTACTATTAAAGATTGTATTATTCATAATGCCGGAGTACATGGTATATATATGCACTATTACAATCAGGAAAACATCATCTATGGAAACAGTATTCATGACGTAGGATATTCAGGCATTAGTTTATTTGCAGGCTGGGTTACTTCTAAATATGTCAGCAAAAAAAATATCATTCAGAATAACCATATTTATAACATCGGCCAGATTTCCGGCGGTGAACCTGGAATCTCCCTAACTGCAAGCGGTGAAAATATTGTTTCCCATAACCTTATACACGACGGTAACCGTGCCGCAATAACCATCGGTGCTGCCCCGGTTATCGCCAATATTCTTGGTAAAAATATAGACGGTATTTTGGCTACTGAGGAAAACATGTATGATTTTTCCCAGTCTCGTAAGAACAGAATTGAGTTTAACGACATATCCCGAATGAATATGGATTCCCAAGACTCCGGTATCTTCTATACATGGGGCCCGGGTAAAGATAATATTGTTAATAACAATCATCTGCATGACAGTAATATTTATTTTTCATTTGGTTTTGGACTTTATCTGGATGATGAATCCGGTCATTTTACCGTAACCAATAACATTATAAGCGACTTGCAAAAAAGCGGCGGAGGAACGTTAAACGGCTCGTTGTATACCAAATCGGTGGAAAACAAATTATTTAATAACTTTATTATTAACACCCCCAATGCCCAAACCGGATATCTGACAACAGGGCCAAACGCCACACATGGTCCTACTAAAGACATTACCTTTGAACGAAATATTATTTATAACGGCGGTAAGGATCTTCACGGTACCCAAGGCTGGACAGACGATAAATTCAAAAGTTTTGATTATAATCTATATTATAATGAAAACGGAATATATACCACGTCCCAAACAAAGAAAGCCAGCTTAGAGGAATGGAAAACCGTCCTAAACAATAAGTTTGACCAGCATTCCATCGTTGCAGACCCGGGATTTATGGCCCCCGAACAAGGCGACTACCGTCTGCGATATGACTCCATAGCGCCGGCTTTAGGTATCAATGATATTGATACTTACAGTATCGGTCTTAAAGAAGATTTTAAATACGTGGATAAAAACGACCCGCTCGACCGGTTGTTTTTAATGTCGGACACCAACGGAATTAAATCCTACGTAGATCTTAACACCAGTACAACCAAAAAAGCAAAGTTAACGTTAAAAGGCAGAAGCGTTATAGGTTACCCCTATGACTTGTCCGATGCTGAGATCAGCTACGTCAGCAGTGACCCGACGGTTGCAGAAGTCAGTTCGGACGGTGTAATTGAAGCAAAAAGCGACGGTGTGGCTACCATTACGGCTACCGTAGTTCCTAAGGCTCAAGAGGCACTGCCTAATAACTTACAAAGCAAGTTAAAAAATGCCATTGCTTTGCGTGTAGGAAATTCCTACACATACGTTAACGGAAAACTAACCCCGGTGGACACCGAAAATCCGGAAGTGGTTCCTATTGTACAAAACGGCAGGACGTTGTTACCTTTACGGTTTATTGCTGAAACCTTAGGATGCAATGTGGATTGGAATGAAGCAGAACAAAAAATAAGAATGGAATCCGATAAATACACCATTATCATGAATATAAATGATAAAGAATATATGGTAAACCGCCGTAAATATACCATGGACGAACCTCCGCAAATTATCAACGGACGTACTATGGTACCTCTGCGAACCATAGCAACCGCTCTAAAGAAACAGGTATTCTGGGATGAAAGCGGCATTATTGTTATAAGCGATATCGAAAATATTTTTAACAAAGAAAATGATGATTTGCTTATAAAAACGTTAAACAGAATGTTCCCCAGTCCGCTTTCTATAAGCATTACTGCATTGGTAAACGACAGTTTCGACAGTGTTGTAGCATACACCGACAGAACAGTATTAAAGCCTGATGAAGTAATCAGCATACAAGCGTTTGGAAAGACAAAATACGGTCGTTATCTGGATCTGAAAGATGCAAAAATAACATACACCAGTTCCAATAATAATATTGCCTCAGTTGACAATAACGGTGCGGTAACCTCTAAAAATATGGGAACGGCCAATATCACTGCGGCAGTCGAAATGAACGGAATTACTAAAAAGGGTACCGCTACCGTCAATGTAGTGGATGCCATTATTGAAGAACTGAATATATCCCTGAAGCAAGCCGCCCTTTCTCCGGGAAACAGCACGGAAATTGTTTTAACCGGTAAATTAAGCAATAACGAACCGCTGAAAAAGGAAGAAGTGCAAGTAACTTACGAATCTTCCAACCCGGAAGTTGTTACAGTTGATGAAAACGGCATAGTAACTGCACATGCAGAAGGTAAATCCAGTATTGTTGCTACCGTAAATCGTTCCGGCAGCGTAAGCAAAACAAGTCTTAATGTAATTATATTCAAAGACGATCCGGACAGCTTACCAAAACCTTGGAAAGTCAAAAATTACGGTAATGCATCCGGTACCGCAACAACTCTGGACGGTAGTGAATTTATCATATACAGTAACGGATATGACGTTTGGGGTAACACTGATGAATGTACTTATCTGTATCAAGAAACAAATTCGACCAAAGAAGACGAAGTATCCATTACCGCCCATATTGGACCGATGACCAATACTCACAAGGATGCAGCTTCCGGTTTGATGTTCCGCTCTTCCGATTCGGCTGATGCAAAAATCGTCCATACCAGATTGCTACCTAACGGAACAACGATTATTGTAATGCGTAAAGAACAAGGCGGTGGATGTGATTACGCTGTAGGTCCGTCATTCTCCTTCCCTGAAGGTGCAACTCTGAGAATGACCAAAAAGGGAACCACCGTATCTCTGGAATACTTAAGAGCAGGTACTTGGTACAACATTATGAATGTCGACATTGACTTAGGCGATAACGTATTGGCCGGTATCGGCATATTCTCTCATGACAACGATCAAATTATGGAAGCCAAAATCGGTTCTCCAACCGTAGAAGTCAAAAAGGCAAGCAAGAAATAAAATAGGCAGGTAAAAAATAATGCCGTCAATTTAAAAATGTTTAACTGGTTTTTGCGGGCGACCACAGGTCGCCCCTACTAATTCGGCCACCATATATGGTGGCCCTACAATAAATGCTGATTTATCCATACAGAAATCCACCCCCTCTGTAGGGGCGCCATACATGGCGTCCGTATATGAATATACCAATTCCGGACACCATATATGGTGTCTCTACAGTAAATGCTGATGTATCCACATAGGAGTCCGCACCCTCTGTAGGGGCGACCTGTGGTCGCCCGTATAAAGAGTTGTCGTATTTACAATAGATAATGAGTCGCTTATTTGATATTTTATACGCTGCATTTGTAGGGGCGATTCAGGAACCGCCCAAATAATTATTCTATATACTCAAAAGGGCGATTCTTGAATCGCCCCTACAAATAGCCGGAACCAATGCAACGAACGTAATAATCCATTATATGAAATATTACGTTAACGACATTGCCTATGTCTCCCGTAAATACTGCTTGTAGGAAACGCATTCAATGCATTCCCTACAAAAGACTATACACATCCATATCATATATGTAAGGAGTGTTATTATGCTGCTTTTCAAAAAACAAATAAAACTTATTTTAACGCTTATTTTAATAAGCTGTATCACTCTTTCTTCCTCCTTCTTTAACCCCTCCATAAGCGCTGAAGAGCTAACAAAAGAAGACTATACCGTGGCCTTTATCGGAGGCTCTATTACGGAAGGGGCAGGAGGTTTTGGTACCTCTTATGTTTCATTGGTAGGTAATTACTTCAAACAAAAATATCCGGAGAAAAACGTAAAAATTATTAATGCCGGAATCGGCGGAACCCACTCCGACCTTGGCATGTTCCGATTACAAAAGGATGTATTATCCCATTCTCCTGACGTCATCTTTGTGGAGTTTGCCGTTAACGACCGTGACTATACTTCGGACCAGGCTAAAAAATATATGGAAGGTATACTTCGACAAATCGCCAAACTGCCTGATCCACCGTATGTAATCATGCTATACTGCGCACGGACTGACAAATGGGACGCCAGGGCGGCAGAACATAAAATGATTGCAGATTACTATGGAGTACCAAGTATTGATTTACAAGCTTATATAAAAGAGCAAGTAGCAATGAGAAAAGTACAAGTATCGGATCTGTTTATTGATTCGGTTCATCCCAATAATGCAGGACATACGGCATATGCTGAATATATCATTGAAAAACTCCGTAAAGAAGAAAGCAAGTACTTTGTAAAACCGAAACTACCATCCCGTCCTCTCACCGGTTTCGATGTTTACCAACCAAGGCTGATTCCTTATACTGAAGCCAAATATACCGGATACTGGGATGAGTATAAATTCGGAGACAAAAGATCTTTTGATATATGTATGCGTTCCAATCACAAAGGAGATACCGTAGAATTTTCTTTTTACGGAAAATGTATCGGTATATACGGTGTCATGTCCAAAACAGCCGGAACTGCAGAATATGTCATCGACGGAAAAATATCAGGAAAATTTGATATGTATTCCCCGACAGACGGTTTGCCGTCAGGATACGTTTTAAAAACGGATTTGGATAATACCCATCACAAAATTGTAATCACCGTTTCGGATCCTTCACCCAATAGCTCCGGAAATGACATTACCATCGGTTATTTTATGGTAGACGACGGAAACAATCCTGATTTGAAAAAGAATGTAGCAAATGAATATTCAGAACAGACTATAAATGATGATTCGGAGAATAATTCGGAAAATGCCGTAGAGGAACCAAAGATTACAAATGTATTGGCTTTATCCATAGGAAAATCATACGCTTATGTAAATGGCATGAAAAAAAATATTGATGTAAATAATCCTGAAGTTACACCCGCTATTGTTCAAAATCGTACTTTAGTTCCCATAAGATTCATATCCGAAAGCCTGGGAGCAACGGTAAAATGGGATGAAAAAACTTCAACCATAAATATTTCGACAAATGAAAAAGACATCAGCATGACCATTGATAAAAATACAGTAACCGTTGACGGTGAACCAATGACAATAGACGTTCCACCTCAAATCATTCATGCCAGAACTTTTGTACCGCTTAGGGCTATTGCAGAATTATTAGACAAACAAGTATATTGGGACAATAAAAGTTTGATTATTATTAGTGATATGAAAATAGAAGATGAATCCGAAAGCGGAAAGAAATTTGTAGAGGAGATTGCAAATTTGTTTGTAGTCGATTAAAGTCCCATCTTTAATTATATATGGCAATATCTACGGGCGACCACAGGTCGCCCCTACAACAATAGCGATTTATCCATATAGGAACATGTATCTATCCTATTGTAGGGGCGACCTGTGGTCGCCCGTATATGATACACTAATTTCGGACACCATGTATGGTGTCCCTACAATAAATAGAATATATAAATCTTTCAGCAAAGAGCAGTATCTTCAAACCACTTTTGTATATTCCCCTTCTCCCACAACATGCTCGTCAACATTCTCAAAAACATTATCTTTCAACACTGCTTCAACATTTTTACCAAGCCAAATTCCGACTTTGCTGTTACGGGAAATATTATTTTCCAATACCACTCCATAATAGTTCAATCCATCAGGAGCTTCTTTTAAAGGTCTTGCGGTCAACATTACATCATTTTCCGCAACATTATCCCGAATAATCATGGATACCGTGCTGCCGGCAACCTGTCCGCCGCTTACCCCGATTACACCAATGTTTGAAGAAAAACCTTGGCCTTCGGACGCTTTATTGTGCAGAATCTTGTTAAAGAAATGTCCTGCACACTGCCACCACGTATGATCCGGATATTGTCGACTTAAATCTTCCATCAGCACACCGGAATTCCGTCTTGCCACATTTCCGTCGATTACCGATTCAAATGCATTTCCCCAGTAATATAAAGCTCTGCCGCCTTCATTTGTAATATTGTCAATCATATAAGTATTATGGAACTTTGGATACTCGCACACACAAAGTACGCTGGTCTCGTCAGGTTCCGTATCCCATGGCTGATCAAGAATGATGGAATCTTCCGTATTATCGGTAATGGTCCTATATTGCCCCAGCCCTTTTCCTCTTACAATAATACATTCCCATCCTTTTAACCGGCCGGCCTTCATTTTGCCGGTTTCTTCAAATACATGACGGGACGCCGTAGCTACAGAATACATTTGCTTTACTGAATCATCCTGTACTTTGATAACATCATGGTTGCATTTTTCTACATTTAAGAGATAATTGCCGCCCCACATATGGAAACAAATCCCTTCGCAATCAGAATGCCAGAAAAGCGGTGCCACATAGTTTCTTGCAACATAGTAATTAATATGTCCTTCCATAATCCAAAATGCACTACGGTTTAAATTGGTAGCAATATACAACTCATTATCTTCAATAATAATATTCTTATTAATGCGATGCCATGGTTGTTGTGAATTATACGACGATGAAAACATGGTAATTTGGCTGGAATAACTGCCTGAATAAAGCGTATTATTTGCTATTCGTGAATTTTGGGCTCCCATAAGGACAACAGCCGCTCCACCGCCTTTAATATCACAATCCGTTATTTCAATATTGCGTCCTTTTATGGCAACTGCCGCCCAATGGTGAAGCTTTGATTCTCTATGCTGTCCGTCCCACTTTTCATCCTTAAAAGAAGGGTCCTCATTGGTTTTTCGTTGTGAAAAATAGGACGGCTCCTGCACCACATGGCAGTTCCTGATAAAAACATTGTCCGCATCTCTGGTATGATCGATAAGATTACCGAATCCATAATACCGTCTGAATTTTTCTTCCCCAAGTTCCGGCAACTCTTTATGGACGGGAGCGCCAATGATAATAGGTGAATATACGGCAAGGATATTCAAATTCTCAATTCCGAAATCTCCTTCTCCTATGATAAACGTTTTTATCTGCATACCTTCTTCAGGCGTTCCCCAACCGTCTTCTCCATAAACGCCCTTAGGCAGTTCAAACCATACACGTTTGGGGTCTTCCCCTTTTAACACCGTATACCTTGGTATGCGCAAACTGCCATAAAAACGGTATCGTCCTATAGGAACAAATACAATTCCTCCGCCGTTTTGTTCCGCAGCATCCAAAGCTGCCTGAAAAGCCGGAGTGTTATCAATATTATCTTCTGCCAAAACATCTAAATAATCCACCGGTTTTGCCCCGTAATCCAATACATTAAATACTGTCTGCGGCCACTGTATTTCTTCTACAATCTCAATAGTCAAAGGCTTTGACCATCCTAACCTACCGCCGTAACCATTATGAACGTATATTTCATAAACCCCGGTGTTCATATCTTCCGGAATCTTTACATGAATATCATATGAACTGGCTTTCATAATCTGTAACTCACGATACTTGCCAAAACCATCCTTTATTACAACGGCCGCTTTATGGGCGTCAACATAACCGCCGTAACTTACAGGCTCATCTGGAGCCCCTTTTGAATAGGCATCAATTCCTATCAATCCCTCACCAAAAATTCTGAGAATTTTTCCGGCAGATACCTTATCCGATGATAGCCATTTGGGTTGAGCCACATTGAATACATATCTGTTGCTTTCTCCCAAGCTGTTTTTTACTTGTGCAATCCAAGCACGATACTGCCCTCCGGGGACTTTAAACGTAATGGTATGTTCTTCGGCAATGCTTATCACTTCTGCCGCAACATAAGTCTCTTCAACATAAATATTTTCAGGAGTTAAATTCTCCGAGGGCAACCCTTTTTCATGATCACTACACGGTGTCAACAATAATTCCATATCTTCCGACACAAAACCGTCGCCAACCAAAACTGCAAGACAACCGGCCGGTGTAGGGCTGGAAATATGGCGAATTATCGGATTTTTATTTGACATAATCATTCCTCCCTGCATATAAAGATTCATATAAATATTGCAGTAAAGAACCCGAATTCCTTACTGCAATATAACCGCATAAACGGGTAACCAATATCTATTTGCCTTCACCGTGACTCTTACGGGCGACCACAGGTCGCCCCTACAACAATTGATGCCATATTTGCCACGGATGGATATAGGTTGCTCATATGACAATGTATAAACTACATTTGTAGAGACGCCATACGTGGCGTCCGCCTACGAATATATTGATTTCGGACACCATGTATGGTGTCCCTACAGTGAATACAGATGCAAAAAAGATATAAATTGTTATCCATCATATCCGTCATTCGGATCGTACATAATGATAACCTTTGCATCAAAGAATTCTTCACGCAAAAATACCTTGTATGCATTTTCGCCTGCTTGTTGCTCCGTCACAATATCTGAAATGGATTTTACCGATATTTCTTTGGTCTTTCGATTATACATATAAATAGTCAAATAAGTAAGGTACATGGTTTTCTTTATGGTCTTGTTTGGATTCACCACAGAAGGCCAGCTTACCGTAAATGTACTGGTGGTTGGATCCACCGCATTGGCGGTAGCATACAAACTACAATACTCCCAATTATACCTTCCGCCGTTGTAATAATCATAACGGCCCTGTTTGGTATTGGCATCAGGTGTTTCAAACACCAGCCTTGAGAACGACATTTCTCCTTTGGCATTGGTTTCATATAATATGACATCCCCGCTCTTGAAATCTTCAGGTTTTCTTCCAAAATCACAAACCGGTACGACGTTTCCGTTTTCATCAATCTTGGTGACGGTTTCCTCTTCATCTTTGATATCTTCTAATTTAAAGGATGTATCCGGCTGCCACTTATCGCTGACTAACAATTCTTTTCTCTCTCCGTTTACGTATCCGTAAACTTTCACCCGTTGCTCCCCTGAAACTTCATCATAATACTTGGTCACCTTGTCAACAAGCATCATCGGGGCGGTTTTCTTATTTAACTGTGATGCTGCCGTACCTATATTCAGCATAACGGTAACAACACCGGTAGGACTGGCGTCATACATTTTTACATTATACCAGTTATCATTCTTAAAGGCCGATTTATTGACAATGGATAAATCTTCCGGCTTCACCTGTTCCGTTGGGTCTGCTTGATTTAAATTGAAAATTATAGTTGAATCGGTAATAATAAAGTTTTCACCGAATTGCCCTTTAATTTCTTTATACATTAACATTCCTTCTTGATTTCCTGTACCACAGCGCATATTATTTTTATCAAAATCCTGGGAAAACCTATCTTCATCATAACCTACCGCAACGGTTTCATGAGCAATGTGCAATTCGCACAATTTTCCGTCAGAATCAATATCATACATGACCACTTGTGAATTATATCGGTTTTCCTGCGGATTCCACAACCAATCTGCTACATCAACGGCATCGTAATATTTATCCTCGCCGATGCCTTTGACAAATATTTTCTCTCTGCTTTCATAAACCACTGTTTCCCCTGCCGTGGTAAAAAATTGAAACTCAACCGTCCTTTTTACACCGGTAGGCATGCCGGCTCTAATGAAAAAGGCATATTTCAAGCCGGTTCCGGAATCCTTCTTAAAGGCTGCAATTTTGCCGTTTGCATCCAGATATAAGGTCCCGTTATCTTTCACATGCATTGGATCTCCATAATAACCCGGTATTGTTTTATATACCTTTTCCTCTACAGTCACGCAAATAATACCGTCTTCCAGTGAATACTCCGTTATGGTACCGGTTACCTTATCACCGGATACAATAACATCTATGTTTTTAAATTCTAAATCCGCTGCAACGGAAAGAACATCCCACTCACTTATGGAGTTAATGGAAGCCGGCTTTCCGTTTTTAATAATGCTAAAAGTAAGGTCCTTATCATCCGGATCCAATTTAATATTGGCCTTACCGTTAAACAACCGGTTATATTTCAGGAAAACAAGGTTATTTTTCTTATCCACGCCACCTGCTACATACGTTTTAATATCTGTAACATATACTACATCATATTTATCGTCTCCGTCATTATCGATCAATTTCAAACTCCCCATCTCAGGTTGGAGCAGTTCCTTTGTATACTGTTCACTTCCGCTTTTAACGGCTCGGCCGTTATATATTATTCTCATATCTTCCGCGAAACTTGCTGTAGCAGTCCTGTCGGACTTTTCTATATCCACATAATATTCCACCTGACCGCCTGCCGTACCGGTCACATCATAAATATTCTCTGCATTAATTTCTAATACATTATTGGCCTTTTCATTGGGATAAGCCATTAATAAAACCCATTCGCCTTCTGCTTCTTTATAATAGAAATCTATTCGATATCCCAAATAATCGGCTGCATTTGTTTCGCCAACTTTATAAATTGTTGAACCAATGAGCACCTCATCGTCTTTTAAGCTACTCTCACCGTATAAGCTTGTCTTACCGCTGGCAACTACAACACCGTTGGATTCTATAGCATCAAATACGGTATTTAAAATCGTTTTTTGGGATTTGGTATTGTACGATATACCGCCGGTTGTCATTTCCCGTTCCAACATATAAACAGTCATAGAATTATACAATAATTGGGAAAACATTCCTCTGATCAACGGCTCACCGATTTTCCCGTTTACTTTCTTAGTAATACCCAATTGCGTAGCAATGGACAGATAGCCATAAGGATATCCCCCTCGTTCTTTGGCAAGAGGCTCATACCCTAATGCAGCTACCAGTATTTTGATTGCATGCTCAAAAATCACAGGTTCCTCCGGGCCAAACGTTCCGTCTCCATATCCGTTAAACAACCCCATGCTAAAAACCAGGCTGATGGCTCCTGCCGCAGGATCATCTTCAAACACATCTTCAAAAAAGATATATCTTACACTTTTTGCAGCATCTTCAAGCCCCAAAAACTTTACCATAGCAACAGCCAACTCTGCTCTCGTAAGAACTTGGTCAGGCTGGAATGTACCGTCTTCCATATTCGTAAGAATTCCTAAGGAACGTATTAGTCGAATTGCCTCATCATATTGATTGATTTGTGCACTTTCATTATTTTCTATATTGGCATTGTTTTCTTCAACAATGTCTGTTGCACTTGTTGTCATATCGGCAGACGCTTCACTACCGTCTTGTGCACCATAACATGTCCCCAACAATATACAAACAATAAGCGTCACTGCTAAAAAAGTTCTCAGATTCCTTATAAACTTCATACATTTAATTCCCCCTTAAATGATTGTCTGAATTCTTCAAAACATACTTCCTCAACGTTACTGTTTACACGCTTTGGTATAATTCTATGTTAATGCTTTTCATAAGAAATGTAAACTTTAAATGCAAAACACAATTCCGTTTTGCAAACAAAACCTTAATCAAAAAATATACTTTTGTTAAATATCTATAGGTTTTACCAAAACAAGCTTCTTTTATGTTGATTATAGCTAGCAAAAACCTTTATTCTCTATTCTTTTAAAATCAAATATTTCTTGTAAGAAGTCTTCAACCAATTTTATTTGACAAAGTTTTTTAGACGTTCTTGATATATATTTTTAAATAATTTTTTAAATAATACGTGTTCAAGAACTCTTTTTAACATTCCATTGCAATGTTTCTCCTTAGATTAAAGAAGAAATCCATAATAAAATAATTTATAAAGATTAAAGTATATTTTTTTACCTGTTGTTCAAATTTTAAAGTTCATTTTAACGTAAAAATACTTAAACCTATTGTTTTTAAAATTTACTTTTACGGATAAACGTTTTACACTAATAATGAAAAGAAAAATAACCATTTATCTTTGAAAATATAGGGGGAAAATAAACATGATGCAGGAATGGTTTAAAGACGCTAAATTAGGTATTTTTATGCATTGGGGAATTTATGCCGTATACGGTATTGCAGAATCCTGGTCCTTTTACAACGGTGAAATTTCTTACGAAGAGTACATGGAACAATGTAAAGGTTTTACAGCGAAAAAGTACGATCCTAAAGCCTGGGCGGAACTCTTCAAAAAAGCAGGCGCAAAATATGCGGTATTAACAGCCAAACACCATGACGGCGTTGCACTTTGGGATACCAAATTCAGTGATTTAAACGTTGTTAAAAAAACACCCGCAGCCAGGGATTTAATCGGACCTTACTGTGAAGCTATGAGAGAAGCCGGCCTTAAGGTAGGACTATATTTTTCCCATTTGGACTGGTCTCATCCTGACAATGCTTCGATTCAACATCCTGATCCCACGGTATTCAACCTACCTTTTAATAAGTATACCCATCCGGTAGGTGAAGATGATTATGAAGCTTGGGAAAGATTTTTAAAATTCCACCGCGGACAGATAACGGAATTAATGACTAATTACGGCAAGATTGACCTTTTATGGTTTGACGGGGATTGGGAAAAAAGTGCGGAACAATGGAGATTTGCTGAACTTAGAGAATATCTACATAAACTGAATAAAGATGTGATAATAAACTCTCGAATGCTTGGGTACGGCGATTATAAAACTCCTGAACAGGGCATTCCTATTATACGTCCTGAAGGCGAATGGGAATTTTGCGTTACCATGAACGACTCATGGGGCTATGTCCCGACAGACCACAATTATAAATCCACAAGACAAATCATTCGGATGTTTGCAGAATGTATCGGAATGGGCGGAAACATGCTGTTAGACATCGGTCCTTTACCGGACGGTACCATTGCTCCTGAAGAAGAAGAAAGACTGTTGGAACTCGGTAAATGGATTCATAAAAACCAAGAAGCCATATATTCAACGGTAGCCGGTCTCCCTCCGGAACATTTCTACGGAGCCTCCACCCTGTCAAAGGATCGGGAAACGCTATATCTGTTTCTTTTTGATCGTCCATGGGATTCTTTTGCGGTGAAAGGATTGCATAACAATATAAAACGCATTTCCATTGTTGAATCCGGGAAAGAACTACAGTATAAAAAGATAGGAGGAGCGCCGTGGGCAAATATTCCCGGTGTCCTATGGGTAAATATTGATGAAAATGATTTAGATCCCTATGCAACAGTAATTAAGGTTGAACTGGACGGTCCGTTGAATCTATACAGAGAAGAAGGACACGCCATTAGTAAGAATTAATAGGTATTTTTTATGAATCTGCATTGTTATGCTGTAGAGGCTGTCGCACAAGAGAGCGGGTTTCCATGCAATGCCATTATATATTATGGATACTGTTCATATATGGATAAATCGTTATTCTGAGTGCTACAGAATCACGGCGAAGTTAAATAGACATTTAGGCAAAAATACCACGGACGGTATTTTTAGCATCACTCGCAACATGGACGTTGCGTTGATGCGGCCTAAATGGATATTTAACAAGCCGATGAGTCTGTGCTCGAAGAATACAGATTTAGAAATATATGAATCGTATTCATTATATAGTATATTGAGTTGATGACATTGGTTTCCATACCCGCCCGTTTGTGCGACAGCTCTACAGTAAACACCAATTTAGGAATATATGAACTACATCTTAATTCGTAAGGTGCTTTTGTCTATAATCATTGGGAGACATACCCTGATACTTTTTAAACACCGTATAAAAATAGCTGTTATTGGTAAAACCAATATTCTCTACAATTTCGCTGATGGTAAGATTGGTATTGGTAAGGAATTCCTTCGCCTTTTCTATACGAATTTCATTCAATTGATCTGAAACAGACTTCCCTGTAAGCCGTTTAAACAGTCTACCCAAGTAGACAGGTGACAAATTTACCTGCTCAGCCAACGTATTCAATGACAAATTAGGATCACTATACTTCGTATACAAAGTATTCATTATATTATTTAACAACTCATCGTATTTTTTACTTTTCTTATCATTCTTTGAAGCAAATATCATGTCAAACAAATTAAAGAAAATACTATTGATTTCTTCTATAGTTTCCGCCGCATTGATGAAACTTGACAAATTATTGATATTGAAATCAATATCGTATTCACCGTTTTGTCTGAAATTATTTACCGTCATGCCAATAGCCAGTGACAACCGCAAAAAAGTCATATTAATAATGGAATAGGAATAATTTTTAACATATTCCACAATTTCCTGATACAGTCGTTTCACTTCTGCTTCTTTTTCCAACATCAGTGCGTCAACAAGTTGCCGTTCCTTATTCAACGGATATGCATAACTGCTGTCATCCTGTACCTGAACCGCCTCGGCATAAATAATGGATTTATGACCGTACAAAATCCTGTAATTTGACGCCTCCACAGCCATATCATACAAACTGCTGATATCCGTTATAGAACCCACAAAAGGTGTAACCACGGCAGTCAACGAAACTTGAAGATGCTTGTTGACGGATTCAAAAATATTATGAATCATTTTATTTAACTGTTCAGGTTCCATTTTTGCACTGTCTGAGTTAACATTACAAATAAGCACAATATTATCTTCCCCATTATCAGCCGCTTCACAGATAAAAAACTCTGACATTAGTTCCGAAGCAATATTCATAATTCCATATTTTAACAAAGAACGATCATGATGATTATACTTGTTACAGAATTCTTTCCAATGATCAATTTTTAATAATACAAGAAACAGAGGGTTGCCGGATTGAAGTTTAATTTCAAGCTCTTTAAGCTGGGATTCAATCTGACTCAGTGTAAGGAAGCGTTTTACTTCAAGAAGATTATTTAAGAATTCTTGTTTGATTGCATGTAAATTGCTTCGATAAGCCCTTTCAAGCTGCTTCATTTTAACAGCCATATGATCCACCGGCCGGTAAAGCTTTTTAGAAAGTACTAATGCACCAACAAGTCCTGCAACAAATACCACGCTTACTAAAAGGATTGTTGTAGCCGTGGTTTTTGCAAGCCTGCTTGAAATATACTGATAAGGAGTGATGCACACAAACTTCCAATTCAAAACATCACTGGATACATAAGTAACCAACGACTTTACCCCATTCACCTTCTCTACAAAAAAGCCGGAAGAATTATTAGCAGCAAGAATACGTGCCACATATTTCTCTTTTGATAAATCGGTCATAGCCTTATAGTGACGATTGGTAGTCAACTGAATCCCGTTGCTGTCTATGATAAAATTATCATGTATTTTATCGGTCCTCATCTGGGCTATAATCCCATCCAGCCATTCCTGTTTAACATTAATGATCACCGCTTTTAACGGCTTGTCCTTCACATACATATCATCATAAAAGATGTATGTATATACGTTTACATAAATTTCTTGATTATTAGAAGTAGATTCTCTTATACTGCGAGGGATGGGTTTTAAAATCTCATAATTCTTATAATTATCCATAATTTCTATCATGCCGGGATCCGTGAAATTCTCTCTTGTAGATACTTTATGACCACTGTTGCTGGTGAAATATAAATCCCTTTCTCCGTCATAAATATAAATGGAATAGACAAAAGGAGTCGTATATTTATAATTTGCCAGATGCGTTAAGGAAGTTTCCGTTTGAGCAACATCTTCGGGATAATAGTAAATTAATTGTTGTATATTTTTATCTAAATTGATTTGAAGGGCAAGAGCTTTTACGGAATCATTCATATAGTTTGCACTATAACTTACCTGCTTCAGGGAATCACGTACAAAAGAATAAATAATGGAAGCAGTACTTTTCCTGAAATCGGTATATAACAACACAGAAAGAAGCAATATAATTGACACTACCAGTCCTACCATATAAAACAGTAACTGTACGAAAAATTTAGGCAGCCTATTTATAATATTTTTCAAATACATATAGTATCACCTTCTATAAACAAATCGAATATAATTTGGTATGCTGCTACAAATCTTGCTGCGGTCATATATTAGCCAAAGCACTCTACTTATTGAAAAAATAAAAATTTATGTACTATAACATAAATATATATAAAACTACATATATTTTGTATATATTTATTTGTAATTATATATTACCACAAATAAATAATTTAGACAACAATATTTCCTTGCCACTGTTTTACAGGTGATACGAGACAAATATAACCAGAATGGATTTGATGTTTCGAAAGACGTGCTTTTTATAAAAATAAAAAGACTTGTCATATGAACGGACGGGTATAAAAATCAATGTGGTAAACTTAATGATTCTGTCGGGCGGCCACTGGCCGCCCTTATAACAATAACGATTTAATTTTACCAATACCTCTTCCAATCCTTCATTAACCTCACAAGGGCTTCCATATAATAATAATCCCCCCATATATTACATTCATCCACACCGTTGCCTTGAGGCTTGCCGTAAACGGCATGCAAAAGTAACCCATTGGATTCCGGCATATCTTTGGTTGTATAATTATCCATTAAGGATTTTAAAATTAATTGTACGGCATTGCTATATATTTTTTTCATCGGATCCTTTTCATCCAGCCATTGATCCATCTCAAGCATACCACAAACAGCAATGGTTGCTGCTGAAGAATCTCTGGGTTCATCTCCTGATGTAAAAATAAGGTCCCAATACGGAATATAATCTTCCGGCAATCGGTTCAAGAAATAATTGGTTATTTTTTTGTAAACTTCTATAATTTCCTTATCTTTCGTATAAACATAGCTTAGCGGAAGGCCGTATATCCCCCATGCCTGACCTCTTGACCAACAGGAATCATCGGAATAACCCTGATGAGTAACACCCTTTAAAGGTGCCCCTGTATCAGGATCAAAATAAAAGGTATGATAGGTAGAAGCATCTTCCCGAATAACCGTTGCCATTGCCGTCTTTAAATGCTTATATGCAATCTCATGGTACTTCATATCTCCTGTCACTTCAGACGCCCAATATAACAGCGGAAGATTCATGCAACAATCAATAATTAAGCGATAATTTTTCGGATCATGAATACTTCCCCATGCTTGAATAAATTCCCCTTTTTCCTTATACCGGCCGATTAAGTGATTTGCAGCTTTTAATGCCGTTTCTTTCGCATCTTCATTGCCTGTTAGTTTGTATGCTGCCACGCATGAAAGACTATAAAGAAATCCCAAATCATGAGTATCAATATGTTTTCCCTCTTCTATTCTTTCTTTAAAGCTATCAAGATGAATTTCAGCAACCTTTCTATACTTTTCATCTCCGGTCATCTCATAAGCAAGCCAAAGCATACCTGTCCAAAAGCTTGAAGTCCAGTCTGTATTATCCACTGCAGGATAAACATTATTCTTACTTGCCGATGCCGGAAACTTATACGTAAAAGTTTCAAGGTTTTCATCAATTTTCTTTAAAGCTTGATGAAATGCATCCTTTAATTGCTCTTGTGTAAGCACAGGCGCTGTTTCAAATTTTTTCATGTCTTTAATTCCTTCGTCAATGATGTTTTTCATTATACTATTCCTCCATTTATTTTTAATTTATTATTTTTGTATCAATTTCGGGGCTGTCGCACAAACAGGCGGATATGGAAACCAATGTCACCAACTCAATATACTGTATAATGGGTACGGTTCATATATTCCTAAATCTGTATTCCTCGAGTACAGGTTTTTAGTTGATGAATATTATTCCAAAAACCGAAGCTACAAGGCTAAGAGCCTGTAAACTTGTTTCGGGCCGCATCAATGCAACGTTATAACACTTTATCCATATATGGACGGTATCCATAATATAGTTTGTTAAGTTGACGGTATTGCACGGAAACCTACTCTCTTATGCGACAGCCCCTGCAATACTATCCTATACCGGTTACCCCTCCACCCGACGATTCGCGTATAACCAATTCATGTTTGACAATGGTTTTCATACACGAAATATCATTATTCAGAATAAGTTGCAACAAATGGTCAACAGCCAACATTCCCATTTTCTTAAAAGGTATTCTGACTGTTGTTATGGACGGTTTAAAATATTCCCCTGACTCCACATCATTCATTCCAACTACGGCAATATCTTCCGGAATGCGATATCCCATTGACTGGGCTATACGAATAAACATCATGGCATCCGAATCACTTAAACCAAAATATGCGGTAGGTACCTGTGTTCCCTGAAGCACAGTTTTTATCATGTCCGCTCTTTCTTCGAAGTTACTGAAATACTGATAACAATTTTCTGATACTTTCATATCATTTTCCGTCAACGCTTGTATATATCCCTGAATTTTATCCCTATCTACCCTTGAGTTAGCTGACGTACCAAATGCCAAAATATTTTTATGCCCCATTTTGATTAAATAACGGACAATATCATATGCCGCCTTCTTGGAATCCACAGCAACATAATTTACATTAGGATGTTCTATTACCCGATTGACAAAAACATGCGGTATTCCTTTGGAAACCAGCAGCTCCGCTTCCATTTCCTCATCTTTGATTGTCTTACCTATAACAATAACGCCCTTCAACTCATCCTCAATATTCCACTTACTATAGTCAATCTTTATCTGCTCTCCTGAACGTCTGGCAATATTCACTGCAACACCTTTTTCATCCGCTTTCTCGGTAATTCCATGGAATACTTCAGCAAATCCTTTAAATGATTCAAAATTATCGGAAATACTGATTTCAATCCTTATATTTTTTTGTTTATAAATGACATCGGATTTGTAATTCAACCGCTCCATAGCCTCTATAATAGCCTTTTTAGCAGCCGGACGTACATTGCTTCCGCTTAAAAACCTACATACCGTACTGCGTGAAACACCTGACATTTTTACAATGTCATCAATAGTTGCCACTAAATTTCCCCCATTCAACGTAAAAACACCATTAATTTGATACTTTTATCTCATTTATATGATATTATATTCTCTATTCTTTATTAAATTCCTGCTAAAAATAAAAATATTTTTTCTCATAAAAAGAAAACCTTAACAGAGTATTACTCCATTAAGGTTAAATATCATGATTAAGCTATTAAATCGCCCAAATCAGGGCCTCGCAGACATCTCATCATAAATGCAGCGGTTTCCTTTGCTGTCACAGGTCTGTCAAAATAAAAATATCGATGATTTCCAATGATTTCTCCTTTCGCTATTCCATAATAAAAGGCCAATGAAATATAGCCTGTTTCTTTCGAATAATATTTCACAAAATCAAAATCAGGTCCTTTGCCATCGCCGGACGCACCTGTAAGGAGATAGGGGCTCTGCGCCTGTGGGAGAAAAAGAAAGCGGAAACGCCTGCTTTAAAGGCTTACAGCAAGGAATACAAGCGGCGGTTTGCATGGATTAAATACAGAAAAATTACAAAGGAAGCCTTTTACGAATGGGCGGAAGAAGCAAGAAAGAAGCGGGATTCGTGTGAAAAGGGAGATATAACGCTGGAGGAATTTCGTAAGTGGCTCTATGAGTGAGTATACTAAGAAAGCCAAGGCAGCAACAGAAATGCTACCTTGGCTTTAGTTAATGCATTTTACATCGCATGAATCAATTTATAGTCTTTTACGCAACCGTACATATCCAGATTCATGTTAGTTTGATGATTTATCTTTTGAATCGTCTTTAAGGATGCGTTTTTGTGTGTCAGTCACCTTATATTTGTTTCCGTCAATTTTATATTTGGTCATTACAGTATTTCCATCTGCTTTTTTATCGAATACATATGCTTCAGTTCCATCTTCATTAACATACACCCCTGTTGGCAACTTATCTCCAACTTGTGCTGCTATAAAGTGATCGCCAAATATAAGAGCATAAGTCTCTAAATTGCTAATTTCAGCATATGATTTGTTGTCTTTTCTCTTGTCAGATGAAAACGCCTCGGCTGGTACGAATTTCAAATCAGAAGCATTGATACCAAATTCCGTGACTAAAGCAGGGTCAGAAGTAATGATACCGCCGAAATCTACATAGTCTGTATAGGCAGTATCCTGTGATACTATATCGTCAGTATATCTGGCTCTTGCTAATGTAGCAGCCTGATATTTCAATGTTGGGTGTGATATTGAATAACTACATGAGGCGTATGCATTGGTGGTGTAGTGTTCTGTGGTCTCGTCGCTTGCTAGTACTGTTCCATAATTGTCACCTATAACTGATTTAGCATAGATGTTTACAACATTTGATGGAGATTCATACAATTCCTCTGCCCGACCATTTCCATAAAAAGTATAGCCTGCAAAGGGGTCACCGGTGTATGCAAAACTGGCATACGCATATACTTGCCCTGCTGATGCATATGCTGCATATCCGACTACAGATAGTGCAAAGAATAGAGCAAGTCCAAATACGAGAGACTTTAGAGGTTTGTTTTTTAGGCTAAACATAAATTTTCGCCTTCCTTTTTTTATTTACCGTTTGTAACCGTTTGTTATTGTTTGTTGGTTATCATTATATTATAAACCAACGGAACCACCCCCTTTCCCATAATGAATACTGGTTTCTCTATCCTTATATTTGCCATATCATACCACCTGCCCTTATTTATCCACTAACAATATAAGAAAAATTTTCCTTTTATCTTTATACATATAGACACTTAAAGTATGTAAAACATTCCATGATTTTAAAATTATTTTTTCTTTTCAATGGGAATGATTTCTTCCTTTTGATATATTAGACATCAGTATGGACAAAATGGTTTCATGATTTTTGAAATTTAGTACATATTTCCTACTTAAATCAAACAAAAGCCTTGGCTGCTATAGGTATAATTTACTATTAAGTTCTATAATAAGTCAGTTTAAACCCAATAAGAACAACCCCACTTGGCTGATATCATATAGAAATTCAACCGGGCGGGGCTGTTTGTTATCCACCGTACATCATAATTTCCCTTGCAATAGCAGCGGCGTAAGCCTTGTCACCGTCAAAATGGTTTGTAAGCTGTTTTTCGATAGTCTCCCGTTGCTTGTGATAGCCTTCAGTATATTGGTCTAAAAACTCCTGTAGTCTGTCCGTGACAACAAGCTCTGCATAGGTGGACGGCTCATTGTCCTTAAGCCATATCAGCTTTGAGCGGCCAATAATGCCCGTATGTATACTATCCTCAATTACAGCACATAAAATATTCATTTTTGAGCCATTCGTAGTCAGCATGTCAAGGGTGTCGTTTTCTGCATTATAGGTACAAGTTTCAATCTTCATTGCGTACTCAATCCTCCTTTCCTGACATCACTTCAATCATAATCCCACAGAATCCCACAGAATGTGGGCTTGTCCATTTTATACCGATATGTTGCTGTTTACAATGTTTTTGATTATACCTCGCAAAAAACATAACACCGGATTATTCCCTGCATAAACATACCAATTCCCGCCATCCTCAACAGGGTCTTCAC